>Ga0326727_10015972_pt1 | contig 15968 bp, 11 predicted proteins | sample MB2enrmetagenome_FD_207643 | JGI IMG/M metagenome (GOLD analysis project Ga0326727, IMG submission 207643) | Lab enriched peat soil microbial communities from McLean, Ithaca, NY, United States - MB29MY | ecosystem: Environmental > Terrestrial > Soil > Wetlands > Peat | place: USA: New York...
GGACACGGGGCACCTCCTAAAAAATAAAATTCGGGCGAAATCTTGAGCTGCTGCTCCTTTATCAATTGTCTATGAATACCGTGTAATACGGCGCCGCAGATTTGTCAAGGTGACTTGTGTGTCGATTTGAATAATTTTTTACCGCAGCCAAAAAATTTTTCACGGCAGCCAAAAAAATAGCCGGTTCTTTCCCGCTCCATCCGGGTAGCCAGGTTTTACTTCGGAAAGCGGGCGCGGTTCGGACACTCCCTTGAATGAAAGATCAGGATGGGCGGGAGTCAAAAAAAGTAGCCGAGCCCGGCAAGGATGACGTCGGCGTCGCCGTCATAGTTGGTCACCACCCTGTTCCAGGAGAGCCGCACGGCCCAACGCGGCATGAACCGATAACTGGCGGTCATGGTGAAAACGCCCAGCACCGTCTCAACCCTTCCCGGATGGTGCGTGTCCACGGCAAGATAGGGACCGCCGCCAACGCCTAAGGAGAAGCGCTCATCGAAGAAGGAGCGCACTGCCCAGAGCTGGGTCATCGCACCGCTCCGGTTTTGGAGGCCGTTATCTCCCTCATAGAGGGAGGAGACGGTCCATTCGAGGAAGGGGGCAAGTATTCTCCGGTATTCGACAGCCGCGGCCATCGATTTCTCCGAATCGAAGCTGTTCGCGGTCGTTCGACCAAGAAACACCGTCACCTCATTGTTCGCCGGCTCTTCCGGGGGGGACGGCTTTTTGGGCACCGCAGCAGCGTCAAGCTGGTAGCCGATCCCGAGAAGAACCGAAAGGTCGTCTTCACTCCCCGGAGTATGGACCCAGTTGCCGCGCAGCTGCACGAGCCAGGGGCCGTAAAGATGCCATGTCGCCGTGAGGCTGGAAACGGCGCCCCAACCGTGGTCATCAGCATAAGATTGGGCGGCCGACGCCGTCGTATCGAAGTAACGGTAGACGCCTATCCCTGCTGCCAAAGAGAGGCGCTGCGGGAGCACGTCCGTGCGAGCCCAGAGCTGAAAAACCGGCCCGTCCCGGTGGTGATCCGGCACGTGCCCCTCATTCAGGTAGGAAAAGCTCCACGCGAGGTGATCGCCGAAGCCCTGCAGGTACTCAAGCTGCCACGTGTAGGTACCGGCATGGGTCTCGGAATCGTGCCTCATTCCGCCAAGGGCAAAGACTTCCTGGGCCTGGGCCTGAACGGCGAGGAGGCCCAGCCAGACCATCAGTGCGCCGATTATCCGAAACCTTCTCTTCATTTCGGCTTCACGTGAGGACGGCGATGCCGCCCGGGGGTTCCTGGACGCATACGGAAAACAATGTAATCCCCGCCCACGTATTTTGCTATGGAGGAGGAGGCGGAAGGGGTGTGAACGGTGAAAGGGCGGCGCTGCGCATCCGGCGAGGCCATACCCCGGGAGGTACCGAACGCTTGAGCCGGTTTGAGACCCGTGGAAGGTATCTGTGGTATACTAGGCTCGCTCAAGAGATTCTGCCCGGAGGGGGATTGCCGTGACCACCGAAGAACTGGCCGAACTTTTTCTCGTCCGCCTGTACGACCTCGCCGAGGCCGCGCCCCACCCCAATTTCCTCTTCACCGTCAACGATTTCGCTCCCACCCTCGGGATCACCGACACAGGGGAACTCCAGAGGGCGCTCAACTCCCTCGGGGACAGGGGACTCGTATTCCTCGCCACCATGGACGCATGGGGCGGGATCAGCGCGGCGATCACCATGGAGGGGAGCGTCTTCGTGGAAAAGGGAGGGGAGACGGGCATCATCGCACGATACCGCAAGAATCCGGGGGCCTTCCTGAAGCACCCCGTGCCTGAGCCTCCCGGCCCTCCCGAGCCCCGGCGCGAGCCCGTTTTGCCCGAGAAGGGGGGAGCGGAAAGGGAGGTGGGGGAGGTCTCAATCCCTGCCGGCCGCGCAATCGAAGCCATCCTCGCGGACATGGAGGACATGGTGGAGAGGGACCGCGCGATCGGTGCGGAAACCAGGCAGGACGTCCTCGCCGACCTCGCTACCTTGAGGCTCCAGCTCGCGAGAAACGTCAAGAACAGGCAGGTCATCAATGCCATACTGGCCGACCTCTCGGCCATACCCACGATCATGCCTCTCGTCACCGGGCTCCGCTGCATTGCGGAGGCCTACCTGAGATAGCCTCCGCCTCTCGCCTCCGGAAGCGGCCATGGCACGGCGCAAACCCTTTCCCCGACTAGAGGCGCATCTCGATCAGGTGGGGGCCGCCTTCAGCGAAGGCCCTTCCCATCTCCCGCGCGAGACCTTCCACGGTATCGGCTGCGGCGCTCGCCACGCCGAACCCCCGGCCCAGAGCGACCCAGTCTATGGCGGGAGAGGAGAGGCTGGTAAGGGCTTTCGCGGCGGGTCCCGAAGCGCCCATGCCCGATCGGGAGAGCTCCACCTCGAGGATGCGGTAGCTCCTGTTCGAGCAGATGAGGGTGGTGATGGGGAGGGCCTCCCGTGCCTCGGTCCAGAGGGCCTGCACCGTGTAGAGGGCGCTCCCGTCCGCCTGGAGATCGATCACCGTGCGGTCCGGACATGCGAGGGCTGCGCCCAGGGCGCACGGCATCCCGTGCCCGATGGCGCCCCCCGGTATGGCGAGGAGCGAGTGGCGGGGCGCGCCTGCGGAGAGGTCGTAATAGTCGGAGGCGGTGGTCAGTCCCTCGTCGACGATGATGGCACCCTCAGGCTGCAGGGCGGCAAGGGTGAGGCATACCTTTTCAGGGGTCAGCCTGCCGGAGGGGAGGCCGGGCCGACGTTGACCGGGGGAGTGGTCCGGGCCCGCGTCTTTCGCGGGCGGGCTGCCGAGGGCGTCGGCGAGGGCCCGGAGCGCGGCGACCTCATCCTGCCCCCCGGCCCAGAGCGATGCTCGCGCCTGCCCCTCTCGGAGCAGCCTGCCGGGCACACCGGGGTAGCCGAAGAAAGTCACCGGCTCGTGTGCCCCCGCGAGCACCACCGCCCCATAGGACGCGAGCAGGGCGAGGGCAGACTCCGGGAAATAGGGGATGCGCGTCACCGCGGGCATGGATCCGCCCCGTTCCATACAGCCCGGAAAAAAGGTATCGGCGAGGAGGTCGCACCCGGTTGCCGCCCTCACCCGGGCAGCCTCGCGCAGACCCCTTTCAGCCAGGGCCCGTCCGCCGAGGATCAAGGCAGTCCGCGTGCCGCCGGTGAGGAGGCGCGCTGCCCTCTCGACCGCGTCCGCATCCACGGGATCGAACGCAAAGGGGCTTCCCGCGACTGCCGCGTCGGCCAACTCCGCCTGCTGGAGGTCGCTCGCCGCGATGAGGGTGGAGACCCGGCCCAGAGCGGCCTCTCCCACCGCCTCTGCCATGTCCCGCGACAGGGTCCCCGGGGAGAGGCTCCTCCTCACCCACGGGGAGACGGTGCGGGCAAGGGCCTCTATATCCATGGCCTGGGGAGGGTCATTCTGCCGGTGCCACGTGGCATGCTCACCCACGAGGGTGAGCACGGGCGAGCGCGCCCTCCGCGCGTTATGGAGGTTTGCGATGCCGTTCGCAAGGCCGGGGCCGAGGTGGAGGAGCGCCATGGCAGGCATCGAGGTCATTCGGCCGTAGCCGTCGGCCGCCCCCGTGCAGACCCCCTCGAAGAGGCCGAGCACCGCCCTGATCCCCCCGATCCTGTCGAGGGCGGCAACAATGGGCAGCTCCGTGGTGCCCGCGTTGGCGAAGCAGACCTTCACCCCGCTTTCTACAGCCGTTTTTACGAGAATTTCCGCACCGTTCATGGAACGCTCACCCCTTCCGGCCCTTGCCGGGCCCTATCCATACGCCCTGCCCCTCCACCCGCCTTGAAGCCCTTCTCCGCACGTCTCGCCCGTCTAGGTGATGATGGCCACGATGGCGCCGGTGAGCAGGGTTGCCAGGGTCCCGGCGACGATCGATTTGATGCCGAGGCCGATTATCTCCGGCCTCCTCTCAGGGACCATGCCCCCCATGCCCCCTATCATGATGCCGAGGCTCCCCGGGTTTGCAAAGCCGCAGAGGGCATAGACCATGATCAGCCTGCTCTTGGGGCCGAGGGAGCCCGGGGGGAGCCTCGCCATATCGAGGTAGGCGATCATCTCGTTGAGGATCGTCTTGGTCCCCATCAGCCCCCCCGCGACCTGCGCCTCCGACCAGGGGATGCCGATGAGCCATACCACGGGCGCCATGATATAACCGAGGAGCCTCTGGAGCGTGACGGGCCGTCCCAAAAGAGCGGGGAGGAGCCCGAGAAGACCGTTGGCAAGGGCCACGAGGGCCACGAGCACCACGAGCATGGCGACGATATTGATGAGCAGGCCGATGCCTTCCATGGTCCCCCGGGTAACGGCGTCCAGGGCGCTCGTGGCCTGCTGCGGCGGTGAGAGCCTGCCCGCAGTCCGGCCCCCCGTCTCGGGCACCATCACCCTCGAGATCATGATGGCCGCGGGTATGCTGATGATCGAGACGATGAGGATGTGGCCCATCACGTCGGGAATGACCGGCCTCAGTATGGCCGCGTAGAGCACCATGACCGTTCCCGCTATGCCCGCCATGCCGCAGCTCATGGTGATGAAGAGCTCGCACCGGGTCATCTCCTTCAGGTAGGGCCGCACGAAGAGGGGCGACTCGACCATGCCCAAAAAGATGTTCGCCGAGGCGGAGAGCCCCACGGCGCCGCCCACGCGCATGGTCTTCTCGAAGACCCGGGCGAAGACCCTCACCACCACGGGGAGGATGCGCCAGTAGAAGAGCAGGGATGAGAGGGCGCTCACCACGAGGACGATGGGGAGGGCCCTGAGCGCCAGCACAAAACTTGAGCCTGAAGGCTTTTCGTCGAAGGGCAGGGGCCCTCCCCCCAGATAGCCGAAGACGAAGGAGGTGCCTGCCCTGGTCGAGTCTTCGAGGAGGGAGACCCCCCTGTTGAGTATATCGAAGAGGGAGCGGAGCAGGGGGACCCTGAGCATCACCGCTGCCATGAGAAAGGTGACGAAGAGACCGCTCACGATCTCCCCGACCTTGACCCCCTTTCTATCCTCGCTTATGGCCCAGGCAAAGGCGATGAGCACCGCTATGCCCAGGGCAGCCTGAAAACGCATCTTACCTTCCGCACCCGCGCTTTGAGGTTAAGGAACCACCCTTCCCTCTTTCGCAAGGTTACCATCTCCGCGGGGGACCCTCAAGTCCTTTTTTTGCCGCCCTGCCCCTTCCGGGCTGCTGACCGGCCCCCCCTTCCATAAAAATAATTAATACGGCGATAAAATTATTTGCCTTGCCTCGACCGGTCCCGGCCGTATAGCCTAGACATGACGTGCCTTCCGGTCATGAGGGGGATATTCCGGACTACCGGATACGAGCTCACGGACGGCTCGCTGCCTATCGAAGGGGGGAATCATGCGGGAGATAAGCTTCATCCTCAATGGTGCCGTACGGAGGGTGATCACCGACCCGGCGAGAAGCCTGCTCGCGGTGATCAGGGAGGATCTGAAACTGACCGGAACGAAGGAAGGCTGCTCGGCGGGTCATTGCGGCACCTGCGCGGTCCTGGTTGACGGAGATGTCGTGCTTGCGTGCAGATACCCGGTGTCAAAAGCCGCGGGGAAGCGGGTGACGACCATCGAAGGGCTGGGGACGATGGAGCATCCCCATCCCCTTCAACTGGCATTTGCGAAAGCGGGAGCCATACAGTGCGGCTTCTGCACGCCCGGCATGATCATCCGGTCGAAGGCCCTCCTCGACGGCAAGGGCAAACCGGATCGCGAGGATATAGCATCCTCTCTCCAGCCCCATCTTTGCCGCTGCACCGGCTACCAGAAGATCTTCGAGGCCGTGGAATTGGCCGCCTCGGTGATGAGGGGGGAGGGAGGCCCGATCTCCATCGGGACGGATGAGGGGAGCGTGATAGGCAAATCGGTCCCGCGCATCGATGCCCTTCAGAAGGCCACGGGAACCGCGCTTTTCGCGGGTGACATCGCGGTTGACGGGTGCCTGCGCATGAAGGTCCTGAGGAGCCCCCATCACCATGCCCGCATAAAGAAAATAGAGAAGTCGGCCGCCGCCCAGGCGGACGGAGTGGTTGCGGTCCTGACCGGAGAGGACGTGGGAGGCACCAATATCCTGAAGATGGCCGGGGACGATCAGCCGGTTCTCTGCCGGGACAAGGTCAGGTTCATAGGTGACCCGGTAGCCGCGGTCGTGGCAACCTCCGAGGAAGCTGCCCTCCATGCACTCGATTTGATCAAGGTGACGTACGAGCCCCTCGAACCCGTCCTCACCGTGGCCGATGCGCTGAAGGAGGGGGCGCCGAGGGTGCATGACGATCGACCCAACCTGTTTTTCGAGCAGCCCATCACTTTCGGAGATGCGGACAAGGCTTTCTCCGAATCGGATTGCGTGGTCAAGGCCCGCTACACCACCCAGGCAATCGAGCATGCCTACCTCGAGACGGATACGGGCGTCGCTTTTGTCCACGAAAACGGCCAACTCGTGGTCATATCGGGAAGCCAGAACATACACGGCCACAGAAAGACCATCGCGGAGGCGATAGGGCTTGCCCCTGACCAGGTGCGCGTGGTACAGCCCACCATGGGTGGCGCATTCGGGGGCAAGCTCGATGTCTCCGTGGGGGGCCTTCTCGGCCTCGCGGCGTGGAGGCTCAAGAGGCCGGTGAAATTGGCTTTTACCAGGGAGGAGACCTTCCGGGCCACGACCAAGCGTCACCCCTTTTCCATGGATATGAAGATCGGGGCAAAAAGGGACGGCTCCCTTACGGCCCTGAAGTGCGAGGTCATGGCTGAGGGTGGGGCCTACAAGTCTTTCTCCGCGAGCGTCGTCACCAGGGGCATCGCCCACGCGAGCGGGCCATACCGCTTCCCCCATGCGCATGTCGTGGGAAAGGCGGTCTACACGAATACGGCCATCAAGGGCGCGATGAGAGGTTTCGGCGTGCCCCAGACGACTTTCGCCGTGGAGTCGGCCCTCGATGAGCTGGCCGCGCAAATGGGGATAGACCCTCTAGAGCTGCGTATGAAGAACGGCTTTATCCCCGGCGACGTCACTATATGCGGGCAGACGCTGGAGGACGCGTTTGGATACCAGGAATGCATGCACGCGCTCAAGCCGCATTATGAGCGGGCATTGGAGGAGGCGAGAAAGAGCGGGAGCGCGGAGGTCGCTCGCGGCGTGGGCCTGGCGGGTGTCTGGTTCGGGCCGGGCCGCAGCGCACCGGATCAGTCCGAGGCCTGGGCAGAGCTTCTCCCCGATGATACGCTCCAGGTCTGGATAGGCGCTTCCGACATGGGACAGGGCGCTGAAACGGCCTTCTGGCAGATCGCCGCGGAGACGATCGCCTTCCCCCTCGATCGGGTGCGCGTGTGCACCACGGATACGGCCCGGACCCCGGACGGCAACTATTCCGCGGGCAGCAGACAGACCTACGTATCGGGCCGGGCAGTGCAGATGGCGGTGAGCGAGCTGAAAAAAGCCATGGACGAGCACGGGGCCGCAAATTACGACCAGATGAAGGCCGGGGGCCTTTCGACCGTCTACAAGGCGGTCAACAAGCCGGAGACCACGAAGCTGGACCCTGTGGACGGGCACGGAGTGCCCTGGGAGACCTATTCATTCGGCATACAGATGGCGGAAGTAGCCGTGGAGAAGAAGACCGGCAAGGTAAAGGTGCTCAAAGTGACCTCGGTCAATGATCTCGGCACGGTGATCAACCGGCAGACCGTGGAGGGTCAGATACACGGCGCCATCGGTATGGGCCTCGGTTATGCCCTGACCGAGGAGTTCGTGTACGGCGTCACCGACAGCTTCGTCAAATTCCGAATACCGAGGGCCAAAGACACGCCGCGGATGGAGGTGATCACCCTCGACATCCCGAGGAGGAAGGGGCCTTTCGGTGCTTCAGGCGCCGCCGAATACGCCGACGCGCCCACGGCTCCCGCCATCATGAACGCGATCTGCAACGCCTGCGGCGCACGCATCAGGGATCTGCCGGCGACGCCCGATAAGGTGAAAGAGGCCCTCCAGCGGGCGGGCGCGTAAAGCTCAAAGGCCGGGGACGCAAAGGACACGGCGCTATAAAAGTTTTTTATGGGAGCATAAATTATTTTGGCTTGCTCTTGGACGGCGACGGCGCGAGAATTTAAATCTAATCACTAGAGTGCTCGATGATGAACGTAATCAGGTCCGGTAAGGTCGGGATATAAGTTTCGTCACTATGCGTATAAGGAGGGGTTCATGATGGAGTTTGACGGGATCATTATCGGGGCGGGGCCAAACGGGCTGACCGCGGCCGGCTATCTCGTGAAGGCCGGGCTGAAAGTGGCCGTTCTCGAGAGGCGGTACGAGATCGGCGGCGGCCTGGCCACGGAAAACCTTCTTCTTCCGGGCATGCTGGTCGACAGCCATGCCATCTACCACATGATGGTCGAATATGCGCCTCCCCTGAGAGATTTTGAGCTCGACAAGAAATACGATCTGGAGTGGATCTACCCGGACGTACAGGTGGTCATGCCTTTCCTGGACGGGACACACCTCGCCCTTTACAGGGACCCGGAAAAATCGGCGGCATCGATCGCGCGCTTCTCCAAGCAGGATGCAGAGAGTTTTCTCAACTTCGCAGCCATATCCGATGAGGCGATGGACGTCTTTCTCGCCCCGGCGAGCTATGTCAATCCTCTTCCCAGCCTCGAGCAGGCGGCGAAGCTGGAGCTGCACCCCGCAACCAGGTGGGATGACGAGCTGACCGGATATACGCCGAGGCAGATCGTCGATGCCTGGTTTGAAAACGACAAGGTGCGCGCATTATTTCTCTACCTTGCCACCATGTGGGGGCTCGACTACGATCTCGAGGGCCTCGGTTATCTCGTGCCGCTTATGGTAAACCGGGGATGGCATTTCAGGCTTTCGAAAGGCGGATCCCATCACGTGGCGCACCTCATGGGCAAGTACATCTCCGAGAACGGCGGAAGGATCATCAGCGGCTGCGTGATCAAGCGGATAGTCGTAGAAAATGGCGAGGCAAAAGGCGTGGAGCTGGACGACGGCACCATTATAAAAGCACACAAGTTCGTGTGCAGCTCCCTCAACCCCCACCAGACTTTCTACGACTATGTGGGGAAGGAGCACCTCAGCCAAGAGCTCGTCACCAGGCTCGATCAATGGCACTACTCCGACACGAGCTTCTTCACCGTGCATCTGGCCCTTACCGAGCTGCCGGAGTTTGCCGCCCTCCGGTCCTCCCCTGAGCTGGCCAAGGCCCTCATCTATGTCGTCGGCTACGAGGGCGAGCAGGACCTGATCGATCACCTCGAGGCCTCGAAGAGGGGCGAGCTTCACGACGGAGGCTTCAATTGCTGTTTTCCGTCGCTCCACGACCCCATCCGGGTTCACCGCCGTCCGGGGAGCGAGGTGAAGCATATCGGTCTCATCTCGATGGAATGCGCGCCTTACAACCTCAAGGACGGCGGACCCCTTGCCTGGAACCGGTTCCGGAGGGCCTATGCCGAGCGATGCAAGGCGACCCTCGCCAAATATGCGCCGAACGTGAACGGCTCCATCGTGTGGGATTACATAGGCACGCCCCTCGATACCGAAAACAAGTTCCCCGACATGAAGAACGGCTGCTTCAAACAGGGCGCCTATCTCCCCTTGCAGATGGGCTATTTCAGGCCGAACGAATACTGCGGTCAGCACAACACGCCGGTCCGCAAGCTCTACCTTGCAGGCGCGTCCACCCATTCCGGCGGTATGATCACCTATGGTCCGGGGTTCAATGCGGCGGAGAAAATAGTCGAGGACCTGGGCATCGAGAAATGGTGGCCGGAGCCGCGGGGCGTGAAAGAAGCCAGAGACCTCGGACTGTTTTAGTGCTGAACGCGTTAAGGAGGTCAGCATGTTTTTAAGATCGACCGGATTAGGAAGAACGCTGCTCACGGCCAGGGTTGCGAAAATAGAGACGACCAGCATGGTCCCGTCGACACTGGAGCCCCCCAAGAACGGGACCACCGAGCCCCTGAGGATGCTCATGACCATGGAGGTGGTCAACCCGGTCCATTGGACGGTCAGGGCATTTGTCGATCCGTCCGATCTGAGATGCATGGTGAGGGAAGTGCTGACGCATCCGGGATTGATCCTGAAGGGGATACTATTCCTCTGCTCGAAGGATCCGGCCTATGGAGCACCCGCGACGACCGAACAGGCCGCCGCACCCCAACCGGGACCGACCGTTGCCGCCCCGTCCGCCCCCGTGGGGAAGACGGGCCCCGGACCCATTCCCGCATCCGCCCCCAAAGCCGGGCCCGGCCCCATACCGGCGAGAAAAAGGTGAAGGCTCGCAAGATTTGAGGATAAGGAGGGATTATGCCAGATAAGAAATATGATGCGGTGATCGTGGGAGGCGGCCATCATGCGACAATCATCGCCTGCTACCTGCAGCGGGCGGGGCTCAAGACCGCCATGTTCGAGAGGTGGCACGAGATGGGCGGCGGCGCGTGCGGGGAAGAACTGCCTATGCCGGGATTTATCCAGAACGTGTGCGCCCATTTTACGCGGTTCTACACGAACCCCGCGTACACCGACTTCGGCCTGAGAGATCGGGGGCTGGTCTATCTATTCCCGGAGAATAACGAGGCATGGATCTACCCTGACGGCAATTACATCCTGGGCAAGACAATCTTCCCGGTGGTCGATCCCGTGACCGGGAGGTCCCAATTCTCCGAAGCGGCAGCGGATTATACGATCAAAGAAGTGGCAAAGATCAATAAGGACGACGCGGATACCGTGGAGGAGATCATCAGGAGGTACAGGGTCAGGTGGAGAGACGCATGGCACCGCTACCGCTTCACGGGACCGGCGGAGTGGCCGGAAGGACCCGATCCCCTGGAAGCGCTGGCCGACGACCCGAAGGACGGGCTCGATCCCGACATCGCCTTCGGGACAGTCGGCTACATCGCCACGAAGCTGTTCAAGAGCCCCGAGATGCAGACGTTCTACATGAGGGCCATTCAAACCTCGACCGGTTTTTTCCCGCAGGACAGGCCCGGGCCTTACTGGACCATCCACGCCTTGGGCCTCATCCTGTCGATGGATGCGGCTGCCATCGTGACGGGCGGAACCCACAGCATCACCCATGCCCTCCTCAGGGCCTTCGAGGAATACGGCGGGGAGTTCTTCGTCTTGAATGAGGTGAAGAGGGTGCTCGTCGATAATAACAAGGCGTACGGCATCGAGCTGACCAACGGCGAAAGGATATTGGCCGACGTGGTCGTGAGCGATCTCAATACCGAGCTGACCATGGACATTGCCGGCAAGGAGTGGTGGCCGGAGGAGGTCTGGGCGAAAGGCCAGAAGCTGAAGGAGAAGCCGCCCACCCTGGACGACAAAGGCTATGAGAGGACCCAGCTCTTCTGGGGCAACGTGGCCCTGATGGAGGCGCCAAAGTACCCGCAGAACCCTGAACTCGGCCTCGTTCCGAGGCTGTACTTCGGTGAAGCGGACCCGGAATACTTCCTGAGCGGCCGCTATCAGAAGGAACGCTGGGCCCAGGGCATCGCGAACAAGCTCTACCTCCTCGTTGCCCCTGACGTGCAGTGGGACAAGACCCGCGCTCCGGAAGGACGGTTTGCCGCGCTTGTCGAAGAGTTCACGTGTCCGTGGAGGAACTTCAGCGAACGTGAGTGGCTCAGGATGAAAAGGGAGATCGAGTTCAAATTTGTCGACGAGTGGGGTAAGTACGCCCCCAACGTGACTAGAGACAATTTCATGTCCGCATGGATCGCCACCCCGGACGACGTGGTCAATAGAAACCCCTGCATGCCCCAGGGCGGCTGGGGCGGTCTCGACGCACATTACGAGTGCTCAGGAAGAAACAGGCCCATGCCGGAGCTCTCGGGACAGCGTATGCCCATAAAGAATTACTATATGTGCGGCATGGCATGCCACCCCGCGCACGGCATAGGTCGCGGCAGCAGTTACAACTGCTATAAGCTTATCGCCAAGGACTTCGGCCTTAAATACAAGCCTTGGGAAGAGCGCGGATGGTAGGGCTCACGGGGAAGATGCCCATGGTCCAGGGAGAGAGGGTCGGCGTACCCAAGGGAAGTGGCCGGTGAAGCCTGAGGTCGAGTGTGGTGCCTGCCTCATGCACTGGGTATACGGCAGGGTCGCATCCTGTGCCGACAAAGAAGAACTGCCCGGTTTGGCGAAGCGCCTGGAAGACGTGCTTTCGAGGGAGTTGACTCCTTCGGTCAACCTGGGCAGCCTGTGCACCAGGGCAGTGGGCGTTGTCTCTGCTTCACCGACTCGTGTTGCCGACCACTACGAGGAGCTTAAAAGGCAGAGCAACGCCTATGCCAGGGCCTTGCTGCCCCGGGCCAAGGCGTATATCGACGCCGGCAAAACCGACCGGGAAAGGCTGGAGCGGTCATGCTTCCTGGCCGCGGCAAGTAATGTGGCCCCCCTGAACTCCCCCTCGGGGGCCTCTACCTTTGAGGAGATAAAAGAGATTATCGACCGGGACGGCTTTGCGCCGGTCAAGACGGGAGACCTTTACCGGGCTGTCAGGGACGCAGGCCGCATCCTCTATATCACCGACAATGCGGGAGAAATAGGCTTCGATTCGCTCGTCATCGACCTCCTGCGGCGGATGGGGCCAAGGGTGACACTGGTGGTCAAGGAAAGGACTTTTTTCGAGGACGCGACGCTCGAAGACGCCCTATTTTTCGGTCTCGACCAAGGGGCGGACAGGATAGTGAGGGCCGAAGGCTTCTTCGCGCCCCGCGCGCAGCCGGGGGACCTTCGGGAGATATTCACGGAGAGTGACCTCATCATAGGGAAAGGAACCGGGACCTATGAAGCGTTGAGCGGCGAGACAGGGGGAAAACCGTCCGTATTCATGCTCAAGGTGAAATGCGGACCCATTGCCAGGGCCGAAGGTGTATCCCAGGGCGATGTGGTGGTAAAGCTGGACCGGGGCGAGCTCGGCCTCACGGAGACGGAGGATATTCATGGGGAAACTTGACGGAAGGGTTGCCGTTGTGACCGGCGGGGGCAAGGGGCTCGGGAGGGCCTTTTGCACGGGACTCGCCGCGGAGGGGGCAAAGGTACTGGCGGTGACGAGGAAGGACCTCCAGGGCCTGGAAGAGACCATAAGGCAGGTGAGAGAGGCGGGAGGCGAGGGTGAATTTCTGCGGGTCGACGTGACGTCGCAGGCGGATACGGAGAAAATGGCCGGGTATGCCCTGGAGAGGTTCGGCCGGATTGACATCCTCATCAACAATGCCGCATTTTACGGCGGCCTCAAGCGAATGAACTTCTACGAGATCAGCGAAGAGGAGTGGGACAACTTGATGAACGTCAACATAAAGGGGATCTGGCAGTCCGTGAAAGCCGTTTTCCCTCACATGAGGCGGCAAGGCAAGGGCAAGATCGTCAATATGACCTCGGAAGTTTTTTTTACCGGGTCTCACGGCTTTGTCCACTACGTTGCCAGCAAGGGCGCCGTGGTGGGAATCACCCGCGCCCTCGCCGTGGAGCTGGGCCCGCACAACATATGCATCAATGCCGTTGCGCCGGGCTTCACCGATACCGAGGGGAGCAGGAGCATTGCGGACGTGAACAAGTACGATACTTCCAAGACACCACTCAGGAGGCTCGGGACAGCCGAAGATATCGTAGGAGCAGCGGTCTTTCTCTCTTCCGACGGCGCGGACTTTATCACCGGACAGACGATCCTCGTGGACGGCGGGAGAGCGATGCATTAGAAGCACCATTAAAAAAAAGGGGGGACGGTTATGAAGGTTTACGATTGCGTACCAGGTCTGGAGTTCGATGAGAGTGCCGATTTCAAAGTATCTCCCTGCTGGTTCCAGGACGCGACCCATTCGGTGCCGCCCTGGACACCCATGTTCGGCTGGTTCTGGATCAATTTCTGCCGGCACGGGATGCAGTACGGGGCCGAGCTGCTTTCTCTGCCCACGGTAAAGGGATGGGACTGGCGATTCAAGGATGGGGCCGGCTATCTGGCCTTGCTCCTCGTCACTGACCCGGCCGAGAGAAAGGCCAGGGAGGAGCGTTTCAAGGTTGCCATCAAACCTTTTGTCGACGATTTTCCCGGTATGTGGAGGCGCTTCGTCGACGAGATGGTGGGCAGGTATGAGAAGCTCAAGGCCCTCGATCTGGATGGGGCTACCAACATCCAGCTCCTCCACAACTTTGAGGATACTATCGATACCTGCAGGCGGATGTGGGAAATCCACATGTACATGATGTACGGCGTCTATACCGCGTTCGTGCTCTTCGAACAGATGACGAAACAACTCCTGGGCATCGACGACACGAGCCCCCAGTTCCACAAGCTCACCAGCGGTTTTGACAATAAGAGCTTCCAGGTGGACAAAGCGCTCTTCAATCTGGCGAAAAAGGCCCAGGCCATGGGTCTCAAAGATGTCTTCCTTTCCACCCCGGCCCCGCAGATGAAGCAGGCCCTTAAGGCCTCTACGAACGGACAGGAGTTTCTCAAGGCATTCGACGACTTCATGGAAAAAGAGGGCGGCTGGAGGATGGAGAGGATGGCGGAGATAAATGTCCCCACATGGCTTGAGGACCCTGCCCCTGCCTTCAACGTGATCAAGATGAGTCTCGAGAAGGGGGTCGACTACAGCCTCGACGAAGAAAGGAAAAAGCATGAGTCTGAGAGGATGGCCACCGAAAAGGAGGTGCTGGAGAAGATAGCCCCGGAGCAGAGGGGCTGGTTCAAGACAATCCTGACTCTGGCGCAGAATAGCGCCTGGTTCAGCGAAGAGCATAACCACTACCTCGATCTTTACACCCATGCGATGATCAGGCGAAGCGCCCTGGGGCTCGGTCGACGCTGGACAAAGGAAGGCACCATCGACGCTCCGGAAGATATCTTTTTCCTCATCCCCGATGAGGTGAGGAAGGGGGGCATCAACCCCGGTATGTTCGACTTCCGGCAGACCGTGAGCCGCAGGAAGGCGGATTGGCAGGGCTGGTGCGAGCGGGGCAATGCACCCATGATAATGAAGGAAGGCTTCGCCATTGAGGACGCCATGAAAGGGCTGGTGGAATCCCTCGACCCCATCGCGCTCAAGGTGGTCGTCGGCACCATGCCGGTGGCAAGGCCGGAGCTGAAAGCGGACCTGTACGGCGTCTGCGGCTCCCCCGGGGTTATCGAGGGCAAGGTGAAGGTTGTCTGGACCGAAAACGACCTCTCGAAGATAGCCAAGGGCGACATCCTCGTGGCCCCCACCACTTCACCAAGCTGGACCCCGGTCTTCTCGCTCCTGAGCGGGGTCATCGTCGACAGGGGCGCGAGCCTGTCCCATGCTGCCATCGTCGGGAGGGAATTCGGCATTCCCGTGGTCATGAATGTCTTCGAGGGGACGAAGGTGCTGAAGGACGGGATGAAGGTCAGGCTGGATGCGAACATGGGGACGGTGTACATCCTCGACAAGTGAACGGGTCCCGCAGGTCCGACGAGAGGGCCGAACGAGTGAGGAGAGTATCATGGAAGTGAAACAAATCTACTGGCTCAAGGAGCTGTCCAAGGAGTACAATGACCTGGTAGGCAAGAAATGTGCGAACCTTGGGGAGTTGATGAAGCTGGGACTCAAAGTACCTTACGGGTTTGCCCTCTCCGTTAAGGCATACGAACATTTCATGGACGCTACCGGCTTAAAGGAAGAGGTGGAAAAGATTGTCGAGAACGTGAGAGGAGCCGGGCTCGACACCGAGAGGGACGTGGACAGGATGATAGAGATGAGCGGCAGGATCAGGGCGGCGATAGAGGAGGCTCCCATGCCGCCCGATCTTGCCGGTCCTATCGCAGATTACTACCGGAGGCTCTCCGAAGAAATGGGCTCCGGGGAGGTGGCGTGCGCAGTCAGGTCGAGCGGCGCGGTGAGCATGCCGGGCCAGATGGAGACCTACCTGAACGTGAGGGGAGAGCGGTCC
>Ga0326727_10015973_pt1 | contig 15967 bp, 12 predicted proteins | sample MB2enrmetagenome_FD_207643 | JGI IMG/M metagenome (GOLD analysis project Ga0326727, IMG submission 207643) | Lab enriched peat soil microbial communities from McLean, Ithaca, NY, United States - MB29MY | ecosystem: Environmental > Terrestrial > Soil > Wetlands > Peat | place: USA: New York...
TACACCTCCAGGACATCCCCCTTTTGCAGGCCCGACAGCCTGCCTGCGTTGACATAGACCCTTTCGTTCTCGACCGAGGCCACCCTGGCGTGCCAGTCGAGGTTAAGGAGGGTCCTCAGGAGGTCGTCGGCCATCAGCTCTATCGCGAGGTCGATGGCCCTGACCTTGGCCTTCTCGGAGCTAAGGTCGCCGTGCTCCCTGGAGAGGTAGAAGGGGTTGCGGGCGGAGAGCTGGCGGAGGAGCTTGCCCGTTTCCGTATTGTAGATGTCGAGGGATATCTTGGAGAGGGCGAAAGAGACCTCCTTCTCTTCCTTGCCGTCCATTTTGGACGTGCTGCTGTAAACGTCGGAGAGGGTCCCCTTGATTACCGCCTCAATGCCGTAGAGGTCGTAGAGGGAGCGCATGACCTCGGGCTTCGAGGGGTCGCCGGTCAGCTCAAGGCTGGGCAGGTCTACGGCGATGATCGTGCCCGTGTCCTCAATGCGGGAGATGAGCCTCTTGGTGGTCAGCTCCTCGAGGTGCTCTTCCTTGTAGTTGGTCTGGTCGGCAAGGGGCAGGACGAGGACGCGCCTCTTCATCTTGGGGGAGGGGAAGCTGAAGCCGACTGCTATCGCACCCGGCCTTCCCATGTACGGCCCCTGGAAGGCGGCCTGCTGCACTACCGGGCGCCCCTGGCCCGCAGCCTGCCTCTGCTTGATGCTTTCCTCAAGCTTGGCCATCCGCGTCTCCATCTCGGCCCGGTCTTTCTTGGCAGCGCTGCCGCCCGTGATCTTGTCGCTGACGGAGTCGAATAGGCCCGGGGCGTAGTCATCCCTGCGCACCCACTCGTATTCGGGCTCGTAAGGGGTGAGCTGGTACCTGCGGTTTCTCGCGTATATGTACTCTATGCCGTTGATGAGCCTCACATCGCCCGGTTTCGGCTGATCGCTTGCGGCGACGATCTCGCCCTTTTCCGTCTTGGTGGGCTGCGCCTCTTTGGCCGGCTTCTTGCCGAAGGGCCAGCTACAGGAAGCCAGGAGCACGATAAGGAATAATACCAGGAATTTACGCATAGTGGCTATGTTACACATAAGGCATGTCAAATGTCAAAGGGTTTTCGCTCGGCGGGGGCAGCGCCTTTGCGCCGCTTCTTTCGGGGCGCGGGCAGGCAGCGGCGCGGCGTGCGGGCCTGCCTTTAGTGGCTCGCGCAGCCTACGCAGGGGTCGTAAGACCGGATGAGCATCTCGCAGAGGCGGCGCAGCTCGTCTTCGCCCATGCCGGGGTTGGCCGCGACGAGGGCCTCCAGATCGTCCCGGATGCTGCCGTTGTTCTGACCCGTGGGTATGATGAGGTTCGCATGGGTGATGCGCCCCGACCCATCGTACGTGTAATCGTGGACGAGGAGGCCGCGCGGGGCCTCGACTGCGCCTACGCCCCGGCCCGGGGCCACGGGTATGGCGGGGTCCTCCTCGCGCAGCCCGTCTTGGAGGAGGCGGTCGATCAGGCCCCCGGCCTCCTCGATCTCGTGGGCGCACTCGACGATCTGGGCGAGGGTGTTCATGAACGGGTTGCAGGAGGAAGGGGCGACGCCGAGCTCTTGCGCGACCTGCTTTGCCAGGGGGTGGAGGAGGTCGTAATTGACCTTGAGGCGCGCCAGGGCGCCGACCGCATAGGACGTGCGGGCGTGGCGGGTGAACTTTGCCGTCGAAGGGGGCGCGACGTATTCGTTCGTGACTGCGAGATAGTCGTCCAGCGGGTGCGCGCCAGTGTCGGTCGAATGGATATGGCCGCCCAGAAGGGCGTACTCCGGCGGGTGCTTAAGGGCGATGTATTCGGTCGGCCGGCTGAACGCGGGCACAGGGACGCCCCTGAAGAGCCTGACCGCGGCCTGGATATCGGGCATGGCGTCGTCGAGGCGCCCGCGCAAGTGGCGCAGCGTCTCTTTTGCGGGCAGGCGGAGCCATTTGGCGAGGGTCGGCGACTGAGGGTGGATCGAGCGGCCGCCTATGCGCTCCATGATCTCGTTGCCCAGTCGCTTGAGGCGCAGCCCCGGCATCACCGCTTCAGGGTCTTTTTCGAGGAGGGGGATGACGCTCCCGGCGCCGAAGAAGTCGGGGCCTGCAAGGAGATATATATGGAGCATGTGGCTCTCCAGCATCTCCCCTGCGTAAAGAAGCTTCCTGAGGAGCAGCGTCTGGGCGGAAGGGACGATGCCGAAAGCGGCCTCCGTCGCCTGGAGGGAGGCGAAGAGGTGGGAGACGGAGCAGATGCCGCAGACGCGGGAAGCAAGGACGTGGGCGTCCAGCCAGGGCCTGCCCCGCATCATCGCCTCGAAGAAGCGGGGGGACTCGTTGATCTCCCACGAGACTGCGGGCGGCCCGCCGTCTGCTGCGCGCAGAATAAGCCTTCCGTGGCCCTCGCACCGCGTAAGCCTCTCTGTCCTTATCTTGAGCGTCGTCACTTCCAGACGGCCTCCTGGCAGGCGTTGAAAAGGTTGAAGCTGGCCGCGATGTCTCCGGCGGAGAGGCCCGCCTGCCGCAGGATGAGCCTCTCCGCCGCTATGTTCGGGTCGTCGATAAAGCCCCGGCAGCCCCAGCAGACGGCCCCTGCGGTGACGCACGTCGCAGCGCAGCCGCCCCGCGTGACAGGGCCCAGGCAGGTGCGCTTCAGGTCGAAGACGCAGACGTTTTCCGCAGCCTTGCACTCGGCGCAGACGGGGTTGTCCGGCTGGCGGGGCATCCGGCCCGCCAGAAGCTCCTCCACGACGCGGAGGAACTCATCCTTCACTATGGGGCAGCCCGGGATGAAATAATCGATGGGTATGACGGCGCTTATGGGGCGGGCGGGGATGGTGTCGATATCCGCGCCCGGCCCGAACTCCTCGGCTGCAAGCTCCTCCATGGGGTACGGGTTCTTGAGGCAGTTGACGTTGCCCAGGTGCGCGCAACTCCCGATGGGTATGACCATCTTCGACCGCCTCCGTATCTCCTTCAGGGCGGCGACCTCGGAGCGCCGCGAGCAGGCGCCGTCGATGAAGGCGATGTCGCAGTCATCGACGCGGCCCGTCATCGCCTCCCGGAACTCGACTATGTCCAGGGCGGCCACGAGGTCGGGCAGCTCCTCTTCGCAGTTGAGTATCTGCAGCTCGCAGCCCTCGCAGCAGGTAAGGTCGAATACGGCGACCCGCGGTCTCATATCGCCTCGTGCAGGCCGGCGAGGCGGGCGCACGTAAAGACCGGCCCCTCGCGGCAGATAAGTATGTTTTCCATCTGACAGTGGCCGCACAGGCCGACGCCGCACTCCATCCTCCGCTCGAGGGAGAGGAGTATATGCTCCGGGGCGATCCCCTTTTTCAGGCACTCGGCAGCGACGAAGCGGTACATGACGGGGGGGCCGACGATGATCGCCGTCGTCCGCTCCGGGGCGACCGACAGGTGCGCAAAAAGGCCTGTGATGACCCCGACGCTGCCCGTCCAGGGGACGCCGGGCGGGACGCGGTCTACTGACTGGCGGACGTCCGTGAGCCGCCCCTGCCTCCACTGCGCGATCTCGCCGGGGAAGAGCAGCTCTGCCGGCTCGCGGCAGCCGTACAGGAGGGTGAGCTTGCCGAACTCGTCGGGCCTGTCCGCCGCGTACTGGACCATCGAGCGCAGGGGGTAGAAGCCGCAGCCCCCCGCGACGAATAGCATGTCCCGCCCCGCAAGGTCTGCAATGGGGAAGCCGTTCCCGAAGGGGCCGCGCACGCCGAAGAGGTCGCCCGGCCGCAGGCGGTGGATGGCGTTCGTCACGCTCCCTACGGCCCTGACGCCCAGCTCGAAGGAAGGACCGCGGGTGGGTGACGAGGCGACGGAGATCGGGGCTTCTCCGGTCCCGAATATGGAGAGCTGGATGAACTGCCCGGGCGCATGCCCCAGGCTGCTTCCGTCCGCAAGGCGCGCCCGCAGCAAGACCTCCCTTGGGGTCATCTCCTCTTTCTCCTCGACCCTTGCGAGCCGGGGGAGAAAAAGCCGGCTTTCCTGCGCGGGCTTCATGTGGCCGCCCCCAGGCCCGCCTCTCTTGCGAGGCGGTTCCAGGCGTAGACGGGGCTTGCGATATCGACGAGGCACGCGTGGACGCACCGGCCGCAGCCTACGCACCCGAGGGCGCCCCAGCGCTCAAGCATATACTTGCCTTTGCGGTGCAGCCTGTGCCTCAGCCTTTCCGTGCCCGTGGGGCGGAAGTTCTCTCCGCTTGCGACCCCCGCGAAGCCGTCGAACATGCAGCTATCCCATCTCCGGCAGCGCACGCCGGAGGCCTGGTCGACGGCGTTCCTGTCGAAGACGGCGAAGCAGACGCACGTAGGGCAGGTCATCGTGCACGACGCGCAGGAGAAGCACTTCTTTCCGAGATCCTCCCACATGGGGCTGTCCCAGCCTGCATCGAGGACGCGGGGGACTTGCTCGGGCGGGACGTCGAGGGAGAGGCGGTAGCGGCCGAGGGCTTCCTTGCGGACCTCGTCCCTGCGGCCCGCTACTGCCTTTCTTGCTGTTGAGGCGCCGACGTACCTCTTGCATAGGGCCGCGCCTTTTGGAGTGGCCGCCTCTATGAGGTATTCGTCGCCGAGGTCGGTGAGCCAGAGGTCGAAAAGCCCTTGCGGGGGCAGGGCCGTGCCCATGCTCGGGGCGAAGGCGTAGGGCCAGGGGGAAAGGCAATCGACGCCGACGACCGCATTGGCCCTGCGCCGGGCTGCGTAGGCGTCGTCCGGGCCGTATCCCAGGAAGACTGCGTCGAGGGTCTTCAGGGCGTGGAGGTCGTAGGGGTGTATGCCGACTATGACCGCAGGCTCGCACCCGGCGGCGGGCATCGCGCGCGCTCGGGGGAGAAGCTCGTATCTTAAAAGGACGGTCTCCTGGGGCAGCCAGTACTTGTTGGGCGGCAGGAGCGTTATGTCATAGTCGAGGCGGAGCTCGTCGTCCGGAGAAAGCCTGCCGTAGGCGAACCCCGGCCCGCGCTGCCTCACGCCGTAGACCGCGGTCTCCCCGGCCATCCTGGCGAAGGCATCATGGAGAGAGGTCTTGTCCGACGTTAAGAATCGCATGCTGAGAATCCAAGCAGGCGAAAAGGGCCTAGGCAAACATAGGCATCCTTTTGCGGCGGTTCAAGCGGGCGGGGAGTGGCCGCGCCGGGGGCGCGGTAAAGGGTAAGTATTTGATATTATTGGCTGAAGGCCCCTAAGGAAAGGCCAATTAGGGGAATTATGGTTGAGATGGCGGGATACAGCATGGGAACTCAGCGCCCCCTCCACGAGCAAAGCTCGCGGAGCCTTCCCCCTCATAAAAAGCCGATCCAGTTGGCGTGGTAATAATGGTGGAGATGGCGGGATGCAACCGTTGGGGCTCAGCGCCCCCTCCGTCGGCAAAGCCGCCGGAGCCTCCCCCCTCAGAAAGGCCAATAGGAAAATAATGGTGGAGATGGCGGGATTCGAACCCGCGACCCCCTCGTTGCGAACGAGGTGCTCTCCCACTGAGCTACACCCCCACGGGAACTTATATCCTATTTCATTATCGCGTCCAGGTCAAGGGTCCTCATGAAGGCGGACAATTCGCCCCTCACCTCCTCGTGGCGCAGGCCGAGGTAGAGGTTCGCCTTTATAAAGCCTGCCTTGTTCCCTGCGTCGAAGCGCAGCCCCTCGTATTGGAGGCCGAGGAAGGGCGTTGTGGAAAGGAGGCGTCGCATGGCGTCGGTCAGTTGTATCTCCCCGCCGGCGCCGGCGGCGGTATCCCCGAGGACGTCGAAGATCTCCGGGGGCAGAATGTACCGGCCGATGATCGCAAGGTTGCTCGGGGCACTCTCTATGGACGGTTTTTCCACCATGTCCTTTATCGCGTAGAGCCTTTCCCTTACCGGCTCCGGCTTAATGATCCCGTACTGGGGCGCTGCCGCTTCCGGCACCGCCTGCACCGCTATGACGGGCTTGCCGTATTCGTCGAAAACATCGAGGAGCTGGCGCAGGCAGGGCCTCTCCGAGATAATAAGGTCGTCGGGGAGGAGCACGGCGAAGGGCTCGCTGTTGATGAGGCTCCGGGCGCAGAGGATGGCGTGGCCCAGGCCCATCGGGTATGGCTGCCGCACCGAGACGATGCGCACCATGCCGGAGAGTCCCCTTATCGCCTCCAGGAGCTCGCCCTTCTTCTTTTTCTCAAGGAAGAGCTCAAGCTCGGTAAAGCTGTCGAAATGGTCCTCTATGGAGCCTTTTTGCCGGCCCGTAATAAGAACGATCTCTTCTATGCCGGAACCGGCCACCTCCTCGACGATGAACTGTATGAGGGGCTTATCTACGATGGGGAGCAGCTCTTTGGGGACGACCTTGGTTGCGGGGAGCATCCGCGTCCCGAAGCCGCCGGCCGGGATGACGGCCTTTCGCACTTTGTGCATCTTATACCCCCAGGACGTTCTTGATGGTCTGCTTCAGCTCGCGCATATCGGCGGATTTGACGACATAGGCATCGGAGACCCAACTGGAGAAGTCCTGCTGGTATTCGCCGTAAGCCGAGCAGAGGATGACCCGCTGGTCCTTGTTTAGCTTCTTGATCTCGTTTAGCGTCTGGATGCCGTCCATGCCGGGCATCTTTATGTCGAGGACCACGAGGTCGAACCTGTCCGAGCGGAGGGCCTCCAGGGCCTCGAAGCCGTTCGAGGCAATGCCTATGACGTACCCCTCCTCTTCAAGCTCTTCCTTGAACAGGAGCCTGATATGCTCTTCGTCGTCAACGAGCAAGATCCTTGTCTTTTCCATGACAGCCACCCCTCTTTGTTATTGGGCGTCCTTCAAGCGGACGGGCCTCTCTCCGCGCGTCCACCCCACGGTCTGGGGCGGGGCGCCCCCCGGCCCGTCCTCCGGTTTCTCCTGGCAGGGAAGGTGCATGACGAAAAGGGCGCCTTCCCCGGGTGTATTTTTTACCTCGATGTAGCCCCCATGATGGACGACGATCTTGTTCGAGATCGCCAGCCCCAGGCCTATGCCCCTTTCCTTCGTGGTAAAGAAAGGGTTGAAGATGTTGTCCAGGTAGGCGGGCTCGATGCCGCCGCCCGTATCCCTGACCGATATGGCGATGAAGGGCTTCTCGGAGATGTCCGTGCGCTCGGTGGTGATGGTGATCGTCCCCTTCCCGCGCATCGCCTCGAAGGAGTTCATCAGCATGTTGATAAAGACCTGCTTGATCTGCTGGACGTCGCAGAGGGCGGGCGGGAGGTCGGGGGCGTAGCGCTTCACGATCTGGACTGCCGACCAGCCCTTGTCCGACGAGAGGAGGTAGACGATCTCTTCGAGGAGGGCGTTGACGTCGCACCGCTCGAAAAGGAGCGGCGCCTCCTTCACGTAGTTGAGTATCTCCGTGAGGATCGATTCGAGCCTGGTGACCTCTTTGGTGATGATCTCGACGTACCTGTTCTCGCTCGGGTCGAGATGGACGGTCTTTGCGAGCCTCTTAGTGAAGCCGCCGATCACGACGAGGGGGTTCTTTATCTCGTGGGCGATATTCGCCGTCATCTCGCCTAAGCTGCGGAGCTTCTCGTTCTCGATGAGCCGCCTCTGGGCATCCCCCAGCTCCCTCAGGGCGTCCCGGAGCTTGATGTTGAGGAGGGCGTTGTCGAGGCCGCTTGAGATATAATTGGCGATCATGCCGAGGAGATAGCGGTCCTGCTGGTCGTCCTGGACGTCCGGCTGGTCGAGCTTCCTGCCGAGGGTGATGGTCCCCAGGGTGCGGTCCTTGGCCGTAATCGGGGCGGCGAGGATGGTGAAGGTCTCGCCGGGCTCGCCCGCCTCCGCGGTGAGGGCCTCGGCGAAGCCGACGGGCTGCCTGAGCCGGGAGGCCTCGGCCTCCAGATCGAGGACGCGGGCCTCCAGATCGAGGACGCGGGCCTCCAGGTTATTGGCGATGCTCCCCGAGGTGAAGCGCTGGCCGTTCAGCTTGATGAAGGCGAGGTCGAGCTTGATGGTAGCAAAGGAGGCGCTGAGGGCCTTTGCGGTGATAAGGGCGATATTCTCCAGGATCGCGCTCGGCCCCATCGTCGATGTGAGGATGCGGCCCAGCTCGGAAAGGGTTGCAAGCTCGGTGATGCGCTTCTTCGAGGAGAGGAGGAGGTCGTAGGTGCGGAATATCCCGCCCAGCTCCCGCGAGAGGATGGAGAGGACGACCTTCTCGCCGGGGCTTATGGCCTCCCGCGAGGAGGAGGCGGCAAAGAGCACGCCGTAGAGGAAGCTGTCGTCGGCGAGAGGCACGAAGGCAAAGACCTTATAGCGGGGCAGCACCTCGTCCAGATGTGCATAAAAGAGGCAGCCCAGGCGGGCCGGGATATCCTTAAGGGTGTAAAAAAGAGGGGCGCGCTTTTGCGCCACCGTGCCGACGACGCCCTCTCCTACGTGGCACCTGTAGTCGGAGAGGAGGTCGAAGAGCAGGCTTGAGCGGTTGTTGAACCTGCACGAGAGGCGCTTGTCCTTGTCTAGGCTGTAAATAAGGGCTTCGTCGAAGTGGAGGTCGGCGGAGACGATGTTGAGGATCGCCTTTATGCGCGCCTCTATCTCCAGGTTTGAGTGGGATATCTCGATAACCTTTCCGAGGACGCTAGCGAAATTCATGGTGTTTTACGGCCTTTTCGTAAAGCGCGTTGTATTCCCGGGCGGACTTCGCCCACGAAAAGTCCTGCGCCATGCACCTCTGCACGAGGGCCGTCCAGCCGTCAGCGTCACGGCGGGCGGCGAGAGCGCGCCTCAGGGCGCCCATCATGGCGTCAACCGTGTAGTCCCGGAACTTGAAGCCCGTATTCGAATCGGGTTCGACCGGGTCGTCCTTTATCGTGTCTTCCAGCCCTCCGACCGCGCGCACGACGGGTACGGTGCCGTATCGCAGGCTGTAAAGCTGGTTGAGGCCGCACGGCTCGTAGCGGGAAGGCATAAGGAAGATGTCCGCACCCGCCTCGATGAGGTGGGCCAGGGCGTTGTCGTAGGCGATCTTCACGGCGAAGGCCCGGGGGTATTTCCGGGCAAGCTCGGTGAAGAGCTCGTGGTATTTGCGCTCCCCTGTCCCTAGGAGGATGTACTGCACGCGATGGGAAAGGAGGTCTTGGAAGCCCTCGGCGATGAGATCGAACCCCTTCTGGTCGGCAAGGCGGGAAATGCTGGCTATGACCGTGGCTTCTGCGTCGACGGGCAGCCCGAAGGCGTTCTGGAGGGCGGCCTTGCAGGCGGCCTTGCCTGCGAGGGCGGAGGCGCTGAAGCGCTCCGGTATGAACGGGTCCGTCTCCGGGCTCCATTCGTCGTAGTCGATCCCGTTGACTATGCCGTAGAGGTCGTCCTTCCGCGTGCGGAGTATGCCGTCGAGGCCCGCCCCGAACGCGCGGGTCTGGATCTCCTGGCCATAGCGCTTGCTGACCGTGTTGAGGACGTCCGCGAAGACTATGCCCCCCTTCAGGAAATTGATCTTTCCGTAGAACTCGAGGAAGTTCGGGGTAAAGTATTCCCAGCCGAGGTTGAGGAGGTGCCAGTCGAGGTGCCAGAAAAGCCCCTGGTAGCCCAGGTTGTGGAGGGTGAGGAGGGTGGAAATCCGCGAAAGAAGGGGGTCGGGCCTGAAGACGGTGTTGAGATAGACGGGCACGAGGGCCGTCTGCCAGTCGTTGCAGTGGATGACGTCGGGCACGAAGCCCGTCTGGCGCACCGTCTCGATGACGGCCCTGGCAAAGAAGACGAAACGCTCCGCGTTGTCGATGAAATCTCCGTCCTGGGTGCTGTAGAGGTCGTCGCGGTAGAAGTACTCGTCTTTCTCCACGAGGTAGACGGTCACCCCATTGGAGCGGCTCTCGACAATATCGGCGTCTACGACCGTCTGTGAGACGGGGACGGAAACGCGGAAGTTCGTGTAGTCGATCGGCAGGCCCTTCTCCTCGATGCCTTTATACTTGGGCAGGATGAGCCGGACGTCGATGCCTATGCTGTCGAGCGCCTTGGGGAGCGCCCCCGCCACATCCGCCAGGCCACCCGTCTTGGCAAAGGGGACAGCTTCCGAAGAAGCCAGAAGGACCTTCATGAGCTCCTCCCTCTAGAACTCGGCCTCCTGAAGAAATATGGTCGCCTCTTCAGGAGGGGTAGGGTTGATATAGAAGCCGGTCCCCCACTCGAAACCGGCCATCTTGGTCAATCGCGGTATGATCTCCAGGTGCCAATGGTAGAAAGGCGCGTCGACGAGCTCTACGGGCGTCGTATGGATCATATAATTGTAAGGCGGGCAGTTGAGGACCTTCTCCTGCTTTTTCAGGACGACGGAGAGGGCGTCGGCAGCGGCGAAGTAGTTGTCGTGCGCCCTGGAAAAGAGGAAAGATTCCTCGTGCACCTTTGGGAGTATCCACGTCTCGAAGGGGAAGCGGGAGGCGAAGGGAGAGATGGCGATGAAGCTGTCGTTTTCGTAGATGATCCGCGTTCTCTCCTCCAGCTCCTGGGCGATGATGTCGCAGAAGACGCACCTGTCGCGGTACTTGTAATAATTGAGGGAGCCGGAGATCTCCTCGGAGAGGCGCTTCGGGATGATGGGCAGGGCGATAAGCTGCGAGTGGGAATGGGCGAGGGAGGCGCCCGCCATGGAGCCCTGGTTCTTGAAGATCATGATGAACTTGAAGCGCTTGTCGCGGAGGAGGTCGAGGGTCCTTTCCCTGTAGGCAATGAAGACGTTCTGGACGGAAGGGACGTCCATTGCCGTAAGGGTCTGGCTGTGTATGGGCGTCTCGACTATCACCTCGTGGGCGCCGATGCCGTTCATCCTGTCGTACAGGCCGATCCCCTGCTTGTTCAGCTCCCCCTCGATGCGCAGCGCCGGGAATTTGTTCGGCACGACCCTAAGGACCCAGTTGGGGCTGTTCGGCGGGGAGGAGACGGAGGACGGACGGATGGCGAAGACCTCCGGAGGCGTCATGGACTCGTTGCCCGGGCAGAGGGGGCAGATGGCGCCGGGCTTCGGCGGCTCTTCGGCCTCGGAGAGAAAAACGGGTCTCTGGCCGCGCTCCGACGATATGATGACCCAGCGGTCTATAATGGGGTCTTTTCTTAATTCGGGCATCTATCGCTCCACGCGGGCGGGCTTTTTGACATGGGTGAGAGTGCGTGGTAATACATAGGCTATGATACCGCTGAAGGACGATGTTCCGACGCGCACATTTCCCATTATAACAATTGGAATAGTCCTTGTAAACATCTTCATTTTCGCGTGGTCCCTCACCCTGCCGGCCGGTTTGGAGCGCAGCCTCGTCCAGAAGTACGCATTCATCCCGAGGGACCTGATGGTCGCCCTCGCGTCGCGGATCGACCTCCTTCCTTATAACGTGATGACGATATTCACGTCGATGTTCATCCACGGAGGCTTCCTGCACATAGGCGGGAACATGCTCTATCTGTGGATCTTCGGCAACAACGTGGAGGACGCCGCGGGCCATATGCGGTTTGCCGTATTCTACCTCCTGTCGGGGGTTGCCGCAGGGCTCGTGCAGTACTCCTTCGACCCGTCCTCCCCCGTGCCGATGGTAGGGGCGAGCGGGGCCGTCTCAGGCGTGCTGGGCGCCTATCTGATCCTCTTTCCCAGGGCGAAGGTGAAGACCCTCATCTTCGTCTTTCTCTTCATCACGACCATAGATATCCCGGCCATGGTGCTGCTGACCGTCTGGTTCTTCGTCCAGATCGCCTTCTCCCACGGCCAGGGCGGGGTAGCATGGTTCGCCCACATAGGGGGCTTCATCTTCGGGATGCTCACCGTAAAGATTTTCGCCAGGCGCCGGCCAAAGACGCGGGTCGCCTGGTGACGATGTTTCACGTGAAACATTCCGGAGACTACAGGCGATGAAGCGGGTCCCGAAGGTCTTACTCGTCAATCCGCCCATCTACGACGCGGCAGCCTACAGTTTCTGGTCGGCGCCTTTGGGGCTGCTCCAGATGGGCGCGATCTTGCGGGAGAGCGGGATGGACGTGGCGCTCCTCGACTGCCTGGCGGAGAAGGAGGAGAAGCGCAAAGAGGACGGAAGGGCGCCCTTCGTCAGCAGGCGGGCGGCAACGCCGGATGCGCTTAAGGAGACAGGCAAGAAATTCAGGCGGTACGGGATGGCCGCGGATGAAGTGGAGCGGCGGCTTGGGTCGCTCGGTCCGCCCGATCTGGTGCTCGTGACGTGCGTGATGACCTACTGGTATCCGGGGGCGGCCGAGATCGTTCAGGTCTGCCGGGAGTGGTTCCCGGGTGCCAAGATAGTCGTCGGCGGGATATACCCGTCCCTCTGCTACGAGCACGCGCGGAAGCAGATGAAGGGGGCGGACCTCGTCGTTACGAACGGGATGCTTGACGCCTTCTATGCCTTCGTCGAGGAAAGCCTGTCATGGAAGCTCGCCCTGAAGCCGGAGCAGGCGGCGCCGGGGGCGTTCCCCTTTCCTGCCTTCGACCTCTACGCGGTGCGCCATTTCGTCCCGCTCCTCACGTCCTTTGGGTGCGTCTACCGGTGCGCATACTGCGCTACGCCGCGTCTTTATCCGCGTATGGCCAGGAGGCGGCCGGAGGATGTCCTGGCAGAGATAGGCCACTGGCACAGCCGGGGGGTCTCCCGCTTCGTCCTCTACGACGATAATTTCCTCTTCGAGGCGGAGGCCTTTGCGAGGCCGATCCTTTCCGCCATTGGCCGCCTACCGTACGAAATCTCCGTATACAACCCGAACGGCCTGAACGCGTCGCTCCTTGACGGAGAGACGGCGTCCCTCCTGGCAGCCGCGGGCTTCCGGGAGGTGCGCCTCGGGCTTGAGACGGCGGACCCGGTGTTGCTGAAGAGAATGGGCGGGAAGGTGACGAGGGAGGGCTTTGCAAGGGGCGTCGAGCTGCTCGGGCGCGCGGGCTTTTCGGCCGGGTCTATACGCGCCTACGTAATGGCGGGCCTGCCCATGCAGAGACACGAGGAGGCAAGGGCGACGATAGCGTTCGCCTCTGCCCTCGGCGTTATGGTCGACCTCGCAACGTACACGCCGATACCCGGCACGGAGCTTTTCGGGCGCTACGCCCACCTGGCGCGCTACCCCATTGCCTCCGAGCCGCTTTTCCAGAACAACGCGCTTTTCCCGTTCGCATGGGAAGGTTTTACCGAGGCGGACATGGACGAGCTGAAAGCCTATGCGCGCGCGCAACGTGGAAATGACGTAGGCGGCTGCGTCTGAGGCGCATCTTTGGAGTCGCGCGGCGCCCTGCGGGACTCCGACGTACAAAGAAGTACGCCTCCGTTCCTCGGGCTTGCGCTTCCCCAAATCTGCATCCTCATGCTTGCCGCTCTCAATAAAAAGCGCACCTGTTCGATAGTCGTACTATATGGTTCGGTAGGCTCCATTTTTACTTAGGGCTAATTGCGTCTAGTGCAGCAGGATCGCCCCCTGCCTGCGCAGCTCTGCGCGGACATCGTCCGGGTCGATACGATGCGCGGGGACCGCATTGCGCGCGGAGAGGGCGGCGCAGACGCCTGCCGCCTGACCTGTAGCCATGGAGATGGGCATGACGCGATATGACGAAAGCGCCTCGTGGGTGCCCGAGATGCACCGGCCGGCGACAAGGAGGGAGTCGGGAGCTTCCGGTATGAGGCAGCGAAGAGGGATGTCGTATGCCTCGCCGGGAGGGACGCGCTTGAGGATGGTGCCCCTCCCGGCGGGGTTGTGGATGTCGATGGGGTACGTGCCGTGGGCGATGGCGTCGTCGAACTTCCTCGCCGAGAGGATGTCCTCCGCAGTGATGACATAGCGGCCCCGTATGCAGCGGCTCTCCCTCACGCCTATGGCGGCCCCGCTCTGCTGCAGGTAGGCGTCCTCGAAACCGGGCACGTATTTTCTCAGGAAGGCCGCTATCCGGCGGACCTGGCGGCGTCCCTCACGCTCTGCATATGTGAGGTCGAAGACGTCCGTCCCTGAGACGTTCGTGACGCGCGTGCTGTTGACTGCCGCCTCGTGGGCATGGGGGGTCGAGAAGAGAAGGATGTCCTCCCTGGGCAGGTCGAGCTCCCCGGCCTCGGCCGCCTGCCTGACGAGGTCCCACAGGCCGTACACGCCCTTCCACTGGCCCGGGTGGGAAGCGACGTATGCCCGGAACGCCTCTTGCTCGAATTGGGCCATCAGGAACATGAGGCTCATGGGCTGCATGAGACCGTCTTCTTTGCGCCCGCAATCGAAGGCGGCGCCCGCCTGGGCGGCTACGTCCCCGTCCCCCGTGCAATCGACGACGACCTTCGCGCGGAGGACGACCGGTCCCGACTTCGTCTCGAAGACAACGCCTGGCGCGCCCCCGGCCCCGACCACCCCGCTTGCGAAGGCGTGGAGCAGGAATTGCACGCCTGCGTCGTCGAGGAGGTCGAGGGCGACCGTCTTGAAAACCTCGGCATCGAAAGGGACGACGAAGCCCGTCGAGCGGGAAGGGGCTATGGCGCCGCCTGCCTGGACGAGCCGCTCCACCAGGGTACGGAGCGCCCCGCCGATGATGGGTGCGCCCGCGCCGTGGTCCTGCGGGACGAGGAGCCCGGGCCCCTCGCTTGCGCCGTGTGCGTCCGCGGGCAGCTCCGTATAGTAAGAGGCGATGGGCATCACCAGGGCGGCCGTTGCATTGCCCCCCAGAAAACCGTACCGCTCCACGAGGACGACGCGCGCCCCCGCCGCGGCGGCCCCGAGGGCTGCGCCGAGGCCTGCCGGCCCGCCCCCTGCGATAAGGACATCCGTCTCTCCCAGGTCGAGGGCCTCCCTGGGCGGGAGCCTAGTGGGCGCGGCGTGAGGGGGGCGCCTGAAGGGCGGCACTTCTCCTCCGGGATGCGCCCGCCGCCGGGCGCTGCCTCCCGCCCCCGAGGCGCGAAAGGAGCTGCACAGCAAGCATGTTCGTTTCGAGGGCGCGCTTTTTGAGGTCAAGCAGGGCCACCCCTATCTGCGCCTGGAGGGCGCTGTAGCTGTCCCAGGCCCTGTCGATATAGGCGATGAGGCGACCCGAGTTGACCAGCTTCATGGGCGGCATGTCGATCTTCAGGTCCTCGAGGAAGCCGAAAACTTTCGACGCGTACGGAAGCGCCACGAAGGGGATGTTCTGAAGAGCCGCGAAAATAAGGAAATGGAGGCGCATGCCGACGGCAAACCTGAACCGCTTCATGAACGTGAGCATCTGACCCGCCGTGTAGTTGGCCGACAGGACGCTCGCCTTTTGCGGCCGCAGCATCTGGGAGATGACTGCGTGGGCGTGCTGCATGTCGAGCACCTTTCGCTCCATGGGGACGAAAACGACCTGCACGTCATAGCGGTCGACTATATAGTCGGCGGCGTTGGCGAGCAGGGCGTGGTAGGAGTCCTGGTTGATGTCTGGTGCGGCAAGCCCGGGCTCGCGCACCGACATGCCCACCAATGCCTGCCCTTCCTCCAGGCCCTCGCACTTGAAGGCCTCCTCCGGCAGCGGCTCCGGGGCCAAAAGGAGGGCGGGGTCGGCAGTCACGATGATCTCCCTGCTTACCCCCGCGTCTTCGAGCACCTTTCTGGCGCTTCGCTCCCGCACCGTCACGATTGCCGCCTTCTCCAGGGCCTCGCGGACAAGCCGCTGGTTGCGGGGATCGCGCAAGGGGCCTGCGCCTACTGCGTAGAGCATAACGGGAACTCCTTTCTCGTGCGCCATGTTGACCTCGCGCAGGTAGTCCTGGACCTCTCCGTCGAAGAGGATCCCGCCGCCCCCGAGGATAAAAAGGTCGAGGCGCTTGATCTCCGGCAGCACCTCATCGCGCGAAAAGGTCCTGACCGGAACGGCCCTCTCAACCCGGTGGCGCCCAAGCGTGTCCGCCGGGTCCTTGCTGAATACCGTTATCTCGACAGAGAGGGACGACCGCAGGCCCGCGATGATCGATTGCAGGATCGCCTCATCGCCCAGGTTCAGCCCGCCATAGGAACCGGATATCCCGACCCGGTAGGTGCGTCCGTCGCTCATGGCCTCAC
>Ga0326727_10015974_pt1 | contig 15967 bp, 9 predicted proteins | sample MB2enrmetagenome_FD_207643 | JGI IMG/M metagenome (GOLD analysis project Ga0326727, IMG submission 207643) | Lab enriched peat soil microbial communities from McLean, Ithaca, NY, United States - MB29MY | ecosystem: Environmental > Terrestrial > Soil > Wetlands > Peat | place: USA: New York...
AGGCAGCGTCCTCATCTTCCGGTTCTTTCTGAACTACTATCCGTCCGAGATCGTCCACCTTCTAAAAGCATCGAGCGCTGCAGTATACAAGTTGACCGAGACGGGACGCCTTGAAGCCAAGGCGTTCCTGACGCGGCCGGAATCGCTTCACTTTCTCGGGAGCAACAACCGTCCCGCAACGCCATTCTCCCGGCGCCATCTCCCGGAATCGCCATCAGCGATGTTCGCTGAGCTGAACCGGCGCATCTTCGCGGAACCGGAGGGCCCTTGCTTTGCTCCTGGCCGTCTTGAGCTTCTCTATGCCAGCAACTCCAAGGAACAACTGACGACGCAAGACGTCGCCCACCTCGCGAGTTGTAAAGCATGTCTCGAAAGGGCAAATAGCTTGCTTCGACTACTCGGCCTCCCCTTGCAATTTTCTGACAATTTCAACGATCCCAACGACGACAAGCCACCAAGATCGTCCTCGCGGTCGAAGCAAGAGCCCTTGACCGGGATGCGCAAAAAGGCGCGAGACATTCATGAACATCGACCGAAGAGGCTTGAACTGGTGGTCGATGGTGAAGTGCACAGCGCCCAACAAATCACTTCGGCGACGAGTCGGTTTCAAATCAAGCTGAAATCGGCTTCCCTGCCGAGTTTCATTGAGGTGAGGAGCGAACAGCGACTTCGACTGCTATGTCTCGACGTTGAAAACTACGACGTCCTGGAATCCTCTCAACTTCAGGCGGAAACGATTCTCAGCGATAACCGAGCACTCGCGCTCGAGCTCAATGTCGGCGGCGGCTCTCCGTTCGTCGATGTCAGCTATTACGATCCACTCCTTGAAGTGGTCGACGAGGACTGGGCCTATGACGAAGAGCTGCGCCCTCCGGTATTCCCTGAGACTCACCAGCCAGCAGCGCCACATGAAATGCCGGGCCTAATCAAGCGGCTGAAGAAGGCGCTCTCGGCCTGGCTATCAAGCATCGATGTTGGTTGGCCGCTGAGTGTCGTAGGCGCAGCAGCTTTTATGAGCCTCCTTGCGCTGTCCATGCTCTGGACCAGCAGGGCAAGACACAGTTTCCCGGCACAACTCCAGGCCGCCGCGCTGCTGACCGAGTCTCAGCACAGGGCCGACGCCGCCATTCCGGTCCATGGGGCCGCTCATCGCACATTCTCGCTTGAGATTCGCTCACAGGACGGCCGGCTCATCCAATCGGGAACCGTCGACACACTGAGGAGCACATCACCGCGCCGAACGGCCGCTCGGTTCCTCGACACGAAGGGAAACCTTGTTGCGGGGCATTGGGAGAACGCCGCAGGCAAAATGACCATCTATACGGCACAGTCTGGCGTCCAGCAACCGGCTGCTGCTGCGCCCCTCAGCCTTGGAGAAGGCTGGAGACATGCTCCCGATGCCGAAGACTTCGACCGCCTGAGTGCCGACTCGACAAGCCTGAAGGTTCGGCGCTACACGGACAGCTTCGATATCACATACGACAATCCCGAAGCCGCGAGCGGGAACCGTGCCACGCTCGTGTCGGCGGACCTTGTAATCGCTGCCAACTCGATGCGCCCGGTCCGCGAAAGGCTGCTCCTGCGAAACGGCCAAACAATGCGCGAATACCGATTCAGGGAACTGACATATGAGGTTCTGCCTGCCGACAAAGTGACCGACCGAGACTTCGATCCGGACCTGTCCTCGCTTGTCGCAAAACCCGCTGACTCGTTGACCTCTTCCACCAGCGTGCGTGACTCAACCCATCTGGCGCTAGAGGCCCTCCAACTTCTCGATAACCTTGGTCCGAACGTCGAGCAGATCGTCAATCTTGAGAGAGACCCGGACGGAACAATCGAACTTGATGGAGTCTTCCCGACATCCGAACAAAAAGCGTCTGTAGCGCATATCTTCGAAGCCCTTCACGCTGGCAGTCGAGTTCAGCTTGCCCTTCATGCCAGCGATGAGATCGTGCGCACATCGGCTGTCGCCCAACGTATAAGCATTGACTCGTTGGCCCCCGTCGATGTCAATGCGCAACGAATCCCCTTCGATCCTGAGTTGCGCGCAGGGCTAAAGGCTGAAGGCCTCTCCGGCGTAGAGCTTGATGAAGGAGTTCGACAGATCGCAAACGACATTGCCACGCATGGCTCACAACTTCATCGCGAGGCATGGCAGCTGTGTCAGATCGCAGCGACAGATTTTACGGCAGACGAGCTGCGACGAATGTCCATTGACGACCAGATTCTCTGGCTCACACTCCTTGACAAACACCTTCGATCCCTCGAACAAGAAAGCGCACGTCTCCGCTCCGACCTCAAACACATTCAACACGATCCGAATGCGCGTCTACCCGCAACACCCAGCGACATTCCGCAGCTTAAAGACATCGACCAACTAGGACGCACCACGGTCCTTCTCGACCATGATGCTGAACAGCTCGACCGTCTGCTTACGACGGGCTTTACGCTCTCTACGTCAGGACTCCCCGCCAACGTCAACCTTGCTGCCGCTGTCAGACTGACTTCCGATCTCGAAGCCGATGAAGGCGCACTGCGGGCAACAATTGAGCGCCTCTACAGGTCAAGCGGAACAGACGTCAACGAATAGCGACAGGCACACTTCACGTGAGGCTTTGAAAGCCACAGGAGATTTATGTCTTACTTTGAAGTATTTGTCCGCAAAATTGTCCTTTCGATTTGCCCTATCATTGCTTTCGTAGGCCTGTTACCCAACGCCTTTGCCGAAGCTAGCTCTGCGTCCCTGTCCGTCACCATCACAGATCCATCAGGCGCTGTTGTGCCGAATGCGGACGTGACTTTGCGCTGCACAGACACCAACCAGGAACAGCATAGTCAGACTCAGGGAATCGGTAGCGCAACTTTCAGCTTCCTCCAGCCGGGACACTACATGGTATTAGTGTCGAAGGCAAATTTCGCTGACATCACCGTCAACAACATCTTGTTGAATGTTGGCGATGCTAAGCATCTTCAACTCATACTCAAAGTTGGATCTCAAGCCCAGGTGGTGACAGTAGACGGCAGCGGCATAACAATTAACACGTCGGACGCCGCAGTGAGTACGATCATTGACCGTAACTTCGTCGACAATATGCCATTGAACGGGCGGAGTTTTCAAAGCCTGATGACCCTGGCTCCAGGCGTAGCACAGGTTCCGAACCCGACTGCAGCATCAGGAAGTATTGTTGGCCAGGGTGGCGAAATAGTGGTTAACGGCCAGCGTACCGAATCCAATTACTTCATGGTCGATGGAGTCAGCGCGAATACTGGAACCTCACCCAATGGTTTTGGCACAGGAGCCGGTATGGGTGGCGGAGTGGCAGGTGAAACAGCACTTGGTAGCACTCAGAGCCTGGTATCCATCGACGACCTGCAAGAGTTTCGCGCGACAACCTCCACGTACTCTGCTGAATTCGGGCGCACTCCGGGAGGTCAGTTTTCATTCAGCACACGCGCCGGGACGAAAACTTGGCACGGAACCGCGTTTGACTATTTCCGTAACGATGCGCTGGATGCCAGTAATTGGTTTAACGATGACCTCGCGCAGCCCAAAGGAAAGGAGCGGCAAAATGATTTCGGAGGGACGTTTGGAGGACCAATCCAGTTGCCGCATAACGACGACGGCCGGAACGGCACTTTCTTCTTTTTGTCCTATGAAGGACTAAGACTGGATTCCCCACAACCTGCCACACCCATTCCCGTCCCGGATAGTAGTCTCCGCCAGCAAGCACCTTCAGTTCTTCAACCCCTTCTGAATGCGTTTCCAGTGGCGAATGACGGCGAGGATGGCCTTAACGATGGGCTTGCATACTACATCGAAACTGTATCCTATCCCGCAAGCCTAAATAACACCAGTGTCAGAGTCGATCACTCTTTCGGAGACAAATTCAAGATTTTCGGTCGATTCGCCGACACACCCTCTAATACAACTACCTACAGTTCAGCAGTCAAGAATGTAGAATCCTTAAACAACAAGACCGTCACTCTCGGCTTGACGAGCCTCTTGTCTGCACGTCAAAGTAACGAACTTCGTTTCAACTTCACCAAGGCGGATGGGCAGCAAACCGCGACTTCCACGACTCTCGGCAATGCAGCACCCTTAAACCTCTCGCAAATCCCAGGACCCAATGGAAACGGCTTCCCTAGCAACGGCTCTATATTCGCGGCAAATTTAGAATTTGGGGGACAACCGGATTTCTACCTTAACACTGTCCCGGCTAGTCAGCATCAGTTCAACATCACCGATACCCATACAGTTGGGGTCGGAAAACACTCCCTCAAGTTTGGGCTTGATTGGCGTCGGCTAGCCACAACCCTTGTTCCTGTCAATCCGGAAGAGGAATTCGTCTTTACTTCGGAACAACAGGTATTAACAAACCAAGCGTTCGAAGCAATTGTCGTCCAACAGGCAGCGACCGCCGTCGTGCCCATCTATACCGCATTTTCGACCTTCATTCAGGACGAATGGAAGGTCAACGATAGGCTCTCCGCATCGCTCGGCCTACGTTGGGACATTAACCCCGCCCCTCATAGCGCTCAGGGTCCTTCCCCTTACACCCTCAACCAAATCACGAATCTCGCCACTGCGCAGCTTGCGCCCGAAGGGACACCTTTGTGGAAGACAGACTGGCTTGGTTTCGCTCCTCGCGTCGGCATCGCCTATCAGCTTCATCAAGAGGCCAATCGGGCCACTGTATTACGGGCGGGTTTCGGCATGTTCTATGACATGGGAAACGCCGAGGGCTCCGAAGGCTATAACGGGGAGGGAATCAAATCGCTGGCGCGGATCGAACCGGCGAGCTTCCCTTTGACTTCGGCACAACTGGTCCTTCCTCCACCAAGCACAACGTCACCATATGCCAACGCAGTCTACGCTTTTGATCCAAACCTCAAGCTTCCGTACTCTTTTCAGTACAGCCTTGCTCTAGAACAAGCCATAGGGAAAGACCAGAGCATTACGTTCAATTACGTCGGGTCGGGCGGCCGAAAGTTGCTTGCACAAGTTATTGTGTATCCAGGCCGTGTAGGAAACCCTAATTTCACAACGGATCTAGTCTTAACGCAAGGAAGAGCATCATCATCCTATAACTCGCTTCAGGTTAAGTATCAACGTAATCTCACACACGGGCTGCAGGCTTTGACTTCCTACACCTGGTCCCACTCGATCGACGACGCGTCGAGCAATTTTGGCCTATACGAACTTCTTCGCGCTAACGCCGATTTCGACATCCGCCACGGTTTACAGGCTGCGCTAACGTACGAAGTGCCACGACTCTCTTCGGGCGGATTCGAGCAGGCGCTACTTGCACAATGGGGTGTCGACCTGCGCCTTCAGGCGCGTTCGAGTTTGCCAGTTAACATTATTGGCGCTTATAACTTTGACCCAGTCACTGGTGAATACCTCTCTCTCCAGCCAAACCGGGTCCCCGGACAACCCCTCTACCTCTATGGGTCACAGTATCCCGGAAAGCGGATCATCAACTACTATGCGTTCCAGTCTGCTGCGGCCGGAACCAATGGTAACGTCCCTAGAAACGCCGCCAACGGCTTTGATGCGGTGCAGCTAGATACGGCGATCCACCGCGAGTTTCACCTTCACGACGCTCTAGGGCTTCAATTCAAGGCCGAAGCCTTCAACCTTATCAATCATCCGATCTTTGGTGCGATCTATAACCCGCTCGCCGATGGTCCTAAGCTGTTCGGATACGCATACAGCACGCTGAACAGCTATCTTGGAGGCCTCAATCCGCTCTACCAGATAGGCGGTCCGCGTTCGCTCCAACTCTCACTCAAGCTCATGTTCTGACGCGTGCGATCGAGACGCACTCGGCCGTTACGGCCGGTCTTGCTTCGGCCCACTGATTGAAGGCGGAACGAACCATCGACTGAAGGAGACAGGAATGAAGCGCCCCTTAGTTCTATTTTGTGTTTGTGCTCTAATTTGTCTCAGCGAGACATCTTTACTTTCTCAGGGCAGTAGCTTTACCGTGCGGGATGACATTGGGCTAGCTCACTTTGGGGACCTCTATAGTGCCGGAGTCACACCCGTGGTCGTGTCGCCAGACCAGAAACTGGTCGCCGTTCAGAGTGAGTATGGTTCGCTTGACGATGACCGGCTCCATGATGAGTTGCGAGTCTATGATATGTCTCAATTGCGTCGCTACGTGGATGATGCGGCCGACACGGCTTCCCCTCAGCCGCTCTGGAAGATCCAGGAGGCCACGAACAAGGACGGAAGCGACAGCACGCTCATTCGGGATATTCGCTGGCTGAGCGACTCCAGCGGATTTGCGTTTCTCCTGAAAAGCGAAAGTGGGCATATACAACTGTGCCTTGCAGAACTTGTCCCCCGCTCTGTGATGCCCCTCACCCCCACAGACCAGGACGTGACTGCCTTTGACATCCGTAACCGGGATCACTACGTGTTTACGGTTGCGGCGAGAAGTGAATTGGCGAGGGCTATGCCTTCTGAAAATCGAGCTGTGGTCATAGGACCAAGACAAACTCTCTACGATATCGTATTTTCGCCGGAGATGGTGTCGGGTGACCGCAGCGAACTATGGGCAGCGGTTGGCAGTAAGGCTGCGCCTGTCAGAGGCCCGCAAACCGGACAGACGATTGCCGTCTATACGGAGGGAAAAGAAAACATGGCTTTATCTCCTGATGGCAGGTCTCTCCTCATAACGCTGCCCGTCCCTGACATTCCGAAGGAATGGGAAAGCAAGTACCCTCCGCCGTATAAAGAATACGTTGCACCTGTTACGGCCGGTAAGCAGGATCTCCATAGCTCTCTTGGAGCATTTTTCGTTAGTGAATACGCCGACGTCGACTTGCTAACGGGAACCATCACACTTTTGACGGATGGACCTACCGCACTACGAGCCGGATGGTGGGCTAACTTTGCCGCGCCCGCCTGGTCGAATGATGGACGGTGGGTGGTTTTGCCCGGGGCTTTCTTGTCGGCCCAGGCGAATCAGCCTACCAGCCCCTGTGTCGCTGTAAGACAGCTGTCCGAAAAGGACTCCCTCCAATGTGTTCTTCAATTGAAACGGAATCTGCCTCACGGTGATGAACCGGGATACCGGAGGATTTTGAGCGCAGGCTTTTCACCGGGGCAAGACGACCGTCTCGATATCAGCTATATGGCTGTCGAAGGTACAGAACATCGATTCGGATTTATGACATATAACAAAGTGGCGCCCTCGAAGTGGAAGTTGGAATCGGATATGGCATCCGCGCCAGCAAATTCATCGCTCCGGGTTGACATCAAGATGAATTTCAACGAATCGCCGAAACTCATGGCCACGGATGTAGAGAGCGGAAAGTCCAAAGTCGTCTGGGACCCCAACCCACAGTTAGCGAGCATCGAATTCGGGAAAACCTCAAAGTACCAGTGGAAGGACGAAACGGGCAGGGCGTGGTCCGCGATCCTTTACATGCCAACCAACTACAGGTCTGGAACTCGTTATCCTCTCGTGATACAAAACCACGGATTTACCGAAAGCAGGTTCTCGCCGAGCGGCGGATTTCCCAGCGCATTCGTCGCGCAGGAACTCGCTGGGGTGGGAATCATGGTCCTCCAGATGCGTGATTGTGATGGAAGACAATCTCCTCAAGAGGTTCCCTGCAATGTCATGGGTTATGAGTCCGCAGTAGCCCAGCTTGCACGTGCCGGCCTCGTTGATCCCCATAACGTAGGCATTATCGGCTTTAGCCGAACCGTTTCCTATGTTTTGGCGGCGCTAGCTTTCGGCAAATTGCATTTCAAGGCCGCATCGGTGTACGACGGCATCAATCTTTCATATGTTGCGCAAATAGCCGGTATGGGAGCCGACGCGTACGAGGCAGATATCAATGGGATGGTCGGTGGACCACCGTATGGCTCCGGGTTGCACGAATGGATCGATCGGTCGCCTGAATTCAATATGTACAACGTAACCACTCCATTGCGCATCGTCGCCGAGGGGGAAATAGGAAGCGTGGGAATGTGGGAACCGTACGCTCTTCTGCGTGAAATGCATCGGCCCACAGAATTTGTGGAACTACAGACTAGGGAACACCTCATCACCGATCCTGCCGTACGGTTGGCCGCTCAAGGCGGTAACGTCGATTGGTTCCGGTTCTGGCTACAAGGGTATCGCGACCCGAACCCCTCAAAACAAGAACAATATCAGCGATGGGAGTCTATGCGGAACTCTATGCCCCCGGAAGTTCAATAATCGAGCTTGATTTTCAGTCACCGCTTTATAGGTTGGGATCATCCGACAAGCTTGTCGGCCGGTGGACGCTAGTCAGCCGAAACGGCAGTAGGGACACGGTCATTCATCAAGGTCGTAACAGTTTCCGGTGCTCAGCAAGCCACGGCTGGATGGGTTGGCCTCGTGTAGTGCATTACCCTTGATTCCTGTGCCTTGTATTTTCGCCGTAGCGGAGTCAATTGACTGGATTGACGGTTTCAGATAGTTCGTCTTCTGCATTTTCGTCGAAGGCGTTAACTCCCTGGTGAAAGCTTATGTGGGCGAGCGACCTTTCAGCCGACCCGCCCACATAGTGGGGCTCCGGCTACTCATCCAGGTCGTACGAGTTGCCTGTGCTCATCTGGGGTTCCGTCGGATGACTGGCATCGCCCGGCAAATTCCCTTTTTGGCCGCCGCCTTGGATCGCGAACGAAGCAGACGACAACACAACAATGGTTGGCTTGGTATAGCTCATCGTTTTTTCCTCCTTTCTTTAGAGTTGTTCTCTGGCTAACGTGTCAGAGCTTGAGTGAGGAAGGAAGTGGATCTGGTTCCAGCATTGGCTTCCTCGGATGATTTGGTCAGGTCCACGAATCCTCGTTCAACTTGGACTCGGAGCCATTGCTCAACACTGATTGCGGACAACATCAAAGGTGTCAGTGTATTCAAACCATGGCCAACTTCGAGTAACTCTCGCTGCAACTGTGCCGCGTCCATCAGAATGCCGTCAGACAGCCACGGCTGATTAAACATCTGATGCAGCGCTGCCGTCTGATCTCGAAGTTGCGCTATCGGACTACGAGTTCCGAACCATTTGGTCTTACGAAAAAGCACCTCATTGGGGACCAGTAGTCTTAAAGACCGGCGCATGAGCGATCGCCGTTGCGCCGGACGGATGATCTGATTTCTAGGTACAGCTGAGATGAATTCGAAAAGTTCTCGATCGAGGTACGGATAGCGCCGCTCGTAGTGACCGGTCAGAGGAGGCGCAGTACACGCAAGTTGGCTGCCGATGGCGTATCGAATCGCTTCCGCGTTTAACTGCGAAGCACCCAACTTTCTCCATGCTGCAAACGCAGAAACCGTGGGTCGCAGATCGGGCGGCGAAAGTCTGCTCCAACTACACTGAAGTGGCTTTCCTCTAATCCATGCGGCGGGGTCATACCTTGATACAAGAAGCTTTAGCACGTCAAAAAGCAGGCGATATACGGTCTTGCGCCTCGCAATACTCCAGTCGATCAATGATTGACAAAAGGCAATGATTCTGCCCTGGATCAGGCATTCCGCCAACTCGGGTGCTTCGTATTGCACGCCACCCAGTAGCTCGTCTCCTCCTAATCCGGAAAGGATGACTCTAGATCTTGTCCTTTCTAGGATTGCCTGTATGTGCTGGCTCCATACCAAAGACTTTCGGAAGTAGCCGGGGATGGCCACAAAGTACTCCTTCGGTAGGGGGGCGAGAGCGTCATCGCTCATTTGGTGATTGAGCTCGTCCACCGATAAGTGATTCCCCGTGCGCCCTCTTGCATGTTCGATCAGCGAGAAAAATGGACGTTCGTCTCCACTTGGATCCTCTAGGCTGTAGTATGAGAGCGTCTCGATCGCTGGGCCAGGATGCAGATGCCTGATGTCATCCGACATGCAAACGATAGAGCTTGAGTCAATTCCACCGCTAAGTTCCGCGGTAATTACACCATTAGAGCGAAGGCGGCGGCCAACAGACCTTCTGAAGACTCTTCTGAATTCCTCTTCATACTCCTCGTCGGATGTACAGCGAATTTTCGCGTGTGGGTTTATTGACCAGTATCTTCGTTCGGAGCATTTTCTCCGATCATCAAAGACGAGGTAGTGTGCCGGAACAAGGCCGCGAATCTCGCGGTAGGGGGTTGTTCCGAGCGGAGGTCTTGGATGAAAGATTCCCGCAAAATAGTCTAGGTCGAGGTGTAGTTTTGCGGGCGCAGTCAAAACCAATGGCTCAGGAATCGTACACCATACCACCCCATCATCGTCGACTCGATAGAAGAGCCGACGTACGCCAATGTAGTCGATCGCAAGGATGAGATGTTTGCTACTTTCATCCCATAGCGCAATGGCCCAATCACCCACGAGTCTGGCGAAGCAGTGCGTTCCCCAGGTGCAGTACGCCGCTGACACGAGAGCCAGGTCCGTAGGCACTCCGTGGAATGTCTCCGAGACACATGCCCGAATTTCCTCTCGGTTGTCGAGGCGGCCGTCCCAGACCAAAGTTAGCCCTTTGCGAACCAAAGGCTGGCTCTCCAAGAGTGACTCGGGAGTCGTGTGCAACGCACCGTACACCATTGCAAGATTAGAAGTATGCATAATACTTCCGCCTCCATCCGGTGCGACTTGTCGAATACCGCGAGCTAACGCCAAGATGTCCGCCTCGCGGACCGGAGTACGCGGATCAAACTTAAAGATCCCGGCTAGCGCACTCATCAGCACACCTCCAATATGAGGAATGCTTCGCGTGCTGCAAGCCGGTCATCGAGAATTAGACCTTCAACCTCCACCCAGGCGTGAGCCTTAAACGGCAACTTCTGCGCCCCTATAATCATGTGAGCCGGCACACCCCGCTGGCGAAGCATTGCTATAAGGACGGAGGAGCGCTGGAGGCAAAGCGCTGGCTTCGGATAAAAGCAACATGCAATATTGAGGGCGTGGCTGATCTCTTCTGGCACCTGCGGTTTCGGAGTCACCTGGCGCAGAGGAAGTCCTTTCACCCGACGGTGGAGTGAGGCGAAGTCGTGTCTTGCCATGAAGAGGTCATAGCCAACGAGTTTGATATACGCCTCAACAACAAGGGCAAGCGTTTTCATGAGCGTTATGCCTCCGCAGTATTGCAGCCGAGTTCAGAAATCAGGAAGGTGAGGCGATCGGTGAGGGCCCGAATCCGTTCTGAAAGCGGCAGAACAGGCTTATGTCCGCGCATCTCGGTGTAATCGAGCAGGATAGGATACCTAGGGGAGCTTGCCTCTCGTAGGCGCGCAATCATTTTGCGCGCATGGAGCGAATCGCACCGCTTATCGCGATCGCCTGAAACGACAAGGAGGGCAGGATAGCGTGCTCCTTGCCAGATATGGTGATAGGGGGATAAGCGATAAAGAACCGCAAACTCCTTTGGATCATCGGGCGAGCCTATTTCAGCAACAAGGCCGCGGCCAACTCCGAAGAGATGAAAGCGCGTAAGGTCGGCGAGTGGGCCAAGCGCCAATGCAGCCCGAAACAGTTCCGGACGTTGTGTCAGGGCGCACAGCACGAGCAGGCCACCGTTGCTTTGACCGGCGATCCCGAGATTATCCTGCGTTGTATGGCCATGCTCGATCAGCCATTGTGCGGCATAGATAAGATCGTCGACGGACTTCTGCTTGTGTGTCTTTTGGGCTGCCAGATGCCACTCCAAGCCTCCCTCGCCGCCGCCGCGGATATGAGCAATCGCGCAAGTAAACCCGGCTTCGATCAGAACAGTCGTAAGGACACTGAACCTCGGCGTAGCGCTTGTACCGCCTCCGCCGTATGCGCTGAGGAGCGTCTGATGCTGGCTCGCGCATCTTGAAGGATGAATCACCGTCAGCGGTATTGCAACTCCATCTTTCGAGGGGTAGGTGTACTCCTCGACAAGTAGCGCTCGGGGGGCCACTGTGATCGATTGTCGCCACCAGAGATGGTGCTCGCCTGTGTTGAGGTCCACCGCGTAGATAGTGGGAGGCACCAACGTGTCGCTATGGGAATAAAAGAGCCGGTCCGCATAGGTATCGAGCTGCCCAAAGATGGACGTGCCGGATTCCGGATATTCAACAGTTCGGACGAGAGTCCCAGTTTCCGAATAGATGCGAGTAATTTTGCGGCGGCCGATAGTGAAGTGCACGACAGTGGACAGCCGCCACTTTTCCCAGCCGCAGAGGCGCCCATCTGCTTCTGCGATGAGGCTGTCCCAGTTCTTGGGATTGGGTTGCTCTCGCGAAAAGCGTACCACTCGTCCGAGCGGAGCATTAAGGGTTGTAATCGCATCGATAGTGCTAGCACTGAAACGCGGCGCGAAATTTGCCCCTCGCAGGTCGACAATCTGCAGCGGGGGTTTATCGAAAGGCACGCTGTGAATCAGGAAGCGCGTACGTGGGACGGAATCAAGGGATATTATGAGATACCCAAGTGCAGATGCATCATCGGCACCCTGCACAAGGAGGCGCAAACCGAGGCCGTCCCCCGAGTAAAAGACCTCTGTATCATCACGTTGGTCATCCCCAAACCTGTGTCTACGGACGCTTCGGCGGAGTTGATAAATGCCGGAAGCCTCCTCGTGAGAATAGAAGAAGCCTGTCTGAGTAGAATCGAATACAAGACCACGGTAGAAACCACGCGGCAACCGGTCTGTCAACAGATGGAGCTCAAGGAGATCGTAGATGCCGATCTCCTGAACGTCTTCGCCCCCGGTTCGGATTCCGAAGATAAGATAGTGGCCATCTGGCGACACTTGAATGATCGACAACGATGTAAACGAATCTTTGCCTAGCGCATCGACAGAGAGGAGGCGCTGCTCCACGTGTGCTCGGTCACGGAGGTATATTGCCTTCTGTTCTTCCTCCGCATTTCGCTTGAGATAGACAAGACCTCCCTGATGATCAGATATTGGAAGATCTACAGTTTCGACTGTGAGAAGTTCTCTAACGCGTCGCTGTATATTGGTCCATAAGTCGCTATGTCGATCAAGGTATGCCCGGTAGATGTTCTGTTCTGAATGGATAAAGGATCGCGTAGCCGGGGCTTCCTGATCTTCGAGCCAACGGAAGGGATCTTCCACTTCGATCCCATGGATTATCTCGCGCAGCGGCTCTGCCGCCGGTGAATGAGAGCTAAGGGCGGAGTTCATGCGGCAACTCCCGACACTGTTTCCAATTCGTACTTCGAACGTCTGAGCATCGAGCGGAGAAGTGGCCATGCCCGTGTGGGATCCGGCCGGTCACGGTTCGCGTTCCAACAAAGCACGCCGTAGAAGAAAGCTGCGATCGCTGGAGCCATCGCAACCGATCTCTCTAATTCTCTGGGCGTCGTGTACGCTTTCCAATGCTCCGAGTAGCCGAGGCGGAGGATCGCCTGGTTTTGTGAGAAGGTGCGATTGGAACGCGATAGATCGGCCAGCAGATGTTCGGCGCTCAGGAAGGGATGACCGACATAAGTCTCTGCCCAATCGAGGAAGACAGGGCCGTCGGGAGATGCTATGACGTTCCCATGTCCGATGTCGCCGTGTAGTAATGTATCTGGAATTCCCAAGTTCGTGAAATCGATGAGAGCCGATTCGATATCCGCGTGGAGCTTGATTAGCTCCTCATAGGTTAGCGGCTTGGACAGCGTTGATGTTTGCGCCTTCATGGCGGTCTCTGCGTCAATAAAGAATTGTTCGAGGAGAGATAGGATGCGAACAGAGGTCCAGTCCTTCGCTCCCAACGCATACAAGACTGCGGTATCACCGGTCATTTCTTTCTGCATCGTTGCAAGTGCGAGCAGGGCTTGTTCGCAGGATTGGAGATCCTGAGAGTCATTTAACGGAGTCCCCTCGACCCCTTTGCTCACCCATCCATTCCACTCGGGGATGAAGACTTCTATGGAAGGTAGATAAAGAGGAAAGCGACTTGCAAACTCCTTGGTAAGGCCATACTCACGTATATTCGGCTCACCGACGGCTTTGAACCATTTCGTGGCCCCACGGGCATCGGTGAACGATAGAAGGCAGAAATTAACGCCTTGATTAAACTGGCGAACCGAAGGACGATCAAAACGATATCCGAGTTTCGCGAACAATTCGTTGATCCATCCCAAGCGGGCGAACCTCCCAAGTTCTTTAGCGTCGCCACGGGTAATTTTCCAGAAAAGCGCTCTTTCATGGTCGCTGATTTCCTCGGAGCTCAGGTCTTCAACAGACTGGAAGCTCAATCGCCGACCTGCTGCTTTCAAGCCACCAATCACTTCGAACACAGCGCAGTGACTGCGTCCATCCTCCGGCAACATAGTTGCTAGGTGTATTGTGTCAAGTCCAAATCTCTGCGCTAGGACATCTGTTAGCATCGCTGCCGTGCGGGCATACGCGGGGATGAACTCTCGCGGTAACCTAATGCCACGGTCGATCGCCAGCGTGAGAATTTGCAGGGAAAGTGGGTCGCAGACGATCAACCGGAATTCTCGAGTCTCAGCGTTCTGAACTGTATCTTCCATGAATCGGGACCTCTGCCCGCGATAACGTGGCGGCATTAAGTGGAAAAATGGAAAAGGTGGTTGCTCTTCAATTGCGCGATGAACTCGTCCACGTCTGCGGACACAATAGCCTGGTCCATGCCCGTCTCTGCGGCGATTGCTGACTTTATCTGGTCAAGGGTTTCGCCGTTGCCGAGATGAGTCCAAATCAGCGCGCCAGTTGGGTTAAGGCTGAAGAATCGATCCGAAGTAATATCGAGGATGACTGCGCCATCCTCGTCGACGATCGAGCGGAGTTCAGACTTGACAACTGGCATACAGCCTTCTTTCGGCGACAGAATTTGGGGAACCGAGGAGAAACGCGGGCCTGCCCGCGAACGACTAGTACACAACCATCATCTTCGCGTCCGACTAAGCCTCATCGGAGGATTTGTCGAACGGCAACATTTGTCATTGGCGCTGGTGTCTGAACTGTGAGAATGCTAACAAGATCACTCTGGAGAGTTGCGGGCCAGCATTGACGAGGACAGATGCGTCACGAACTGTGAAAGAGAGTCTGCCACTTATCGCAAATCGCAGGCAATTCGTAGAAGTGGACAAAATGCGGAGAGATTGTTCGATTGAGGAAAACTCAAGTTAGAGTAGAGGCGGATCGTCGGATTCTTCGTTTTCACGCGCGGCCTGTTCGATGTCTTTCTCGGCGCGCGCCTGGCTCTGCCGGCACCACTCGACCGGTGACATATGCATTTGGTCCTGAAAGAAGCGATAGAAGTTGCGTATATCGGCATAGCCGAGATCGCGCGCGACATCTCTCACCCTCGTCACCGGATAGCAGGAGAGAAGTGCAAGAGCATAGTCGAGGCGCACCGCGGTGAGACGCTGCTGCAGGCTGACTCCATAGCGCGCCTCAAACTTCCGCCGCAATGTCTTCTCCGTGATTCCCATCTCGCGCGCGATCACGCCGAGAGCGAGCTGCGCGTTAGCGTGCTCGCTGTCGATGATGTCGTAGATCAGGGCAGCCGGATCGTCGAGCATGCCGCGTCGCGCATCCCCCGGCGGATAACTTCTCCGTTCCCGAATCCCTGTAATCACCTTTGTCTCAATCTGGTTTGGGTGTTTCGTCTTTTGTCGCGCCACAAATGGTCCCCCAAAGCAACAACGGCAGTCAAGTATCGCCGGAATCACGAAGGAAACTGCCAAACCCGGATCGTCTCCGGAGTGGTTAGCGCTTCGTTCTCCAACGAACCCGCTGTCGTGGAAGTCTTGCCGAGGACCTTATCGGCTTTGCCTGTTGCGCGGAAACCTCCGCATACGCAGCCGCAAATCTTGCTGAGCGCAACTGGTAGCTGCTTGCCTTTTAGCAACAGTCCGGCAAAGCGATCTTGCGATAACACCGAAGGCGATCACGCAAGGGTCAATGGCCCGGAGATCCGAGGATCTAAATGTCGATCTTCTCTGCATCCTGCCTCCAACGCGATCGATCGGGGAAAGTGTCACGGAGGCGTTTGCTTGATGAGCCCTTG
>Ga0326727_10015975_pt1 | contig 15965 bp, 16 predicted proteins | sample MB2enrmetagenome_FD_207643 | JGI IMG/M metagenome (GOLD analysis project Ga0326727, IMG submission 207643) | Lab enriched peat soil microbial communities from McLean, Ithaca, NY, United States - MB29MY | ecosystem: Environmental > Terrestrial > Soil > Wetlands > Peat | place: USA: New York...
CTTGGCGATACTCCGTGCGGACATAGTCGTAGCCTTCCCGCACCCCGAAGGCATGATAAAGCAGACTTTGACTCACTCTCCCAGCCTACCCGCCCCACCCAAAAGAACAAACCTCGGGGATGAACCAGAAAATGGGGTTGGAGAAATAGACGGCCTTCATATCGCGTTCAGTCAGCCATCAACGAGCCAATGAAGCCGCCAGCAGGCTCCGCTGGGCAGAAGCGAACGGGCCTGCAAACGCTCTGGTGTTGGGGCAAGCGCAATGTTGATGCGCAGCCAGCGACCACAGCGCCTTCAACCGACCAACCGCCGCAGAGCCTCGACGATCCAGACCATGCCCTCCGTGTCCTGCCCGCAGTACCGCTCAAGCTGCCCCCGCACCTTGCGGCGCTCAGGCTCCGGCACGTCGCCAAAGTGAACACGCAGGCAGCCAAGATCGTCGGTAGGCTGCCGGTCGTGCCTAACCTTGCACAGGAGTATCAGTCCCCACTCTGCCCGTTTCAAGCTTCCGGTTTCACGACACGCCCCATAAACAGAATGGAGCCGGTCGTCGAGTCACGGATCAGAAAAAGGAACGGGTGATCGGCCCGGAACTCCCGTGGGGGTTCTTCGATGCGCACCCCCGATGGCCTAACGACCACGGCTGTCGCGGCGGCAGCTTCTGTTCCCTTCTCGTTGACTTCGACGTATGCCTTGTGCAGCACCGCGCTGAGGTAGAGCCAATGCGCTCTGCCGTCCATGCCGGAGAAGTCCGCCCGTTCGGGATCAAATGCGTCCGTCAGGCCCAACGCTTCTAGTGCCTGAGCCAGACTGAACCCGCTGGCCATCTTGAATTTCGGCAGCGCCACTTCGACCGCTTGATTCCGCATCCCCGATGTCCACGCCGCCATACTGGCCGGAGTCAGGCTGCTTTCCAATGGCCCGATTCCGTCTCGACGGCGCGGCAGCAGGACGACCATTTCCAGTTGTCGCCCGATGTACGGCAGGGCGAGCAGTTGCAACTGATCGTTCTCGCCGTAGCGGAATTGGCCGCGCTTGTGCATGAACGGCACGTTAATCGTCGTGTCGGGTTGGGCGTAAAACTTGTCAGGTTGCGTGGAAGATTCAGGAAACGGGGTTGCCCACGTGCCCTTGAAATAGATCGCGTTGACGAGCACCATGCGCGTCAAGGCATCGAGGACACCCGGCCCGATGATCTCCGCGATCTTGTGCCTCGTTTTGTCGTCCACCCACTGATTGATCCTTGCCCGCGCCGGTTCGGCTGCCCGTTCGTAATTCAAGGGAGTGACCGTCGCACCATAATCCCTTTTCAGCAGGTTGAGAAATTCCTCACGGAACGGGTACTTCGCCTGTGGCCACAACGAATTGGCGATGCTGAATTCGTTGCTCCCCTGAGCCGCCTTCAAGGCCGCGTCGAGCCGACCAAACAGTTCGTGCACACTGGTTTTGCTTGGATCGAAGTGGAGCGTCTGCTCCATCTGCCGGGCCGTGTCTCCCCGCGCTCCGGCGTACGTCATCGCCAACGCGGAGGAAATGCTGTAGGGCGAAAGCGCCAGATTGCCTTCGGTTGACCGCAGCTTGCCATAAAGCTGGAGCGCAAAGGCCGTGTTGGCTTTGACGAGAGGACTCATTTCTGTCCTTTCTGAGGCAAGCGCCTGCGAGGTAATTGCCGCGATCACAACCGCACTGATTCGAGCCGAGTTAATTGGCATCCGCATTCCCCACAGCGTCTTCAGATTCATATTTCGTTAGACGGGAATTCTTGAGCGGTGCTCCCGTAACCGCATACGCGACAATTATGCCGCCGGGGTAAAGTGATTTGGCCAGAGCGCCGACCTCGTGGCCCTGATCGAAGATGGCCTGTGTGGCAGCGTCAGGCTCAGGAATTCGGTTCCGGTCGTTGTAGGCGACCCAGAGCAGCTTCCGACACTGGCTGCCCCAGAGGAATTTGGACTTCGAGACGTAGGGCCGCTCCGCCGAGGCGGTGGTGTTGAGAGCGGTGCGGGCCATGCCGGATCATGCGGCGGTAGGTACGCCGAGATCGAGCAGGAACACGCACCTGAGCTTGTCGCCGCGCCGGTCGATGATATTGAACTCGTCGCGCACGATCTTGATGCCGCCGTCGCGCAGCACCTTGCGGAGTTGCCGGATCGCCGTCTTCTTGTCCGCGCTGAGGTCAAATCTTTCCCGCGTCAGCCAAGCCTGCCAGACCGGGTGCGCTTCCTCCTGCTGAATGCGCCGCGTGCCGATCCCAACGGCGGCGAAGATGCGTTTGATCCGGTCGTGCCAGAACAGATCGTTTTCGCCGTGGAGCATCTGGAACACGCGGTCTTTCGACGCGGCGTCGAGGACTTCGGGCGGCAGTCTGGTGTTCTTCTTTCTGCAAGGCATGGGATTAAGCGCTCTTGGTCGGCACAACCGAAACTTGGAGGTCGCCGCGTCCCCGGCTGGGAAAAGCCTTGTTGCCGTCGGCGAGCACGGTTCAAGAAGCTTCGGTGTTCTTTGGATTCTTAGGTCGTTTCTGCTTTTTGGGACTGGTTAATCCGGGCAGCTTTGACATGGCCTTTCGCAGGACAGCTAGTTCAAGATGGGAATAGCCACGGTGAGTGGCTTCGCTGGTGTGGCCGGTCAGCTTCATCCGAAGTTCTGGCGCGACATTGGCATTGGCCAACGCCGACGTGAATGAATGTCGGAGCGCGTGGAATGTGCGCCTGCTGATGTTACGAGTGCCGTAACCCTGCACGGTCTGCAAATCAAGCCCGGCATTGCGGACGATGCGCTTAAAGCCCTCCGACAACCCGTGACGACCACCCGGCTTCAGCCCAGCCATGTGAGGACTCAGATACTGTTCATTCCTATCTGATACGGCGATACTATCCAAGTGCGCCGCCAGTTCTGTATGCAGCGGCAGCAGCACTTCTTTGCCCGTTTTTTGCTGCGTGTACGCCAGCGTGCCCGCCGCAAGGTCAACGCCGTCCCAGCGCATGTTGCAACAGTCGCCGAGCCGCGCCCCAGTGAAGTAACCCAGCAAGATGATGGTTTTCCACTCGCCCTCTGCCGCATCAACCAGTAATCGCACATCCCCAGCCGAAAAAGTGCCGCGTTCGACGCTCTCGGCTTCGGGCAACTCGACGGCTTCGGCGACGTTGGTGGTGACCAATCCCTGCCGCCGGGCGAAGTTGAGGGCCGTACGCAAAACCTTGCCGTCGAGATTCACCGTGGTCGGCGAGCAGCCCGCCTTGGTCCGTTTGGTCAAAAAACTTTGGATGTCTGAGGGCGCGAGGGAGGACAAGGGACGTTTAACCCGGTTGCCTAAATGCTTAATGAATTCTTCCACGACATGGCGGTAGCGAGCACCGGTTCCTGCCGATCTGGCTGCCTCCTTGTTCTCCAGCCATTCGATCAGAAACTTACCGATTTGCGGCGCACGCAGTTGTTCGCTGGGAGCGGATGCCTTCAGTATATAGTTGAGCACGTCGCGGGCCTGCGCTTCAGTCAGAATCTGGGCGTCCGCGAGCTTCGCGGCTTTTTCGTAGTTGATGGCGACAACCGTCGCCTTCGTCCGGTCGGTTTGCTTGGTGGAGCGCAAATGCTGCCTGCCTCCGGCACGGTAGGAGGCGTACCAGTATTGCGTGTGCGGCAGTCTGTGGATTGAGGCCATAAGGACGTTCGGTCAGGGCCGCTGTTCGATTCCGATTACAAAAGACTAGGCTTCGATGGCATGTCATAACGTTTGTACTAACTTCTGCCGATGTCAATGACGTTTGAATATGTGTTTTTCCTAAGAAATACGCTAAATTCGGCCTGCGGGAACTATATGAGGGTTCGATTCCCTTCACCCGCTCCAATATCAATTCCACACAATGATTTCAAGCCTTTCGAGAGTATTGCCTCACAAAGATCCTGTAAATAAAGGGCTGTGTGTGGGTGCTAGCTTCAAAACACCTGATGAATAAGGTCAATTCGCATGTCCGATTTTCCAAAAACTTCCTCAACTGCTAGCCGTCAAGGCCTGCAGCAAATTGGTGCAGCTTTGGGAACGAGAAGGCAAGTCCCGGTCCCTTTGATCGGCGCGTTTGAATCGGAGGAATTGGCCCGTAATGGCCTTCGGACCTTCGTCTCATTCGGAACCTAAGCGCGATGAGCCAAGACTATCTTGCGGCTTTTGCTGAGCTGATCCGGACCCCATTCCAACACCTGGAACTGGTGTGGGGCATCGTGCCACTTTATTTCGCCCTGTTGCTGAGCGAATTAACCTCGGCTAAAAAGAACTTCCGCACTGCCATCCAGACTGGGTTTAGTTTTCTCTGGGCAGGGGCCCAATGGCTATACCCGTGCCAACACGTCGCCACATCGACTGCCAACAAGGCGGCGCTCAAGGGACTCCAACCGATCAACCTAGTGGTGACCGGGCTCGTCGTGGTGCTGGGAGCGGTGGCGTTGTACAGCGGCCTGCGCCGACATTACCCCAGGTATGCTTCATTTCTTGGCCATACCCGGTTCAGCAACTACTTCATGATCACCATCTACCCAATTCAGGCACACGCGCTGGAGTGGACCTGGAAGCGGTTGGCTGCCATCGCCATTTTTGCGGTGCCGGTGTGGTTGGTTCTGCACTTTGGATTGATGCCCTTTCGAGGGAGGAAATGAGCGGCCGCATCCATCAATCGCAATGCTTGATTGAATCTCAGCTGGAATCAAGACCATTGAAGGGCCTGAAGAACTGCTTCCTGTTGCAATACCCGGACTGCATACGCTAACCTTTCCGAGGCATCCATGATTCACAAAGCCGTAAAGCACCTCAAATCCGTTGATCCCGTGCTTGATCAGATCATGGAGAAGATTGGGCCGGTGAGCGTGAAGGCCAGGCGCGTTCCTGTCTTTCGATCCCTTGTGTCCAGGCGATCATCTACCAGCAGTTGAACAGCAAGGCGGCAGACACCATTTTGAGCCGGTTTAGGGCGTTGTTTGGCGATGGGCATTTTCCCTCAGCGGAACAGGTTCTGGCCATGCAACCGGAACATCTTCGATCTGCTGGCCTGTCGAGACCCAAAGCCAATTACATCCGTGGGATTGCAGAAAGGGCCGCCTCTGGATCGCTGCCTGCTCTGAAGGAATGCGACGAATTGACGGATGCCGAAATCGTGCAACGCCTGACCGAAATGAACGGAGTGGGGCGTTGGACGGCGGAGATGTTCCTGATTTTCAACTTGGGCAGAATGGATGTACTGCCCATTCACGACCTGGGTGTTCGGCGAGGATTCCAGATCGCATACGGCAAGCGGAAGCTGCCCGAGCCGGAACAACTCGAACGCTTTGGAGAAAAGTGGAGACCGTATCGAACGGTCGCTGCTAGGTATCTGTGGCGTGCGGTGGATTCGCTGTAAGGCGAGCGTTTAATCAAATCTCCCCAATCTCCTTCCACAACGGCTCCAGGTCAGGATCCTTTAGCGCCATCAGCTTTATCCGTTTGGTGCCGATCTCTTTAGTGCTAGCCATGTCCATTGCCTTCTTCAACCAGTGCCGCGCTTCCTTCAGATTTCCAAGCTGACACGCATAGCAGGCCAGGTTGTAGCGGATGACGTATTCCTTTGGGAATTTATCCACGACCGGCAGCAACACGTTCCAGGCTTCCCGTGGGCGCTTCAGTTCGTGCAGTGAATAGGCGTGGTGAATGAATCCAAACGGCTTGTCAGGAGCAAACTCGGAGATGGCTTTTGCGATTTGTGCCGCGTATTCCCACTTCTTGGCCGCAGCGTAAATGTGAAACCGCACTTCCAGAACAGAGGGATGGCCACGCATTTCTGGCGTGATTTGCTCCAGTTCCTCCGCGGCTTCAATGCAGTTTCCTAGCTCGAACCAGCCTTGAGCAGCTTGCAGGTGGCGCTGATCGTGAAGTCCAAGGGGTTTCATCACGGTCTGATGGCGGCATCGAGGGTCGTGAGCACAAATTCCGCTACCTTTGGCTCTTTTGAAGCCCGAGGACCAGCAACATTCAGGACACGGATATTGTTCTCCTCAATCCATTTTTTTAGCTTCCTGGCGGCGTTGTCATTGAAAACGGCCGACAGATGCAGATACGGTTTCCGGTGTTTAATGGCGAATTCCAAGGTTTCAGCGGAATTACCAGATAACCGCTTCCCAACGCTGAAAATCACCGTACCATCCGAATGGCGGACATTCCATTCGATGGGCTGGAGGTGGTTGCTGCTGTCGGTTTCCTTTAACCGATACTTGGCATGGATCGGACCATCCTCGGCTTTCCTCCCTTTCGGACACCACCCACCATGACGGATGCCGTACTTGATGGCCCAATCCAAACCCGCACGATCAGCACCTGTTTGACCACCGGAGATGATCTTCAACGATTGCAGGTTCATTGCTTTAGTTTCAATCCTGAGGTGACCGCTCGCGTTTGAATCCCAAAATCAACCACCCTTCCAGATTTTCATGCCACTAGGTTTTCCGGCGTCGATTACGGGCCAAATCTACTATTTGTAAGCAGCGGCCAGACTCGTCGCCGTGCGTTCGCTGAAGGGCTGGAGGGCAAAGCTCTGGTGCGGCTCTTCCTGGTACCAAAAGGCTACGCTCGAGTAATCATCGCGGCTGGGCACTTGGCCATTCTCCTAGCGCTGGTTCTGGATCTCCACCTTAAGCGATTCCTGGAAACGGACGGGATTAGCCACGTACCAGCGATACATCCGATTGTCTCCCTTTTCCATCTGGAGGTAGCCGCTGTAAAGATACGAATAGAGGTGTTCGAAACCCCAGCACGAACCGTATTCGTCTTCGGTGCCCGGTGTGTGAGTCATCGGCTTGCCATCCAGGCGGAAGATCGTGTCCTGCTTCTTGGTAACGAGGTCTTCGCAGTAATAGACGCCCCAGGGGCGGAGAAATACGTGGTAACGGTTCTTCATCTGTTGATTCATGTTCTCGAACATGAACCAACCCGTTGCGGTCCCGTTAGCGAGCAGTGACCGAGTTTATCTCGGGTAGTAGCCGGGTAGTTGCGGCTACTGAAACTTCCACTGAAACTCGGCTCTTTTTCCTCCAAAATCCCAACAAAAGGGCTGGAGGCGGGAGTCGGAATCGGGCGCCGCTCGCCATATTTCTTATAATTTTGGCGGGATTCTCCTCGGAATTCAAGCGAATTCTATTCTATCCAACTGTATCGAAATAAAGCCGTTTGGTATTCGTTTTGGTATTCGTTCCAGCCCCTGACAGCACGAGCCGTTTAGCCCGTTTCGCCCTGTGGATCTCGGCCAATCTCCGAGACTATGAAGGAGATCGAGGTTAGAACCAACGACCAAGGACCTTTCGAAACGCGCGCCTTGTTGTTGTTATAGAACCGGCTGGAGCCAAAACGGAACAGGTTGCTTCAACAGCACGGCGCGTCCATCTGCAAAAACCGCAACGTAGCGAAAAGGGGTTCGGGCCACCCTTAAGGCGAGGAGGTGAAGAAGGGGGCCATCACCGCGAGCGCTGGTGAGGCAAGCCCAGCGTGCGGTTCGTTTCTGTGCCAGCACCGTGAAACAGATGGTGCACCGGGAGAGGCACACTGTATGCTTCCTGCGCCATGTCCCATGCCTTGGCATTATCTCCCGGCGGACATCTGTTCGTCCAACCTGACGACGAGGCTGAACCGAAACTCAGCCAAGCCGCTGCGGCGCGTTTGACCGAGGGATTCGCTGCCGCGCCCGCGCACGGTTTGGAAATGCTCGCCTCCGCGTTCCTGCATGAGCCGCTGCCGCCGAGCTTTGTTTTCTGGCGCGGGCTGGCCCAGCGGCTGTTCACCGCACTCTGCCACAATCCCGACCTGCAAAATGCCGCCAGCATCAGCATAGCGAAACCGCCGGAGACCGAGTGGTCCACGCTGGCCGAAGCGGCGCCACCGATGAAGGGCCTCGAGTATTTGAACGGCGCAGTTCTGGCACGGTTCTGGGACGAGCTGGATACCCACGTCCGTGCAGCCATCGCCCGAACTCCCGGCGGGGCGGTCGCGTACTTAAAAAGCTGCCATCCGGTCTGGAATGCGGTGGGACGGGTCACGTTCCATCTGGCGGAGAACAAGCGCAACCCGGCTTATCCGTTTGCTTTCCTGGCCACCTACACCCATCGCATTTCCGAGCAGGGGAAGGTGCAGCATCTGCCTTTGGGCCGTGCTTTAGAGGAATATGCCGGCACGAAGAATCGAGCCGCGCTGGCGGCGCTATTGTCGCCGGTGCAACGCGCGGCGGAGCAGAGCAAACTGGCCCGTGAGTTGTTGGATTCGCGCGCCGTGTTTCATCCCCAGGTCTGGCGGCCCGAGCAGGCGTTTTCATTTTTGGAGAACATCCCGCTGCTCGAGCAAAGCGGCCTGGTGGTGCGAATTCCGGATTGGTGGAAGGCGGGCCGTCCGCCCAGACCACAGGTGACCGTTCGGATCGGCGAGGCCCAGGGCAAGTTGCTCGGCGCTGACAGTCTGCTGGATTTCAAGGTGCAAATGTCGCTGGAGGGCGAACCGCTCACGGAGTCGGAACTGGAAGCCATCCTGCAATCGGCCAGCGAGCTGGTGTTGCTCAAAGGCAAGTGGGTCGAGGTGGACCGTGACAAACTCCAGGAAGTACTGGAGCATTGGAAGAAGGTTCAATCCGCTTCGGGTGCCGGCGGAGTGCCGTTGCTGGAGGGGCTGCGCCTTTTGTCCGGTTTTGATGCCGGGCAGGCCGGCGAGCCGGAAGCGGAAGCCGCGCGGGCGGCCTGGTCGAAGGTCGTGGCCGGAGATGCGCTCAAAGAACTGCTCGAAGAAATGCAGCAACCGGAGGTCTCGACTGAGTCCGAGCCGGGCGAGGAGTTGCACGCGACCCTTCGTCCCTATCAGCGGCAAGGGGCCCACTGGCTTTGGTTTATGAATCGGCTGGGACTGGGGGCTTGTCTGGCCGACGATATGGGTCTGGGCAAGACCATTCAGGTGCTTTCACTGCTGCTGGTCCTCAAACGCAAGCGCGCCCAGACTTTGAAGACCCCCGACGCGCCCGGGACCAGCCTGCTGATCGTGCCCGCCTCGCTCATCGCCAACTGGAAGGCCGAGATCCAACGGTTTGCGCCTTCGCTCTCCGTGTTTTACGCCCATCCGGCGGAAACTCCGAACGAAGAACTCGCTCGGGCGGCAAAGGCCCCGGCGAGAACTCTGGCGAGCCGAGACCTCGTCATCACGAGTTACTCCATGGCAGTCCGATTGGCCTGGTTCAAGGAGATGAACTGGAATCTGGTTGTCCTGGACGAGGCGCAGGCCATCAAGAACCCGGGCGCGCGGCAGAGCCGAGTGGTCAGGGAACTGCGCTGCCGGCACCGGATCGCTCTGAGCGGCACGCCGATTGAGAATCGGCTTTCGGATTTGTGGTCGCTGTTCGATTTTCTCTGCCCCGGCTTGCTGGGCGGTGCCAAGGAGTTCGCCGCGTTCCTCAAGAGCCGTTCGCAAAGCGATCAGAACCAGTTCGCCCCGTTGCGACGTCTGGTGCGGCCATACATACTGCGGCGGCTCAAGACGGACAAACGCATCATCACGGACTTGCCGGACAAGACCGAGGTAACCGCCTTCTGCCCGCTAACCCGCCGCCAGGCGGCGCTGTATCAGCAAGCGGTGGCTGATCTCGCAGAACGGCTGGAGGCGCCGGAGGTGGAGGGGATCCAGCGCCGCGGTATTATCCTGGCGTTTCTCACCCGGTTCAAACAAATCTGCAACCACCCTTCGCAATGGCTCGGAGATGGGGCCTATGCGCCCGCGGAAAGCGGCAAGTTCAACCGGCTGCGCGAGTTGTGCGAGGAGATTGCCTCGCGCCAGGAGAAGGTCCTGGTTTTCACCCAATACCGCGAAATCACCGACCCGCTGGCGCGACACCTGGCGGAGGTTTTCGGCCAGTCCGGCCTCATCCTCCACGGCGGCACAGCGGTTAGCAAACGGAAGGAACTGGTTGATGCCTTCCAACGTGACGGGGGCCCGCCGTTCTTTGTGCTTTCGCTGAAAGCCGGCGGCACGGGGCTCAACCTCACTGCGGCCACTCATGTTATTCATTTCGACCGCTGGTGGAACCCGGCCGTCGAAAACCAGGCGACCGACCGCGCCTTCCGCGTCGGGCAGAAGCGAAACGTCATGGTCCACAAATTCACCTGCCGCGGAACCCTCGAAGAGCGGATTCACGAAGTGATTGCCAGCAAGAGCGCGCTGGCCGAAGATGTGCTGGGCGAGGGCGGCGAGCGTTTGCTGACCGAGATGAATAATTCCGAGCTGCTCCGCTTCGTGGCGCTGGATATAAACGCAACGGTCGAAGATTGAGAGAACTCCTTGCAAATCTGGAGGCAGACTCCATAATTGCATATATGTTAGCAAGACGCCTCAGTACACGCCTTGATCACCTGCTCCGACATTCCCCGGCGGTTGTCCTGCTAGGTCCGCGACAGGCCGGCAAGACGACGCTGGCCTTGCAGATCGCTGAAACACGGCCTTCCGTCTATTTGGACCTTGAGGACGAGACCGACCGCCTCAAGCTGTCCGATCCCGTCCGCTACTTTGCCGATCACGAACGCGAGTTGGTGATCCTCGACGAGGTTCATCGGCTGCCTGAGTTGTTCCAACGTCTGCGCAGTGTGATTGACCGGGGCCGGCGGAGCGGAAAGCCGAATGGCCAATTCCTGCTCCTTGGGTCAGCGGGCATGGACCTGCTCAGGCAGTCGGGCGAAAGCCTGGCCGGTCGAATTTCCTACTTGGAGCTTGGCCCGTTCGATGCGCTCGAGGTTCCCCCGGATCAACTCGACCGGCTTTGGGTTCGCGGCGGATTTCCGCGCAGTTTCCTCGCCGACAACGACGATCTCAGCATGGAATGGCGGCGGGACTTTATCCGGACTTATTTGGAGCGGGACATTCCGCAATTCGGTTCACGGATACTCGCCGAGACCCTGCGGCGTTTCTGGACCATGCTGGCGCATAACCAATCGCAAAGGTTCAACGCCGCCGAGTTGGCGAGCGGATTGGGCGTGGATGGCAAGACAACAGCCAGCTATCTCGACCTGCTGGTGGACCTCTTGCTCGTGCGCCGCTTGTCCGCGTGGCATCGCAACGTGGGAAAACGGCTGGTCAAGTCGCCAAAGGTTTATGTGCGCGACAGCGGCATTGTCCATGCCCTGCTAGGCATCCGGGACAAAGAAGCCCTGCTCGGCCATCCCGTCGCGGGACCGTCATGGGAAAGTTTCGTCATCGAAACGCTCATTGCCGCGGCTCCTGACGGCACAGAAGCGCACTTCTATCGCACCGCCACCGGGACCGAGATTGATCTCGTCCTCACCCTGCCCGGCGGCAAACTGTGGGCCATTGAAGTCAAGCGCAGTTCCGCGCCGAGTGTCGAACGCGGATTCCACCTCGCTTGCGCCGATCTTAAACCGAACAAACGCTTCGTTGTCTATTCGGGCAACGAACGTTTCCCCCTCAATGCCGACACCGACGTAATTGGACTGAGCGAACTTGCACGCGCGTTACAGGAAGCAAAATAGGGGATGGAACGGCGACGGACGTCGGAAGGTAAAAAATCCGAAATGTGTCAGTGAAACGACGTTCGGCGCCGCCGCTGAGATCGGCGAAGCCATAATGGCTGTTATGGCTGCACGATGTCCTCAACGTCGCTGGTGCTCCACCCCGCGACCAAGTCGATCGCTGGCTTTCCTTCCCATTCCGCAAGGCTTTGATAGTAGCCGGCCAAGTCGTTCATTCACCCGAGCCTACGCCGGGTTCGCACGCACAGCGAGTCAAAAGGCAGGTCGCCGCAGCGGCCTTGCGCTTCTCACCCACTTCCCTCACGCCGCCGCCTTAGCCGGGAACGCCGCGATCTTCGCCGCACGCTCTTTCTCGACCCTTGCCTTCACCGCTTTGGCCGCCTCCGGCGTGATAGCAAACCATGCCTTGGCGGCCTTTTCGGTCACCAGCTCGCAGTAATGCTCGAAAATCATCTGCGGACTGTTCCCGGCCTCCAGCGCGACCTGTGCCGCGCTCTTCACATCTGCCAGGCGGTAGGTGCAAAACGAATGGCGCAGCGCGTTGTGCTTCCACGCCACCGCGGGCGGCGGCAGCTTCTCCGCATCCTCAGCCGCGGGCGGTCGCGTCGCCGTCACCAGCCGTTTGAGCGCGTTGACCACGTTGGGCAGTTCCAGAACCTTGCCGTGCGGCTTCTTGTAATCCGCCAGCCAGGCCATGAGGTTCGGCACAATCGGCACCAGCCGGCGCGAGTTGGTCTTGGCGATGCTGGCGTCCACCGTGATGTAGCCGCCCTCCAAATCCACCTTGGCCCAATCCAGCCGCTCAATCTCCGCGCTCCGCAGCCCGGCGAACGCGCCGATGCTCGGGAACGGCACCAGGTTGGCATCCGTCCAAAGATTTTCCATTGTTTCGGTTTCTGGCTCTCTCTATAAAGCCCCTGTGCGGGCCGCAGCGCCCTCGCGAAACCAAGACGACGGTTGTTGAACGAACGATATTATGAGCTGGGGATATTATGGGTGGCGGCCTTACGTGCCCGTGGCGGTTCGGCGGGCCAAAGCTGCGCGCGAATTGGCAAAACTGGCCAAAAAGGGCGGTCGTGCCGCCTCGCCGGTGGTGCTGGATGGACGCAAAATCGCCAGCACATTCTGGGGCAAGGCCTGGTGCGACAACCTCGAAGCCTACAGCGATTACGAAAATCGTCTGCCCCGGGGGTGCACCTACGTTCGCAACGGTTCGGTTGTGGATTTGCAGATTGGCAAGGGGAAGGTGACCGCCCAGGTCTCCGGGTCTGAACTGTATAGGATCGAAATCAAAATCAAACCCTTGGCGGCAAGCCTCTGGAAATCCATCCAAGCCGAATGCGCCGGCAAAATTGATTCCCTGATTGAACTGCTCCAAGGCAAACTCTCTTCGGCGGTGATGCAGATCGTTACCCGGCGCGAACGGGGCCTGTTTCCGACGCCGAAGGAAATTGACCTGGATTGTTCCTGTCCGGATTGGGCAGACCTGTGTAAACACGTCGCTGCTTCGCTTTACGGTGTGGGCGCCAAGCTCGACCAAAATCCCAGCCTGCTTTTCCTGCTCCGGGGCGTGGATCCCTCCGACTTGATCAGCAAAGCGTCCGCTGCCGAAGCCGTGCGCCAGACCACCGCGACGGCGGGCGGCGCTCCAGCGATGAGCGAAGCCGAAGTGGCGGATGTTTTCGGCATCGAATTGGAACCACGATCCGCCGCCGCCGCGCCCGCGGTTGACGTTCCCGCTCCGCCGCTGCCGATTTCGGCGCCGGCGTCAGCGCCGGCAGCCAGGCGCGGGGCCCAACGGGATCAAAAAATCCAGCACCGATTGAGCGCCACGGCCCGTGCCCGTATCGCGGCCGCTGCCAAGGTGAGATGGGCGAAGTTCAAGAAGCAGCCTCAAGACCGCATACGGACGCTTCACCCGAGAAAGAGGAGCGCAGCGAAAGCAAGCCCGCCGGGTGCAAGAGCGCCACAAGGGCCGAAGGAAAATGAGGCCCGGAAGTGACCGGTTCTGTTTGCACGCTTGGGGGAAACGAGCCCTGACATACGGAAATTGGAGCGGGCCGAGGATGGTGCCTTAACAAGATCTCCGGCGGTTTCGACCTTTTTCATACTCACAAGACAACACCAAATCCAAGCGAAATTGAGCACGAAATCACAGCTAATTACAAACAGGAAAACACTGTTGTAAACGACATGGTTTTGTGATATAAAGCATTGAAAGTAATGTTATTACACGTTAACTGCTGCCCATATTGGTTTGATACTTCGGCTGATACTAGCATAAAAACACAGTGGCTATTGACATTAAAACACTGTTGATGTAAACATTAAAACACAGTTGATGCCTGATAAGCCTCAAAACAAGTTGGCGGGGATCTTGGAGCGCGCAGTTGTGGTCGCTCGCAAGCAGGTGGTGAGGTCTGCCTCGCTTCAACGGGCAGACCGGGAACTGCTTACAGAACGCGGGTACCTCCACGAGATTTGCAAGGGATGGTATCTGTTAAGCCGACCGACCGAAAAGCCGGGAGATACCACGGCGTGGTATACCGCGTTTTGGGACTTTCTCTCGGTGTATCTGGGAGAGCGATTCGGCGCCGATTACTGCCTTTCCGCAGCTTCCTCCATCGACGCTCACACCGGAGCTAATGTGATTCCGCAGCAGGTTATTGCCCTCACGGCACAAGGGGGAAAGATGGAGCTTCCGCTGCCGCACAACACGTCCGTGTTAGTATATCAGGATGCCAGGAACCTCCCCCGTGTGGTTGAAATCGTACGTGGGGTGCGGGCGATGCCGCTCACCCTGGCACTCTGCCGGGTTCCCCCCTCCTTTTTTGAGAATCAGCCGTTGAACGCTGAAATTGCCCTTCGTGCGGTAAAATCCGTCGACGACCTGGTCCGGGTAATCCTTGAAGCCGAATCTCCCGCGCTGGCAGGGCGATTCGCGGGGGCCTACCAGTTTCTTGGAGACAAGGAGAGAGCCGGCCAGATCATCAGCACGGTGCAAGCCGCCGGGATGAGTTTCCAGCCGAAGAACCCATTCGTCAAAGCTGTCCCCGTTCTCCCAGGGGGCACGTGCTTGGCATCGCCCTATGCCGGACGGATCGAAGCAATGTTCAGGACTTTCCGGGGAGCCGTGCTCGAAACCTTCAAAGACTTGCCGCCGAACCCTGTTTCCAAACCGGAAGCTTATATCGAGCATGTCGAAGCTGTTTACGAGCACGATGCTTACAATTCTCTCTCCATCGAAGGTTACCGGGTCACGCCCGAGTTGATCGAGAAGATCCGCTCGGGAGCCTGGAATCCCGAGGAGGATCCGCAGGATCGCCAACAAATCGCCGCGATGGCGGCCAAGGGTTACCAGGAAGCCTTTCGCCGAGTGAAGCAGAGCGTGGCTCGCGTCCTGCAGGGCGAGAAGGCGGGCTTAGTGCTCCGACAGGATTACCCGGAGTGGTATCGCGGTCTTTTCAGCGAGTCCGTGCGCGCCGGGTTGCTGGAATCTTATCACCTCGCCGGCCACCGCAGCGACCCTGTGTATATTCGTGCATCACGCCATGTGCCACCGCCGCACGAAGCGGTCAACGACTCGATGACGGCCCTGCTTGACTTGCTGGGGGACGAGCAGGAAGCGATTGTGCGCGCAGTCCTCGGGCATTGGCTTTTTGGTTTCATCCATCCCTACATGGATGGAAACGGCCGGATGGCCCGGTTTGTGATGAATGTTATGATGGCCTCCGGCGGGTATCCATGGACGATTGTGCGCACAAATCGAAGGAAAGAGTATCTCGACGCCCTGGAGGCAGCATCCGCAGAACAGAACATTCTGCCCTTCGCCACGTTCATCCGCGAAGAGATGAACGTTGATTGGAACCAGGAGCGGGCAAGGAAGTAGCGGCACCCCGCCCGAACCGCGACCAGGCAGGCGCGTTCATCGCCCAGCTTTCCACGGAAAGGCTGGGATCGTGGGTGGCGCAGGTGTCGCCCCTCCGAGCTTTGATTCCATGGACTTGATCATGGAACCAGTAACCAAGCAGTCCAGGAATTCGCGCCAGGCCGCTCCGCAGCACTGCGTCAAGGCTTCACCGTCTTGCCTTCTTAATGGCTTGGAACCGGCGGTTGACGAAACGACCCAACGTTCGCTTCCCGTCCGAGTCGATCTTGATCAGCAGTCCGGGTGAATCGGCCGGTTCGTAATGCGGGTAAGGTTGGGTCTTGAGGTGTTCGGCTACCCGTCGGCGCCCCTGCGGGGAATCCAGCGACCGAAGGTATTCCGAAAGCGGCCTTGAATCGCCGGCCCGGCACAAGGCGAGGGCCTGGTCCCACAGGCGCTAACTTAGCAGAACCTCTCCCACGGATATCGGCTCAGTTGGGCGGTTCGGGTTCGAGGCCGCTCCTTGAGTCCAGTTCGAATTTCGGCACCGTGAGCTACCACCTGGCGGGGTCGC
>Ga0326727_10015977_pt1 | contig 15964 bp, 8 predicted proteins | sample MB2enrmetagenome_FD_207643 | JGI IMG/M metagenome (GOLD analysis project Ga0326727, IMG submission 207643) | Lab enriched peat soil microbial communities from McLean, Ithaca, NY, United States - MB29MY | ecosystem: Environmental > Terrestrial > Soil > Wetlands > Peat | place: USA: New York...
CAACCGGAAACCGTCGATACCCAGATTGAGCCAATAACGCAAAACGTGTTGAATCTCTTTCACCACAGCAGGATTTGACCAGTTGAGATCTGCCATGCGTACATCAAATTTATGATAATAGTACTGACGAGTGAGAGTGTCCTGTTCCCATGCCCCTCCTCCGAAGAAAGATTCCCCGTTATTAGGTTTATCCCTCCATATATAATAGTTATGATACCGGTTGTCACGGGATTTTCGTGATTCCTGAAACCATTTACAATCGGTTGAAGTATGATTAAGTACCATATCCATGATTACCTTTATTCTTCGCCGGTGTGCTTCGTTCAAAAAGTTACGGAAGTCTTTCTTATTTCCATAAACAGGATCGATCTGATAGTAATCGGCGACATCATACCCGTTATCCACTTTAGGCGATTTCAGAAAAGGGGTGAGCCAGATACCTTTAATTCCCAAGGATTGCAGATAACCCAATCTGGAAGTCATTCCTGCAAAATCGCTGTATCCATTGCCATCGCTATCCTGAAAAGAGGGCATGTAGATCTGGTAAAAGACAGTCTCTTTCCACCATGGCAGCGACTTCTTCATTTCTACAGACTGAGCAGCTGCAACCAGCGAAAAGAGGAAAAACAGATATTTCAAATAATGATGAAGAATAATTCGAGGCATAAGATTGACCGTTATCAATAGATGTATGGAATGAAAACCGTACAATTTTTTTTGAACAGAAAAAGGGACTTGACTTGAAAACAAGACCAAGTCCCTTTTAAGGAAGAATAATAGAAGTCGGTTATTTACTGTTCTCTGTATTGTATAATTGGGAAACCTGACCGGCAGTTAATGCCACATTGTAAACTTTCAGTTCATCCAAGGCCCCTGTAAAATAAGCCCAATTCGGAATGGTGTTCCAACCCCAACTTGCAGGCCATACGGCGGCAGCTTCGGCATACGTGAAACCGGCACCGATCAGAAGCGGTAATTTTGCAACACTGACAGCGGTGTAAGGTACCATTGTTCCACCCAAATTAGGTTTTGTTGTCTTTGTCCAAACCATTGTACTTACTCCATTGACATATAGAGTTTCAGTACCGCTTGCTAAATCAAGAGAGACAACAAGGTGTGTCCATGTCAGGTTTGGTACGGAATTATTCATTTGATTGTCAGCATCGGTTCCACCTAAGGTAGTATTTACCGTGAAAAATGGTTTCCCGTTATTTTGAGTCTGGAATTTCCATGTGTACCAATCATTATAAGAGATAATGTAATTGTTTGCTCTTACGGAATCCGTTTTCACCCATACGGCAATTGATAATTGTTGAGTTTGCAAGGCACTGGCAGTATAATTGCTAATTTCAAGGTGAGATCCGGCTCCGAAATGCAGTGCAGTTCCTACTTTACCTGTGACAAAAGTCGGTAGGCCGGTATTTGTTCCGAAAAGTTGTGACGGACCTGCCGTGAAAGTTGCAGTCCAAGCATTACTACCCGTTGTTGTTAATTGCGTACCGGTTCCTTCATCGAAACTTAAACCGAATATCAGTGCACTCGCGGGGATTGCATCATAAGAAGCTGCTAAAAAGGTAACTTTTGCTTGCCTTAATTGCACCACTAAGTTATTAACCGTTGTCTGACTGATAGATGTGTTGGTTGCAGCCGTTTGAGCGCCTGTCACTACAGTCTGAAACGTGGTAATGGCGGCTTGAGGGTAAAGAGTCGTAGTAGCGCTTGACAACAGTGTTTGACAAGAATCGATTACTGTCGTTAATGTAGTAAGATTTGCCGGTGTTACTTTGTCGTCTTTGGAACACGATGTAAATACAATGGCACAGAGTGCCAAAGATGTACATGCCATAAATACTTTTTTGATGAGATTTTTTTTCATGATACATTAAATTAAAAGTGAATTGAGAACTTGATGATTATTACTATAACTTACTTTGATAAAGCCTGATTTGCATCTAATTCAGCCTGCGGAATTGGAAAATAGAAACGAGGAGACGTCCATTTGAAATTGCTTCCCAAGGCTGCTTCTGCCGTTGCTTGCCCCCACCGCATCAGATCGAAAAAACGGTGGAATTCAAATCCGAGTTCTTTCCGGCGTTCGTTTTGAATGACACTCCGCAGGGTTGCTTGCGAAGCAGCAGTAGTCGGAGCTAAAAGAGCCCGGGCACGAACTCTGTTTACTGCTACGGCGGCATCGACTATATCTCCGGTTTCGTTTAGCGCTTCCGCTTTCATCAATAAGATATCGGCGTACCGCATATAATGATATGGAACGGTTGAATGACCTATCGGTACTCCCGTGGTTAGATTTTCGTCGTATTTTTTTACTAAATAGCCTGTTGCCGGTGACCACGAAGAGGAGAACGTGGTATTGTTAAACCACGGTTGCCCATCCCGGCCGATGGATGCATCCAGACGCGGATCAACTGCCCCGTTTGTTGTTTGTTCTGTAAATGCATTCACATAATTTTGTGTGGGGGCATCAAAATAATAACCTCCTTCTAAAGATGGAGCAAACCATTGGGTTAAAAAGTCACCTAATGCTACTGTCGTGTTATTTACAAAGCGCAGTCCGAAAATAACTTCAACACTGTCTTCTGCCCCCGGCTTAAACAAATCGGCATAGTTTCTTACCAGATTATATTGATGTAAATTCTCCAATGCCGTGATGTTGGTAATGCAACCGGTATAATCTTGTTGATATAAGCAGGTCTTTGCCAATAAACCATAAACCGCACCTTGTGTTACTCGCCCCAGATCGGATCCCGTATACGAAGATGGTAATACAGCAACAGCATCGGTTAAGTCTTTTTCTATTTGTGTGTAAATAGCAGAAACACTGCTTAAACCTACATTGATGGAAGCGGATGTGGTTTGTGGTTCCAATTTCAAAGGAACTTCACCGAAGATGTTTACCAAATAGAAATATGACAATGCACGCAAATATTTACACTCTCCGACTAACCGCTTTTGTATTGTAGGGTCGATAGTTGTAGTGCTCATAGCGGTAATGTTGGCAATTACATTATTAGCCCTATCGATAGTTTCATAGGTCGATTGCCAAAAGGTACTTATTTCTCCATTACCGGAGTTGGCTGAAAAATTATTAAGAGAGGTAATGTCTGTCTGATCGCCGGCATTTCCTCCTTTCATCGCATCATCAGAGGCAATGTCGCCGAATACCCATAATATATTTCCGTATAATGAATTATACACCCCAGTCACTCCCATAACGGCATTTGTCTGGTTTGTATAAAAATTCTCGGAAGAATAAGCATCTTGCAAATTCTCGGTTAAGAATTGATTACATGAGGTCAATAAGACAATGCATGTAACGGCTAAAATATATAGTACTTTTTTCATCTGTTTAAATTTAGAATAAAGAGTAAAGAACAAAGACAATTTAATCATTCCCTTGTGTGTTAAAAGCAATGTTTTTGGTCATGTTCGTTTCATGTGTTTATTTTTATTTTTTTACATCAAAGACACTTGGATTTAACTCCAGTTGGTCGTTGACCGTTGGTTTGCAATAATCATAGCTCTTTGGCTTAAGGCTGATTTAATGCTCGTTTCATGATCGGTTGCTTTTAAAAGGTGATATTCAATCCCATGGTATAACTGATCGCTATAGGGTAAGTTCCCCAGTCGATGCCGCTAGCCCGGTCTCCTTCACTGGCGGAATTGGTGCTGACTGTCATTTCGGGATCAAGTCCGGTGTATTTTGTAAACGTGAGTAAATTTGTTGCTGCTATGTAAACACGTATTTTTTCTATATGTAGTTTCTTTGTATTCGGTACGGTATAGCCTATCTGTAAATTTTTCAGGCGCAGATAGGAACCATCTTGTAAAAAACGGGAAGAGGGCATAACATTGTTCTGTTTATCATTCCACGAAGCGAGTGGTTGTGTGTCGGAGGTACCCTCTCCTGTCCAATGTTGGGTATAATAACGCTCGGTAATGTTAAACCCCCGGTAAAATCCTTCAATATCTTCATCTACCTGTGAATATATTTTTTGTCCGAAAGCACCTTGAAAAAATACGTTTATGTCAAAATTTCTGTAATTTCCGGCAAGAGAGAGTCCTGTGGTGAAGGTAGGAATTGCACTTCCCATGTAAACACGGTCGCTGGCATCAATTTTACCATCATGATTTACATCCACATATTTTACATCGCCTGCTCTTATGGAGCTGCCTTGATATGCAGATGTCAGTATGTCTTGTTCATTTTGAAATATTCCGGCTACCTTATATAAGTAGAAAGCTCCGATTGGTTGTCCTACAACTGTTTGTGTGGCATAAATACCGGTATCGATTCTCCCGCCTACAATAGGTGCCGGAAGGGATAATACATCATTGTGGAGGAATCCTCCATTGAAGGTGATGTTGAATCCTCCGTGTTTATAATTTTTCCGGTAAAACAATTCCAGATCTATGCCTGTATTCAACACGCTTCCGTCATTAATCCACGGGGCCGATGCATTTCCTGCCGAAGGAGGAAGCGGCATTTGTACTAACATGTTGTTAGTTACTTTATAATAATAATCCAGCGACATGCCGAATGATCCATTCCACAATTCCAAATCGACCCCGGCGTTTAACTGATTACTTGTTTCCCATTTCAGATTGTTGTTCCCGAGTGCCGTTTGTGCGTAACCGTTGTAACTGTTTCCTCCAAATGAATAGTAGTTTAGGCTTCCAAGTCGATCTGAATTAGCATATAATCCAATGTTCTGATTGCCGATAGCTCCATACCCGACACGAAGTTTCAATTTATTGATAGCTCGAATGTTTTTCATGAAATCTTCGGATTCGATATTCCATCCCGCAGAAGCAGAATAAAAGGTACCCCATTGATTTCCGGGACTAAAGCGGGAAGAACCGTCACGCCTGACTATCCCGGACAGATAGTATTTCCCATTGTAATTATAATTGGCAGTTGCGAAAATAGAAAGTAAGGTGGAAGCTGTTGTACTCTCTACAGCGGTTTTCGGACCCGTTCCATTGCCGATATACACGAAACTCGGGTCAGGATTTGCAAATTCACTATCCGTATTCGTCAGATTATACCCTGTTTCCTTAATGGCCTCGACACCAAGCATGGTTGTCAGACTATGTTTTTCGGCAAGTTTGAAGTCTCGGTTTAAGGTGCTGTTGAAAGTCCAGTTGCTATTGGTTGTATTTGAAACAACCAGATCATTCGGGTTGTTTATCCTACTGTTTGTACCCCAAGTCTGGTCGTATTCGCGTGATGTCTGATCGCTGTAATCCAACCCGAAAGTGCTTTTCCAATCTAATTCATGAGGAAGATTTACCAGTGCATTTCCGGTAACCAATAACGAATTTATTTTTATGGTATGATCATTATACGCTTCCAATCCTTCAGGGCTATATCCATCTCCGAAAAATGAATCATAAACCGTATTTCCATAATATGCTGAAGGCAAATCGACATATCCTCCCAGAGCATTGAACACCGGAATAGCCGGGTTCCTGTATAAAGCATAACGAACCACACTACCTCCACCTCCGGCATATCCGTCACCTGAGCTCGAAATAAGTTGATTGGAGGAGGTTCCTCCGCTCACGTTCAATCCCAAATGTAACCATTTTTCCACTTCGGTATTGATATTGGACCGTAGGTTGAAACGTTCGTAACCAGTACTCTTGATAATACCGTCTTGGTTGAAATAAGAGGTTGAAATAAGATATTGAGTTTTGTCGTTTCCACCGCTTAATGATAGTTCATGCGACTGGAGAGGGGCTGTACAGAACGTATTTGCCAAATGATTTACATTGGGGAAATTTTGCACATATTCGCCTTGTATCAGAGGTCTTTGTACGCTTCCCAAGGAATTGTCGTTGGTGGCAGCTTCGTTATACATCTGGATATACTGGTTGGTGGTACACATCGGGGTAAGATATCCGTGAGTCTGAAAGCCGACTTGTGCGTTATACGTAATTTTTATTGCTCCCGATTTTCCGCTTTTAGTAGTGATAAGCACCACACCATTGTTAGCACGAGAACCATAAACGGCAGCCGAAGAGGCATCTTTCAATACTGAAATGCTTTCAATTTCGTTTGGAGAAAGATTAGTGAGTGCGTTTTCTACCGGAATCCCATCCACAATGTATAAGGGGTCGTTACTCGAACTGATGGAACCTACACCTCGTATTCGAACTGCCACATCCGCCCCGGGAGCCCCTGTTTGTGCGGCTACCTCCACACCGGAAATCCGTCCCTGTAAGGCATCTTGTGCCGATGAGACAGGTACCTGCGATAGTACGTCTCCATTTACTTTACTAACGGCTCCCAACACATCCCGCTTCTTTTGAACGGCATAACCTACCACGACCACTTCATCCATGGCTTCGCTCGCCGATTCCAGCTTGATATTCAAACTTTTTTGTCCGTTAATTTTAATCTCTTGCGGTTTATAGCCGATGTACGACAACTTCAACGTCCCGTTTTGAGGGACGGAAATAGTGAAATCGCCTTTCATACCGGTGATAGTTCCTGTCCTTTTTCCTGCCACCACTACGTTTACCCCAATAAGTTCTTCATTGGTTGCAGCATCCTTTACCGTACCGGTAACCTGGATGAGATTTTGGGCTGGCAGTGCAATACTGAAAATGCTTAGAAAAATTAGAAATAGTGTTTTTTTCATACGTAAATAATTTGTTTTTTTTAAGGTCGTATGGAACTTGCATGTCAACCATTCTCATATTTTTGGATGTGAGTAATTTACATGCTCGTTTCATCGTAATATGATTTTTTTACTTACTGATAAGAGATAATTTCTCCATTCGCCACTAAAAGGTTATTTTTATGCTCAATAGTAATTCCGGCAGGTAGCTCCACCAGCAGGCAAGCTTGATTGGCCGGTAAAACAATTTGTGTATCGGATACAATTTTTCTGGCAACATATTTTTTAGATATAATATCAAAAACATCCGATAGCCGTGACGGATGATATGTCACTTTTTTCGTTTCAGAATACGGGTTGTAATACAAATAGGTCGAATATGTTTTCTTTGCGTAAAAATCAGTTACGTTACAGTTTAATCGCAAAATCATCTTCACGTCCGTTGTATCCACAATGGCTCCCATTATGCCTATCGGTGAAGTGCTGTACAAACTGAACATGCTTTCTTTCGGATTGTTTTTATTCCAATTGGGGCCATCTCCCAAGGCGACAGGATGTACTCCTTCCAATTCAGGCTTCCCGTAACAATCAGCATATCTCAATCCTTCGTAAGCGACAATCGAATGCGTAAGATTTTTCATCCCTGGAAGCCATTGATTTTGGTTCGATATTTCGTTAGGAAAAAACAACCGGGCGGCATTTACATTATTGAGCATCCATTTCCCGATGGCACGGGCAAACTGAGGTTGGTATTTCACCATGGGCACCAACGGTAAGGCCATTTTCATACTGTTCATCAGAAAAACATAGCCACCTCCGTCGGTAATGCTGCCTTGTAGTCCACTTACATCGTAATTGCCCCATTTTCCTACTATTACGCCCCATCCGTAGCGTCCTTTCGGATTTTTACAACCCTCAAAAACCCAGTTGATCATTTTTTCAATATTGTAGTTCGTCCCTTGTTCCGCGTTTAATCGCGCAGCTGTGTAAATGCCCAGAGGAAGCAGAATCTCATAAAAACGGCTCTCTTTCTGTGAATCAAGAGCGGCAATGGCCGACTTGGCATGAGCCAGATAACGGGCATCCTTAAATTTCTGGTAAGCGGCATACAGTACATAGCCTTGTCCACCGGCAGCATCCTGCTGAAGTGGAATCTGGTTAACCACCCCTTTCATCTGACCGTAATCGAAATACGAATAATCATAGTTGCCGTTCAACACGGAATCGGCTTTGCAAAATTTTTCCGCAATGCTACGTTGGATATTATCTGCATTCGCCACGTTAGGGAACACATCGCAAACGGCATAGTACAATACATTCGGCAATACGTCATACCACCAATCACGTCCATATCCTCCCCCAAGAAGCGCCACATCAGGATTGGTATTATTCATCATGATATTCCAACCGGTTTTCGAATTGAAATAATTCTGAAGCATCTTCACGTAATTGTACCCGTTTTGATTCGTCTTATTGATGCCGACCAATCCGGCTCCCAAAATAGCCGAAAGGGAGTTTAGACTTTCATGAAATTCTCCATTATTATGATTCGGACCCTGGCGGCAGTCGTTGATCGCGGTGTATAGTCCAAACGTAATTTGCGGTATATTGCGTTGACTGTTGTCCAGCCAAATCATCGGGCCCGTTGCAAACTCCGTGTTAAAATCGAATACATAGGAATCGTAGGCGATTGCTTTTTGCCTCCAGTTAAGAATTTTATATGGCTGAGGTGCATTCGGCATCAACTCTATACGCGGTATAGCAACTTGTTTTACCGGTTTCCCGTAGTTATTTCCCGCCCCGCAGGATATCAAAATTCCTACAAGAAGGAAAAAGAGAAGTTTTGATGAATATTTTTGCATACAACAAGATTTTAGAACAATTGTAGGATTATTTTATCAGGTATTTGGTATCTATCTCTTTTATAATATGTTTGGCCAAGGGTAACGAGAGTAATTGTAAACCTGCCACTATAATTAAAGCATATTTGAGCGCAAAGGTTTCCGAAATCAAATAAGCCAGAGAGATAAACAAGATCATTCCCACTGCTCTTCCGACGAATAATCCGATTTCATGACTCATAATGTAAGCATACTCATTCCGTTTTTCGATAGCCGACACCACATCAATGGTTTTCATCATAGTAGGGAAATAGGCCAGATCATGCAGCGGTTGGAACAACACTTTGCAGAGCACGAATACGATAACGCCAAAGGCGGAGAAAAGCATGCCGTTCACCAGCGTACCGATAAAAAATACGAGTAACCCGAAACCGAAAATCTTCATCCGGTGTTTTGGCTTGGCAACACGCCCTAACACATACACCAAAATCGCCGTAGCTGCTCCGCCCACACCTTGAATCAATCCGAGCGAACCTTCGTTTCCGACCAAGCGCATGACCAGAATAGCCGGTGCGGTAACCAGAAAGCCTTGTACCATTCCTTTCAAACAAGCTAGCGCGAGCAGTTTTCGCCACAAAATATGAAAATGGAAATAGATGAACTTCTTCTGTGTCGGATTCGCAAATTTTCCTTTTGATAAAACAATACAGGCACAGATAGCGATGATAAACACCACAATCGTTATTATCTGATAACCCATGTTCACGTTAATGTGATGTCCGAACCATACTTTTCCGTCGAGACATCCCAAAAAGGTGCCTACACAAAGAGGAACCACGATGCTCCAAAGCGAAAAGAAGAAAGACTCCAATCCAAAGAAATAGTTCCGGTTTTCGTCGTTCGTTGAGTTTAGTGTCAATAAATAACGGTTTGTCCAAAAGAATCCGGTAGATCCACCCAAGGCGAAACCGGCGATTCCAAGTTCAACGATTCCCAACGACTGGACAAACATCATCACCATCAAAGCAACAGCCGTGAGTATGATTCCGAAACTATAAAGCCAGTTAACTCTGAACACTTTCAGTAAAACGCCATTAAGCACCGATGTGCTGACTACCCCTATATACATGCATAACTGATAAATGGCTACATACGAAGGATTTCCCGTGTTACGCATAATATATGCTCCTACAAAAATCTCAATAATAGGCAAGATAAGTGCGTACAGCATATTGGTAATCAAAAGTGTACGGATATTAAGAGGTTGAGATTTGAAGAAAGCTAATTCTCCCAATAGTTTATTCGCCATCAGTTCTTTTTTAGCGTATTTAAAACTTCAGCGATAGAAAACTCAGCGCTGCATATTACTTCATCACTTGCACCGTAAAATATTTTTATCGTATCACCCTTTACATAATGTCCGTTGGTGAAAACCACGTTACCGAAAAATCCGGTTTGTTCGTATTCGGCAATAGGTTCCATAATAGGTTCCGTGCTGCGTGCCAATACTTTCGAGGGGTCGTTCAAATCGAGAAGCAAAGCGCCTAAACAGTAACGATGTTCACGATTGGCTCCGTGATAAATTGCCAACCAACCTTCAGTTGTTTTAATAGGTGCCCCCCCGGCTCCTACCCGGGTTTCGTCCCAGCTTCCCTCACGGGTTACGGTCACACATTTATGATTGCCCCAATGCAAGCGGTCGGGCGACTGCGCCAGCCAGATGTAATTTCCGCCCAACTCAGGACTGCTCGGTCTGTGAAAAGCATAATACATACCGTTGATTTGCTCTTCAAACAATGCACAGTCTTTATTGTGTGGCGGGAAAATCATTCCTTTGCGATCGAAATGTTGAAAATCTTTCGTAACGATGAGCCCCACACCCACCGCCACCGGCGAAACCTCTGTAAAACTCAGATAAAAACCATCCTTCATGGTGGCTACCCTACAATCTTCTATGCCGAAAGCCTCCAGGTTACCCTCTCCAAAAATGGGAGGATAAGCCGGGTCTTCGTAAAAATGGATGTCATCGTCGCTACAAACTAATCGTAAATATGATAAGGTTGTTAAATAGTTTTTGCCTTGATATCGGATGACACGCGGATCGGAGAGGTCTAACTGAGGATCATTGTTGTTAAAACTGACTACTTCTATTTTGCCGTTTTGATTATATATGGGAAAGCTGGTTTTTCCCTCTATTTGTGTAGGGCGTTCGGCCACCCTTAACAATAGCCATGTTTTACCATGCATGTGAAAAACCCCGGGATTGAGAAGGCAGGTAATTTTCATTCCACTTATACCCGCCGTTAAATCGCCCGGGCGAAGCAATGGATTACTTATACATCGTTTTGCGATATCCATAATATTAGTTTTGCATTAAGAATTAACTGATGGCAAATGTACTTTATCCATAACAGCCGGGGGTATCTTATTCTTTCAAATAAGTGCACACTTTTAGCATTCTGCCAGAATGATACCTTTTTGACGAAATTAGACACCTTTATTACGGAACGTCGGATTCTTTTTATCCGTATATTTGCATGTTCGCAAAACAAAATGGTATTACCCTGAAATTCACGTGTTGCATAAACGCTTATACACGCGCCTTCAAATCAACTTATTTACGGATGAAACACACACTCCTCCTAATCTGCTGCATTTTTTCCTTCTCGTTGGCCGCTAAAAACTATGATGTTGTTCATCTGACCAATAATGACGGGCTTTCCAATAGCTCTATTAACTCGATATATCAGGATTCTAACGGTTTACTTTGGTTTGGTACATGGGATGGGTTAAACGTGTATAATGGACGGGAATTCAAAGTATTTAAACCTGATCCGGACAATGTGCAGAGTATAAGCAATAATATTATCCGTGATATAATAGAGGAACAAAAAAACATCCATTGGATTGCTACCGATTTGGGTATAAATCGCTTGGATACACGTACAAACACTTTCGAACGTTTTTTTGTGGATCGAGGCAATCAAACTATCTCCAGCGAACACTCCTTTTTAATCGCCAAGAACAGCACTAATGTTATTTTTGCTGCCATTTACGAGCAAGGAGTCTATTTTTTCGACAATAAGAGCCATCAATTTGCACGTTTAAATGTCGCTAAAAATTTCCGCACAAAAAAAATATTTTTCGACTTGGATGATAATCTTTGGCTCTATACCGAAGAGAACGTATTATTTAAAATCGTCTTCAGAAAAGAAGCTTTCAGTACACCCCGTGTCGAGAATATTCTCGAATTCCAACATTTGAAAAATATAGAATCCGTATTTTATAATTCCAACAACGAGATATGGATGCAAACCACCGGTGAAAAGATTTATTCGTATCATATTTCAGAAGGTATATTGACAGACTATTCCACCGTATCGCAAAACACCGGCGTTATCAGATCTGTTATTTTTACGAATACCGGTCAATTGTGGGGAACGGCCAACGGACTGTTTCGTTTCGACTTGAAAACCAAACAGGTTGAATCTATATTATCCAATATTTCGGTTTTGTCCCTATATGCCGGCACGCAACAAATTATATGGGTGGGCACCGATATGCAGGGAGTTTGGCAACTGTCGCCCTCGCACGAAAAATTTCACACCTATGCAGCAGAAACCATCCCTTCGTTCGGAAATAGTGCCGTACGTACCTTCTTCGAAGACCGTAACCATACCCTTTGGGTAGGAACCAAAGGAAACGGCATCTTCACCTTTGTTCGCAAAGGAGAGAATCCGGAGTCCTTACCGTCACAACATTTAACCACGGCCAACGGCCTGTTGAGCAATTCTGTTTTCACCATCGTGGAAGGGCAGCAGAATGAATACTGGATAGGTACTGACGGACGCGGAATAAATTATTGCGATGCAAAAACAAAAAAGATCTACACCTTGAATATCAACGATAACTTGAAACGGAAAATCAACTTATCGTCGGTTTATTCGATTTTGCCCGATGCTTCCACCTTATGGGTGGGAACAAGCGGATACGGTTTGTACAAACTGGAGATCGATCGAAATACAAAGCCCTATTCAATCAAAGCATACAAACAATATATATACAACAACCATTCTTCATCGCTGAGCAACAATATCGTCTACTCTATTATCCGTGACGATAACACGCATTTGTGGGTTGGAACGCGGGGTGGAGGACTCAATCGTTTCAACACCAAGACTGAACAATTTCAGGTGTTCCGGTTTGCATCCGTGAGTTCCGACTGTATCAGCAGTGATGATATTCTCTGTTTGTATAAAGATACGCAAGGATTTCTGTGGGCAGGCACCAGTATGGGGCTCAATAAACTCCTCCGTTTTGATAATGGGAAACCCGTCTTTGAACGTTTTACCGAAAGCGAGGGTATGCCTAACAATACGATCCATGGCATTCTGGAAGACAAGGGTCATAACTTATGGCTCAGCACCAACAAAGGTGTTGCCAAGCTGGTTAAAGACAAGGCCGGATATCGCATTATCTCTTATTTCAAAAAAGACGGATTGCAGAACAATGAATTTTCAGATGGGGCATTTTATGAGAGCCCTTATTCCCATCAATTCCATTTCGGGGGTATCAGCGGCTTCAATATATTCAACCCCCTCGAGATAACGAACACGAGCTACATGCCGACACTGTTACTCGATGCTTTTTATTTGGACAATACGGAAACCAATCTCTCCAAGTCTATGCAACCTCGGAAGGCAAGACAAACGTTGGTATTATCGTATAAAGACAAATCGTTCAGCTTTAAATTCATCCCGCTTGATTATCTCTCCGGTTCCAAATGTGAAATTTCATACCGGTTGGAAGGCTATCAGAAAGACTGGATTCATTTGGGAACATCCAATCTCATTGTCTTTACTAATCTGCCAAGAGGAAATTATGTATTAAAAGTTCGTTGTAGCAATGCCGATAAAATATGGAGCGATCAGTATTTCTCGCTTCCTATCGACATATTACCCCCTTGGTGGGAGACCCGGTTGGCCTACTTTTTCTATACGATACTGTTTTTTTTGTTATTGTTTGGTATCAAACGATTTGTAAAATACCAGATGACCGTGCGCAATAAAATCAGGATGAAGGAGCTGGAAAAACAAAAAACAGAAGAGATACATCAGGCTAAACTGCGTTTTTTTACAAATATTGCACACGAGTTTTCCAATTCGCTGACCCTGATTTACGGACCATGCGAACAACTGTTGAGAACACACGCTTCCGACGGGTACACACGGAAGTACATTAATATTATCAAGTCGAACTCCGAACGGATGCAAACCTTGATTCAACAGTTGATAGAATTCCGCAAAGCCGAAACCGGACATTTGAGATTGATAATTGAAAGGGTGGATATTTCGGAACTGGTAAAATTCGTGCTGGATAATTTTATGGAAGTCATGGAACAAAAAAAGATACAAATCCATCTCTCTTTCAACCCTAATGTCATTGTCTGGCAGACGGACCGCGACAGTATAGAAAAGATCATCTTTAACCTGATTTCCAATGCCGTAAAATACACTCCGCAGGAAGAAAAGATAGAGGTGCAGGTGGAAACGAAAGATAAATTACTGTTTTTACGCGTAACCAACACGGGAGTAGGAATACAACCGGCGTATCAACAAAGTATTTTCGATCGGTTCGAGGTATTGGACAGGTTCGAGATGCAAGTTTCCAAAGGATTCGAAACACGCAATGGAATAGGGCTGGCCCTGTGTAAAAATATTGTGGAAGTATTGCATGGAAACATCAGGGTAGAGAGTGATGGAGAGACCTTCACCTCATTTGTTGTAGATATACCGGAACAGGAGTTGGATGAATCCGCTTCGTACAAAAGCAGTGAAACACCCGCCTTGTCATCCCGTATTAAGCAAATGGAAAATCAAGCTTTTGACAAATCTCCGATGGCAATTCCTGATGTCGCCAAAGAAGGTTTAATATTGGTGATTGATGACGAAAAAGAGATACGGCAATTGTTGAATGATTTTTTGTGCGAGAAATATGAAGTAGCCGAAGCCGCCAACGGACAGGAAGCCATTGAGCTGATGCGTGTCAGGATGCCGATTCTTATTGTATGCGATATTATTATGCCCAAGATGAATGGGGTAGAGTTTGTAAAGATTATGAAAGAACAGGAACTTACACGCCATATTCCTATCATCTTACTATCGTCCAAAAGCTCGGTGGAAAGCCAGATTGAAGGTCTGGAGGTGGGAGCGGACGCTTACTTGGGCAAACCCTTTCATCCGCGTCATCTGGAAGCATTAATCGATAGCCTGCTCCACCGTAACAAAGCCGTAATCGACTACAGCGAATCACCTTATGCTGCGTTGGAACAATACGAAGGGAAACTGGTACGGAAAGAAGACAAGGAGATGATCGTACATATTACAAAGATTATTTACGACCAGATCGACAACGAAGCTTTGTCGCTGGACTTCATTGCAAACGAAATGGCTCTCAGTAAAATGCAATTATACCGGAAGGTGAAGGAAATCTTAGAACAAACCCCGACCGAATATATTCGATCCATCCGTTTGAAACATGCCGAAAAATTACTCAAAACCACCAATAAAACGGTACAGGAGATTATGTATAATTGTGGTTTTAATAACAAGGCCTACTTCTACCGAGAATTTGCCAAAAAGTATCACCGTACTCCAAAAGAATACCGTACTCAAAAATAATAAGGAGTACGAGTCTTTATTTTTTCTCGGTAGATAGATGAAAGCCTTGTTGTTCAGTATATCTTTCCATGTCATACTTGAGGGCGATACGGTGGTAGTCGAGTATATGAGAACCCCAATCGTTGACGGTTTTATCGCCTGCTCGCACGGTGTTATAGTGAGTTACAGCTTCATTATAAACCAATAATTCGGGTTTTAGGTCGTCAGTGCGATAGTGGTTGGAATGGATGACAAGGGGTAATGGTAATTTGGGTTTTAGATCGGGGTGCTCAGCGGGGTAGCCGATGGATAGACCGCATATCACGCATACACCTTCGGGAAGATGCAATATTTCTGCTAATTCGGTAGGCGCTGCCGTACGGGTATAACCGATGCAACAAGATCCTAAGCCGATAGCTTCGGCAGCCACAGCAGCGCTTTGCATGGCTAAAGCAGCGTCGATTATGCCGACCATAAATCCATCTAACGTGTCTTGAAAACGGGGAAATTCCACTCCTTTGGCTTCTGAAAATTGTTTAAGTTTATTGAAATCGACACAGAAAACCATAAATACAGCTGATGTTTTAATCTGTTTTTGTCCGATCAATTCGTACAACTGTTCTTTGAGCGGCTGATCGGTGACGGAAATCACAGAGAATTGTTGGCCATTGTAGCTGGTGGGGGTATTTTGAATGGCACGATAGATAAAATCGAGTTTTTCCTTTTCAATCGGTTTGCGTTCGTAGCGACGCACGGAAGTGCGTTTTAAAAATATATCTTCTATTGTTTTCATACGATAATAATTTTTATTCTAAAGGACGTA
>Ga0326727_10015978_pt1 | contig 15964 bp, 9 predicted proteins | sample MB2enrmetagenome_FD_207643 | JGI IMG/M metagenome (GOLD analysis project Ga0326727, IMG submission 207643) | Lab enriched peat soil microbial communities from McLean, Ithaca, NY, United States - MB29MY | ecosystem: Environmental > Terrestrial > Soil > Wetlands > Peat | place: USA: New York...
GCCCATCCCCATCCGCCGCTGTCCGCGAACCGCTTGCTGTCCTTCACCATCAGATCGACATTCGCCTGCGGGCCTGGCACCGTCGGGCCGCCGGGCTCAGCCGCATTCACCTTCGCCGCCCAATGGACCTTCACCATCTTCGCGCCATCCGGAAACGGCTTGCCGTTACCTGGAATCCCAGCCTTGAACGCCGCAATCATCGCCGGATTCCCTAGGATTGCTGCCAACGCACCTCCGTTATGGCTCAGCGCGATCACCGGCCAACTTTCGTACCCTCTCACCTCAGCGAACGAGAGCCCGCCCGGCACTTTCAGGCTGTACTTGTCCTGCGCGGAAGCAGCAGTTTGCGCCTGGGACGCGCCCGCCGTCGAAGCTGCGGTAGCGTCCAGCCTTGCAATGTTGTGGATGTAACGTGCCAGCTTCCAGGTGTCGTCGTCGGAGATGCTCGACTTCCACGCAGGCATGCCGGTCAGGCGAACTCCGTTCTGGACGATCCAGAACAGCTCCGCGTCGCTCCAGTGCTGCACATGGGCCGAGGTCAGGTCCATGGCTGGCGGATACATGCCGCGTCCGACGGTAGTGTCTCCGCGCGCGTCCGCACCGTGGCATTGCGCGCAAGCCCCAAGAAACACCTCCTGCCCCTGGCGCTCAACCTCATCCGTCTCCGGCAGTGGATTCGTCATCTTGCCCGCCTCCAACGGGATGGCGACGTCTTTGGCCGCATCGGCCAGGCCGGTCTCCCCCTGGGAAGGGGTCTTGTCCGCACTGCAACCTGCAAGCAACCCACCCAGCATTGCGCCAATCACGCCCAGCATCAGCTTGTGTCTTAGGGCCAACGTAAGTTCAGGCATGGTGTGTCCTCCATTACGAAAGACGTCGCGGCCCCGATCTTTCGCGTCTCAGACGGTTATTCCAGAAATGAGGGGAGACCGACAATTGGACGATAGTATCGACCTATACCTTGGTATTAACCGTCAGTGCCGGGCGATAGCCACTCCCGATTACTGGCCCCTTGCGTACAATCAATAGATAGACCCCGATGGAATTCAAGGAAGCCGTCAAGCTCGCGCTGCAGTCGCTGTGGCAGAACAAGCTGCGCACCGTGCTGACCCTGATCGGCATGATGATCAGCGTGGCCAGCATCATCGCCGTGGTCACCCTGGTGAATGGCGCCAACACCTACGTCACCACCAAGTTCACCCGCTACGGCGCGGACGTGTTCACCGTCTCGCGCATGCCCGCGCTGATCTTTACCGCATCCGACTACGAGCGCTACCAGAAGCGCAAGAACATCCTCTACGACGACTTTGTGTATATCCGCGACAACTGCCAGCGCTGCGTCGGCCTGGGTGCGCAGCAAGCCACCGTCGCCAAGGTGGTGCGCGAAACCCATTCCGTTACCGACTGCACCATTCGCGGCTACACCTGGGAGATGACCACCCTGCAAAATCTGGACATCGCCGAGGGCCGCGGCTTCAATCCCGCCGATGAGGAGCACGCCTCGCAGGTGGCGATCATCGGCACCGACATCCGTGACAATCTGTTCCCCGGCATCGATCCGCTGGGCCAGGAGCTGCGCGTCGACGGCATGCCCTACACCGTCATCGGCGTCAGCGAGAAGCAGGGCAGCACCTTCGGCCAGAGCCAGGACAACTGGGTCGCGGTGCCGCTGACCGCGTTCATGAAGACCTACGGGACGCAGAAGTCGGTGACCATCTACGTGAAGGCGGGATCGGCGGGGCCGACGCTGGAGGCTGCAGGCGACGAGGTGCGCGTGCTGATGCGTTCGAAGCGGCACGACGCGCCGGGACAGCCGGACTCCTTTGAGTTGGACATCAACAACACGCTGGTCGGCTTCTTCTCCACCGTCACGGCGTCGTTCGGCGCGGTAGCCGGCGCGCTCGCGTTCATCTCGCTGGTGGTGGGCGGCATCGTCATCATGAACATCATGCTGGTCAGCGTGACCGAGCGCACCCGGGAGATCGGCATCCGCAAGGCGCTGGGCGCGCGCGGACGCGACATCCAGCTGCAGTTCCTGGTGGAGTCGGGGACGATGGCCATGGTCGGCGGCTTCTTCGGCGTGCTCGGCGGCATCGCGGTGGCGCAGGCGGTCACCGTGCTGATCGGGTTCCCCTCCGCGGTGGCGCTGTGGAGCGTGCTGCTGGGGTTGGTCATGGCGACGTCAACCGGGCTGTTTTTCGGGGTGTATCCCGCGCGCAAGGCGGCCAGGCTGGACCCGATCGTGGCGCTGCGGTCGGAGCTGTAACGAGATTTGAGGTGAGATGAGATGCGGTTCGGCGACCTGAAAGAGACCGTGGTAATGGCGCTGGACACGCTGCGCTCCAACAAGATGCGCAGCGGCTTGACCATTCTCGGCATCGTGATCGGCGTGATGACCGTGATCACCATCTCGTCGGTGGTCAATGGGTTGAATCAAGGCGTGGCGGGCCTGGTGGAGTCGCTGGGCTCCAATGTGCTGTTCCTTTACCGCTTTCCCGCATTTACCGGGCGGCCGACCACCGAGATGCTGACTCGCAAGCAGCTTACCTACGACGATGCGATGGCCATGCGCGCCCTGCCCCATGTGGTCGCGGTGTCGCCGGCATTGCAGTATACCGACAACAACGCTCCGGGCCGCGCCGGAGTCACCGCAATCCGAGGCAATGGCAGGGAGATGCAGAACACCATCCTGACCGGCGCTTCTCCAGCGCAGCAAGAGGTTCACGACCTGAACATAGCGGATGGACGCTTCTTCAACGATACGGACGAGGAGCGTGCGACGCGGGTGACCGTGCTGGGCTATGACACGGCGAACCAGTTGTTCCCCCGCCAGAGCGCGGTGGGCAAAGAGGTGGAGGCGGCCGGAATGCTATTCACCGTGGTCGGCGTGCTGGACAAGCAGAAGCAGGCCTTTGGCGGAGGCGAGAACCCCCAGGACAACCAGGCCATCTTCCCGCTGTCGACGTTCCACTACATGCATCCGGAGCAGTTGGACTACTGGGTCACGCTGAAGTATGACGACCCCAAGAACCGCGCGCTGGTGGTGGATGAGCTGACCGAGCTGCTGCGCCGCCGGCGCAAGGTGCTCAACGACCAGCCCGACAACTTCTCCATCTTCGGGACGGACACGTTGACCAGGCTTTGGGACCAGATCACCGGAGGCCTGTTCCTGCTGCTGTTTTCGCTCTCCAGCGTGGCGCTGCTGGTGGGTGGCGTCGGCGTGATGAATATCATGCTGGTCAGCGTGACCGAGCGTACCCGCGAGATCGGCGTGCGCAAGGCGATCGGCGCCACCAAGAAAACCATCCTGACCCAGTTCACCCTGGAGGCGATTACGCTGTGCGCGGTGGGCGGCATCATCGGGATCCTGCTGGGCAGCGGGATCGCTTTGGGCCTGAAGTTTCTGTTGCCCACGCTGCTCTCCCCGCTGTGGGTGCTGACGGCCTTTGCGTGCTCTTGCGCGATCGGGCTGATCTTCGGCATCTACCCCGCATGGAAGGCGGCGAATCTGGACCCGATCGAGGCGCTGCGCTACGAGTAGCGCGGCCGTGGACCCTTCCACGTGGAGGTTCGGTAAACTATTCGCATGGCAACGTCGGTAGAGGTAGTGACGACGCTACTGACTGTGGGCGGTCTGGTCTACATGCTGCTGGCGCTGTGGGGCGCGCGCGACTTTGAGCACCATTGCCGCCGGATTGCCGCCGCCAGGGCGGGCCGGCCCGGATACGCGCCGAATGTCACCATCCTGAAGCCATTGAAGGGCATCGACGACCGCATGTACGCCGGCTTCGTCAGCCACTGCATGCAGCAGTATGCAGGCAAATTCGAGATCCTCTTCGGCGTCAGCAGCCTGGAAGATCCGGCGGTCGCGCGCATCCAGCGTCTGTGCGCGGAGTTTCCCGACTGCGACATCCGGCTGATTGAGTGCCCGGAGCGCCTGGGCACATCGGGCAAGGTCAGCAACCTCATCCAGATGCTGCGCAAGGCGCGCTACGAATACGTGCTGATCAACGACAGCGACATCCGCGTGTCGCCCAGCTATCTGACCCACGTGATGGGATGCTTCGGCACAGCGGCCGGTGCGGAAGGCCCGCGCGTGGGCATGGTGACCGCGCCGTATCTGGGAATGACGGCGCCGGAGGGCAAGGCGCTGACCCTGTGGGCACGGCTGGAGGCGCTGGGCATCTCCACCGACTTTATGCCCGGCGTACTGACCGCGCGCATCATCGAACACGGCATCCGTTTCGGGCTGGGGTCGACCCTGGCTGCCTCGCGCACCGCGCTGGCGGCGGCGGGAGGGTTGGAGCCGCTGGCCGATTACCTGGCCGACGACTACGAGATGGGCGCCCGCATCGCTCGCGCCGGCTACCGCATCGAGCTCTGCGGCGAGACCGTCGAGACCGCCGTCCCCGCCTATAACTTCCGCGGCTTCTGGGACCATCAACTGCGCTGGGCACGCTCCACCCGCGACTCGCGCCGCTGGGGATACTTCGGGCTGGGCATCACCTACTGCATCCCCTGGGCAGTCTTCAACTGCGTCGCCAGCGGCTTCGCCCTGTGGAGCTTCACCCTGCTCAGCTTGGTGGTGCTGGCACGGGTCTCGGTGGCGCTGACGGTCGGCGTGGGCCTGCTGCGCGACGGCCAGGTGTTGCGCGACATCTGGCTGCTGCCGTTGCGCGACTTCTTCGGCCTCGGCTTCTGGGCGTGGAGCTTCGCGTCGGACACCGTGGTCTGGCGCGGCGAACACTTCACCCTGAAAGACGGTCGCATCGCGCGCGTCGCATAGCAAGTTACTGTCCCGTTTCTGAATTCCGCGTCATAATAGACTTTTCATCCAATAGAAGTGTCATCCTGAGCGGAGTTTGGCGCGCCTTTGCGCCAAACGCAGTCGAAGGACCTGCGGTCCAGCTTGTCGAGCCGAGATGTCGCCCCCCTTTTCGGGCAATCATTTTGCCTCGGCAGCCTGGCCTGAATATCGATACGCCCTAGCGGTTCGGCTGGTTCGAAACGATCTCTTTGCCGCCCGACTTGGCGATGACGTAGACGGGAGAGAGCAGCGCAGGAAGCGGGCTGGGTTGATTGGCCATGTCCTGCCACAGGAAGATTCGCTGCGGGCCCGCCCACTTCTGCGCCAGCGACTGTGCCGTCTCGAAGATCGGCGGCGCGTCAGGGAAGAAGCTGCCGTACCAAAGATTCGAGCTGCGCCCATAGTTGGCGACGCCGTCGTGCTCCGCATCGGTGAGGATGTGGATGGGGTTGACGGCGACCGCACGGCCGTCTTGCTGCACGTAACTCGGCCGCTGCAGATAGAAGCCCAGCGTGCTGGCGTACTCGTACTCCTGATGGATCACGATGAGGTCGTCCGGGTGAATCTGCGGCGCGATCGCCGCGGCAAGCCGCTCCGAGCTGAGCACCGGCGCAAACGTCTGCAAGCCGAGGTGCGCCGCCAGCAGAAAGCCAAAGGCGCCCACGGCGAGAGCGAGCGTCGCGGCGGACGGTTGGTTCCTCTTGCGCAAAAGGTACGAAGCGAGCGGCCCGAGGAAGAGACTCGCCGCCGCCAACGCCAGCGGCACACGAAAGAGCCCGAGCGCCTGCGCGTTGAGGTCGAGAAAGTGGCCCATGCTCAGCGCGTAGTCCCCGGGGTTCTGCTGCAGCAGAGCCGCGAGGTCGGCGTCGGGCGCTGGAGTACGCGTATGCAGCAAGAAATAAAGCGCCGCCACAGCAAAGATTGTGCCGAAGCCAAGCAGCACGACAGTGCAGCGCAGATTGGCCCAACGAACATGCTTCGCGCCTTGCGTGACAGGCTCCCACCTGACAAGGCTATCCAGCACCAGCCAATCCGCAATCAGGATCGCCAGCGGAGGCAAGGCTGGGAGGACGTAGTACTCCTGCCGCGTCGAGAGCGAAAAAAAGAGCATCGGCAATGCCGCCCAAATTGCCAACAGCAGGGTGCTCTTCTGTCGGGCCGATAGGACGCGGCCGCGCAGTGCACTCCGCCACGCTGCCGAGCGCAATGGGACCGCCGCAGCAATTGCATTGAATATGTAGGCCGACCACGGCATCAGCCACACCAGACATAGTCCCCAGAAGAGCCACAGCGGCACTGTGTCGTAGTCGCGCGGGACGCGCAGGTTCATATAGCGCAGCAACTGCTCGTTGACGAAGTAGAACCACGCCCAGCCATGCACGTTGCCGTCTGTCGGCAGCGACACCATCCAATGGCCGCTCACAAACGCCAGTCCACCCGGATGACCTTGCGTCGGGTTCGCCAGCGCGGCCAGGATGTGCCACGGCGCCGCGATCACAAGAAATACCGCAGTTGAAGAGAGAGGGTGAAGTTGCCAGATTCGCGCTAAGGCTCCGCGCACACCCCGCGTCAACAGCAGATAGACCAGAACAATCCCCAATGGGAAGACGAGCCCGATCAGCCCCTTGGTCAGCACGCCCAGCGCGCAGCACGCCGCAAAGCCGTAACAGAGCCACCGCAGGTCCTTCGGCTCCGCGTCGTGCGCTTCGCTCAGGATGACAGGCGTAGCTTCCTGCTCCGTTAGCCCGAAGCACAGCATCGCCAGCGTCAGCCACAGGCACACCATCGCATCCGGAATGGTGGTGCGGGTGAAGATGAAGATCCCGAAGCTCGACAGCAGAATCAGCCCCGCATACAACCCGGCTCGCACAGCGCCAAACGCACGGCGGGCGAATGCCTCCACCGCAAAGGCCAGCGCCAGCACCGTCAGCGCCAGCGGGATGCGCGCGGCCACCGCCAGACACCGGGGCGGCGCGTGCCCGAGCATCCTGGCAACCGCCATGCACGCGGCCATCGACCAATAGAGCAGCGGCGCCTTCTCCAGGTAGCGAATGCCATTGGCGTAGAGCGTCACCCAGTCGTGGCGCAGCAGCATCTCCCGCGCCACCTCGGCATGCACCGAGTCCGCATCGTCCAGCAGCGCAGGCCGGAACAGCGTAAAGCTCGCATAGAATGCAATCCACAGCGCGAGCAGCACCAGCGTGTGCGAGAGCGGGCGCTTCGGGATGGGCTTGGAGGCGGCAGACGGCATATCGCGACTATATTGGAAAGCGATACGGCTACGCTGGAGAGAGATGAGTGAGTGAGCGAGTGGAAGTGACAGGCCCGGGGCCATCGGCGGAGTTGATCTTCGGCGACTGGTATCCCGCGTTTCGCGCGTCGGAGTTGCAGCGCGGCAAGACCAAGACCGCACTGCTGCTGGGACATCCCCTGCTCCTCGGGCGGAAATCGGACGGGCGCATCTTTGCCATGCGCGACCTCTGCCCGCATCGCGGCATTCCGCTGTCGGCCGGCTGGTTCGACGGCGAAACCGTAACCTGCAAGTATCACGGCTGGGAGTTTGAGCCATGCACCGGCCAGTGCAAGCTAATCCCGTCGCTCACCCGCGCGGACACCCTCGATGCTACCAAGATATTCACCGCTGCTTACCCCTGCGAGGAACGCGACGGCCATGCCTGGGTCTATCTCCCGCAGCCGGGCACGGGCATCGGCGCTGGCGAATTGCCGCCCATCCCAGAAGTCCCAAAGTTCTCCACACTCTACCGCAGCGCGCACCTGCAGGCGGATCTGCCCTGCAATGTCGATCATGGAATCATCGGCCTGATGGACCCGGCGCATGGTCCGTTTGTGCATCAATCATGGTGGTGGCGCAGCCGCGCCAGCATTCATGAGAAGGAGAAGCGCTTCGAGCCGATCCGCGACGATCAGCACAATGGCCGAAACTCCGGCTTCCGTATGGCGGCCCACGCGCCCAGCAGCAACAGCCTGCCCTACAAGCTGCTTGGGGCCCATGGTCCGGTGACGACTACCATCGACTTCCTGCTGCCCAATCGCCGCTATGAGACCATCCGTTGCGGCGACAAATGGTTCGCCAGCCTCACCACGGTCACGCCGGTAACGCCCTCCACCTGCCGCATCGACGTGTGCGCGGCGTGGAACGTTCTCTCCTGGTTCCCCTTCTTCACCCCGATCCTCAAATTCTTCGGTGCGATCTTCGTGGGCCAGGACCAGCAAACCATGGTCGAGCAGGCCGAGGGCCTGCGCTACGGGCCAGCGCTGATGCTGATCGACGATGCCGACAAGCCGGCGAAGTGGTACTTTGCGCTGAAGCAGGCGCGGCTGCAAGGCACCGGCATACATCCCATGGAGGGTCCGGTCACGCTGCACTGGCGGAGCTAAAGAGCATATTCGCCATACGCCTCAGAACGCATACTTCAGCGAAAGCTGGATAAAGCGTGCGTCCGGCGTCAGCTTCTGGAAGCTGCGCGGGCCGGTGATCGTTCCGCCGGTGCTGTCGATGGTCATGTCGCTCGGCTGGCCCAGGGAAGGCGTATTGAACAGATTGAAGATGTCCGCGCGGAACTGCAAGGTCTGCTCGCGGTACACCGGAAACACCTTGAACACCGACATGTTGATGCGCTCATAGCCCGGCCCGTACACATCGTTGCGCCTGCCGCCCAGGAACCCCAGCGCCGACGCCGGGTTGGTCACGTAAACAGGCTGCGTCGCCACCGCATAGTGCGGGTCGGAGGTCCCGGTCGGGATGTAATGGCTTGGCTCATTGGCCCAGTCGTTGGGGTTCCACGGGTTCTCAAACGAGCATGGGTTATACCAGTGGCTGCGGGTCCGCGTCTGGGTGGCGCAAGCAACCTGGATCCCCGGATTCGGACTGGTAAAGGTGCCGCCAGTCGCGGATGGGTCCTTGATCTTCACCGCCTCCGCCTTGCCTCCGCTGGCCGTGCTGATGGCGGTCGGCGTCACCGAGAAGGGGTTGCCGGTCTGCGCGGCGAAGGTGAGGTTGGCCGACCATCCGCCAGCCACTCCGTCCAGTGCGCCTTTCCGGTTCAGGAACCTGCGCCCTGCCCCAAAGGGCAGATCGTAAAGAGCATTGAACGTGAAGCGCTGGCGCGTGTCGAAGGTCGAGTTGGAGTAATCCGCCTTGAAGGGGACCAGGTTGGTCTGCTTGTATCCCGCGTCCGCCCCGGAGATCATCAGCGCCGGCGCATCGTCCAGCGAGTGCGACCAGGTATACGTGGCCAGCAGGCTGCTCCCCTGCGCATAGTGCTTCTCCAGCTTGGCCTGCAGGCCGTTGTAGTTGCTGCTGGCAATGTGGTTGGTAAACTCCGTGCCGCCAAAATCCGGCAACGGGCGGGCGCGCTGCGTGCTGTTGCTGGGGTTCTCCAGCGCCAACGGGCTGTTCGGGTCGGTCAGCGAACCCAGGTGGTGCGACGCATCCCCCACATAGCTCACCGTCGCCGAGATGCCTTTGGTCACGCTGCGCTGGACGGAGAGGTTGTAGTCCTCCGTATAAGGTGTCGTCACTGTCGCGGGTGTGCCGCGCAGGGCCAGGTCCGCCACGTCGCCGTAAAGTCCATTGGCCAGGATGGTGGAGAAGCCGTTGCCCAGCGTAATGCCGTCGGTGGGGCAGGAGGTCGCGGAACAGTTCCCGGAGGGGAACGTCGAGTCGAATTGGAAGGGGTAGTTCTGCCCCAGGTTGGGCAGATAGCCGGCGTTCTCCAATCCGCCGTAGAACAACCCATACCCGGCGCGAATCGACGTCTTCACGTCCGGCGAATAAGCGATCCCCAAACGCGGCCCGAAGTTGGTCTTCTGCGACGTAACCAGATGCGGATTGCTGTCGTACTGCAGGGCGATATTGTCCGCGGCAAGCAGGTTGGGAAACGCATTGCCGGTCTGGGCAAAGATGGCCTGCGTATAGCTCTTGATCTCTGCCGGAAACGCCAGCACCGCAGCACCGCTGCCTACTCCGGTGACCGGGTTCAGCGACGACGGCCCAGTCAAATAGTAGGACGCCTGGTAGCCGCCCACATCTTTATATGGCTGGAAGTACTCCCAGCGCAGCCCCGCATTGATGGTGATGTTCTTGGTGATGCGCCAGTCATCCTGCAGGTAGGCAGCGTCGTACCAGCGCGCGTCGCCGCTGACCGACTCGCTCGAAAGCGTCGCACTGTTCTGGCTGTCCAGCAGAAAATCTGCTACCGAGAAGCCAGTATTGGGTGCGTTCAGGTTGCTGGTGTATTCCCCCGTGTAGCTGTAGTTGCCTCGCGACGCCACCGGCTGCAAGGTCGAGAAGCGCATGCTCAGCACAATCCCGCCTGCCTTCAACGCATGGTTACCGACAATCTTGGTCACATTGTCGATGATCTGGTAGACATTCTCCTTCTCGTTGGAGGGTGAGTAGCCGCCGCCGCCAAAGTTGGCAATGTTCAGGATGCCGCCGTTGAACGTGACCTGGGGCAATCCTCCATTCAAGTCGCCGGCCGGAATCCCGCCAAAGCCCAGGCTGGCCGCATAGCCGGTGTCGGTTGCGTAAAACTGCAGCCGCTGCGCATGAATGTAGTTGAAGCCCACGCGGAACTCATTGGTCAGCGTTTGGGTAAACACGTGCGCCTCGCTCAGCATGTAGCTCCCGCTAAGGTTGGTGCTGATGTTGCCGCCGCCCAGCAGGACGCCGAAGGTCGGGGCCTGGTACGACGGCTCATGCCAATAACTGAAGCTGGAGTACACCGTGTCCCTGGCGCCGATATTCCAATCCAGGCGCGTGTCCCATTGGGTGGTATCGTCGGTCGACGCCGAGCTGAAAAGGTAGTTGTTGTAGAGCAGTCCGGCGTTGGTGTTCGGCTTGGGCAGTAGATTCAAGATCGACAAGGCAGTCGCGTTCGGCGCAACTCCGGGAATGCCCGTCGCCAGATTGTTGTTTGCGAATGGCTGCGGCGGCGCGGATGCACTCTGGTGATAGAGCTGGATGGGTCCGGACGCGCCCGTCAGCGAGGGGTTGTACAACTCAGAAAAGTTACCCGTCCGCTCCAGCAGCGAGGGCACCGTGGCGATGGTGATGCCCTTGTACGCGACGCGATTGGCCTGCACATCGCCAAAGAAAAACAGCTTGTTGCGCAGCAGCGGCACACCCAGCGTAGCGCCAAACTGGTTCTCATGGTACGGAGGCACCGACGTCGCGTTCCAATCCCTGGCGTCGAACATCGTGTTGCGCAGGAACTCCCAAGCGCTGCCGTGCATATTGTTGGTGCCCGACTTCAGGCTCGCATTGATCACCGCGCCCGCGGAGTGTCCGAACTCAGCCGAATAGTCGCCGCTCTGCACCTTGAACTCCGCCAGGCCTTCGGACGGAGGCTGCGCCACAAAGCTGGCCCCAGTCGGAAAATCGACCAGGTGGTTGTTGTTGTCCACGCCGTTCAGCATGTAATTGTTCTGTTCCGCGCGCTGCCCGTTGGAGTTGAAATCGCCCGTCCCGGCGCCGTGCGTGCCCTGCGGCGGAGCGGCGCCCGCCGCCAACTGCGCGATGTAGACCCAGTTCCCGCCGCTGAGCGGCACCTTGTTGATGGACTGGCCAGCCGTCGCCTGCCCGGTCGAGCTCTCCTGCGTCTGTAACAGCGGAGCATTCGCCGTCGCCGCAATGGTCTCGCTCCCGGAACCCGGCTTCAGCGTCACCACCACATTCAACTGTTGCTGCATGCCCAGCTTCAAGCCGGTCATCGTGGTCGTCCCGAAGCCCTGCGCACTGGCGATCACGCTGTAGTTCCCGATCTTGACCGGAGGGAAAAAGTACAGGCCGGACCCGTTCGACCTGGTCTTCAGCGCCTGGCCCGTGTCCAGGTTGGCGAGAGTCACGCTTGCGTTGACAATCGCCGCGCCCGACGGGTCCTGGATCACACCCGTAATCGTGCCCTGGTCTGCCTGTCCCGACGCCGCGCCCACCAATCCGAACGCCACCAGCAGCGCCAGAACGGATAATTTGAGTCTCATCGCCTCTTGGTTTGTGATTCATCCGGATTATACCGCCCGGCGACGGATGCCCCGATAAACTCCGCGCCTTTGGCCGGCAAGCGAGCTCCTAATCCTTCACCGAAGCAGCCCGCTCCGAGCGCCCCGTAATCTCCGCCGCGCGCGCCTCGGCATATGCCGCCGCGCCCAGCAGCGCGCACGTCTCATCCAGGATCACCCGCACCGGAATCGACTCCAGCACCGGCGACAGCCGCCCCTTATCCAGAAACGCCTGCATAAATCCACCCGCCTCCAGCGTCTTCAGCGACTTCGGCGCAATTCCGCCGCCCAGATACATCCCACCCGTGGCCAGCACCTTCAACGCGATGTTGCCCGCCTCCGCTCCATACGCCGCCGCGAAGGTCTGCATCGTCTCCGCGCACAGCGAGCTCGACCCATCATCGGCGCATTGGCCGATCACCGCGTTCGGGTCTTCTGTCTTCATGCGGTCGCGTAGCCACGCCGGCTCTTCCATCTTCTCCACGTCTCGCAGAAACGCGTAAATATTCTTGATCCCGATGCCGGAGACAACACGCTCCCAACTCACATGCCCATTCAGCGTGCTGCGCAAATACTGCAACAGCGCGATCTCGCGGTCCGTCCGCGCCGCGAAATCGCAGTGCCCGCCCTCCGACGGTATCGGCCGATGCTTCTTGCCATCCCAGATCAGCAACGCCTCGCCCAGCCCGGTGCCTGCGGCAATCAGCCCCCGATTCCCCACCGCAGCCGCATCGCCATCGTGCAAGGTCACCAGGCTCTCCGGCGCAAGCTCGGGAATGCCATAGCCGGTCGCTTCGAGATCATTGATCAAAAAGATGTGCTGGAGCCCCAGCGACTTGGCCAGGTCTTGCTGATCCAGCGTCCACGGTAGGTTGGTCAGCTTGATCCGGCCATCGCGCACCGGCCCCGGACAGCCGAAACATGCAGCAACCACCTGCTCCCGCTCGCCTGACCTCAGGAAGCTCTCCACCACAGCGTCCAGCGAAGCAAACTCCTGCGACGGGACCTTTTCATCGCGGACCGGCTTCAGCTTTCCGCCCTCGAAGTTATAGAGCGCAAGATGGACCTTGGTGCCGCCGACGTCGCCCGCCAGAATCATCCAGAAAGCCTCTGAGTTGCTGGTTCTTAGCTCTTGGCTAAATCTTAGTTCTTTTAGATCGGTTCAATCGGTGTTGATCGGTGTTGATCGGTGTTAAATCCTTTGCCTTTACGAAATTTGCAACGTGCCCACGCCGTTCGTCGCCGCAGGCAGCTTCGCCGCCGCGGTCGAATCCAGCAACAGCGTCAGCCTTCCGTTCGCGGGACGGATCAGCTGCGATGGCTTCGACTGTGGATCATGAGGCCCAAGGAAAACATCATGCAGTACCTGCGCCTTGCCCGCACCCTCGATCAAGAAGGCAACCTCCCGGCCCTGGTTGATCACCGGCTTGGTCAGCGTGATCCTCCACGTCTCTTTCTGCAGCACGTGGTTGGCCACCACCAATCGTTCCGTCTCGTGCAGCGCCTGTGTGTGGGGAAACAGAGAAGCCGTGTGCCCATCGTCGCCCATGCCCAGCAGCACCAGATCGAACGCTGGCACCTCAGCTCCTTCCAGCCGAAACTCCTCCCGCAGCATCGCCTCGTAGCGGGAAGCTGCTAGCTGAGGATCGAGCTCGCCCTCCATCCGGTGAATCTGCACCGCCGGCAGTGGGACCTTCGAAAGCATCGCCTCATTGGTCATGCGATAGTTTGAGTCCTTGTCCGTCGGCGGAACGCAGCGCTCATCCACCCAAAAGAGCTGCAGCTTGTCCCATGGCACCCGCGCGAAGTACGGCGCGCTCTGGTCTGCCAGCAGCGCAAACGTCGCCTTCGGGGTGCTTCCACCCGAGATTGCTACCCGCGCTATCCCTCGCGACTCCGCGGCAGCCGAAACCGACGACGCAAAGTAATCCGCCGCCGTAGCTGCAAGCGCATCCGCGCTGGGAGAGATTCGATATGTAACCACCGTTGGCTGCATCATTCTAGCTACTAGCCTTCAGCTCTTAGCTTTTAGTTAGGAGCTGTCTCCGTAAGAGTTTAACAACATGAACCAAAGCCACAGACACTAGATGGCTGCTTATAGCTAACGGCTAAAAGCTAGTAGCTGCTCCTAAAGTTTCCTCCAGTGGCGTCCATCCAACTCCATCAGCGCGTCTCCGGTCGATGGGCCCCACGTGCCCGCGGCATAGTTGGGAAAGTCCTTAATCGGGTTCTTCGCCCAGTATTGAAGGATCGGAGTAAGCAGCGCCCAGGTCGCCTCTACCTCGTCGCGGTGCGCGAACAGCGTTCCGTCGCCCAGCATCGCATCCAGCAGCAGCCGCTCATAGCCATTGGCCGAAGACACCCCAAACGCCTGCGAGTAACTGAAGTTCATGTCCACCGGGCTGATGTTCATGCTTGGCCCCGGCACCTTTGCCTCAAAGCGCAGCGCGATCCCCTCGTCCGGCTGGATGCGCATGGAGATGATGTTCGACTTGATCTCCTCCAGGCACGCCCCCTCGTCCTTGAACAGCAGCAGCGGCGGCTGCTTGAACTGGATCGTAATCTCGGTTACCCGCTTGGCCATGCGCTTGCCCGCGCGGATATAGATCGGCACGCCCGCCCAGCGCCAATTCTCAATCTCAATCCGCAGCGCCGCGTAGGTCTCTGTCTGCGAGCGCGGATGCACCCGGTCCTCCTGGCGATACCCCACCACCGGCTTGCCGTCCACCACCCCCGGCCCGTACTGCCCGCGCACCGTGTCCGCAAAGTGCACCGGCTTGATCGCCCGGAACACCTTCAACTTCTCCGCCCGCACCGACGCCGCCTCAAACGATATCGGTGGCTCCATCGCTACAAAGCTCAGCAACTGCATCACGTGGTTCTGGATCACATCGCGCAGCGCGCCCGCCTGCTCATAGAACGGCCCGCGCCCCTCAATGCCGATCGACTCCGCCGCCGTGATCTCGATGTGGTCGATGTAGTTGCGGTTCCACACATTCTCAAAGATGCCGTTGGCAAAGCGGAAGACCAGGATGTTCTGCACCGTCTCCTTGCCCAGATAGTGGTCGATGCGAAAGATCTGGTCCTCGCAGAAGACCTTGTTGACCTCGTCGTTCAGCGCCTTGGCCGAATCCAGATCGTGGCCAAACGGCTTCTCGACAATGATCCGCACCCACCTCTTATTCTTTCCGGCGTCGTCGCAATCGGCGTCGTCCTCCTTTGCCATGCCGTGCTCGCCGAGGAACTTGATGATGTCGGAGAAGTACTCGGGTGCGGTGGCAAGGTAGAACAGGCGATTGCCCTCAGTGCCGAACCTCTCATCCACCTGCGCCAGCACCTGCTTCAGTGATTCGTACCCCGCGGCATCGTCGAAGTTCATCGCGTGGTAGCTGATCCGGTCCACAAACTCATTCAGCCTCGGGTCCTCAGCGTCCACCCCGCCGCCGCTCTCGATCCCTTCCTTCATGTCCGCCGCAAAGGTCTGCCCCAGCGGCCGCCGCGCCACCCCCACCACGGCGAACCTCTCCGGCAGGTTGCCCGCTTGCTCCAGATGGTAGAGCGCAGGCAGCAGCTTGCGTTTGGTCAGGTCGCCGGAAGCCCCGAAGATCACCACGATGCAGGGATCGGGACTGCGCTCGGAGTGCTGGCTCGCCTTCAACACTTCAGGGGAGATCGTGACTTGGGTGGTCGCCATAAAAATTGCTCCTTGAATTCTGCGCGCAGAATTTAGTTCAGAGTGAGCTGCACCTTGGGTGACCCAGACTTCGACGGGCGTACTAGAACTATACGGGAGCCGCGTTACGTTTTCCGGTCTCCCAAAGAGCTGTCATCCTGAGCGAAGCGCGTAGTGCGCAGTCGAAGGACCTGCGGCACTCTTCCCGTACCACGACGCTCCGGATCCTTCTCCCGACAAATTCGCTTTCTCCGTCTCTCAGCTTCCCTCGGGAAAATCCGCCCCCAGGCTTACCTTCTCGTACGCCGCCATCTCTTCGCGCCACCGGTCCAGTTTGCCCTTGAACCGGTTGTAGGCCAATGCTCCCAGCAGCAGGTGCAACGGCGGGTTCGGCGAATCCACCACGTCCATCATCGCGTGGACCGCCTTCAGCGGATCGCCCGGCTGCTTGCCCGGCATGT
>Ga0326727_10015980_pt1 | contig 15962 bp, 13 predicted proteins | sample MB2enrmetagenome_FD_207643 | JGI IMG/M metagenome (GOLD analysis project Ga0326727, IMG submission 207643) | Lab enriched peat soil microbial communities from McLean, Ithaca, NY, United States - MB29MY | ecosystem: Environmental > Terrestrial > Soil > Wetlands > Peat | place: USA: New York...
CCGTGCCTTCAAAGTGACGCGAGCTGAAATAGGGATTCAGCGGGTCCACGGTCTTCAGCTCGCGCTCGTTCTGCGCCAGCACATACGGATTGATCTGCACATTATGCGAGCCGGTCACGCCCGCGATGCCGTGCAGCGTCCCCTCCTGGCTCAGTACGCCGGTAATATTGGTGGAAACGCGCGGCCAGAAATCCATTTCGCTGTTGCGCGGAAAGTTGCGCTGGAAGACCACGCCCCAGTCCGCGCCATTGGGCCGGAAGCGCAAACTGCGAAAGGGAATTTCTATCAGAACCATCCATCCCTCGCGCGTCACCTGTCCTTCCGAGTCCCATACCTGGTCATAGCTGTAATCGGCGCCGTTGATCTCGTCCCACGCCGCGTCGGCCTGTACACCCGCCGGATTCACCTCGAAGAGAACGCCCTTGCGGCGATCCTGAAAAGGGTCCAGCCCCACCCCCACATAGTCGTCCTTCAGAATGTTTTCCCGCCGCGCCAGATGCCCGCGAATCAGCTCGGGATGGCGATCATGGCAAATAAATACAAAATAAATAGCGCTCTTGGTATATCCCAGCCACACCTCGGTCTCTTCCGTCGCTGGCTGCCCGTCATGCGGCGTGTTTTGAATAAATCCGGAGATCCTGAGCAGCTTATCTTTCAATTCCGGCCGCGGCTTCATCCCCGCAAAGTCCGAGAGACGCAAACCCTTGTCAATCAACGGAACCTTCGGATTGCCGGCTGGCTGTGCCTGCGCAGCCTCCGCCCGTATCGCTTCCTGCCTGTTTCTCGGCGCAGCCCAACTCTGCGCGGCTATCGCCGCCAGGCATACCAGCAGTCCTATGGCTCTTCGTCCCATTTTCTAGAGATACTCAACTTCCTCGATATTTTTTCTCCAAAGCACCCGATAAGACCTCGGACCAAAGATTAAGCCCATAGACAGATACGGAGGAGACAGAGCCCTGATAGAAGCCCATGCGAGCGAATAGCGAGCCGCTGGCCGCACCGCAAGTGCCTTACTGCTGCAACACCACCTGGTCGCCTTCCTTCAGCCCGCTCAGGATCTCCGTCACCGAGCCATTGGAAAGCCCCACCTTCACCGCCACCTTGCGCGTGCCGTCCTTCTTGCTTTTATCCGGAACATCCACCGAAGCATTTTTATCTTTGTCGTAGCTCACCGCGTTTTCCGGAACCGTCAGCACGCCCTTGTGCTCGTCCAGTAGAATCTCGGCATTCGCGGTCATCTGCGCCTTCAGTTCCCCGCCGGCGTTGTTGATGGAAACCCGCACCTCGAAGGTGGTGACGTTGTCCTTCTCCACGCCCATGGGCGAAATCTTGGTCACCTTTCCGTTGAACAGGCGGTCGCGGAAGCTCTCCACCTTGATGCGCGCCGGCTGCCCCATGTAAACGTGGGCAATGTCCGCCTCGTCCACCTTGCCCTGCACATAAACCTCGCTGGTGTCGCCCTCGGTCATCACCAGAGTGGCCGTCGAGCCCAGCACTAGAATCGAGCTGACCGCGGCGCCAATCTCCACGTCCCGCGACAGGATTTCCCCATCCATGGGCGCCACAATCGTGGTGTAACTGAGCTGCTCCTCCAGCTGCTTCAAGCTGGCCTCGGCCTGCAACACCTGCGCCCGCGCCTGTTTTAGCCGCGCCGCGTCCACGCCAATCTGCGCCTTGGCAGAATCCCTGCGGGTAAGCGCCGCCAGGTAGTCCTTGTTGGCGTCGTCCAGCGCCTGATTGCTCACGATGCCCAACTTCTGCATCTGAAGATTACGATCCAGGGTGGCCTTGTACATGGGCAGATCGGGGGCTGCCGCATTCACCTTGTCCTGCTCGATATTGGCCTCGTACGTGGCCACATTGGCTTCGGCCGCGGTCAGTTGCGCCCGCTGCGCGTTCACCTGCGCCAATATCTCCACCTGATCCAGTTGCGCCAGCGACTGGCCCTTCTTCACCCGGTCGTTGATGTCCACGTAGAGCTTTTCTACAATGCCCGATGCCTTGCTTTTGACCTCGACCTTGGTAATGGGCTGAATCTTTCCGGTGGCCACCACCGACCGCGCCACGTCGCCGCGCGTCACCTTGGCCAGCTTGTTGGGATCGATGGCCGGATCTCTCACCAACCGCACCAGCGCAAACCCCAACAGCAGCACCACCACGGCAACCCCACTGCCCAGCCAGATCCAGAATCGTTTGCTCTTTCGTGATGCAGCCACAAAAACCTCCCGGAATCGATGAAAAATGCAGCTTTCTCGGATGCAAGTGAATGGTTGACGCGGGAAACTGTAAGTCAGACGATGGCAGCGTACCAACGTCACCCGATGTTGCCTCTTACGCAGCCGGTCGCCTGTTGGTTCCAGCCGTCCCAAAATATTTTGGGAACCGGAAGGCCAGCCGCCGCGTATCACTCACCAACACCCGTTCGCGGTGTCTAATCGCCATGCAGAGATTCTCCGACACACTCGGTCAGGTCTTTCGCGCCATTATGGCCAACAAGATGCGCAGCTTCCTGACCATGTTCGGAATCGCCTGGGGCGTTGGCTCTCTGCTGGTTCTGGTGGGCCTGGGCGAGGGTTTCCGCTCCGGCCAGCACAAGCAGTTGGCCACCCTGGGCAACGACGTGATCTTCTTCAACAACGGCACTATTCCCGCCCTGCCCAACCAGCACACCGGGATGCGCCCCTATCAGGTCACCCTGGGCGACGAAGCCGCTCTGCGCACCTTGCCGGAGCTACGCGCGGTCACCGCCAATCTCGGCCGCAACGATCTCTACGAGGTCAGCGCTTATGCCAACAGCTCCGGAACGGTGTTGGGCGCGGAGCCGAACTACGCGATCATGCGCTTTGTGCCCATGGCCGAGGGACGCTTTCTGGACAATGCCGATCTGGCCGAGCGGCGGCGCGTAGTGGTGCTGACTGCCAAAATCGCTTCGATCCTCTTTCCCGGCCGCCCCAGGTTGGGAGAGACCATCACCATCAATGACATCAGCTTTACCGTGGTGGGCCGACTTGAGTTCATCGGCCACGGCAACAATGACTACGACAATCAAAAGCTCTACATTCCGCTCACCACCATGCAGGAGCTTTTTCCCATGAAGGGCGATAACGTTGCCCGCGACGCGCTCACCTCCGTCACCTATCAGCCCGCCATCAGGGGCGACTCCACGGCCGCCAAAATCGCGGTGCATCGCGTGATTGCCGCGCGCCACGGCTTCGACCCCTCTCTGACTGACGCCTTCAACGAATTCGACTCCATCGAGGAAGCGAGGATGGTCGGGGCCATCTTCAGCGCCATGGATGTCTTCCTCGGCGGCGTGGGCATCGTCACCCTCGGCTTGGGCGCGGTGGGCATCATCAACATCATGCTCGTCTCCGTTTCCGAGCGCACCCGTGAAATCGGCGTCCTCAAGGCCATTGGCGCTACAAAGCGCAGCATTATGACGCAGTTTTTCTGGGAGGGGTTGTTGCTGACAGCCATCAGCGGCATCATCGGCATCCTGGTCTCCGTGGGTTTCATGGGCCTTTTGCAGCAAGTTCTCACCGGAAAAATGCCCGGCTGGGATCCGCCGCGGCTTGTTCCCTGGTCGGCCGCGTTGGCTTTGGGATCACTGGTTCTGTGCGGCGTTGCCGCCGGTCTCTACCCGGCCAGCAAAGCCGCCGCACTGGACCCCATCGAAGCCTTGCGAAGAGAGTGAGAAAGAGAGTGAAGAAGTGAAAAAGTGAGTGATGAAGTGTAAAAGTGAGTGAAGAAGTAAAGGAGTGAACGAAGAGCCGTAAAGGAGTGAACTAGGAGCAGAAAAGGCTGCGTTGACTGAAACTCCCAACTAGATAGCAAGTTCTCGACGCTGCATGTGTTCTTTTTGGCTCACTCTCAAAATGAATCGGTAAGATGGGAAAGAGAAGAGTACTGTTTTTTTACTTTTTTACTTTTTCACTTTTTCACTGGAGCGTAGCGACATGCTCAAAGACATTCTCGCTCAAGCCTGGCAGGCGATGCTCTACAATCGCCGCCGCACCGCCATCACCATGATCGGCATGGCCTGGGGCATCGCTACGGTCGTGCTGCTGCTGGCCTACGGCGCCGGATTCAGCCGCGCCGTCGTGAACATCTTTGCCCAATGGGGAACCAACATGATCGGCGTCTTTCCCGGCCGCACCAGCCAGCAGGCCGGCGGTGACAAGGCCGGCGTCAAGGTCCGCTTCACCCTCGACGACATGGACCGCGTCGCCAACAGCGTGCCTGGCATCCTCCATATTTCGCCCATGGTCTCCCAGGATGTCCCCGTGCAGAACGATCTGCACACCTACACCTGGACTGTGAATGGAACTCGCACGGGCTTTCAGGACATCATGAAGCTGGATACCGATGCGGGCCGCTTCTTCAATGGGGCCGAGGACCAGCAGAGGGCCCACGTCTGCGTCATCGGGTCTGAATCCAAAACGAAGCTCTTCAGCGGCGGCTGGGCGCTGGGAGAGACCATCCGCCTCAACGGCGTCATCTTTACCATCGTCGGCGTGCTCGCTCCAAAGATGCAGGAAAATGGGGATAATAACCGTAACACGCAGATCTATGTGCCCTTCAATACCATGAGCGATCTCAAGGACACGCATTACCTTGACGGCATCTGGTTCAACTATCACGGCGACAATGAACTGGCCGAAAAGAGCCTGCGCCAGACCCTGGCTGCGGCCCACCACTTCCGCCCCACGGATAAAAGAGCCATCTACGTCGCCAACCTGCTCACCCAGCTCAAGGAGTTCCAGATGCTGTCGATTGCCCTGCAGGTGCTGCTCTCCCTGGTCGGCGCGCTCACCCTGGGAATCGCCGGCGTCGGCCTGATGAATATCATGCTGGTCGCCGTACAGCAGCGCACCCGCGAAATCGGCATTGAAAAGGCTCTCGGCGCGCGCAGGCGCCACATCCTCATGCAATTTTTAGCTGAAGCTTTCGCCATCACCACTGTTGGTGGCGTAGCCGGCATCGCTCTGGCTTACTTGATCTCCGTGCTGGTGGGCCGCATCCCCTTTTACAGTGCCCTGGCCAAAAACGCCGAAGCCGCGGACATCCAACTCCTCATCTCGCCCTCTTCGGTCATCATCGCCACCCTGATTCTGGCCGTCACCGGCTTGGTCAGCGGCATGATTCCCGCCATCCGCGCCGCCAACCTCGACCCCATCGAGGCCCTCCGCTACGAGTAGCAGGCCCGGAAAACGGCGGGAGCAGGAAACCTATGTTCAAGCCGCCTTGTATTAGGGAACCTCTGATTAAGCCGATGTTTGGAAAGGGCACGGCTTTAGCCGTGCCGCAAAGGCCGCAAAATCAATGTGGGCTTTAGCCCCTGAGGGAATGCTGACTCGCAATCAAAACTTAATCAGAGGTTCCTTAGAGCATTTTCATGGATGCTGTAATACCCCGTGCCCCATCCTTTCCGCTGCCCGGGGTCCCCACGGACAGTCTTCGTCCGTGGGGTGGTGTTCTGCGGAAAGGGTGGGAAACAATAAAGTTGACTAACATCACACTCTCTCTGAAAATGCTCTATCTGGTGCAAAGTGTGGCAAAAATGCCACAGGACGAGGATAGCCCCTGGCGTCTAATCTAACCATTGCGCACGGTTTTCTTTGCCGTGGAAGAAGGTAGTGTTGGCCAATCCCGCGCACTTGAGTCCCGCGCATCTGGAGCAGACGATTGCCAAGCCCCTGGAGTTCACCGGGGTGGGGCTGCACTCCGGTGCGCCGGTGCAACTGCGCCTGATGCCTGCCCCAGCCGGCTCGGGCATCGTCTTCCGACGCACCGATCTGGACAATTTTGAAATTCCGGCCACGGGCCGCTACGTAGCCAAGGTGAGTTACGCCACCAGCTTGATGCGGCAAGGCGTGCTGATTCAGACCACCGAGCATCTGCTCTCGGCGCTCATCGGCATGGGCGTGGACAACATCATTGCGGAGCTGGACAACCTGGAGCTGCCCATTTTGGACGGCAGCGCCCTGCCTTATGTCGAAGCCTTTCTAAGCGTGGGTATCCGCAACCAGCGCCGCCGCCGCGAGACGATCCGGGTGCTGCGCCCGGTTGAGGTGCGCGAGGGAAACAAGTTTATCGGGGTTTATCCCGGCTCCGGCTACAGCATAGAGTACGCCATCGATTTTCCCGCGCCCGTTGGCCAGCAGAGCGCCCGCATCGACCTGGCCGCCGAGACCTATGGCACATTCATCGCCCCGGCGCGCACATTTGGCTACAAGGCTGACGAGCAGAAGATGCGCGACATGGGCCTGATTCGCGGAGCCGGGCCGGAGAGCATCATCATTCTCGGTGCAGCCGGACCGGAGAACGGCCCACTGCGCTTTCCCGAAGAGTATGTGCGCCACAAGGTTCTGGACCTGATCGGCGACCTGGCGCTGGCTGGCCGCCGCATCGAGGGCCGCGTCGTTGCAGAGCGCGCCGGACACGCCATGCACACCGCGCTTGTCTCCCGGCTGCTCAAGGACCGCTCCGCCTGGGAGCTGGCGCACATACCGGTGGCTTCAGCGGCGGACGGGATGAACATGGAAGTCGGCAGCCCGGCCCTGGTGGACGCTTGAGGCTTCGGGAACAGGGAACAGGAAGACAGGATCAGCCGGCCAAGCTTCGTATCCCATCCTTTCGCCTTTTTTCTGGCGAAAGGGTGGGAAGCCACTAACTCCTTGGCGCGCGAGCGCCTCCCGCCTGGACGGCATGTCCCCCGGCTCAGCCCGCTAGTGTCCTGAGTCTAAAGTTTGTCTACAAAACCGGGCGACGGAATTGAGGATTTGATCAGCGGTTTTGTGCCAGACGAAAGGCTTCGGATCCTTGTTGTGATGTTGGATGAAATGTCGGATAGCGGCTTCCAGTTCCTTGGTGGAGCGAGGGACTCCGCGACGAAGTTGTTTCTCTGTCAGTAAGGCAAACCATCGTTCGACAAGGTTCAGCCAACTGGCTGAAGTCGGCGTGAAGTGCAAGTGGAAACGCGGCCGCTTGGCTAACCAGTCGCGGATTATCTGGGTCTTGTGCGTACCGTAGTTGTCCAGGATCAAGTGGATGTCCAGTTCGGAGGGGACATTTTCTTCGATGGTGTCGAGGAAGTTGCCAAACTCTACCGAGCGATGGCGGCGCTGCCTCTGACCAATAAGATCGCCGGACTTGGCGTCGAGCGCGGCAAATAAACTCGTGGTGCCGTGACGGGCGTAGTCGTGAGTGCGGCGTTCGATCTGGCCGGGGCGCATGGGTAGCAGAGGCGCGGTTCTATCCAAGGCCTGAATCTGACTCTTTTCATCGACGCATAACACCAGGGCGCGTTGCGGCGGGTTCAGATACAAACCAACGATGTCGCGCACCTTGTCGATGAACAACGGGTCTTTGGATAGCTTGAACGTCTCGGCGCGATGCGGGGCGAGCGAAAAGGCGCGCCAGATGCGGCTGATCGTCGATTGGCTCAGTCCACAAGCCTGGGCCATTTCGCGGGTGGACCAGTGTGTGGCGGCTTGCGGCTGGCTTTCGAGCGTGCGTGTCAACACCCCTTCGACCTGCTCGTCACTGAGTTTGCGCGGCGAGGATGGCGCACCCAGACAGTTGTGATTGGGAAAGAAACGAAATGCATGTACTTCGACTTCGCTACGCTTCGCTCAGGATGACAACTGTATTGGGGAAGCTTATGATGACAACAATTTTACAGATTCACTCCCCCCCTACAGGGCGGGTTTATTTTTTATAACTCATTCCCAGGGTTATACCCTGGGCTATTCTCCTTGCATCCCTACGGGATGCGCGCGGCGTGGATACAATGACGTCATGAGCGATTCGGCGGAAGTTGTGGCGCGGGCGTTTGCAGAGGCGATTAACCGGCAGGATGTGGAGGGGCTGACGGGGTTGATGACGCCGGGGCACCGGTTTGTGGATTCGCTGGGAGGTGTGACCGAGGGCCGGGAGACGATGCGCGCGGGGTGGGTTGGGTATTTCAGGATGGTTCCGGATTATTCGATTGTAGTGGAGGAAGCATTTTGTGATGGACCCGTAGTGGTGATGCTGGGGAAGGCGCGGGGTACATACACTGCAGATGGAACATTGAGGGAGGAGAACCGGTGGGAGACACCGGCAGCGTGGCGGGCGGTGGTGGAGGGCGGGCTGGTGGCGGAGTGGCGGGTGTATGCCGATAATGAGCCGATGCGGGAGCGGATGCGGCGGACGGGATGATGGTAGGGACTAGGGACTAGGGAATAGCCACTCCATTGACGAAGACCTGTCAATGGGACCCCGGCGAAGTCGCGCCCTTTCAAAATTGCCTATTGAGGGTTGTGGTTTCCCACTCTTGCGACAGAACGAAATCGCAAGGATGGGGCACGGGGCATTCGTGTGAATTGAAAGTTCGAGACGAAGGTGACGCGCTTCGGGTTAGTGGGCGGAGGAGCCGGGGTCGTCGTGCTTTTCGCCGGTGACGTTTTCTCCGGCGACCGAGATGCGCAACTGGCGGAGGAAGCTGAGATCGTTCTGGGAGAAGGGCTGGTCGATGTTGCGGCCGGCGGGGACTTCGACGTGTTCGTCCTCTTTGGCGGAGAGATCGTTGAGGGCGATGGAGGCTTCGAGCATGAGCAGCACATCAAAGCCGTGACGACGGATATCCTGAACGACGCCGGCGATGTGCTCGTTCTCGGTGACCGCCTCATTGATGGCCTCTCCCAGTTGCTGAATGAGTTCGCGCAGACGTGTTGTCACAGGTGCCTCCAGGGCCGCGGCCCGCAAGGGGGATGCGAGGGCTGCGGCAAGAGATTTATCTACCATACTTCCGATGCCGCCCGGGATCAAGTGGGCATGTGCGAAAGCAGGCCAAAAAGCGGAGGGAACACCTCCGCTGCTACCATCATAACGGAATGAAAGCCGAGAATATAGGGCGAGTGCTGGGGATTGGGCTGCGGGTTGCCGGGCGAATGGCCGGCCAGAAGCTGATGGGAGGAACGCAGACGGCTGGAGCGCCGGCAACGGGCGCGGGACAAGCTGGGCAAACTCAACAAAATACACAAGCTGCGGGCGTCGCGGCGCGTGGGCAGGCGGCGAGTCAGGCAGATGCGCGGGTTACTGGGCAGACGGCTGGGCGGACGGCGAAGGGCGTGGCGCGCGGCGTGGGCGGATTCCTGAAACCCTTTCGGCGGGTGGGCGGCATTTTGTGGCTGGAGATAACAGGCTCCTTTTTCTTTCTGTTTGTGGCAGCCGCTGCCCTACCCTTGTGGCGCAACCGGCCGAGTCACCTGAACGGCCCCTATGATAAAAATTTTCTGGCCGCCGCCGGTATTATGGTGGTTTTTTTCTACCTGGGGGCGAGTTCGTTCTGGCGGGCGCGGAAGCGGTGAAGGTGCGGCAGAGTTTTGTGTCACGCCGCCGCCCGGAAATATCTACAGATACCTGCGAATGACCTCTCCGAAACGCGTGTACAGGAAAGAGACGGCCAGCAACGCCAGACCCATGATAATCAGAGTGGTGTAGCGATCGGAGGGCGAGAGCTGCCAGACATCCATCAGCAAAATTTTAGCCACGCTGATGAGCAGCAGACCGAGGCCGGCGAGGCGATAGCTGCGCACGCCCACCAGGAGCGCGAAGAGGAAGACGGCGAGTCCGAGGATGCTCCAGGCGATGGTGATATGGCCGGAGGTGAGCTTGACGGCCAGGGCCACGACCTCCAGCGCGAAAGCGGCGAAGAAGAAGAGCTGATGAGGGCGGCTCAGCACCAGATCGATGTCGGGGGGCAACGTGAGGGGTGAGGCGGCAAAGTAATCCTGCTTGCGCAGACGGAAGGCGAAGGGCAGAGCGGCCAGCAGAATGAGGGCGGCGACGGCTATGTGGAAGAGCTGACCGTGCCAGAAATCTTGCGGGGAATCTGCGAAGAGATCGAGGAAGAAAACGCGGGCGAGGACGGCGAAGACCAGCGCTGTTGCCTGAACGAGGAGGGTTTTGCGGTGCACGAGCCAGGAGAGCGCGAGCAGGACGGCGGCCATGGCCGCCCAGATGGAGGTGACCCAGAGTTCGCCGCCGGGGACGGGAACCCAGGCGGAGGGGAAGCGATAGGCAAACCACAGCGCAATGGTGAGCGTGCCGAGCGAACTGGCGATCAGGCCTACGACGTGTTCGCGGCGTGTGCAACGATTTGGATTGCGGGTGCGCTCGTGAAACCAGTAGCCGATAGCGGCGAGGAGCAGGACGGCCAGAAGCGATGATTTGATCAGGCTGAAAACAGAACAAGGCGCGTCATAACAGAAGCGCGCACCCGCATTGTCAGATGGCAGGTTGATGAACCACAAGAAGAAAAATGCGAGCCCAGTGACACAGTAACCTTGCCAGCGGAAGTAGCCTTTGCGGGCAATACGGCCAATTTCGAAGAGCGCCAGCGCAAGAACCGCCCAAACAACAACTACGATCGTTGGGCTATCGAAGAGATCCCCGGCGATCTCTGCAGAGAGAATCACCAATAGAACCGTGGCAACCCAGGAGTATGCGGGGGCAACATAATTGCGCCAGCCTGCCGGTTTTGTCTTTCGCCACATTCCTATATAAAGCAGGGCGACAGTAGCAATAAACGGAATTTTGTAATCCCACCATCCATGGGACCAGGCAGTCCATACAAAGAATCCAACGACGGCGGAGACAGCCAGCAGATCGGCTTGAACAGCCAGACGCACGGCCTTGAGCCAGTCGGCAGAGAGGCCAAGCAGCAGGACCAGCACCAGCCAGCCGACGACAATCCACGAAGCGGGCAGCACAACCCACAAGGCCGCGGCGGCCATCGCTGTTCCCAGCAAGCTGGCCATCTGCACGATGAATTCCTGCCATGCGGCCAGATCGAGATTGAAATCGGAAGCGGCTTCGGCTTTTTCTATGAGGCGCGTCAGACAGCGTGGATAAAGCTCGGCGTAGACCGTGTAGCAGAGCGCGGCGATGGCCAGCACGGCGGTCTCGGCGAAATGGCGGCTGGAATCGGAATTGTCCAGGCGGAAGAAGGCGAGCGGCGTCACGTGATGGAAGATCAGGACCGCTCCAGTGGCTAAGGCAAGAACGTCGGCCTCAATCGCGACACGATGCACGGTGAACAAGCGGGCGACAAAGCCGAGTAGCAGAACCAGCACCAGCCAGGCAACCGGGAGCCAGAGATCAGGCACGGCAACCCAGAGAGCCGTGGCGGCGGCAGCAATCGCCAGCCAACTGGTAATGCGCAGGGCGAAGGCTTCGCGGAAGTCCTCGGCGATTTGCGGCCAGCGGCGCGGATAAAGTTCGGAGTGAGTCCAATAGAGAATGGCGGCCAGAGCGAGGGCTGCGATCAGCGAGAGATGGCGTTCAGGGTCGGGATTGTCGAGCCGGAAGAACAACAGCGGCAGTACGTCGTGGAAGGCCAGGACTCCGCCAGTGATTACACCCGTCAGCAGACCAAGACGCCGGAAGACCGGCTCACCCAGGCGCAAACCGCAGACGGCCAGCACTTGCGCTTCGACCAGCCAGAGTACCGGCCAACTGACGCCGTGAAAGCGGAAGGGAACGGCGGAGACCAGCAGCACAGCGGCGATGGTGGAGAGCACGACGAAGGCCTGACGGCGGCGCGAGCGAAGAGAAAAGGCCATCGTCATCTCCACCGCGCCAAGAGCCAGCAGCGCCCAGAAGGCCCACTCGGGATGAGCGGACTGAAACTTGAGCAGGCCAAGCACGCCGGTCGAGTTCAACACGGCAGTCAGGCTGGAGAGATTTTCCTCGTGCTGATCGAGCGGAGCGCGCAGCACGTAGGCCAGGCGGAAGATGAGCCAGTAGAGCAGGATGAGAGCGGTTGAGGGCCAGAACGCGGTGAAGGCGGTGTGGTTATCCGGCAGGACTTGAGAGAGCCAGACGAAGTGAGTGAGATAAACGGCGGAGAGGCCGGCCAGCTCCAGCACAGCCCAGTGGCGCAGGGTGGTGACCACGACCAAAGCCAGGGCGAGAACGGCGCTGGCGGCGAGGCTGAAGACAACCGTTCCGTTCGCCGATTCCATGTGGCTGGTGAGCAGGGTGGCAAAGCCCAACAGAAAAGCCAGGCCGGTGACCGTCTGCGAACGGTAGAACAAGGAATGACCCACCATGCAGGCAGCCACAGCGAGCATAAGAACGAGGTCCACAACCAGTGAGTTCAGCAGGTGCGCGGCGGGTATGTGGTAAAGGGCGAAGGTGGTGAAGAAGCCGAGCGCCCAGCCGCCGCCGATGCCGGCGCGGGCGAAAATGCGGTAGGTCGCCTTGCGCTCCAGCCAGACGCCGCCGGCAAGCAAGGCAACGCTGACCGCGTATCCGCAGAGAACTTTGCCGGCCGGGCCCCAGGTTTGCAGCTTGAGAGCCAGGAAAAAGGCCAGCCCGATGACCAGGCTGGCGATGCCCAGCTTGTTGAGCCAGTTGGCGCCGACGCGCTCTTCGAGCGAGACGAGTTTGACGGCTTCGGCAGGCTCGCCGACGACGGCGGCGGGCGCGGCTTGGGGCGCGGAGGCGGGCTGGATGGGAGGCGGCGCGAGAGGCCTGGGTGCAGGCGGAGTTGGCGCGATGGGCGGAGTGAATGCGGCAACCGCCGGGGGCACGCGGTACGCGGCTGCCGGCTCCGGCGGCATGACCGGCGCGCTGGGGGGCGGAACCGGTTTGGACGCCGGCTCGGGCGGCTTGACTGGAGGAATCTCCGGTGCGCTCACCGAGGGGGCCAGTTGCGCTTTGACGAGCGCCGCCAACTGGTCGCGCAGCCAATTGACCTCGCGCTCCAGGATGCGAATCTCGTCACGCAGAGCTTCCGCTGCGTCCCGGCCGCTTTTCCAGACCGAAAAGACGATGACTCCAAGTATAAAGATAAGAAAATAGACGACCATCAGAGCAACTCGACGGAATTATAACGGGTTTCAGCGTTGGGACAGGAGATATATTTGCAGCCTTGGGCTTGAGCATTTTTACAGATGGCGTAGAGTGCGGCGTGGACCAGGAGGTCCACGCAACAGCCGGCCGGGAGGCCAGCGCTACAGGTTCGCGACCCATCGGTACTGTACAAGCAATCGGAAATCGACTCTACACCCACTGGAAACTGCTCTAGGACCGATGCCAGGGGTGGCGCGCTTTTTACTTGCCTGATGCAAAGGATGAGGGCTGGGTTTGACCTCGGAGCCGGTGCATCACTATCTTAGGCAGGGTGCGTTTGCACCGAGAAAAGGATGAGTTATGACTGATTCGACATTACCTGCCACCTCCCCGTTGAAAAAGACCGCCCTGAACGGCGCACATCGCGCGCTGAAGGCCAAGATGGTGGATTTTGGCGGATGGGATATGCCGGTGGAGTATCCGGGCGAAGGTGGCGGGCTGATTGCCGAGCACATGGCGGTACGCACCGGCGTGGGATTGTTCGACGTGAGCCACATGGGGGAGATCTGGTTTCGCGGAACGGGAGCGCTGGCCGCGGTGCAGCATGTGACGATGAACGATGCGTCGCGGCTGAAGGACGGGCAGGCGCAGTACTCCGCGCTGCTGACGCCGGAGGGCTGCTTTGTGGACGACATTCTGGTGCACCGGATGAGCGAAAACGATTACCTGCTGGTGGTGAATGCGGGGAATATAGATAAGGACTACGGGTGGATTATGAAGCAGGTGGGCGGGTGGCCGTCCAAGTCTCAGGTACGGATTACGGACGATTCAGCGAGCATTTCGCAACTGGCGGTGCAGGGGCCGAGAGGGCTGGAGACGCTGCAAAAGCTGACCAAGACGGATCTTGCAGGGATTAAAAATTATTGGTTTACGTGGGGCGAGGTGGCGGGCGTGGCGGGCGTGCTGATCGCACGCAGCGGCTACACCGGCGAGGATGGCTTTGAGATTTATTTGACGAGCGATGTGGCCACGACGGAAAAAGTGTGGAACTCGCTGCTGGAGGCGGGCAAGGAGTTTGGGATTCGGCCGTGCGGGCTGGGGGCGCGCAATACTTTGCGGCTGGAGGCGGGGATGCCGCTCTACGGGCACGAGATCAGCGACTCGATCAATGTCCTCGAGGCCGGGCTGGAGCGCTGGCTGAAGCTGGAGAAGGGCGAGTTCATTGGGCGCGAGGCGTTGCTCAAGGCGCAGGCGGCGGGCGGTCCGAAACGCAAGCTGGTGGGGCTGGAGATGGTGGAGCGCGGGATTGCGCGGGACGGGTACGCAGTGTTGTCACTGGACGGAGAAGAGATTGGGGTCGTTACGTCGGGGTCTCCCGCGCCGTTTTTGAAGACCAATATTGCGTTTGCGCTGGTGCCTGCGAGCGTGGCTGCGGGCGGCGCGGATGTGCTGGTGCAGGTGAGGGCGAATCGGGTGCGGGCGAAGCAGGTTCCTACGCCGTTTTATAAGAGGGTGAAGAAGTAGGGGGGGTCCCAGGTTCCCATCTGCGAGGGCCTTGGTAAATCTGGCTGGCGGTTAAGTCAGTAGGGGGATAAATCTGATGTACATAGCCGCATAAAGATCATGTCCAAAATGCCGAAGAAGCAAGGCTGCGGGCCGATATGTCGTCCGCCACGCTAAGAACAAATGAGTGACGCCCCGATAGTTCCCAATCCGTCTCCTGAGGCACCCACAGAGACCACTGAGGTTGCGGGTGAGTATGTTTCTCCGAAAGAATTAGAGAAGCTTCTGCATTGATCCCGGTTGTGTAGTTGATTTAGTCATAGGCTTGACCAAAGTCCTATTATTGCATGCAAAAGGTCAAGCCCACTTTAATGTTTCAAAGAACATCGAAAATGTTTTTCACTATACACCCCCGGTCTTCCCGTACCCAATCCCAACCCCTACAATAAAGACAGAAGTCCACGAGGAAAACCATGCCACTCTCCGGAGAAGCCATTCGCCGAGTGCCACAGCTTCTCGGACCAGGAAACACCTATAAATCCAGCATCTCCAACAGTTCCTCAGCAGTCAACCTGTGGTGCGCGGCGATGCGCTTGAGGATGCTGGTGAGCGTGCCTGTTTTGATCGGATGATGCCAGGGAATGACTTCATGGTTTTCGCCGTCGCGCCGGGTGGTCACGCGAATGTGGGAACCCGTTTGCCGGGTCGGCTCGTAACCCAAAACTCTCAACGCCTTGACCAGGCGCGGCCCGTCGATGTCGCGAGGCAGTTTCATCAGGCCAGGACTTCGTCCCGCACAAAATGGAGGCGGATGATCTTTGGCGCCTCCATTGTTTCATCGAAGTAGCAGGCTACGGCATCTTTGACCATCGCGCGCAGCTCTTCCAGCGTCTCCCCTTGGGTATGGATGCCGTACCCCAGCGCGGAAGCCGTATAGCCGCCGTCTGTCTCGTCCTCGCGCACTTCAAAGATGATCTCGTTCATCGAAGGAATCCCCATCCCAATATGTTAATGCTACACCGTCCGCAATCCTCGATCCACTTTGCCGAAGGTGGCTGGCGGGACTGCCTGTCCTGAGACTGTAAAAGGGGCCAGTCTCCGCCTTCCTCAACTCAACTACAATAAAGACGTAAGCCTATCGAGGAAAACCATGCCGCTCTCCGGAGAAGCCATTCGCCTGATGAACTACATCGACGACGTTGCCGTGACCCTGCGCCGCATTCTGGCCACCATCCCCACTCTCACCGCCGAGGAGCGCGCCCGCGTCGCCGAGCACCTGCTCAACGCCAAGCCCAACGCACAGGACGTGGCCGAGGCCTTGATCGGCCGCCGGTAATTCTCTTGGCCATCACCGTCGCCATCATCGGAGCAGGGCCGCTCGGCCGCTGGCTCGCCCTCTCCGCCGCGCGCGCCGGCTTTCACGTCCTGCTGGAAGACGTGATGCCCGCCAACCTCCACCACGCCCAGGAGCTTCTCCGTCAACAACTCGGCCCGGCAGGTTCGGAGATGGTAGGTCAGGGCTTTAGCCCTGACATTACGACAGCAAAATCGGCGGGGGATTTATCCCCTGAGGTATGCTTTTCTGCCGACTCCCCTATCGCCTTCGTCTCCACCAT
>Ga0326727_10015982_pt1 | contig 15958 bp, 10 predicted proteins | sample MB2enrmetagenome_FD_207643 | JGI IMG/M metagenome (GOLD analysis project Ga0326727, IMG submission 207643) | Lab enriched peat soil microbial communities from McLean, Ithaca, NY, United States - MB29MY | ecosystem: Environmental > Terrestrial > Soil > Wetlands > Peat | place: USA: New York...
GCCGTCGAACCCTGGCTGGCAAACCCTGAACTGTAAAGGATGTCCAGAGACAAAACGTAAAGGATGTCCTGGAACTTGACACCTGAAGGCTCCTGCTCCCTCTAAATCCAGCCGCAGACACAAAGACGCGGCCAGGACGAAGCACCGGGCGCGCTTCGCGCATGGGGTTTGTGGTACCCCACCCCTTCGCCGAGTGCGCGATAGGTAAGGAACTTCGCGCACTCACAGCGCCCCTACAGGGCGCATGACTTTGGTGGGTGGGCATTTCCCGGATTGCGCTGCGCTCCATCCGGGGCTATTTTCGCTGCCTCCCTCCGGGAGGCACCTGCGGTGCGGCCAACTGCCTTCGGCGAAGCGGGTTGAGGTTCATCGTCTCCCACATCCCGGAATCGAGATGTGGACCACGCGCCAGCCCTTCGCGAAGTACACGAAAAATGGGGCACCCGGTACTCGGTGGCTAATTCTTTGAGGGACAAGCATAAGATTCTTTCAGAGCGAATATGACCCCAATAATCTTGGGGCTGTCCAGATATCTGGGGTTCTTTTCCATGTATGCGATATACACCCGAATAAGAGTGCCAATGCGTGCGTTCTTGATGCAGAGCGACGATTCGTTAAGGGTGACGACGTCCGAAAATCCTTCAAAGTAGCCAGCGCAATAAAGATCAAATGAAGAATCGGAGGGGTCCGCATGGACGCCGTCCATCGCCCTTACGCTTGATTGGCAGGCGTGGAAGAGCGAAGAGCCAGTGTCTTTTTCGGTGTGATTTTCAAGTTGTTGGGCTCCAGCGGCTCTGCCCGAAAAGAGAGCGAAGCAGAAAATAATTATCGCGAACAATGGCTTCATCTGCGTTCCTCTTGAAAGACTCCTAGCCTGCCCTTTTTCCAAACTGCATTTGTCTCAAAGTCAAGAGCCGTCCTTTGTCCAAAAAAGCAAGGAAGCGCCGAAGGTGGGGGTCCCGGCCGAAATATCCGAGACTAATTAGCCAGAAGCTCCGCATCTCCGACTGAAAACAAACTCTTCCCGCTGTTCGACTCGAGAATCTTTTCGAGATCGAGAGCGACTTTTTCGCTCGGAGCCTCAAAAACATATGTATGTGAGTTTCCGCTCGCATTTGCCGTAAATGTGATCCGCTTCCCTCTTACGCTTTCGACTTTTTCGATCAGGGCTTCTTCAGGTGTCGGAACCGAATAGGACTTTCCAAAAGCGCAGCTCGGTTGCGGAGGCCAATCCTTCAAATCACGAACTTTCATGGCTTCCTTCTCCGGGAACTACTAAGTTGATCTCTCCGCAAATTCTAACGCTTCTTGTCGTGTCCAGATGCCTGTGCTCGCTCAGAACGACCGTAACGAACGTGATTCTTCGTACGGACTGGTCGCTGCTGCGACGGCAGGGCTGCCATTTCATGCCTATTGCGGTTTTCCCGGACGCGCTGCCTGCTGTTGCGGCCGGTCTTCGCGGCTTTTGGCGCCGACTTCGATGGGCTCGCCCAAGGCCAGCGGCAACTCCTGCTGCTGCGACTTGACTGACTCATAGGCCCGCACGATGCGCTGCACCAGAGCGTGGCGCACCACGTCGCAATCTTCGAAGTGGCAGAACTGGATGCCTTCGACGCCATCGAGAATGTTGATCGCGTCCAGCAGGCCGGACTTGCGCGGATTGGGCAGGTCGATTTGAGTTATGTCGCCGGTGATGACCGACTTGGAGTTATTGCCCATGCGGGTCAGAAACATCTTCATCTGTTCGATGGTGGTGTTCTGCGCCTCGTCCATGATGATGAAGGCGTCGTTCAGCGTGCGCCCGCGCATGAAGGCCAGCGGCGCAATCTCGATGACGTTCTTCTCCAGCATCTTGTCGACCTTCTCGGGATCGAGCAGGTCGTAGAGAGCGTCGTAGAGCGGGCGCAGATAGGGATCGACCTTGTCCTGAAGCGTGCCGGGCAGAAAGCCCAGCCGCTCGCCGGCCTCGACCGCGGGACGCACGAGCACGATGCGGCTCACCTTCTTGGCGTTCATGGCAGCCACGGCCATGGCGACGGCCAGATAGGTTTTGCCGGTGCCCGCCGGACCCACGCCGAAAACCATGTCGTTCTGCTCGATGGCATCGATATACTTGCGCTGATTGACGGAGCGCGGCTGGACAATGCGCTTTACGCCCGCCGAGCGCTGCTTGCCGCTATCGGCCAGCGAGTGCAGCGTGATGGCGGGATCGGCCACCACCAAGCGCAGCATTCCATTCAAATCGCCATTGTGGGGATTGATGCCCTGCTTGCGCATCGCCTCAAAGTCCTGAAAGATGCGCTGGACACAGGCGACGCCCGCTTCCGGTCCTTCCACATGCACGGCGTCGGAGCGAAGATCGATCCGCACGCCGAGAGAGTCTTCCATGAGCCTGAGGTTTTCATCGCGGGTCCCGAACAGGGGCTCGAGGTTGGGCGTGATCTCCAGAGCGGTCTTCAAAGGTTTCGATTGCCTCCAGTGTGAGGTTGTGAGGTTGAGTAGAACTGCCGGCCGATGTGGCTAATAGCAACCATATCGGCATTGCTGGCTGCGGAGAAAGGTCTGGATTCAAGCAAAACGCCCGAAAGGGATCCCTCAGGGACTAAAGCCCGCGTCGATTTCAGGCCGCTTACGGCACGATTGAAGTCGTGCCCTTTCAAATCAGGGAGTTTTTCCGAACCGGCGCTTTGCGAATAAATGCCTAGTTGAGAAGAAAAGCTGAAAACACAGCGCAGGAATGGGCGGGAGCTTTGGGCTGGGGGGTAAAACCGCGGGTTGGAGAAGGCTACCAAATCCGGTGTCAGACTTCGGTATCTGCGCTGAGAGTAGCGCCAGCGGAGGCTGGAGTCAATCCCCGCCCGGAAAAGTTCAATGAAAAAATCGTTGGCTGCGCGGATGCTGCCTGCGGTTTTGCGTCAAGCCAATTGGCAGCTAGACGCTGGTCCACACCGGCCTGCAGGCGCAATTGCTCTTGGTGAGCGGCGGGTCTATGATGTGGGCGTCTTCAGTTTGGAGGCCCTTGTGCACAACATTTCTGAAACCGCTCTCGGCAGACCGGCCTTTTTCAAACACATTTGCGCAAAGGCGTCTCTGGGTCTTCTGCTGATTTTTCCGCTTGGCATAAGTTTGACCGGGTGCGGCGGCAGTGGATCGTCTTCCACACCTACTCCCACACCTACTCCCACGCCGACGCCTATTCCGACCTCAGGCACGCCCGACGCACGGGCCGATGTGGTGCTGGGCGAGATGACGCAGGCTGACAAGCTGGCCATGGTCCAGGGCGGAGTGACGACCGACCTCACCTATGGGTACACGGTTCCACTGGGGGCGGCGGGATGGGTTCCGGCGATCCCGAGCCTGAGTATTCCGGCGCTGTATCTGGCCGACGGGAGCGTGGGTGTGGGCAATGCGGTGGGACCGGCCACGGCGCTGCCTTCGTCGATCGCCAGTGCCGCCAGTTGGGACCTGAACGAAGCAGCCAAGTACGGCACAGTCATCGGTTCCGAGCTGGCCGACTACGGAATCAATGTGAACCTGGGCGGCAACGTGAATCTCGTCGGCCGCGAGCCGCGCGACGGACGCACCTTCGAGACCAAGGGCGAAGACCCGATTCTGGCCGGCAAGATTACGGCCGCGCATTTGAAGGCGATCCAGGCCGAGCATGTCATTGGCGGCATCAAGCACTTTGCCTTCAACGACCAGGAGTCCGGCCGCAACACGGCGAATGTTCTCATCGATGAACGGAGCGGCAGGGAGAGCGATCTGCTGGCCTTTGAGATCGGCGTCAAGGACTCGAATGTGCAGTCGGTCATGTGCTCCTATAACCTGACCAACAGCCAGTACGACTGCGAGAACAGCCATCTGCTGAACGATGTGCTCAAGACCGGCTGGGGCTTTCCTGGCTTCGTTATGTCCGACTGGTGGGCTACGCACAGTGCGGCCACGGCGGCTGTGAACGGCCTGGATCAGGAGCAGCCGAACCAGCAGTACTTTTCCGGGTTGGGCGAGGACATCATCAGTGGAACGGTGCTCCAATCCCGCCTCGACAATATGGTGCATCGCATTCTGCGCGCCATGTTCGAGGTGGGAATCTTCGACAATCCGCAGAAGATCCAGACAATTCCGGCAGCGGCTGATGCCGCCGTGGCGCAGGAGATCGAAGAACAGGGAGCGGTGCTGCTGAAGAACGCCAGCAGCCAACTGCCGCTAAACGGCTCCGCCCTGCAGTCGATCGCCGTGATCGGCTTGCACGCGGATACAGCGGTGCTTTCTGGCGGCGGCTCGGCGCAGGTGCAGCCCACCAGCGGCAAGCTGACCGGACCGGAACCATGCCCTCCCTGCTGGTCGACGGTGACCTGGGATCTGTCGTCGCCGCTCAACGCCATCCAGGCCAAGGCGCCCACAGCCAGGGTGCTATTCGCCGATGGCTCCGACGCCACGCTTGCCGTCGGTCTGGCGGCGTCTTCGCAGGTGGCCATTGTCTTTGTGAGCCAGTGGGCCAGCGAAGGCATGGATGAGTCGAGTCTCAGCCTGACGGACCTGACCAGCGCGACCCCAGTGGACCAGAATGCGCTGGTCGAAGCCGTTGCGGCGGCCAACCCGCATACCATCGTGGTGGTTGAGAGCGGCGGACCGATCCTGATGCCCTGGCTGAGCCAGGTGAGCGCAGTGCTGGAAGCCTGGTACCCCGGCCAGAGCGGTGGCCCGGCTATGGCCGACCTGCTGTTTGGCGTGACCAATCCCTCTGGCAAGCTGCCTATTACCTTCCCGGCCAGCGAAGCGCAACTGCCGCGGCCCGTCATCCCTCAGCCCCCGGATGACGTCACGCCCTTCAATGTGGACTACACCATTGAGGGCTACAACGTGGGCTACAAGTGGTACGACGCGAACGGCCTCACGCCGCTGTTTCCCTTCGGCTACGGCCTTTCGTACACCACGTTTTCCATCACCGACGCGGCCATCGTGAACAACCTGTCTTCTTCGACCAAGCCCAACTTCCAGGTGACCTTCAACCTGGCGAACACCGGCGCCGTGGCCGGAGCTGAGGTAGCGCAGGTTTACCTGGGACTGCCGGCCAGCACCAACGAGGCGCCCAAGCGGCTTGTGGGCTGGCAGAAGGTGCTGCTGCAGCCGGGAAGCTCGCAGGCGGTGACCATCGAGGTGGACCAGAATGATTCGTCGCACCCCATGTCGTACTGGGACACCGGCACGAGCAGTTGGGTGGTTGCTCCGGGAACCTACACCGTTTACCTGGGCAACTCGTCGGCCACGGCCAGCCTGACCACCGTGGGAACGCTCACCTTGCCGTAAAGAGGGACGCGCCAGGCCTGCGTGGATTTGACTTGGAGGCTCCGCATTTGCGAAACTCAATATTGCTGCAAGTTCAGCGCGGCGCGCTGAACTTGTGTTTGTGCCGAAGTGGCGGAATTGGCAGACGCGCATGGTTCAGGTCCATGTACTCGCAAGGGTGTGGGGGTTCGAGTCCCCCCTTCGGCACCATAAAGATCTGTAAAAGATTGAAATAGAAGATAAAACCGGCGGAATAGACCTATATCGCTCCCTGTGAATCGTTCCCGCAGACTGGCCGAATGTGCCCAAATATGGATCTCGCGGCTATTTCCGTAGCAACAAACGCAATGAATGTTCCTTCCAGAGCTTCTGTCTCTGTGTCACTCCTCAGGGCGCGAAGCAAGAATCTTCGCCTGCAACCGCGACCAGCATCAGCCCATTCCGCATCCTCTCGTCATAATCCTGGTTGGCGTCAACTGACGCCTTAGCTTCTGGTTTGCCGGCCAATCCACCGCAAAAACCTCTTGACATATTTTCTCCCAATATGCGAATCTCAGCGCCGTAGTGGCACGAGTTTCATCTTCCCCGTTCGACCTGTAAGCCTGCGCATTCTTTCTGGCGCTCTTGGGCCCCAATCGAAAGTGAAGTCTTCTTTGCGTGAAGTATCGTCCCGCTGCTGTACGACGCGGTTGGATGGATTCGCCAGAAGTTCGCCACGAAGCCGGCACTTTTTAATGTGGCGCTCTGCCATGGCTGAAGATGCGCGTTGAAATCGGGAAGAAACATCTCAAGCACCGCACGGAACTGTTCACAGACACAACGGGAATTCCGGAATCACGTTGCTGAACGGTGAAGGCTGCCAGGTGTCATCAGATGATTGATGTTCTTGAACTGGCTGGAAAAAAAGGAGGGTGTCGAGTATGCAGCAAGTGAAAAGTCAGAGCATTGTGGCGAGAATTTTCATGGCGTTCATTCTCGTCGCGTTCTTCGCGGTTGCCGGGGCGTTTGGGCAGCCGGATTCAGGCATGCGGTTTGAAATCCCGTATGGGTTTAACGTGGGTTCGAAGGCGATGCCAGCGGGTACGTACACTTTCAGATTGGATGAGTCAATGCTCAAAGTGCAGTCGGGCACTGCCAGCGCGATGGCTCTCTCGAATGTTATCGCGCGGCTCAACGGGCCGGCTGAATTGATCCGGGACGGCTGTTTGGTCTTTGACAAGTCGGATGCAGGCCTCACCCTTTCCGAAGTGTGGATACCTGGAAAAGACGGATTATTGGTGCACGCCGTTGCGAAAGGCCACAACCGCGTTGTCTTGGCAGGCACCACGATTAACCCGGACCGTTCCTATCCTGGAAAGGCTGCTTACAACCTGACATGCGCCAAATGTCATGGCGAGAAGGGCGAGGGAGTTCCGGCCGCCGAGAAGTTCTTCAAGGTCAGCATTCCCAGGCTCAACTCGGCAGATGTGCAAGGCAAGACGGATGCGGAGTTGAAAGACCTCATTGCTCAGGGCAGCCAGGCAATGCCTCCGGTCGAGGTCGATGAAGCCGGTTTCCGGCATCGCCTTCCGCAGCAGGACGTGGACGCTGTGATCGCTTACGTGCGCACGCTGAAACAATAGTTTGCGCGGGAAAAATGGGGGCTGTTCGAGCGCTCTCATTACCGTAGAGGTGGGTATTCGGAGCCTGAGTCGGGAAGCTCAGGTTTCTAGCCAGCCTGGACGGATAAGGCCTCTGGCAGGATGCGCGAAACGACGGGACGGCGACCTGAAGCGCCTTCGATAGAAGGCGAAAAGGAAATTTCTGGCTTCTCCGTCGGAATCTGCCGCGCATCCTGTGGGGCTGCAAACCAGTGTAACGGGGCTGAGCGCTACACCTCGGCCGCTTGAATGGAATTGCCGTTTCAACGCCGCTATCTGCCGAAACTGTCTCCTAAAGAACAATCACCACCGGCCCATTCTCCGTCTCATGCTTGACCGCTTCGAGCGCCGCGTTCGTGTCTTCGAGACTGAAGGCGCTGACACTGGGACGGATCTTCAGATCGCGAGCCAGTGCGAGGAAGTCGCGCGCATCCTGCCGCGTCATGTTGGCCACGCTGCGCATCTGGCGCTCGCCCCAGAGCAGCTTGTCGTAGTCGAAAGCGGGCATCTGGTCCAGATGAATGGCGTTGATGGCGATCACTCCGCCCTTGCGCAGTGCCCCCAGAGCGCTCACAACCACCTTCCCGCTGGGCGCGAAGGTGATGGCGCGGTCAAGCTTGGTGGGCGGGGTGGCGTCTTCGTCGCCGACCCAGGTTGCGCCGAGCGCTTCGGCGGCCTTGCGGTGAGAGTCGCCGCGGGTGACGACATAGACCTCGCAATCCCAGGACTGAAGAATGTCAATGGCCAGCGATGCCGAGCTGCCGAAGCCGTAAAGGCCAACGCGCTCTCCGCGCTCGACGCCCGCGACGCGGAGGCTGCGGAAGCCGATGATGCCCGCGCAGAGCAGGGGAGCCACGCGTGTGGCGTCGAGCCCTTCCGGCAGGGGAATGGCGAAGTCTGCGCGAACCGAGGCGTACTCCGCATAGCCGCCATTCACCGTGTAGCCGGTAAAGACCGGATGATCGCAGAGGTTCTCCATCGCGTGGCGGCAGAACCAGCAATCGCCGTCCACGCCGCCCATCCAGGAGACGCCGACGCGCGTTCCCATCTCTAGCTCCGGCGTCGCGCCGTCCACCACTTCGCCGACAATCTGATGGCCGGGCGTGATGCGCGGCTGAAGCGGCTTGAGGTCGCCTTCGACGATGTGAAGATCGGTGCGGCAAACGCCGCAGGCAAGCACCTTGACCAGCACGTTGCCCGGTTGCAGCTTAGGTCGCGGGATATCCTCAATGGAAACCCAGGCTCCCGGGGCGCTCGATGCTGAATTGAAGATGGCGGCTCTCATCGCAGATCCTCCAACTACAAGCATTTCAGGAATCAGTGTAGATCGCGAGCGCTGCACTCAAGCGGCTTTTTCCTCAACAAACAAGCCACGCTTCACATCTCTCAAAAGTGTATTTGCATTCCCAAAAATGCTTTGCAAGCCTGGCAGCGCGCTTGAGCGCGGACTATGGATCTCGTGATGCAGTGGCAGGCGCTGAACGAAAGACAGAGCTCCAATAGAATGGAATTAGTGGATACCGCATATGACATCATCGGAGATGTTCATGGCCAGGCCGACGCGCTGGTCGCGCTTCTCGGGCAAATGGGCTACCGGGAGCGCGACGGGGCATGGCGTCATTCCGATCGGCGCGCAATCTTTGTCGGCGATTTTGTCGATCGCGGACCGAAACAGGTTGAAACCGTGACGATGGTCCGGCGCATGGTTGACGCGGGCTCCGCGCTGGCCGTCATGGGCAACCACGATTTCAACGCGATTGCGTGGTACCTGCCCGATCCAGCCAACCCCGGTGACTGCCTGCGGCCGCATTTCTCCAAAGAGGCTGGCAAGAGGAACCGGCGGCAACACGCCAGGTTTCTTGGCGAGGTGGAAGCTCATCCTTCTCTACACAAGGAAATCATCGACTGGTTGCTGAGCCTTCCCTTATGGCTCGACCTGCCGGAAGTGCGAATTGTTCACGCGTGCTGGCATTCGCGGTTCATGGAATACCTGACTCCCAGGCTTCTTCCCGGCGCGCTGCTGAGCGCGGAACTGATGCAGGACGCGACCCGCGAACCCGCATCGGAGGACGAAGAGAACTCGCCCGAGCCGACGATCTTCAAGGCTGTCGAGATGCTCCTCAAGGGCATGGAAATTACGCTGCCCGGCGGCCGCAGCTTCATCGACAAGAGCGGCCTTCCTCGCTTGCGTGCACGCGTGCGCTGGTGGGCCAGCGGTCCGGTCACCTATCGCAGGGCGATTCTGGTTGAGGACAGGTTGCGGGAAGAATTGCCAGACATTCCCATCCCGCGGCTCTTGCCTACTTGCCCGGTGGCGGAGAAGCCGACGTTTATCGGCCACTACTCGCTTGCCGGATCGCCGCGGCTGCTTCTGCCTCAGATCGCCTGTGTGGACTTCGGCGCGGGGCATCATGGGCCGCTCTGCGCCTACCGCTGGGACGGCGAAACGACCTTGACGGCGAGGCACTTCTGCCTGGTGCAAACATAAGAACGGCGCGCCGGTGGGCAACCACAAAGGGACACAAGGACTTCCATTCTGTGCTGCCACCCGCGCACCGTGCAATCAGCTTCCGCCGCAGGACTCTGCCGACCCCGAAGTGAGAAGCAGATGCGTCAGATCCATCCTGCTGGTGCAAGGCCGCTTGCCTAGCCATGGCCAGAATCAGATACACTACTATCGTTAGTTGGAGGGTCCATGAATTTGCACTCGTCTTCTGCCCGGTTCAGCCATTCCCGGGCTTTTCGTCTTGCCGCCATTATGGTTTTGGCACTCGTCTCAAGCACTTTCGCTTTTTGCGGCCCGATTCATGACGCGGCCCGCAAGGGCGACGTCAACAAGGTGAAGGCATTGCTCAAGGCCGATCCCACCCTTATTTCCGATAAGGACAAGGAAGGGAATACGCCGTTGCACGTGGCCGCATTCCATGGCCAGACAGCCGTTGTGGCGGCGTTGATTGACGCGGGCGCCGATGTGAATGCCAAGAACAACTACGGGCCCTTTACGCCCGGCGACCTGTGGGGCTTTTTCTCGGGCTACAGCAGCAATCACACGGATCCGCAGGTTTTGCTGCAGGTCCATGGAGTGGATACCAGGGACATGAAAAACGGCTATACCGCTCTTGACCTGGCCTTGTTCGCATTCAAGCACAAGGATTTGATGGAAATGCTGGTAGCCAAAGGCGCCGATGTGAATGCCATGGCCTCCAGCGGCGCAACGCCGTTGTTCTGGGCTGTGATGCGGAACCAGAAGGACGATGCGGATTTTCTGCTGTCGAAGGGCGCCAATATCAACGCCCCGGATGCGTACGGAGATACGATTCTGGATTGTGCGCTCCACATGGATAACGAGAAGATGGTGGAGTATCTCGTGAACAAGGGCGCGGATGTGAATGCCGTGGACCAGGGCGGCAAGAGGGCTTTGACGTATGCCCTGGGCATGACAAGCCACAAGCCGGCGGAACTCCTGCGCCAGCACGGAGCTCACGAATAAGCACAGGAAGATTCGGGTTATAGAGCATATTCGGGATTGTCGTAAGGTCATTCAGCAAGAGCGGGGATGGAACTGGTCTTCCATCCCCGCGATGTTTTTGTCCCGCAAGGGAATCGCTGCACAAATTGATGCCTTGAACGGACTCGGCTCTTGCCGTGTCCGTTCAAGGCATTAACACTTTACAGGCTGCAAGAGAACTCGATACGGAGGGAGACGGGGGTTTCAATCCCCGCCTAAACCCGGCAAAAACAACGCGGGCTTCAGCCTGGAAGCATGTTTTCCGCCAGTTTCATCCAGCATCAGCTTCTTTTCCGCAGCCTGTTCAGCCCCGGAATCAGAGGTTCACCCGAGTTACTTGTGAGCCACAACCAGTGAGTGGAGCGGAATCTCCAGGGTTCCCGCCTTGCTGGTCGAAGCATCGTAAACGCCGGTGCGCAGGTAAACATCGCCTTCAGGAACATCGAAATCGAAGTGGAAGGGAATGCCGGCGGCCTCGGCGATAGCCATCTGCTCGGGCCGGATGGCGAGGCCGACCGAACGCACCATCCAGTTCAGCGGCTTGCCGTCCTGGCTGTAGGCGATCAGCGCCACTTCAACGGGCTCGCGGCGAACTCCATCCGGCGAGGGAACAAGGGGCAGGCTCTCGGTGGCCAGCCAGAAGCTCACGGTATAGCGCGTGAACGGGGCTTTCAGATCGGCGTTATCGCCGGCGCGCGGCGCATCCGCCGGGGGCAGCGAAGTGGCAGGCGTCACCTTCACCCTGTAGCGAATCTCGGTAAAGTTGGGCATGCCGCGATCCATCAGCGGGCGCAGCGGATCCTTTGCCGGCGCGGCCTCCTCCGCCTTCAATTCCTTGGGCGTGTCCTCATAGTAACTGCGGCGGTAAGAGAGCTTGTAGTCGCCAGACGGGGTTCTGATCTCGATCTTGCGTCCCCGGCCCGCTTCCCTCTGGTTTGTGGGCGTATAGGCCAGCGTGTAATACCGCGATCCGTTCTCAATGTCCGCCGCCAGCGCTCCCGAGAAATTGTTGGTATTGTAGGTTGCCTTGCCGCCAGTATCCCTGGCCAGCAAATCCATCCCGCCCTGGTTAAGGGCGTCTGTCCCAAGATCGGCGTTCAGCGAGCTCTTCTGGTTCGCGAGCAGGGTTTGAAAGTTGGTTGGCGCCCCTGGTGACTTGGCGTTCTCCGCGGAGTACAGGGATTTGGTCATCAGGCCCCCCGCACCGATGGGATAAACCGAGACGCGCGCCTTGGCGAGAGCGGCCACAGTCTTCTTGGCCATCTCATCATATGGGCAACCGCCACTCGTAAGATCCGATTCGCTGGTCATCGCAGGGACGCAGGCAGGGAAAGAACCGACAAACCAGATCAGGTTCTTCCGTCCCGGAACTCCGGAGAGATAGCGCGCAATCTGTTGCAGCGCCTCCAGCGTGAGCAAGGTCCGCTGATTGGCGTCGAAACCATTCTGCTGGTTCAGAAACTGCTGCAGCGAGGAAGCCATTGCCGCAAGGGTGGCGTCTGGCACGCCGCCGTACCCGTTTTGCACCGCGGCTTGCTCGATCATGTTCACCACGGAATCCTGCGCGTCGGTTCCCGGAATCGTGGGCAGCAGCGCCGATGCCGAAGGATTGGCCGCCAGGCGGGCAATGGACGCGCGAATCACCGCCGAATCCTGCGTAAATCCCTGGATGATGCGCAGCTTTTCACTAAGCATGAAGATGCCGATGCGCGTATCCGGAGGAATCGACCCGAGGTACTTCACCATCTCCTTGTGAACGTACGCCTGATCCCCCACGGCGGTGTTCAGCGAATCCATTAGTAGCACATTGACGGAGTCATTCGGAGTTACAGCGGGGATATTTGTGAAGGTGTTGGGCGCCAGAGTCAGAGCTGGAGCGGCGCTGGCCTCGCCGGCCGGCGAGGCGAATCTTGGCTCAAAGAACGATATGGCCTGCGGCTTGCCATCTTCGAAAACCTGAAAGTCACTCTTTTGCAGGCCTGGAACCGCCTTGTTGTTCTTGTCCGTCACCACGACATCCACCAGAACAGTTCGAACCTTGAGCTTGAAGGTCGCGGCGGGGGATTCGGTATCGGGTTGCGCGGCGGTCTGCGCTAACGCCATGACGGGAAAAATAGCGGAAAATGCAAGGACAAGAAACGCAAAACGGCTATGCGCCATTTCATTCACCTCAACAGCGCCATGCTAGCACATAATCCAGGCATCCGGCCCTCAGAGGCAATCAGCGCTTGGGGGCCGTTTCCGGAGCGGAAGCGGGGACGGGCGCAGGCGCTTTCTCTTCTCGCTCCGAGCTATCTTCGGAAAGGATTCTTACCTCTCCGCGAAACAGATGATAGTTCTCGAAAACAACATCATTGATCGCGGTCACGGCCAGTTCATTCACTGTTCCGGTTTCATTGATTGTCGAAGTGCCGGGCTTGTCCTTGCCGCCGGCGTCGAGAGCGCCTCGATGGGATGCCAGAGCCTTCACCTTTGTGATGGAAATGCTTTTGAGCGGGCAGATATAGGTCCGACCTCCAATCTCTACCGGGCCATATTCCACTAACTCATCGGATCTCTTCATGGGGAGCGCCTGCTGCAGCTCTGTCTTCAGCACCAGGCGAAGAACAGCACCGCTTTCGGGATCGAGGGCGATCTCTCCGTGATAACCGGGAATGGCTCTGAATGCGCGCATCTCTCCCCATCCCGATTGAAAACAACAGTACTGTACCACGTAATCCGACTTGTCTTCCGGCACCGCATAGCGGAAAACAGCCAGCGGCCCGGCTGGCCCCTGCTCCCAGTGGTCCCAGGTTACTTTGCCGTGAAGGATATTTCTCATCGCGACATCCAGCAGCTGTCCGAAGACACCCCAGGTAGTTAGACCCGACGTGGATGGCTCGTTGCTTCTATGCTTCTTGCCCACAGCTGCTTCCATAACTTCCCGCCCTTCCCGGTAAGTTACGGAAGCGCTGCGCTTGTCCATGACAAAAAAGCCTTGGTCCGGAAATGAGATTGCAGCGTTGGCCCCCGACGATACTTTCATGTCCTGGAAGCGGGTAATCGACTCTGTCGCAAAGAAATTGGGCATTCTGGAAATAGAAGACAGCGCAAAGGCCGCGGCCCGCGAGAAAATCTGGCGCTGGATGGCGAAGTCGGGCGCAGCATTGGGAAGAGTTTCCTTCGCGGGAAGATCGAGAAACGCTGAAGCATCGGCCAGCGCGACGAGCGCCAGCCGGGACTTCTCGCCGGGCAGACCAGCTTTCAAGCGCTCCAGCCGGGCCATACTCAACCGTTCGGTCAGTTGCAGGTTGCCGAGCCGCTGAGCCACTTCCTTATCCCGCTTGCTGTGCCTGGCCGCCAACGCCTGCTCGAGCTGCTCAATCGTCACTGGCTGAAAATTTCCCGCCGGGACGTAAGCGGGCTGTTCGGGCGTGCTTGCCGACTCAGGACCAGGTTCAGAACCAGTTGTGTAACTGGCTTGACCGGTCGCGAATGCCGCCAATGCAAAGCTCGACAGCAGAAGGAAGAGGGCCGGTCTCCGCAAGATTCGATCACGCCTCACAGCTTCGCCTTCCGCATGAATGATCTGATCTTGACGAATGGATCAAGGCCTTCCATCCTTTCCGCAAAAAGCGCGGAAAGGATGGGGCACAGTGTTGCACTGCTCAGAGAACCGGATCAATAACTCTCCAGTGCTATTTGCTGGCCGCCGGCGCCTCGCTGAGCACAATCTGCTGCTGATCGGATTCAGCAACCTTCTGGTAGAAACTGCGAAGCCCTTCATACTCCTTGGCGTCGATCATCGTAAAGCCGCGCGCCAGAATCCGGGCAGTCGTGATGGAGTCGGCCGTAACCTTGGAGCGGAGCTGGTAGGCGGCATTCTCTTCCCACTTCATCGAGGCATCCTGGGCCGTTCCTTCCAGGGCATAGCCACTGGGGAAGTTATACGTGATTTGCTCCTGCTCCTGCGCGGGATAGTGCATATCGACAGGAAGCGTCCTCGAATCACCGGCGGGGAATGGATTCGTCGCCTTGCTCTCGAAGAACAGGCGAGGGAGAACAAGGTGTTTGCCGGCATGGCCTGCCAGGGAGCCTGTAACCGGTACCACTGCCACCAATTGCTTGCTGGAATCATCGAGGCCGGAGATGCGCTCTATATGGGCCTGGATGCCGGCAGGGACCTGCGCGGCAATCGCACTCTCCATTTGTTGTTTCACCACAGTGGGATTGGAGCGGAGCGCCAGTTGCCGCCACTGCAAGGCCTGCTGCCCGATGAATCCGACCTTGACCGTGCCCGAAACTGCGCCCTCGGGACTCACATTGAGATTGCCGGCCTGGATGACGGTGTTGTCTCTGTTGTCCTGCAGGGGCGTGATAATGGTCTCGACTTTACCGTTGGCCATCAACGCCACTCCGCCGGCGCCGGCATGAGACCAGTGCAGCGTCTGGAAGGGGGCCATCTTCTCACCCGGATCGACGGTGATTTCCTTGCCGTCGATCGTAACTCCGATCAGCACGCTATCGAGTTGGGTCGTATCCTGGAGTTCGGCTGAAAAGGTGCGGCGGTCCCGGCTGACAATCCGCTCCGGCCGCGCGGTGAGTCCCACGGCGCGGGCCAGCGACAGGTAAAGCAGCGCGATCTGCTCGCTGTTGCCGCTCTTGTGCTCGAGCACGGTCTCGACACTTCCTTGCGGAACCCAGTCGGTGGCGACAGAAGGCGAGTTGCTGGTGATATCCCTGTTATCCATCTTCTGCACCAGCGCGTAGAGCTTTTTGGCCTTTTCCAGCGGACTATCGGAGGGCAGAGCCACCTCATTTGCTGCACTCTTGATCGTCGCGGTCGGCGCGGTGTACTTGTCTACATCCTTGATCCACAGCTGCATTTCCTTCTGCCAGAATTCCTTCGCGTTCGGCGTAAAGGTGTAAACGAAATTGACATGGTAAATCCACGCTGCCGTGGGCGGCGCATAGGGCTCGTGGGAAATGGCTGGAATGTCGGTAAACTCGACATAGTAGTTGCCCAGGCCATCCTGCTTGACCGCTTTTCCCGGCGGAAGAACAGCCTCAGACCGGATGTCGGTCATGATTTCACCGTGCGCGCCCAGGAGTCCGCTGTTGGAGATGCCGGCGCCTCCTCCTCCCAAATTGCGGCTGGGCAGGAATTGCTCGGCGGGCGTGAAAACATAGCGCGCCTTGTGTACAAAATAGTCCTGCTGAATCTGCCAGTTCGGAGCCTGCTGGAAGCGGTCATAGCGCACCTGATAGCGGTATTCCAGTATGCTGCCAACCTCCACGCTGGGCAGGTTGAATGTCATTTCATTGAACTGGCTTGTGCCCCTGCTCACCTTGAGCAGGTCGGTTGGACTCCCTGTCAGCGGGACTATCGTTCCGTCCGGATGAATGGTTCTCCCCTCAATGGCCGAAACCTCGCTGTGCCCGGCCCAGCTATTGGGGTCCAAACGGGGATCCTCGCCGGTATGGTTGACATCCGGCGCGTCCCAGTGGTTTTCGCTTGCGGAACTGCTTCTGCTCGAGTTGT
>Ga0326727_10015984_pt1 | contig 15958 bp, 12 predicted proteins | sample MB2enrmetagenome_FD_207643 | JGI IMG/M metagenome (GOLD analysis project Ga0326727, IMG submission 207643) | Lab enriched peat soil microbial communities from McLean, Ithaca, NY, United States - MB29MY | ecosystem: Environmental > Terrestrial > Soil > Wetlands > Peat | place: USA: New York...
GACTTGCGGCCTGGTTCGAGGACTATAACGAGAGTCACCCCCACAAGGGGCTGCGGATGAAATCGCCTCGGGAGTTTATCCGTTCAGTTGAAAACGTGGGGTGTCCGGTTTAGCGGGGGCAACTCCACAACCTTTGATGGCGACAAGCGCAGGAGTTATGGAGTCTGAATTTGCCGTTAATATGTATTATTTGAATGTTTATAAATCAAGAAATAACAATCAGCATTGATAACATAAATAAATATTTACGTGTCACAGGGGATATATTCCCCATTAATTACAGATTAATGTAGTGAAATTTGTTGCTACAGTTAAGATTTTATCTTTTTTGGAAGGAAGTTTTTCCATGATGCTTGGAGCGTGTTGTCTCTAGGGGGGGCCAACAGTCGTGCCACCAGGGGCCATATGTGTCACGTCACCATAACTTGGCATTTGGGGTCCAGATGCCATAGGCGAAGCAATCCCGGGCAGGATCGACGCGTACTAAGGAATCGTTCCTCGCCTTGTCACAGTCTTCAACATGGTGGGCGATGAGTTTGTAATTCTTCCCGTCCGACTTATAAAAATATTGTCTGGTAGGCGCGGACTTGCCTCGCGGATCGTAGGGCAGATGGGCAATGTAGTCAGGCGCAAGTCCCTTGATCCAGTCCGGTCCGGCTTGACCCCAGGGAGCGTAATAGCCATCCCAGCCTATGCTTACGGGATAAACACCATGATCTTGATGGTATTTTTCAAGGGCTTGACCGAGTTCGGTGAAATCGATCTTTCGTTCCTCGAAATGTCCGGTCGCGGGCGCGAGCAGGACCTTGCTGATGAGCGCCAGGCAGAAAATAAGCGCCAAGGCGGCCTCTAATGCATAGCGCATGCGGTTTCCTTGAGTCCGGCAACAGGACAATCGTCGTAGAGAAAAGCTTGGCCCACGGCGAATTTTCCTTGGCCATCCCGCGTGGTCACGGCTACCGTCTTGACCATGCCGTTTCGGGTGGTTCGCACGAGTTTGAAAAAATGCGTCTTGAGGACGGCGTTCCTCGAAATAAGCGGTACGTTGATCTCCTGGACAACCTCGCCCTGATCGTTTCGTACATCGAGGGTGTAAGCGGCGTCTTCGGCCAGGGAGATTTCCAGGACGTCGTGAGCGGCCGGCGGATCGAAGTCAATGGTCAAACCTGCCATTGGATGGACATAGACGCAGCTCTCGGGCCAGCAGGGAACGCCGTTTGCTTGATGCCGCCGCAATTCGCGGATGGCCGGCATCGAGATTAGGTCGTTTCGGCCGAGTTTGGCCAGGATGCGCGCCTTCATGACGTTGCGGAAAGAAAGGTCGCTTTCGCGGTCGTAAACCCAAATTTCATATTCCCGGTACGGCAGTCGCGCCCTGGGCTCGCCGAAGTAGTCGAGCAGTATTGACGCCTTGTCCGGAGTCTCGATGATGAAATCATAGCCCCGACAGGTGAAATCTTTCTCGAAGGCGTACCATTCCAGGTTGTCAACGTAATGGTGCGGCCCGAAGTCATCCGTGATCTGATTGATCCAGACCGGTTCTTTGGCAAATTTGGTCAGAAGTTTGGCCAGTTCCGGCTTGGCAAAACCTCGGCGCAGGCACTGCGGCCCGGCGATATCATCGAACGTGGCGGTGAACGCGGCGTGCTCCTTGAAATGATCGCGTGGGCCAAGGGCGAATTCTTCCCGGCGTAGATAGGCAGTGGCCAAGCAAGCCAAGACCAGAAGGGCAATTTTGATTTGATCTCGTGGACCACCCCACATCATAACAAAGGCGGCACTAAGAAAAAATGGAACGATGACGATTGATAGGGCACGAAACAGCACTATTTCGCGGTCAATGAAGGCAACGTAGAACAGGATCGTGAAGATCGGTGCCAGGGCCGTAAACAGGGCGAGTATGGCCCGGCCGGTTTGGATTGTGTGTGTGCGGGGGGGGCGTTTTCCTGCCTGGATACCTGCGGCGGCAAGCGGGACCAGTGCGGCGATACCGAGAACTGCAAGTCCTACGGCGGATAGGCCGTTCCGAAGGAATTGGCCGAAATGTTCTCCCAGGAAGATGATGAGCCGCGCTTGGAAAAATTCCAGTGTCAAGGGGACCTTTACGTCAATGGCGAGCCAGCCGAAACGATTGGCCGCGTCGCGCAGGGTGAAGCCAAGCGCAGCGGCGGCGGCCACGGCGAGAAAAAGCCGGGCGAGGCTTCGGAACTCTCCGGTTCGAAAAAACGCCAAAAGGCAAAGCGTGAGCATCAGCGGAACGAGATAGGCATAAAGCAACACGCCGTCGCTAAACACCCCGGCAAAGATAATGGCGAACATGATCCAAAGCGAACGGAGCGGATGTTTGCCGTTTAAGCACTCAAGGGCCAGGTACAAGACGCCAAGCCCAAGCACGGCCGAGCCCCCGTGAAAGACCGGGATGAGTGTGCAATCCAAAATTTCCGTCCGGTAAAAGACAAGCACAAAGAGGGTACAGGCCGCTAAGCTGTAGGCCAAGACGGGCCAAAACTCCTTGCCAGTTAGGCGACGGATGATTCCGGCCAAAAAGCCGGTTAGGCCGGCGGCCATGGTCAGGGCGTAACAGCCTAAACGGATTCCGATATCAGGGATGGGGTACAAGAGAAGATAGACCAGGGCATCCGGGAAAAAGTAGGGATTCCAGGCTACGTTCCACCATTTCAAGTGGTTGCCGGATAAGAGGTCCCGAACGAAGAAGTCGAGCCAGATTACCTCGTCGTGCTTGAAGATGTCGTTGGCCGGACTGCCAAGCAGGATCAGGGCCAAACCTAGGGCCAAAACAAGGCAAATGGTCCGGTAAACGGTCTTTGGATACATCTTGGGGATAGCTCAGAATTAGGAATTAAAAGTATATTGTGGGTCGTTAGGCCAGACGCAGTATATGATTATTTTCGTTTCGTGAAAAGACCCCAAATGGCCTCCGGTGGCATGACTATTGGGTCTACCCCTTCTATCGTTATCGATGAGCTTCTCCCAATTTGGGTTCCAGGCGTTAGGTGGTCTCCGGCATTCCTGGAGGGGATGATAAAAAACCGAGAACCCGAAATTAGCCCCATTTCCTCTGCAATAAATCGGCGTTCTTTTCAAGTGACTGGAGTAGCCCCCCATTTCGACCGGACACCTCCAAGCTCATAGGAGGTAGTGCTGGAGGTATGGCTAGACATAGTGCTAACGAGTTTCCAACGGTCGAGGTGGTGGCCAATGTCCAGCGCAGGCGCTGGACATTGGCCGAGAAGCTGAGTGTCGTCGAGGAGTCGTCCCAGCCTGGGATGAGCGTCTCCTTTATCGCCCGCAGGCACGGCATCGCGCCCAACCTCCTCTTCCGCTGGAGGAAACTCATGAGCGACGGCGGCAAGGAAGCGGTACGGGTTGACGACCTGGTGGTCGGGGCTTCCGGACTCAAGGTCTTGAAAAGGCGGATACGCGAGTTGGAGCGACTGCTGGGCAAGAAGACCATGGAGGTTGAGATCCTCAAGGAAGCCATCGAGATCGCCCGTGAAAAAAACTGATCTCGCGCACACCGTTGCCCTTCGAGGACGGTTCCCAATGAAGCGGATCGCCGAGGCCCTCGAGGTCGCGCGGTCCAGGCTTGCGCAGCGCGTGGGCGAGGCGCCAGGCAGGCGACCGCCGAGATACTCCATGGCGGATGATGCGTTCTTGCTGCCGCTGATCCGGGAGATCGTCGATGACCGTCTGACATACGGCTATCGCCGGGTGTGCGCCGTTCTCAATTGTCGTCTGCGCGAGCTGGGCCGTGCGGCGGTGAACCACAAACGAGTCTATCGCATCATGCGCCTTCATGGCCTGCTTTTGACCAGGCATACCGGTCGCCGGCCGGACAGGCCCCATGACGGAAAGGTCATCACCTTGCGGCGCAATCTGCGATGGAACGCCGATGTCTTCGAGATCGCCTGCATGAGCGGCGAGGCGGTCCGGGTCGCCTTTGCGATCGATTGCTGCGACCGCGAGGTTATCGGTTTCGTCGCCTCAACCACTGGAATCAGCGGCGGCTTGATTCGGGATTTGATGCTGGAGTGCGTGGAAAATCGCTTTGGCTCCGATCATGCGCCTTACCGCGTGGAGTGGCTCTCCGACAACGGTTCCTGCTTCACGGCCAAAGAAACCGTGACGTTTGCCGCCGATCTGGGCTTGATCTCCCGGTTCACACCGGTCAGAAGTCCAGAGAGCAACGGCATGGCCGAGGCCTTCGTCAAGACGTTCAAGCGGGACTATGTGTTCATTCATGATCGGCCAGATGCTCGGACTGTTCTCGGCCGACTTGCGGCCTGGTTCGAGGACTATAACGAGAGTCACCCCCACAAGGGGCTGCGGATGAAATCGCCTCGGGAGTTTATCCGTTCAGTTGAAAACGTGGGGTGTCCGGTTTAGCGGGGGCAACTCCAAGACGGACTCCGAATTCAAGGATGCAGAGTGCTAACAATATGCTTCCACCTGTTAGCAAGAGATTCAATATGATCTTTTTTAAGTTTTTTCCTAATTTTGAGACGAGGGGCTTTTTAATTCGGAATATTAATAAATTTCTGGTAAAATAAACTCTTTTGTCTTGTGGTTGTCCTATTGTTGTAAGTAAACCATCGCCGGATGCTCACCTCATGCCTAGACCAAAAATTGGGTGAAGCTCAACGTCGCTCATTTAAAATACTAAAGGGCCTATAAGCTTAGGAGCGATTAATGGGCACTTTTTTTGTCCGACAATGATTGAGAAACCACCTCAGGCGCAGTATGAGCGGTTGGATCAGGGCTTCAAGGATGATGTTGCCGGACATCTTCGAAACTTCGGCCGTCCTATCGTGGAAAACAATCGGCAGTTCGCGCAGGGAAAAACCTTTCATGCAGGCCCGGAAATTGACATCGACCTGGAAACAGTAACCGGTCGACCGGATGTCCTCAATGTCGATCGCCTCGAGAACTTTCCGGTTGAACGCCTTGTAGCCGCTGGTGAAATCATAGATGCGGCAGTCGTTCATGACCATCTTGAGGTAGAGTTGGCCGAGCAGGCTGATCAAAAGCCGGTGCAACGACCAGTTGACGACGCTCAGGCGCCATTTCCAATAACGCGAGCCGATGACGAAATCGCAGGTGTGCAGCGCTTCCAAGAAAAGCGGCAGATAATCTGGGTCGTGGGACAGGTCGGCGTCCATTTGGACGATGCGGGCGTAGCCCCGTTGGAGGGCCTGCTTAAATCCCAGGATGTAGGCCGTGCCAAGTCCGAGCTTGCCTGGTCGCTCAACCAGGGTGAGTTCGTCCGTTCTCCCCCGATCGCCAGCCAGCCGCCGGACCGTCTCGGCCGTGCCGTCCGGAGAATTGTCGTCGATGACCATGACATCGGCTTCAAGCGGCAGCTTCCATATCCTGTCCAGCAGCGTGACGATGTTGGCGGCTTCGTTGTAGGTTGGGATGATGATGACGGTATCGTTCATGGTGTGTCCGGTGTGGGCCGTAGCGGTTGCCCCGGCGGAAGATTCGGGGTTCAAGGGATCTACCAATCGCGTCCACCGTCTGTCCAAACCCCATAGGCCTGGCAATCCCGGACCGGGTCGATCAGTCCGGGCAGTTCGCGCTTGATCAGGCGGCAATCTTCGGGATGATGGGCGATCAGCCTGTAATCGCGGCCGTTTGACTTGTAAAAATACTGGTTGGCCGGGTCGTCGTTGCGGCGCGGATCGCGCGGCAAGGCCTTGGCGAATTCCGGCGTCAACCCCCTGATCCAATCCTCCGCGCTTCTGCCCCAGCGGGTGTGCAGGCCGTCGAAGCCTTCGCTGACGGGGTAGCCCCCGTATTTTTTCCGGTAGGCGTCGAGCATGCCGGCCAGGGCGGCCAGATCCCGCAGCCGCTCGTTTGTCTTGACGGCATGGTCCGGGTCGGGAAACCAGGTGGCCGCGCCCGGGGTCCAAAAACCATACGCCTCGCAGGTGTTGTTCGGATCGACCAGGTTCGGGCGTAGTTTGGTCATCATTTCGAGGTCTTCCGCGCCGTAGCTTATGAGCTTGTAGTCTACCCCGTCGGACGCGTAGAGGTACTGGTGGTCCGGCCGGCCGTCATGGCGGGGATCGGCGGGCAAGCGCGCGAGATAGCTCGGCGCGAGACCCGTGATCCAATCCGGCTCGGAGGCCCCGTAGGCGCTGTGCAGCCCGTCGAACAAGACGCTCTCCGGTAGGCTCCGTGGTCGCGCTTATACTGCTCGAGGGCCTCGCGGAGGGCGCGTAAGTCGGCGATGCGGCGCTTGTAGCTCCAGGGTGAGAGATAAAAATCGGTCAGGCGCCGTAGCGTCGGGGTTTGGTCGACCGTGGCGGCGTAATACCCCTCCCGGGTGGCCAGGACGCAAAAAAGAGCCAGCAGGGCGCAGGCGGCCAGGGCGGCGGCCAAGGGAGGGCGCATCATCTCCCTCCCGTCCCGCCCATATCGGGTTTGTGATTGCAATAGCAGCGGTCGTCGCGTTCGACGAGCCGGTAATAGCGGTAATAGGTGGTCGGGTAGGAAAAGTCCTCGCAGGCCACCTGGCGGACCGGGTCGTTCCAGTCTTTCGGGATGCTAGACAATTGATCCGTCCTGCCGAGGTCCTGGCAACGCCGTAGCGAGAGGGTGTAGGCGTCGACGCTTTTATAGGCCTCGAAGCCGCCGAAAAGGACCGTGACCAGCAGGAGCGCATGGAGCCAGGCACGGGCGTCGGCGCGGCCGGCGCACCAGGCGAGGGTCCGTTGCGCGCCCACGAAGGCCAGGAGAAAAAGCGGGACAAAGGCGATCAGGGTCCGCAGCATGTTGTGGAAATCGACGTCGCGGCGGGTCAGCGCGGTCGGAATGAAGGTCACGGGCAACAACAGGACGAGATAGAGATGCACGGGGGAGGAGCGGGCCAGTATTCGCCGGCAGGATTCCCACAAGCCAATCAGGACGAACGGCAAAAAGACCAGGTTCAGCGCGCCTCCGTAGGTGGCTTGGTATTCGTAGCGAGGCGGGATGTGGATAAACAGGAACACCGGACTTATGTGCGTAAGGAAATGCGAGGCGACGGCCAAGGGATCGGTTTCGAGAACGCTCGCCGCTCTGACCATGGTTTTGTGATTGAAGAGGGCTCCCAGCAGATGGGGAAGACCCAGGCAAGTCAAAAGGCCAAGGCCGAGGAGCAGGCCCCCGGCTTTGGCCGGCCGGAGAAGATCGCGGCCGCGGCGCAGGGCCAAAACGAGGACGACCAAAGCGGTGTTGGCCACGAAAAGGAATTTTGTATTCCAGTAGGCGTAAGGCAGAAGGCCGCTGGCAAGGCCGTAGAGCAGGCCGGCCTTGAGCGATTGCGGCCGGTCGATGACGGTGGCCGAGAACCAGACGGCCAGGGCGGTGCAGAACACCGCCAGCGAAGGTTCGGCTGGGAAATTCTGGCCGGCCAGAATCCAGGAGGACAAGAGCCCGAAGGCGAAAAAGGGGGGGGCGAACCAGCCGGCGGTCGCGGCGTCGGTCATTTTGCGGGCAAAGGCGACCAGAACGGCCATCCCGGCCAGGCCAAATCCCAGGGATATGGCCCGGGCCACGTATATCGACGGTTTGACGAAAAAAAAGGCCAAGGCGTTGAGATAGGCGAACAGGGGGGCTTTGAAATCCCCCACCGATTCCAGCGCGACGATCGGCAGCCTGACGCCATGCTCGTCGTGGCCGTATAAGCGCAGGCAGACCGCGCTGATCACGTCGGAGAGGCTGTCGTGAGACCAGCCGGTCACGGAGAAATTGGCGAAATACCCAGAAAGAGCCGCCGCGCCAAGCACGGCCCAGGCCACGGCGCGGGCGTGGCGGCCGGGCAAGGGGATGAAACGGGTGTCGTTCATGGGGAAACGGTCAAGACTCCATGGCGCCGCTGCCGCCGCGGGGACAAGGTTGTCGAAGGCATTTTCGCTACCATGTCGAAGCGCCCGGAGTCCAGTAACCGTAAGCGCCGCAGCCGCGCGCGGGATCGACCATATCCGGGTGCTCCCGGCGCAGTGTTTCGCAATCTTCGGGATGGTGGACAATCAGCTTGTAGTCGGTTCCGTCCGAAGCGTAGAGGTATTGGTTCGCGGGGTCGTCGTTGTCCCTGGGGTCCCGGGGCAGCGTCTCGATGTACCGGGGAGCGAGCCCCGCGATCCAATTCGGCCCGGATTCGCCCCAGTTGGTGTGCAGTCCGTCGAAGCCCTTGCTATGCGGATATCGGCCCTGATCGCGTCGGAAAGCCTCAAGCGCCTCGCGCAGCCGGTTGAGATCGAAAAGCCGCCTGGGCAGGAAGGAGGGCGTGAGGCGTCCGGCGCCGGCGGAGCGGTAACCGGCATAGGCGCAAGCCTCGGAAGGGTCGGCCAGTTCCCGGTAATGAAATAGGGTGGCCAGACAGAAGTCGCGGTCCTTGATGTAGAGAATATAGTCGGTCCCGTCGGAGGCGTACACGTAGTCGTAATCAAAGCCGTCGTCATCGGTTTTGGGAGCGCGGGGCAGAGCCGGGATGAATTCCGGGGTGAGACCGGGGATGTAATCGGGCGTGGTCGCCCCGTAGCGGCTGGTTGGGCCGTCGAAGGCGTAGGAAACCGGAAAATGGCCGTATTGGGCGCGGTACTTTTCGATCGCGCCGTTGAGAAGGCCGAGGTCGGTGCGTTTCTTGTCGAAGCTCGAAAGAAAATCGGTCGGCCCTTCGGGAGAGCGATAGCCGAGGCGGATGTCTTCAGTGTCCAACACCAACGACGGATTGCTGAAAAAGGCGATCCGCAGGTTTATTCTCGAGGTGAAGATGGCGAGCGAATAGCCGATTCGGTTCGAAAGGTAGTGGAAATCAGCCAGTATCGAAGCGTCCGGAACGGGACTTGGCCTCAGTCCCAGTATGTCTAGCAGTTGTTTGGCCGTCAGTTCGGCCTGGGCCGGTTGGCCCGGCGTCCCGGTCGCGCCGGCCGGGTATCCGCCGTGCTCCCGGTGGTAGGCTCCCAGGCCGGACTGGAGTTCCCGGAAGAAATCGACACGGGCGTTGTAGCGCGCGATGATGGGGTAGCCCTGGCCGATGAGGAGCACAACGAAAACGATATTGACAATATGGCCGAGCATGGTCACGGTCCGGCAGGCAGAGCTTTATAGATGAATGCCCAGGTTTGGGGCGAGGATGAATAGACGCCGAGGATGGCGATGCAGTAGATATAAAGACGGGCGGCCAGCCCGCGGCTGCCGGCCAGAGGCAGAAATTCGAACGCGTAGGCCAGCAAAAGTAAAAGAATCGCCAGGATGTAAGCCGAGGTGTACCGCGTCAATCCGGACATGACCTGTATTTCGAAATCGGTGAAAAAATAGAGGTAGAGGATCAAGACGCCGAGGAGATAGACGACCGCGCCGCAATGAAGGATGGTGAATTCTCCGAGCGTCTTGAGAACGTTTTGCGGTCTTTTGAAATACAAAGCGATCAGGCCGAAGGAAATGCATGAGAAGATGAAAAAATCCAGATGGGAAATGGTCCCGTTGCGATTTATGGACGTGTCGTCATCGATAAAGGCCTTCAGAAAGCGTTGGATCGTGTATTTTTCCCGTGCCGAGGCCGTGCTCGAAAAGCTGGAGGCCAATTTGGAAAGGTCCTGGCTGACCTGGAAGGTCGGTTTGAGGCCGTGCCCTGCGGTGTAGCCGTCCCAGGACAGCTTGGCCAGGAAGGGGAGCAGGCTTACGGCAACGAGGCAGGCGAAAACCTGCGGCATTTTTTTCGCTCTGGGCCTGGCGAGCAAGAGGACGAAGGCGTCGAAATACAAAACGATCAGGGTGATGATGGCGAAAAACATGCCCGGTTTTTTGAACAAAGGCAGCACGGCGAGCATCGGGGCGGCCAGGATGAACGTTGTCATGGACAGCCCCGGTTTTTTAATCCGCAGTAGCAAGGCGGCGCCGAACCAGGCGCCGATCATCGGATCGACCTGGAGCACATAATAGCCGATGCCCCGGTCCCAACTGAGATTGAAGACCAGCAAGAAATAGCAGGCGAGCAGGACTATGCCCCAGGACCAATGCCGGCGGGCGATGTTCCACGCGAGCAGGCAAAGGGGCCCGACCAGAAGCAGGCTTTGGGTGAAAAAGGCCTGGGGCGGACCGTATCCGGTGTAACGCAGGACAAAGTAGTCAAATAGGGCGGCGGCGCAGGGGTAATCCAGGTGGGCCCGCATAATCCGGGTCCCTTCGGTTCTCAGGGCGTCGGCCCGGTAGATTTCCTCCAAGGCCGGTATCCAGTGCCGGCCATCATCGTTGTTCAGGTCGTAATAATAGCCGCCCTGGAATTTTATCAGAAAAAAAACGACGTACAAGCAGAATATCCCAAAAGCCGGGTCGCGCAGGGTGTCGGCCAGCCCTGCCCGCCAGGAAGGACGGACCAGGGCGGTCCCCATGCAGGCGAAACCCAGGGCCGAGACGAAATACCAGCCGGGTCGCAGATATCCAATCAGACCGAAGCAATACAGGACCAGAATCAGGCTGGAAAAAACGAAGATCGGGATCGGGGCGAAGGGCAGCCGAAGAAGTTGTCGCGCGCCGAGAAACAGGCCGACCAGGCAAAGAAAAAAAAGCGCGGTCATGGTTTAGGCCACCCGCACTACCAGAGTGGCTTGGGTGAGCAGGATGGCCCAGTTGATGCTCTGGTAGAGAAGCTCCCCATGGCGTTCGGTTTCGGCGGCGGCCTCGGCGATCGGAACCGGACGTTCATCCGGAAAGGCCCAAAGCCCGAGCATTTCGAGCAGTCGCCTGGTCAGGCGATACAGCCGGGTCGGAGTGGAAAAGCACAGCAGCACGATGGCGCCCGGCCTGGCTTGGCGAAAATGGGCCTGGATGGCCCGCATGGTGTCATCCGGGTTGAAATGGTCGATAAGGCCGACGCTGTAGACAAGATCCGCCGTGGCCGGTTGCCCGACTTCAGCGAGGATGTTGGCTCGGATCGTCTCCAGCAGGCTGTCGTCCGGATGGCTGGAGGCCAAAAGGTCAAGGCCGTAGCGGCTGGTGTCCACCGCCAGGTAGGCGGCCTTGGGATAGCGGCGTCGAAAGGCGTCGTAAAAGCAGCTGTTGGCTCCGCCAAGCTCACAAATGCACTGGATCCCGCCGCCGGCGAATCGCCCGGCCAGCGCCAGGAGCTTCTTTTCCATAAGCCGGCGGGTGACCCGCGCCCTGATGACGGCGGATTTGTAATAACTGTCCCAGTCCGTGGCCCGGAGTTCGTCTGCGGTTGGGTCATGGCTGCTGAACACGAAAATGTCCTGAACGGAGAAACTGAAGATGAAGAGCAGGGTTTCGGCGATGATTTTACCGAGATATACGTTGGTTTCGAGATAGTTTCGCTGGAACGAGATCAGGCTATAGGACAGCAGCAGCAGCACCGTGGCCAACGCAGCATAGCGCAGGGCTTCCTGGACCAGTTCCCCGTTCGATTTGAAAACGAATTTGCGGGCCAGGGTGAAATTGAAGACACCGCTGGCGATACGGGCCAGCGCGGTGCTCAGGAGCAGGTTGTTTGTCAGGACGAATAAAATGCTGAACACTAGATAGTCCAGGCCGGCCGAGACGGCCGACAGGCCTGAAAAGCGAAGCAAAACATAATAGATCTTGAGGGAATCCAGGACCGGGTTGAAGTGTGAAGAGACGTTGCCCTGTTCGTAGACCGTGGTGATAAAAATCTCCTTAAAGGGCAGTCGTTTCCGGACTGTTTCCAGGAGCATCTCCAGCTCATAGTCGTAGCCGCTGGCCGGCAGCTTGAGGTAATGTTTCAGGAAATCCCTGGGAATGCCGCGAAGTCCGGTCTGGGTGTCGCTGATCGCGCGGCGGGTGAGGAGGGAGAAAATGTTGCGGGTCACGATGTTGCCGATTTTGCTGCGAAGCGGCACGTCGGGCCCGAAGGCTCTGGCCCCGAGGATGAGCGCGTTCGGTTCGGCGTACAGGTCGGCTGAGACCTTTTCGATGTCTTCCGGTAGGTGCTGACCGTCCGCGTCGGCGGTCACAACGCCCGGGCAGTCGGCCGGGCAGTCGGTCAGGATGTGGTTGAAAGCGGTCTTGAGCGCCTGGCCCTTGCCCAGATTGACTGGATGGCTCAGGACCGTGACCTGGGGATGAAAGTCTATCGCCTGGAAGATGTTGTTATAGCTGGGCGGCGAACCATCGTTGACCACCAGGATAAAGCGGTCCGGCTCCTTGGCGACCAGGGCTTCCACGGTTTGGATCAAGGCCTGGCCGGGCTTGTAGGCGGGAATGACGATGGGCGGCAGCACTGGCCTTAGATACCTTCGGACTGTGCCGGCGGCGCCGTCCGCTTCCGGGTGAAGCGCAGGCCCAAGAGCGCATTTTTGAGCATCATCCACAGGGCCTTGGCGGAGCGCACTTTGCGCAACTGCCGGAGGATGACCTGGGGACGCCCGTAAAAGCGCCGATAGAACTCCGCCTGTTTTTGCAGCAGCAGTTCCCGCGTCAAGCCGCGGGGGACGAAGACCGGCGTCCAGTAATTAAGCGAGGTCCAGTCCTCCTCAGAATAGCTGCCGTACTCCCTGGCCAAGGCATAGGAATGGGTTCCCGGAATCGGCGTGTTGATGGTCGCGACGATGTCGGTCAAGGGCAGGGACAGGGCGAAATCGATGGTCTGGCCGATGGTGCTTTCCGTATCGATATGGTGCCCGACCATGAAAAAACCGGTGGTGTTGATGCCCAGTTGCCGGCACCATTCCGTGACGTTGCGCACCTGCTCCAAGGTGATGCCCTTCTTGATGAATTTCAGGACGTCTTCGTTGCCGCTCTCGATGCCGAAGCGTATCTGCCAGCAGCCCTTGCTGGCCATGAAGCGCAGGATGTCGAAATCGATGTTGTTGACCCGGGTCATGCAGGTCCACTGGAAACGGATGTTCTCCTTGTCCAGCAGATCGAAAATCTCATGGACCCGATGTTTGTCCAGGACGAAGGTGTCGTCCAGAAAAGCAATTTCCCTGGCCTGGTAGGTGCGGACGATCTCTTTGATTTCGGCGACGACGTAAGCGGCCGAATGCAGTCTGGCCTTGCGGCCGAAAGTGTTGTTGTCGCAGAAGATACACAGGTATGGGCAGCCCCGACTGGTGATCATGCTGACCACCGGGGTATCCCTGAAGGCTCCGACCGGAGGCTTGTAGACCGAGATCTCGGGGCACAGGTCGCGGGCCGGAATAGGAATGGTGTCGATCTCGCCGATATACTCGCCCTTGGGGTTGTGGACGGTCTCGCCGCTTGAGCGGTAGTACAGGCTCGGGATGTCGGCCAAGGCTCCCTGGTCCAGCAGAAGAAAGCGGGCCAGTTGCAGCAGGGGGGTCTCGCCTTCGCTTATGATGCCATAATCGAAAGCACCGGTGTTCATGGTCGGCAGGGGCATGGCCGTCATGTGCGGGCCGCCGATGACCACGATCGTCCCGGGCAGCTCGGCCCGGATCAGCTCGGCCAGGCGCCTGGCGTTGCGGAAGCCCACGGTGGTCGAGGTCAGGCCGATGATCCGGGGCGAGAGCTTCCGGGCCATCTCGATGACCTCTTCATGGACGATGTGCCGGGCCTCGGCGTCGATGACCTCGACCGGAAAATCGTGCCGGCGCAGGTTGGCGGCCAGATAAAATATCCCGAGCGGCATCTGGTGGCCGCCGATGTCCCCTATCTCCCTACCGTAGCGCTCGGCACTGGTGATGTAAGGATTGACGAGCAGAATCATGCGTCCTCCCAAGAAGGGCCCGTTGGCCGGCCATGACCAAAAAATTTCAACCCACCGAGCCGGTGGATCGTTTTCCCAGCTATAACCGCCGACAGTAGCAAGAAAAGCGCGAGCGATATGCGGTCGCAGATAGCCTGACTCCGGGATATTCTCCAGGAGGTCTCCTTGTTTTCCAGAAACAGAGGGAGGTTCGGGTCGTCGATCGTGATTCGGTCCAGAAACTCCACCCCGTTTTCCCGAGGGAAAATATAGCCGGCCGGGTGCATCATGTTAGCCTGTCCGGCTTCCACGCGCCAGACGCTTTCGCCGACGAACAGCGGAAAATGGATGTTGTTGTCCAAGATGAGGGTTTCCTCTGTTTTTAGACAACTGGCCTGCTTGTCGTAGAATTGGTATTCGTAATCGTTCTCGATCCTGGAGATGGCAAAGGGTCGATCGCGGTGGACGATGTCGTCCCAGTCCCGCTCCAGATGGCTGACGTCGAACGTATAATTGGTTTTCGCAGGGATATCGATATAGGCCGCAAACCAGGCCAGGGCTAAAACCGGCAAAATACGGATCAGGCGGGGAGGGACGACAAAGGACAGTCTGGCCGTCAGATGGGCGGAAAGAACCGTCAGGGGCAGGACAAAAATTGCCGCGTTGCGCAGATTGACGCGAAGCGACTTGAAAAAGGGTAGGGACTTCACGATATGATAGAGCGGGCCTTTGGCGATGCACAGTTCCACGGAAAGCCAAAGACATAGGCCGAGCAGGGCCCAGATCGACCATGGGGCCTTGCGGCCTTGCGACCGGCTTCGGTCGGGGCCGAACCAGGTCCGCGCTCCCAGGCACAAGGCGATGAAGAGGATGAACAGGATCAGGGGGGAGACGCCGATGTCGATCTCGTGCAGGCCCCAGATTGTGCCGATGGCCCGCTTGAGTATGTCGGCGATGTTGCTGTCGGAATGAGGTTGGAAGTCGCCGGCGATGGTGACCAGGGGGGTGGTGAAAAGCTGGTGGAAAAGTCCGAGCAGGGCGTTTTTGAGGCTTGAGGTGTAGATGTCCCCCGTCTTCCGGGGTAAAAAACGGGTCAGTAGGTACACAGCATGGAGCTTGGATAGGGACAGAAGCGCCCCCAGCCCGAGGCCCACGGGCAGGGTCGGCCATTTCCAGCCCAAAATTCGCCGGCCCAACAGCACCCGGAGGCTCAGCACGGTGATGGTGAAGGACATGGCGAAAATGATGGCCAGATTGTAACCCCCGGCGTACACAAAATAGGCGCTCACAAAGGCGTAGAGCAACGTTTTTGTCAAGCCGGACCAGGACCCATGGTAATAGACGTACAGCAAGACCGGCAGCAGGTGATAGACGTGAAAGGTGATATGCCCAGCGGCGATGTGGTGGAGGTAGAAGGCGGTGGTGGAATAGATCGCCGCCCCGGTCAAGGCGACCGGGTGGGGCAAGAAGAGCGAGCGCCTAAGCAGCAGGTAGACGCAAAAGTAGCCGAGCAACAGAAAAAGAGCGTAGATCAAGTTGACTGCCAACCAGGGGCTGAGCCAGAGAGTCAGGATTTGCGGAAGTATGAACTGGGTGAACTGCGGATTGGGATAGGAGACGAAGCCACCGAGAAAAGAGGGGGTCCACCATTGGATGGAAAACAGTCCGTTGTTGAGAACGTAAATGAGGGTGTCGAGGTAGCGGGGAAAGAATAGTTCGTAGTCCGGCCCGACTTTAGGGTAGCTCCAGTTCAAAGCGGCCAGATGCACAGCGACGACAGCCAAACCGAAGGTCCATGCCTCCATTCTCCCTGATGCGAATCCAGGAGAACTCCGTCTGCCCGGGCTATGTTTACGGCTCACCAACTCGCTGCTCCCTTGGTCCAGTAGCCATAGGCCTTGCCTTGGCGAGCCGGGTCCATCATTTCCGGATGCTCTTGTTTGGCCCTGGGCAGGTCTTCCGGGTTACCGACGACGAGCTTGTAGTCTTTGCCATCGGATATGTACTGGTATTGGTATTCAGGATCAGTGGTGCCGCGCGGCTCTTTGGGTAGTACGTCGATATAGCCAGGGGCGAGGTGGGCGATCCACTGGTCGCCTGAATACCCGTAATTGCTGAACAAGGCGCTTGTGCCACGGCTGACGGGATAGGCTCCCTGGGCGGCGTAGTACGTATCGAGGGCTGCTTTCAACCGGGCGAGATCAGACAAGCGTTGAGTGTACCATTGCGGGCGGCTGCGGACCGGCCGCCAGTTCTCGGCCCCTCTGG
>Ga0326727_10015987_pt1 | contig 15957 bp, 13 predicted proteins | sample MB2enrmetagenome_FD_207643 | JGI IMG/M metagenome (GOLD analysis project Ga0326727, IMG submission 207643) | Lab enriched peat soil microbial communities from McLean, Ithaca, NY, United States - MB29MY | ecosystem: Environmental > Terrestrial > Soil > Wetlands > Peat | place: USA: New York...
ATATGGTCATGCGGGGACTTGAACGGCAAACCGCCCAGAGTCATGGTCACGCGCGGCCCGATGTCGTAGCCCAGAGTTACTGCGCGCAGGAAATGCGTGCCGCTAATGCGGAATTGCTCCCCGGCGGCCAAAGCGGCAGGGACAATGGCGCATCCCGGATGGCAATGGGAAGGAGCGTGGGAGTCGTCCGTCTCGTCGGAATGGGCGAGCATTCCGTTGGCGAGCGCCGCCTCGATGGGGCCGCACCGAAGGGAAGAAGCCGCAACCGTTGCGATCTTCTCGCCTCCATATTTCTGCGCGAATTCTATGGCCAGCTTGCCGGGAGGCAGTTGCGAACCGGAGATCATGGCGCTCAGCGTGTCGAGAATGTGATGCTTGGCCTTTTCGACGACTTCATCCGGCAAAGCCCGGTCGCAGGCGGCGGCCATGTAGGTGCTGAGCTTCTCCATTACCGGGCTGATCACCGGAGCAGTGCCGGGGGGCGTCGCTTTCTCCACCGCCTTTGCCAACGCCGGCCAGATGGCGCCGCCCGCAAGCAGCCATCCCGCGCCCTGCAACAGATGCCGCCGGCTTATGGTCAGACCACACGCTTCCTCTATTTCTGGACGATTGGTGTTTTCAGGACTCATGAGTAGTTTCCCTTGCCAACCAGCCGGCTGAAGCAATGGCTGAACTTAGCCAGCGAAGGTATGAATCGGTCTTTTGGTGTTGGCCTGGTACGCCCAAATCCTACTACTCACGGACAATTTTGGAACCGGGAAAAACGGCGGTGGGTTGGAGGTTTCATTGATGGCGCAGGTCTGCTATTGTCGTCGCGAGCGTAGCGACAAAAGAGGTAGCGCTGGGCCGGCAGCATGCTTATGCGCGGGCCTGGAGGTCTAGTGTCGCTTACTTTGCGAACTCATGGGAGGGACCACACGTGTCAGGGCACGACTTTTAGTCGTGCCGCAAAGGTTCCCAGTGGACTTTGGGCTTTAGCCCCTGTCCATCGGGCGTCTCAAGCGGCACAGGAGCTAAAGCCCAGCCCTATTATGCGTTTTTCGGCACGACTAAAGTCGTGCCCTGACACGTGTTGCACGACCAAATCCATCGTGATTGGCAAAGTAAGCGACATTAGGCCTGGAGGCCCCCGCCACAGCCGGCCCCGCTTGGCGGGGCCAGCGCTACGTAGCAAGGGCTTTGGGATAGCAGGCCCACGCACCACTCGGGACGACGAGGGCCGAGCGACAAAAGCCGAGAAGTAAAGAAAGAAGGAGAAGGATGAAAAACGGATATCGGTTGGGCTTGAGGATCTGGGCGGTTCTGGCGGTATTAGCGGCCGGGTGCATCGCCGCCATGGCAGCGGAGTCGCTTACCTGGCAAATATCCGATCCGACCGGCGCGATGGACATAACGGAGCTTCATGCCCCGCGGCTGGATACGCTGGCGGGGAAGAAGATCTGCGAGCTCTCCAACGATAGTTGGCAGGCGCATCGTGTCCTGCCGGCCATCAGGGATCAACTGAGACAAAGGTTCCCGAGCGCCAAATTCGTCCCCTTCACGGAATTTCCCCAGGGAAATCGGGGGATCGACAGTGAAAAGGCGGCCGAACTGGTGGCCGCGAAGGGATGTCAGGCCGTCATCATAGGCGATGCCGGTTGAGGGTCGTGTTCTACAGCGAGCGGCCGGGCTGCCGCTCGAGTCGAAAAGCAAGGGATTCCCACCGTCATTGTTCAGCGCGTTGAATTCGTTGAAGTGGTTCAGAACGCAGTTTCCGGATTTGGCTTTGCCCCGGAAGCCGCAGCGGTCAGTTTTCCCGTAGATCTGTTCCTGGTGGGCAGCGATCTGACGCCAGTGAAGGATAACATCGACAAATTCATCAACGCGCTAACCAAGTGGCAACCGTCGATCAAAGAGAAAAGGGCTGTGGAGCCACCTCCGGTCACGATTCAGGGAAGGGACTTCGAAGACAACTTGAACCAGATGAACCGGCTGTTTGCCCGAAACCGCTGGGGCGATGGCCTTCCGCTGCTTCCGGCCACACCGGAAAGAGTGAAATGGATTCTGCGTGGAACCGATCTGGCCCCGGGAACGAGGATCGGAAAAATTCTTCCCCGGGGGCGAGTGGCCACGGTGAACACGCTGGCTGTAGCGCTGGCCCTGGCTGGCGGAAGGCCGGAGTACCTTCCAGTCCTGATTGCCGCCGTCGAGGCCATGATCGACCCGGGCCTGAACCACCAGAGCTGGCAGGCCACCTCTTGCAGCGTCTTTCCGGCGGCGATTGTGAACGGACCGATCGCTAAACAGATCAGGCTGAATTCGGGCTTTGGCCTCCTTGGCCCGGATTCGGTTCATCCCGCTGGGGGAGCGATTGGGCGGGCGCTGCGCCTGGTACAGCAAAACGTGGGCGGAGCGGTCCCAGGAAGCGGGACCATGGCCCAGTTCGGCGGCATGCGTTACACCAACGCCGTTTTCGCGGAAGATGAAAAGGGTCTTCCGCCGGGCTGGAAGCCTTTGAGCGTAGAGTATTTCGGCGCGCCGGCGGGCGAGAATGTCCTCACGTTCTACCCGGTTTCCGGCGCGGTGAACATCCTGCGCCGCGGAACGGGAAAGGAAACCGCGGAAGAGGAGGCGCTGGCCAGCCTGCATCGCGTGGCCCAGTACATGGCGGCGCCCAATCCTAATGCGTTAGAGGGGTACGAGGAGGGAACACCGGGCATCCTTCTTTTCTCTACCACCGTTGCCAATCAGCTCGCTAAAAATGGCTGGACCAAAGAGAAGATTAAGGAGTTCCTGTGGGAAAACTCCAAGGTGCCCATGGAAAAGCTGAAGCGGGCCGGCATGCAGTATTTTATGGAAGACAAAAAGCTGGATCCGAAATACGTCGTCGATCCTTTCCCGATCAGTAAACAAGCCCGCAATATTATGCTGGTGGTGGCCGGAGGAGCCCATCCAACGCATGCCTACTGGATGCAGGGCGCCCAGGCCTCGAAGACGGTGTATCGCAAAATCCAGATTCCTGCTGGTTGGGACCAATTGTTGAAAGAGGCGGAAGTGGAGTTGGGGCCGTTGCCGGAAGAGCAGTAACAAGTTGCAAGTAGCAAGTAACAAGTAGCAAGGCGTATTGCCCTTGCACGAGACTTTGGAGCGGGTGTGAGAATCCCTCTGCCGTCGCTACGATCAATAAAGCCCGGTGCTTCCACTGATATCAGGCCGCATTGGACGCGGCGTTGGCCAGGGGGAGCCACACCTGAAAACGCGTATCGGCGGGTTTGGAATCGACCTGGATATTGCCTCGGTGTTGCTTCACAATCCGCTGTACCGTGTCGAGCCCCAGGCCCGTGCCCTCGCCGACGCCCTTGGTGGTGAAGAAGGGCTCGAAGATGTGCGATTTTATCTCGGCGGGAATGCCGGGACCGGTATCGCCTATTTCGACCACCACGCAATCTTGCTGACGAAAGGTGCGAATGCGAAGTTCGCCCTTGCCGTCCATGGCGTCAATCGCGTTGTCGATCAGATTCGTCCAGACCTGATTGAGCTCGCTGCCGAACGAATTTACGAGGAACGGGACCGCCTGGTAGTTGCGTTGCACAGTGATGCCGCGTTTGAGCTTATGGTTCAAGATGATTAGCGTCGTCTCCAGGCTTTTCACGACATCGACATTCTGCACCGGAGACTGGTCCATGTAGGTGTATTCCTTGACCGCCCCGACCAGGTCGGAAATACGCGAGGTGCTGCTTTCGATTTCCTGCAACAGGGTGGCAATCTCGACGGAAGCGGCGATTCTAACCAGGGCGGCGCGCGCCGTGCCGGCGTCAAGATTCTCGAATAAGGAGTCGAGGGCCGACGGCTTGATTCCTCTCTGCGCCAGCTCGGCCGCCAACTCCCACAAATCGTTCTGGCCGTGACTGCGCAATAGAGAATCAATCTGCTCTTCCAAATCGCTCACCGTCAGCGGGTCGGGGGGTATCTCATCGCGCTGGGTAAACGACAACTCCAGCTTCTCGATTTCGGTTCTTTGCGTGGGAGTCAGCTCGCGCCGGCCAAGTTCGTGGCTGGCGTCTTTGATGCGATGCAAGGCTTCCCGCAACTGCGCCGCCGCGCGCTTGGCGGCAGAGGCGGGATTATTCAGCTCGTGGGCGAGTCCCGCGGAAAGCTTTCCGAGTCCCGCTAGCCGATCACGCTGTTGTTCAATACGCGTGGTTTCGCGGATGCGGTCTGCCATTACCCCGACCAGACGCTGGACCAGTTCCGGCATTTTCTGAATGAGCTCGGGAAACAGTGAGGCGGGAAAGCGCAGGAGGCGGCCGTCGCTGATTGCCCTTCCCGCCACAGTAAATTGCTTCATACGGGAGAACGGCAGCAACCCAGTTACGTCACCCACCCGGTTGGCAATCACGGTGGTTTCGCCGCCGAACTCACCTCGCCACTGAAATTCACCCTCCAGAACGACGAACATAGCGTCGGCGGGATCGCCTTGCCGGGCATAAGCTTCCCCTGCCTTGACACTAATTTCCTGGGCACGGCTGAGAAACCACGCAATCTGATCGTGCGGCAAATCCGCGAATGCCGGCACGCGCAACAGTTCCGATGGAGTCGTCATTTAAACCTTGCTCAAATACTGATGAATGAACTGCACCGCTACAGAGCCTTCGCCTACGCCCGAGGCCACGCGTTTCACCGAGCCATGCCGCACATCTCCCACAGCAAACAGGCCGGGAACGTTCGTTTCCAGCAGAAACGGATCCCGGTCGAGCGTCCATCCCTTGGGGCGTTCTCCGTCTCGGATCAAGTCCGGGCCGGTCAGGATGAAGCCCCGGTCGTCCCTTTCGACCAGATCACCCAGCCAGCCGGTCTGCGGCAGGGCGCCAATGAAAATGAACATGGCGCTCGCCGGCACGCGCTCAACCTGGTTGGTGTCCGAGCAAAGAACGGAAATTTCTTCCAGCCGCGTTTCGCCGTGCGCCTGGGCGACGCTGGCGTTGGTCCAGATCTGAATGTTCGGGGTCTTTTGGACCTGGTCCACCAGATATTGCGACATGGTGCTGCCGAGTCCGGCGCCGCGCACCAGCAGCACCACCTTTTCGGCGTATTTGGCGAAGTTGATGGCGGCCTGGCCGGCGGAATTGGCGCCCCCCACCACATAGACGATTTCGCCCTTGCAGGAAAGCGCCTCGGTGGCGCCGCCCCCATAGTAGACCCCGGCCCCCTGCAACTTATCGATTCCCGGAGCTTCCAAGCGCCGCCATTGCACCCCCGTCGCGACCAGCAAGGTATGACAAGAGATCTCATTTCCATCCGCCAGTTGTATGATCCGGTAAGACCCTTCCGTGCGGAGACGCACCGCCTCCTGCGGTGAGAGAATCTCGACTCCGAAACGTTGGGCCTGCACGACCGCCCGCCGGGCGAGATCGCCGCCGCTGAGTCCGGTGGGAAATCCCAGATAGTTTTCGATGCGCGAGCTCATTCCGGCCTGTCCGCCCGGGGCCTCCCGCTCGATCATGACGGTGTGGAGACCTTCGGAGGCCCCGTAAACCGCGGCCGCCAGACCGGCAGGTCCGCCACCGATAATTGCCAGGTCATAAAAGCTGGTTTGGGCGCGTGTGCGCAACCCTACCTTCTGCGCAATTTGGGCCGGCACGCTCTCCAGAAGCTTGGTCCCGTCGGGAAACAGTACGACAGGAAGATTGGCCGCCTCGGGCCCAAGCGCCTCGAGGAGACGTTTGGTCTCAGGATCGCTGGCGGAAAGCTCAACGTCGATCCATTGATAGGGGACGTGATTGCGCGCCAGGAAATCCCGTAGTTCGTAACATCGCGGCGACCAGCGCGTTCCCAGAACGCGGATTCCCTCGAAGGCCGGCCGATAGGAAGCCCGCCAATCGTCGAGTAAGTCATCCAATTGGGGGTAAAGATGATCGGCCGGCGGGTCCCAGGGCTTCATGAAGAAATAATTAATGTTAGCTTCGTTGATGGCGCTGATCGCGGCACTGGTATCCGCGTAGGCGGTCAACAGCGCCCGCTTGGCATCGGGAAAGATCCGCATTCCCTCCTGAAGAAAGGCGACGCCATTCATCCGGGGCATGCGCTGATCGGCCAGCAGCAACGCCACGCTGTCATTCCGCACCTTCAACTGCTTGAGCAGGTCGAGGGCGCCTTCGGGAGAGTCGCTGCCGATTACCCGATATTCAGCCCCATACTGCGAGCGAAGATCCCGTTCGATTGCCCGCAAGACATCGGAGTCGTCATCTACACTGAGCAGAATTGGTTTGGGCATGATGGTTTCAGCCTATCTATCCCAGATGCACGTACCCATAGCCAAGGAGGAGATTATTCGGTCTTTACCGGCTCCCATTCACCACGAAGGACACAAGGGACACGAAGGTACGCCGAGGAAGCCACGGAACCAGAACCAGAGCTCCGAGCCAGTTCTGGACTACTGACGTAGAATTCCACGCATGGCCGTACGAGTTTGAGGTACGTGGGCTTGACCGGTTGCTTTTCGCCTAGCAATCCTTAATTGCTGCCGCGCCTGCCTGGCCGCGCATACATCTTGAGCGCTAAATCAATGAACGCCGTAGCCGCGGGATGGCGGTCGTGTTTGCGGAAGCCAAGGGCGATCTCGGACGGGGGCAGGCCTGCAATTCTGCGGACCACGACGCCGGAGATGCGGTAGTTCTGCACCGACAAGGGCGCGATCGAGACCCCAAGTCCCGCGGCGACGAGCGAGACGAGGGTGTACATGTCGTTGGCTTCCTGCGTAACCGCCGGCGTAACTCCTGCATCCTGCAGGGTTCGGAGGATGAAATCGTGGAAACCGGGGGCACGTTCGCGCGCATACACGATGAATTCGGATTGCTCGAGATCTTCCAGGCGGAGGTTCTTCTTATGGGCCAGAGCATGAGTCACCGGCACGAACAGCGAGAGAGGTTCGCGGTGGATCGGAATCGTTTCGATTTCATGCGGATCCGCAATGGGCAGACGAAAGAAACCGAGATCGAGGGCGTTGCTTTCCAGCATGGCGACCTGATCGGCGGTCAACGTGTGCCGCAGCTCCAGTTGCACATGCGGATGGCTTCTGCGAAAACGCGACACCAGCGGAGGCACAATATGGGCGGCCGCGGTGGAGATGAAGCCGAGGCGAATCCGGCCGAGTTTGCCCTGTGCGGCCTGCACGGTTCGCTCGGCGACCCGACTGGCTTGGGCAAGCAGTTCGCGAGCCTGGTCACGAAACACGCGCCCCGCGGCTGTCAGGCCGGTTTTCTGGCGGTTGCGCTCGAGCAGCCGGACGCCCAGCTCTTTCTCCAGGGCGCGAATCTGAAGGCTCAGAGCCGGCTGGCTCAGGTGCACCTGCTGGGAAGCCCGGCTGAAATGCAGGCAGTCGGCTACGGCTAGAAAGTATTGCAACTGGCGAATTTCCATCTGGGTCCTCGAAAACAGAACCTTTTCACCGCAGAGGATCCTTCGACAAACTCAGGACAGGCTCAAAGGACGCAGAGGTACACAGAGGAATGAGGACGATGAAAGCAACGGATATAGATTCCCTCCGCGTCCTCTGGGTACTCTGCGGTGAAGTTTTTTCACGCTTTCTGTGCTCCTTGCGTTTTTACTGGCTGCCCACTTTCCGCGCAGGCTTCTGCGCGCTTGCGCGGTGAAGCTTGAGCGCCAGCTTGATGAAGGCCATAGCGTCGGGGTTCTGGTCGTGCCGGCGGAACCCGATTGCGACCACGGCCGCAGGCATCCCGGGGAGCTTGCGGGTCACAATACCTGGGAGCCGATAGCCCCGCACCGATAACGGGGCGACAGCCACTCCCATGCCCGCCGACACCAGGGAGACCAGCGTGTACATCTCGCCGGTCTCCTGCGCCACCATGGGGTTAAATCCGGCCTCGTTCAACATCCGCATAATGGAGTCGTGATAGCCCGGAGCGCTCTGCCGGGCGTACATGATGAAGGGGGAAGTTCTAAGGTCTTCCAGCCGCAGCTCCGGCTTGTGCGCTAAGGAATGAGTGGCGGGCAAAAGCACGACGAGCGGTTCGCGAAAAATGGGCATCGTCTGGATCTGTTCATGCTCGGTGATGGGAAAGCGGAAAAATCCCACATCGAGCGTGTGGTTCTGCAACATCGATATCTGGGCGGCGGTAAGCAGGCTTCTGAGTTGCAACTCGACCTGCGGGTGCGACTGGCGAAAGCGGGAAACCAGGCGCGGCATGATCTGGGCCGCGACCGCGGTGGAGATGAAGCCGACGCGCAGGAGCGCCACTTTGCCATGCGCCGCCCGCGCGGTACGTTCCGCCGCCCGCTCTATGCTGGCGAACAGTTCGCGGGCTTCGTCGCGCAAGACGGCGCCGGCATAAGTCAAAGTCGTCTTCTGAGTGTTCCGTTCCAGCAACGCGACTCCTAATTCCTCTTCCAGCGCGCGGATTTGCAGCGTCAAAGCCGGCTGGGTGCGGTGCAGGTATTGAGCTGCTTTGCGGAAGTGCAGGAATTCGGCTACCGCCAGAAAATATCGCAGCTGGCGAAAGGTGATGCCCCGTTCGCTGGGGTCGAAGTTCATGGGAGAATCCTGATCAACACCCACAGGGGCTAAAGCCCACAATCAAAAGGGGCCCGTTCGGCACGACTGAAGTCGTGCCCTGACACGTGTGGTACCTACCGTGAGTTCGTAGAGTAAGCGACATTAGGCCTCGGGTCCGCTGGCAGGCCGAGATTGCTTTCCGGAAATTCTTTCCGTCGGTTACGTCCTGATTTGCTCAGCTTATCACCAAACGAAAATCTTTAAATTTTACATTTACACCTAGATTCGGCATTGTAGTGAGACTGACCGGTTACAAATTGGCCGGTTTATTGCTGGTTGCACAAATAGTGTCCTATGTTGGCGTGGGAAATGCAGATTCCTCGCTGTGTTCGGAATGACAACCTGGGACATTGACAGGGGGCTGGAACCAAATGGATAAGCGCGTAGCCAACGCCGATACGGCGATTGAGAAAGTAACTGACGGGGCAACGATTCTGATGGGCGGGTTCGGGACTTGCGGTAATCCCGAAAACCTCATTGCCGCCGTGATGCGCAAGGGCCTGAAGAACCTTACCTGCGTGTCGAACAACGTAGGCATGGCGGATTTCGGCCTGGGGTTGCTGGTGTCCGAAGGCCGGGTTAAGAAGCTGATCTGCAGCTTTCCCGGGCTGAACAAATCTTGCGAACAGCGGGTGTTGAACGGTGAGGTCGAGATCGAGATCAATCCGCAGGGGACCCTGGTTGAGCGATTGCGGGCAGGCGGGGCGGGGATTCCGGCATTCTATACGCCGACCGCGGTGGGCACGGTGCTGGCTGAGGGCAAAGAGGTGCGCGAGTTCGACGGGCAGAAGTATCTTCTGGAGCGTGCGTTGCGCGGCAATTTTGCTTTCATCAAGGCGTGGAAGGGCGACCGCTGGGGAAACCTGGTGTATCGCAAGACGGCGCGGAATTTCCATCCGACGATGGCCACCGCGGCGGATTACGTAATTGCCGAAGTGGAAGAACTGGTCGAGCTCGGCTCGCTGGATCCCGATAGCATTCACACTCCGGGAATTTTCGTGGACGCTATTTTTCAGGGAACGAAGTACGAGAAGAAGATCGAAAAGCTGGTCTTGCGCAAGCGCGCGTAAGCTCAACCGCACGCGGGGAAGGGAAAAGATGGCACAAGCGAAGATGGCACAAGCAATGGATCCGAAGGAGAAGATTGCCCGGCGCGTCGCCCAGGAGATGCGTGACGGCTATTACGTGAACCTCGGTGTCGGCATACCAGTCATGGTCGCGGACTATATTCCTGAGGGAATGGAAGTCGTGCTGGAAGCGGAGAACGGCATGCTTGGGATCGGACCCTATCCCTATGAGGACCAGGTAGATCCGGACCTGATCAACGCCGCGAAGGAGCCCGTTACCGAGATTCCGGGAACTTCCTATTTCACCAGCGCCGACTCTTTCACCATGATCCGCGGCGGTCATATGGACGTGACCGTGCTGGGCGGCATGGAAGTAGATGAGAAAGGCAACCTGGCCAACTGGACAGTTCCCGGCAAGAAACTGCGGGGTGTGGGCGGAGCGATGGATCTGGTTTCCGGCGCCCGGCGCGTCATCATCGCCATGGAGCATACGACCAAGGATGGACAGCCCAAGATCGTTAAGGGGTGCACTTTGCCTCTCACGGGCATCGAGGTTGTCGACCTGATCGTAACCGAACTGGCCGTCATCGAGGTCACGCCCCAGGGATTGGTGCTGCGCGAGGTGGCGCCGGGTGTCACTCCCGAGGCGGTGCAGAAAGTCACCGAGGCGAAATTGCGGGTGGCCGAAAATTTGAAAACCATATCGCTCTGAGGCCCTCGGAAGAAGAGATCCAAAGCTAACTTACAAAAACGGAGAGGTCATCATGGCAATTAAAGAAGGCTGGGCCGGCCGGTACTATGAAGATTTTGAGGTCGGAGATATTTATCGTCATCGACTAGGGCGGACGGTAACCGCTACCGACAATATCTGGTTCACCCTGCTCACAATGAATACTAACCCCGTCCACTTTGACCATGCCGTATCGGCGAAGACGGCATTCGGCCGGCCGATAGTTGTTTCTACACTCACCCTCGCCCTAGTGACGGGCCAGTCGGTCAGCGACATCTCGCTCAATTCCATGACTAATTTAGGCTGGGATGAGGTTCGCCTGCCTAATCCGTTGTTTGAGGGCGAAACGCTTTATTCGCAAAGTGAAGTCCTGGAGAAGCGAGACTCGAAATCCAACCCCAAGGTGGGTATCGTAACCTTCAAGAGTACGGGTTTCACGCAAGACGGGAAGGTGGTTATCGAATTCAAGCGAATTGTCATGGTCTATAAGCGGGGGCATATGCCCGAGGCGATGAGTGGCCCCCAGATCGGACCCAATATAAAAGGAGGAAAGTAATGGCCACATCACCGAAGATTGCCCTGGTCACCGGAGCGGGTAGCGGGATCGGCAAGTGCGTCTCGATTGCTCTCGCTAAAAATGGGTATTCGCTGGTTCTTGCCGGCCGGCGCCTGGAGCGCCTGGAAACGACCGCGGCGGCGGTAAAAGAGGCCAATGCGCAAGTGCTCGTCGTGCCTACGAACGTCACCGAGCCGGCCTCGGTAGCCGAGCTATTTGCGAAGACCAAAGAGACTTTCGGCCGGCTCGACCTGCTATTCAATAACGCCGGCTACGGCGGGCGCGGCGTGCTGCTCGAGGATCTGCCATTCGAACAGTGGAGGGCGGTGCTCGATACGAACATGACCGGCACGCTTCTCTGCACGCAGCAGGCATTCAAAATCATGAAGGACCAGGATCCGCGCGGCGGACGCATTATCAATAACGGCTCGGTTGGGGCGCACAGTCCGCGGCCGAATTCCATCGCGTATACCGCGTCCAAACACGGAATCACCGGTATCACCAAAGCGACCTCGCTCGACGGCCGAAAGTACGACATTGCCTGCGGTCAGATCGACATTGGCAATGCGGCGACCGAAATGGCGGCCAATATGAGCAAAGGCGTTCCGCAAGCGAACGGCACGAGAGTGGTCGAACCCGTGATGGATCCGGATGACGTGGCGCGCGCCGTCTTGCTTATGGCGTCTCTCCCTCTTGAGGCTAATGTGCAATTCATGCTGATTATGGCGACCAAGATGCCTTTGATTGGCCGGGGTTGATGGCTGATACGGATTGGTGTCTGCACGCATCATGTTAACCCAGGTATGCGCCAAGATACGTTCACGCTCGCGAAGTCGTGTAAGGCGCATACCTGGGCCACCAACCAACTTTCTTGATGAGTGGTAACTGAGCGCTCAGTATTGATGGAGTATGCAGTTATGAATCTGAAAGATGCGGTTGTGTTGATAACCGGTGGAAGCGGCGGCATCGGCCGCGCCGTAGCACAGACCCTGATGGCGAGCGGGGCACGGGTAGCCATCACCGGCCGCGACCAGGCTCGGCTGGAAGGAGCCGCCCGGAGCCTCGGGGTGTTTCCGATTCGCGCAGATGTGGCGCAAGAGGCCGAGGTGCAGAGGACTTATCGCGAGGTCCTGGCCAAGTTCGGCGATCTGGACGTGCTGGTGAACAATGCAGGGTTTGGGATCTTCAAGAATCTGGTCGATTTCGATCGCGCCAGCTTCGAGGCGGTATTTGCTACCAACGTAACGGGCGCCATGCTGATGGCCCGGGAAGCCGCTCGGCACTTCATCGCGCGCCAGCGAGGGAACATCATCAATATCAGCTCGACCGCCGGATTGCGCGGAGGCGCGGGCGGTACGGCATACTACGCGAGCAAGTTCGCCTTGCGCGGCATGACCGAATGCTGGCGGGCGGAGTTGCGCAAGCACAATATCCGGGTGATGCTCGTCAATCCCAGTGAAGTGCTGACGGGTTTCGCCGGCCGGGCCGGGCGGGAGCAAAAACCGAACCCGACCAAGCTCCGGGGCGAAGAGATCGCGCACGCGGTGAAGGCGATTCTGGAAATGGACGATCGCGGATTCACCCCGGAACTGTCGGTGTTCGCCACCAATCCCAGCGAGTAGATCGGGCACGGATCCGCTTAATAATGAAAGCGATAGCGAAACTCGGCGTAAATCTGCCGGGGATCGTTCCAGTGAAATCCACCGAAAGTCAGGCTGTTATCCAGCTGCACGCGGCGGTTGGCCACATTCAGCGCGGTCACGGAAATGGTGTATTTTTCTCCGAAACTCCTCCCGGCCGAAAGATCAAAACTGGTGTGGGCCGGCAGATACTGTCCCGGATATTGCGCGTTCGGCATCCCGAACAAGCCGTTGGTGAAACCGGAGCCGTAGTACACATTCGTGGCCGCATAGGTGCGCCAGGGAAGCGTCGTATAGTAGCCCAGGTTCAAGGTGTTTCTCTGATCGTGGTCCACCGGCGAATAACCTGGCGGTATGTCCAGTCCGCAGGCCGGGGTCACGGGAGCAGGGCAGATCAAGCCGCCAGTGATCGGCGCCGTGGCCTCCGCGATTTGATTCGAATAGGCGAGGTGAAATTGGCCGCCGTGCCAGAGGCGGGGGGAGCGCAGCGTAAGTTCCCAGGCGCGAATTAAAGCTCCCGCCCAGGTGATCGGCCAGAAGAGATTGGATTCTCCGACATTGTTATGATCCAGCCAATTGGTCGCACTGGTGCGAAAAGTGTCGAGGTCGAGAACCCAGCCGCGATAGGGCAGGGTGACGCCAAACTGGTATTCCTTGTCCCGCTCGCCGCGCAGGGGAGCGAAAGTGAAATTCTGGCTGTTGGCTAAGCCAAGCAGCGCGCCGGTGGCCGTCACCAGCGGCGGAGCCTGGTAGTAGTCACCATAGAAGGCGCGAAATACCCAATTCAGGCGCGGGACTTTCAGGGCCACGCCAACCCGGGGGTCGGTCGCGTTCTCCACGATGCCGGCCGTAAAGTGCGTCTGGCGAAGGCCGGCAATTATCGTCAGCCACGATGTTGCCTTGAACTTGTCGTTGATGAATACGCTCGCCAGCCCGCCATTGACGCCGATCGAAGAAGGCGGAAAGTTTGGACTGCCATCGGTAAATTGGTTATTGAAGAAGTTGTATTGGTGTTGGCCGAATCCGTACACTCCGGCTTGAATGTCGTTTTTCCGCACGCTGGCATTGAAGGCCGCCTGCAAGCCGGCGTAATGGGCCGTCTGATCGGCGTTGGAGATGACGGGAAAATCGTTCGCTCCACCCAGGTAATTGGCGCTGTTGTAGTGATAAAAGGGAGAAAGGGTGAGCAGTTTATTGGGATCGAAGGTGTGGACCCAGGAAAAGGCGACGTAGCCGTCGGATTCACGCTCGCCGTCCCGGAGGCCGTAACTGGGCGACTCCCCCGCGGCTGCCAGTATCTGATTCCCGCTTGAGTTGGGATCCGGGTCGTAGGGGATCTGGTAATAATCCTGCCGCAAGGAAGTGACCAACCGATATTGGTTCTTGGAATTGGGATTGAAAATCAGGGAGCCGAATCCGCCATAGCCGTTCTCCGCATCATGGAAGACCTGCGGGATGGGGGTCTGAAGCCCGTAATTGCTGCGGTTGCCGTTGAGGCTGCCATAGTAGGCAAGGCGCTGCGTGTGTCCTCCACAACTGATCTGGTCGTTGGTTTGGTAGAAGTTCCCAAAGGTGGCTACCAGATCGCATTCCCGATCGCGTTCAAAGCCGGTTCGCGGCACAATGTCGAAGATTCCGTACGTGCGATCGCCGTAGCCGGCATCGTAGCTGCCTCTTTGCACTTCCAGATAATCGATGTCCTTAGGGTCGATCTGCGGCGCCAGGTTGCTAGCGATGTTGGTGTTGGGAATGGGGACGCCGTCAATCAACCACTCGACCTGGTGGCCTCCCCGCATGTGCAGCATGTCGTGGGTCACATAGGCGCCGGGCACGTAATCGGTGATCATCTGCAACGCGTTGGTGCGGTTTGCTCCGGGTGTGGTCTCGATATTCTGGCGGCTGATAATAGTAGTAGGGGTTACGGAATCGGTGGGCACGGCTTCGGGCTCGCCCGAGACGGTAAGGCTTTCGGCCGCGCTTGCGAGCTGCAGTTGAACATGCACGACCGGTTGCGTGCCGGCAGCAACCAGGATGTCCCGCTCGCCCTGCGCAAATCCGGGGTTCTCCACCGTTACGAAGTACTCACCGATTGGCACGGCGGTGAACTGAAACTCGCCATTGGCATCGGTGGTGATGCTTGTGGCCCAAGCGGATGTTTTTGCTTTGAGCGTTACAGCTGCGCCTTGAATGGGGCGGTGTTGCGGGTCGTGAACGACACCACGAACCGAACCGAAAATCGTGGCGTGGGAGGCGACGGCGGACAGCAAAAGAACGGCGCCGGCTATCGCCGGTACGAATCGTAGGCCAAGCCCTTTTAGGGGAAATTTTCTTGCGCTTTCAATTGTTCTTCGCATGATTGCCCAGACCTTTCCTTGCGAGCCCTGCATCCGAAGTGGCGGCCGTTAGGGCCAATTTACAGTTGCTGTGTCCGGTAGCGCTGGTCTCTGGCCGGCAGTTCCCTCGCTCGGGACAGGCTCTGAGGGCGTCCATGCCCTCGCCTGCTATCGCAACTGTGGGCGCGGACGCCCACAGGACTGCCGGCGAGGACGCCAGCGCTACTTGCCTCGGAATACACCAACTGTGGAATCGCTATAGCCCGAGCGGCGACACAACTCGCTTCTTAGGCGGTACTGTCACTATTGCAACTTCGACTGTCAGCAGGCGAGAAGGAAAGGAGGGCCGCGTTTCAGGTGGCTGCGGCTCTTGGCAATCAAGCCCGTCAGGACCGTTTGCAGGTGGACGGCTGGATGCGACAGAATCGCGGCGTAGACCGTTGCTGAGTTTGCGGGAAAAAGGGTGAGGCGGCACGCAGGGGTCAGCGCCTTCTGAAAAGGACAACGGCTGGCAGCAGTTCGAAACGCCGCACCTTCGTCAACGGGGCCCGGCATCATGCGCATCGCGCAGCGATGGCTGCCGTTCCGGCGACAGCAGGGCGGCAGGTTGGATTCTGAATCGGCCAGCAGAGAGAGATAGGGCAGCAGCACCGACAGGGCTAGTACGGCGGTCAAAATCGTTGCGTTACAACGGTGCATTGCGGTCCACGCGTGAGCACGTGCCTGAGCAGGTTAGATGCGCCAGGGAGCCTTGTATCGCAGTTTTTCTTCAAGGATGGGTCTCAAAGCAGAGCGCAAGGCAGCAGCCCAATGTGGCTTACTTTTGCCAATCACGGTGGATTTGGTCGTGCCGAAGAACGCATTATAGAGCTGGGTTTTACAGGCTGCTGAAAAAGTCACGTTTAGGTGTAATTTCGTGCCCTCAGCGCTTATTTCTTACGCCCCCTTCGCCTGGATTATTCACCACCTTTGGCTTGCATCGCGAGGAAGGCCGCGGTTTTTGCGGACTTCCGATGGATCCAGGCATTTTCTTTTTGTGTACAGGCTGTAGAAGCAAATGCATAGATCCTTCACTGC
>Ga0326727_10015988_pt1 | contig 15957 bp, 13 predicted proteins | sample MB2enrmetagenome_FD_207643 | JGI IMG/M metagenome (GOLD analysis project Ga0326727, IMG submission 207643) | Lab enriched peat soil microbial communities from McLean, Ithaca, NY, United States - MB29MY | ecosystem: Environmental > Terrestrial > Soil > Wetlands > Peat | place: USA: New York...
GGGCTGAATCAGATCAACCTGCAGATTCCCCAGAACGTGCCTCAAGGTTGCGCGGTTTCGGTAGTCGCGCAGAACGCCAATTACCAGGTGATCAGCAATTCCGTCACACTGCCGATCTCTTCGTTCGGCGGAATGTGCACCGACCCGCTCATGGGAATCGGCACCGCGGAGGCGGCGGCGTTAAGCGGCAAAGCCACCGTCAATGTCGGGGTGCTGGCGGTGGAGGAGGTGAACGGTCCGTTCGCGGATGGTGCGGCGCTGGCCGATTTCTTTACCATGAGCGGCACTGCCTTCAGTTCGTGGGCGGCGCAGCAGGATGGCTACACCTCGCCGGCCGTTTCGCTCGGTAGCTGCGTCGGCGGCGCCTTCATCAACGACCTATGGTTACCCGTTGCCACCGCCCAGGCTGCAATAAACGTCGGCGCCATGGCGTTCAACGGTCCTGGCGGATCGCGATCCTTGCCGTTTCAAAATCAATTGGGAAGCTATGAATTGCTGCTGGGCGTTCAGGACAACCTTTGGAATCCGATGACGGGAGGAACGTACACGTTCTCCGGAGGACAGGGCGCTAATGCGTTCACGGCGAACTTGAACTTTCCGATCGCGTCAACCTCCTTCGGTTATCTTCCTGGTGGCTTGGAGTTATCCCCGGGCAAAGAGCCGCCGACTGGTGTCGTAATTACCCGCGCAGGGACGACTGTGGACTGGGCCGGCGGCTCGACCAGCCAGTACCTGACCCTTTCGGGTACGGTGGGCAGCGCCAGTTTTGTGTGTAGCGCGCCTGCGGTCGCCGGAACGTTCACCATTCCGCCGGCTGTCCTGGAACCGCTATCGGGAAGCGGAACACTCACGGTGCGGGTGACGACTTATCCGCAACCGGTAACCATACCGGGTCTCGATGCCGCATACATTATTGGCTATGCGACGCCGGTGTCTTCGTTAAACGTGATTTACCAATAACCGCCCTAGCCCTTTTCCACCAGATCCAGCAGCTTTTCCTGGATCGCCTCGCCAGTCGGGCTATCGGGGGTGATCACCAGTATGGTGTCATCGCCCGCGATGGTGCCGACCACTTCCGGCCAGTCTTCGTTATCCAGCGCCACCGCCACGGAATTGGCATGCCCCGGCGACGTCTTCAGCACCACCAGATTCTGCGCGCGCAGCACGTCCTTCAGAAACTCCGCCGCCAACATGGAAAATTGCGGGCCGGTCTCCTCCGGCGCCATCTCCTGGTAGCCATCGCGCGTCTTCACCAGGCGCAGATCGCGAATATCGCGCGAGAGCGTCACCTGCGTGGCGGCGATATCGAGCGCCTTCAGCTCCAGAGCCAGTTCTTCCTGCGTGGAGATCTTCTTCCCGCGGATCAGCTTCAAGATTTGCCCTTGGCGATATGTCTTCGTCATGATTGCATCCTCGTGAGCCGTTCTTTTGCCGCTGCCAGCGCCGCGGCAACACTCCGCGGTCCCGTGCCTCCGGGAATTTCCCGCGATTGCATTCCCTGGCGCGGATCGAGCAAGTCCGCCAGATCGCCGGTGAATTCGGGCGCGAATTGCGCCATCTGCTCCGCGGTCCAATCGGCGGGCTTTTTGCCGCTGCGCACGCTCTCCAGTACGAACCGCCCGACAATCTGGTGCGCTTGGTGGAACGGCGTCCCGGCGCGCGCCAGCGCTTCCGCCAGGTCGGTGGCCACCACCCAGCTTTCCTCCGCCGCGGCCGCGGGCTTGGCCGGCAGCAGCTTCACCGATTCGATGGCCGCGCGCGCCATTTCGAGCGAACCGCTCAACTGGTCGGCCGCCTCGAACAGCGGAACCTTATCTTCCTGCATGTCGCGATTGTAGGTCATCGGCAGCCCCTTCATGGTGACCATCAGCGACGTGAGGCAGCCCATCACCCGCCCGCTCTTGCCGCGAATCAGCTCCAGCGAATCGGGATTCTTCTTCTGCGGCATCAGGCTCGACCCGCTGGTGACGCCGTCGCCCAGTTCCATCCAGCCGAACTCTTCGCTGGAATAGAGAATCCAATCCTCGGCGAGGCGGCTCAAGTGAATCATCGTCACGCTCGCGGCATACAGGAAATCGAGCGCGAAATCGCGGTCGCCCGAGACGTCCATGCTGTTATAGGTGATCGCGGCGAAGCCCAGATCCTGCGCCATCGCCTGGCGGTCGAACGGAAAGCCGCTGCCCGCCAGCGCACCCGACCCCAGCGGGAGCACGTCGGCGCGCCGCCGCGCTTCGCCCAGGCGCTCCCAGTCGCGGGCGAACATTTCGAAATAGGCCAGCAGGTAGTGCGGCCAGAGCACGGCCTGCGCGCGCCGCATGTGCGTGTATCCCGGGATCACGGCATCGGGATATTTGGCCGCCAGATCGAGCAGCGCGCCCATCGTCGCGGCCAGCAGTGCGCGCGCGCGATCGCACTCCTCGCGCAGCCACAACCGGGTATCGAGCGAGACCTGCTCATTGCGGCTGCGGCCGGTGTGGATCTTGTCGGCCACCGCGCCCGCCCGCTCCTTCAATTTGCGGATCACCAGCGTGTGGACGTCTTCGTCGCTGGCGCCCTCATAGAACGCGGGCGCGGCGGCATCGGCGCGAATGGCGTCGAAGCCCGCGACGATTTGCGCGCGCTCGTCGGAGGTCAAAATGCCGGCGCGTTCCAGACCGCGCGCGAACGCCTGCGAACCGCGGATATCGGCATCGATCAGGCGCCGGTCGAAATCCAGCGATCCCGAGAATCGCTCGAAGACTTCCGACGGTCCGGCTTCAAATCGTCCGCCCCACAGCTTCATAAGACAGAAATATCCTCTCCGCCCGAAGGGGCGGCAATACGCTCATTCCGGTTCATAATGCGATTTAGGTTAGCATCATCAGCAGCAACGCCTTTTGGGCGTGCAGCCGGTTCTCGGCTTGGTCGAAGACCACGCTACGCAGGCTTTCCATCACGCCTTCGGTGACCTCTTCGCCGCGTTTGGCGGGCAGGCAATGCATAAATACCGCATCCGGCAGCGCCTTCCCGAATAACTCCTCATTCACCTGGTATGCATGGAACGCCTTCTTCCGCTTGGCGGCTTCCTGCTCCTGTCCCATGCTCGCCCACACATCGGTGTACACGGCATGCGCCCCCTCCATCGCCTCGCCGGGATCGTGGGTAATCAGGATCGCCGCGCCGGAGACGGCCGCCAGGCCTTCCGCCTGCGACACGATATCGGGATCGGGCGTATATCCCGGCGGGCAGCCGAGCGCGAAATCCATTCCCAGCCGCACGGCCGTCAGCATGAGCGATTGCGCCACGTTATTGCCATCGCCGATGAAAGCCAGCTTGAGACTCTTCAAAGCGCCGAATCGTTCGCGAATGGTGAGCACGTCGGCCAGCGCCTGGCAGGGGTGAAAAGCGTCGCTGAGGGCGTTGATCACGGGCACCGACGACCATTGCGCCAGTCCCTCCACGGTGGTCTGCGCGAACACCCGCGCAACGATGGCGTTGCACCAGCGATCCAGGTTGCGCGCCACGTCTTTCAGCGGCTCGCGCACGCCGATGGGGCCTTCCATAAATATGGAGGCGCCGCCCATCTGGGTCATGGCGAGCTCGAACGTCAGCTTGGTGCGCAGCGACGGCTTCTCGAACAGCATGGCGATCGACTTGCCGGCCATGGCTTGCCCATATTCCCGCGGCGACTGCTTGACGGCCGTAGCGAGATCGAGCAGGTAATAGAGCTCGTCGTTGGTCAGATCGAGGTCCCACAGATAGTCGGTGCGCCCGGCTTTCAGAATTGCACTGGGGTGAAACAAGCCGGCCATCGCGATCTCCTCGTGTGAATTTTTATTCACCACAATGAATTAATAATCACACAGGGGCGGCGAAGTGTCAAGCAGTTTGCCCGGCGTGGCGCGAGATGATCCTCTGAACTTCTGAAGTCGTGGAATTTGCCATGAGCTCGGTTCACGCCGACGGAAAACATCATGGCCACGGATGAACACCGATAGAACTGCGAAGGTCCACTTGGAACGGCTCTCCTCGGGGCCGGGGAGAGCATTTCGTCCGGTGCTTTCGGCGAGTACCACAATATTCAATTTATCTCACAGATGTTTCGGACGTCCGATGGTACTGCAGCCTTCTATCCCATGTACGTTGGCGTGGGCCCAACAGAAGAATGCGCCGCGCCCGGGGGGTTCGCCGGCGTGATCAGCATAGAGGTTGACCCGGACCCCTCGGAGACCGCCACGTTCTCAGCGCCCGGGCTTACATTGTGCGGTCAGGCGACCTGGAAGTATGTCCATACGTTCCAGGCTTCCCCGCCGGGGAACTGACGGCTTCGCCGGCAGCGCCCCTGGTGTGTGGCCAAAACCGGCCGCGGAGGCAAAACACTATTGGCCGCCGATGAACACCGATAAGAAGAGCTTGGTTTTATCGCAGTCCATCGGTGTTCATCGGCGGCTAAATTTGCTTTTGCGAGGCCCTTCACTCGTTCCGCAGCGCCATAGCCGGATCGATCCGCGAGGCGCGCCACGCCGGCAGATATCCGGCCGCCAGCGCCGCGCCCAGCAGAATCGCCATCGCCCCGGCCATCGCCAGCGGATCGTTGGGCTTCAGCCCATACAGAAACGACTCCACAAAATGCGTGGTGAACCGCGCCGCGCCATATCCTACCAGCAGTCCCGCGGCAGCTATCGCCAGCACCTCGCGCAGCACCATCCAGACAATACCGCGCCGCTGTGCGCCCAGCGCCATGCGGATGCCGATCTCGCCCGTCCGCCGCGCCACCGTGTACGCCATCGCGCCGTAAAGTCCGACCGAGGCGATCAACAGGGCAAGCGCCGCAAAGCAGGTTCCAAGATCGGCAAAGGTGTGTTGCTGCGAAATCGTCTGATCGATGCTCTGTGCCTGGGACACGATGTTTCCGATGGAGACACTGGCGCTGGCGTCGTGCACAATTCGCCGGACCGCCGTGGCCACCGACAGCGGCGGACCCGCCGTGCGCAGTTCGAAAACCAGTTGCCCAAGCTGCGTGAGGTTCTGCGTGTAGGGCAGGTAGACCACTTCCGGGGCTTCCTCTTGCAGCGAATTGTAGTGGGCCGCCTTGGCAACACCCACAATTTGGATCAGTGGACTGGACGCTTTACCCAACTGGAATTCCCGTCCGATAGGATTCTCCGCCCCAAAATATGCCGACGCGAATTTCTGATCCACTACCGCAACGTTGGGCTGCGCCAGATCGCCCTGCTCCAGATTCCGGCCCAACAAGATGGGAATTTGCATGGTGTCGAGGAACGCCGGATCGACGGTCATCAGGTCGGCGTAGGTATCGCCGGGCTGGGATGTACGGCCCGGAACAATCACGGAAGAATTGTTGGCGTATTGCGCCACCAGAGGAAAGGTCGAGGCGCTGGCTGCCCGGACGCCGGGGATTTCGCGGAAACGGTCTATCAGGCCCTGGTAAAAGCGCGCCAGCGCCGCCTCGCGATAACCTCCCTGGCGGCCATTGAGGCTCACCAGCAGAAGATTCTCGCGGTTGAATCCCACGTCGATCGAGTGCAGGTTGGTGAGCGTGCGCACGAACAGTCCCGCGCCGATCACAAGCAGCAGCGAGACGGCGATCTGCAGAACGATGAGCGAGTGCGTCAGACGCGGGCGGAATCTCCGGCCGGGAGCGGATCCTTGCACCCGGCTCTCTTTCAGGGCCGGCGTGAAATCCACTTTCGTGGCCTGCAGCGCCGGCGCCAGACCGAAGAGCATTCCAGCCACTACCGAAATCCCAAAGGTAAAGATGAGCACGGGCCAGTTGAGCTCGGCATGCAAAGTGAATTGCTCCCGCCCGTTGGCCATCAGCCAGGTGATGAACCGGATGCCTGCGAAGCCCACACCCAGTCCCAGCGCCCCGCCCATCACCGCCAGCAGCACGCTTTCCGTCAGCATCTGCCGGACGATGCGCCCGCGGCTCGCGCCCAGACTCAGCCGTACGGCGATCTCCCGCCTACGCGCGGCCGACCGCGCGAGGAGCAGATTGGCCAGATTCGCGCAGGCGATGGCCAGAATCAGCGCCACCATGCTCATCAAGACGAAGAGCGGCTTGGAATACTGGCGCCGCAGCGAATCCAGGCCTGAGCCAGCCTCGGAAAGCGCCAGTTCGGGCAGCACTTCGGCATCGCCCGGTTTGTCGGCCGTGCCCGCCGCGAACGCGTGGAACCGCGCGGCCGTAACGGCCTGCGCCTGTGCGATCTTCACGCCGGGACGCAGCCGCCCCATCATCTCGATCCAGTAAAAATGATCGTCGAGAAAACGCGAGCGCTCCTCTTTGGCCGGGTCGATGGCGAGGCTTGGCATGGCGTGAATGGCCATGTAGAAGTTCGGATTCGCCCCCGGATCGACCCCGAAGAAGCCCGGCGCGGTAACGCCCGCGATGGTAAACGGCAGATTGTTGACCAGGATCAGTTGGCCCACCGCCGCGGGATCGCCCCGGAGGCGCCGCTGCCAATAGGCGTAAGAGAGGACCAGCGTGGACGCCGCCCCGGAGCGGTCGTCGGTGTCGTCGAGCAGGCGTCCGGCGGCGGGTGGCACGCCCAGACCGTTGAAGTAGTTGCCGGATACGAATCCGCCGAGGGCCGTTTCTGCCTGGCCTCCGGCGATCACGTTGTAATTCTGCGCGTAGGTGTAGGCGAAGAGCGTGGAAAACATGTCCTTATCGGCGCCCAGCATCCGATAGGCGGAAAACGGGAAATTGGGGCTCAGTGTACCGCCGTTGGCATACCGCCGAGCGCTGCCGTTGATCGATTTCACCACCGGCGCGCGGCGCGCCGAGTGCCATTCGGCGACCGCCAGTTGTTCCGGATGGATCACCGGCAACGCGCGCATCAGGATGGCGTCCATGAAGCTGTAGATCGCCGTATTGGCCCCGATGCCGAGAGCCAGCGAAAGCACTGCCGTCGCTGTGAAGAGCGGGTTCCCCGCCATGGCGCGGAAGGCGTAGCGTGCGTCTTGCGCGAGTTGTTCCAGAACTGCAAAGGTCCACATGGAACGGCTTTCCTCCTGGATGAATGTGACGTTGCCGAATTGCCGAAGCGCCGGCCTGCCGCTGTCCTCCAGCATGGCAAGATGATGGCGCAGCTCTTCTTCAAGCTCGCGCTCGTACTGAGCGCGATGGAAAAGAAACCGCAAGCGGCGGAGCAGCTCCAGCATTCTTCTCATAGTTTAACTATATGAGCGTTGGACGAGCGTGCGCGCGGGAAGTTAGGCAAATTGTAGCCAGCAGTCAACACCGAGGAGAGCTACTTCCGTATCTCCGTCCTCTCCGGCACCTCCGTGTCCTCGGGTTTGGCCTTTGCGTAATGCTTTTCTCGGTGCCTCCGTGGCTCCGTGGTGAACATAGTTTAGACCGCTGCTTCTCGGCGACGTTCCCATGGCGCCAGCAGATCCCTCCGTGCTCTCCGACACCTCCGTGTGCTCAGGCTTTGCCTTTGACTTTGTTTTTCTCGGTGTCTCCGTGGCTCTGTGGTGAGAATCCCCATCCACCGTTTACAATCTGATTTGTGCCAGATCTCCTTCGAACTAGTGGCCGAATGCCCCGAAACCGGCGCGCGTGCAGGACTCCTTCACACCCCGCATGGAACCATCGAAACCCCGGTATTCATGCCCGTCGGTACGCAGGCCACCGTCAAGGGGCTCACCCAGCGCGACCTCGCAGAGGATCTCGGCGTCAAGATCCTGCTCGCCAATACCTATCATCTGTTCCTGCGCCCCGGCCACGAGCTCATCCGCAAAATGGGCGGACTGCACCGCTTCATGTCCTGGCCCAACGCCATCCTCACCGATTCCGGCGGCTTTCAGGTCTTCAGCCTGAGCGGCCTTCGCAAAATCACCGACGAGGGAGTGATCTTCCAATCGCACCTGGATGGCGATCTTCATACCTTCACGCCCGAATCCACGGTCGACGTGCAGTTGGCCTTTGGCAGCGATATTTGTATGGCGCTCGACGAGTGTCCCGAATATCCCGTCACCCATGAGCACGCCCGCCAGAGCATGCATCGCACCGTCCGCTGGGCGCAACAGGCCGATCGTCACCACCGGTTGCGGATGGCCGGGATCGCCGCGCGTCACGCTCTGTTCCCGATCGTCCAGGGCTCCATGTTCCCCGACCTGCGGGCCGAATGCGCCCGCGCGCTCGTCGATCTCGATTCCGACGGCTATGCCATCGGCGGCCTGTCGGTGGGCGAACCGCGCGCCCTCAGCATGGAAATGGTGCAGGCGACGCGCGAAATCCTACCGCGGCAGAAGCCACGGTACGCCATGGGCGTAGGCATGCCTAAGGAGTTACCTGAATACGTCGCCCGGGGCGTCGACATGATGGATTGCGTTTTGCCCTCCCGCAACGCCCGCAACGGATATCTGTTCACCTCTCAGGGCCGCGTGATCATCAAACACGCACGCTATAAGGATGATGCGCGTCCCATCGATGAAAACTGCCGGTGCTACACTTGTACCAGGTATTCGCGCTCGTATTTGCGCCACCTGTTCCTCGCCGGGGAGATCCTCTTCTCGTCGTTGGCCACTCGCCACAACGTCCGGCGGTACCTTGACATCATGTGCGAGATCAGGCACGCTATAATATCGTTAACATTTCCAGATTACTTGAAGTGTGTTCGTTCGGCGGCCCTGGACGCCGAATGACCGCTTATTGGTCGAAACGTGGTCCTCAATTTGTTTCTTCAAGCGGCGACGCCCGGTAGCTCGTTCGGCATGATGTTGCCGATACTGCTGATGTTCGGAGTGTTGTACTTCCTCCTCTTCCTGCCGATGCAACGCCAGCGCAAACAGACGCAGAAAATGCTCGCCGGTCTCCGGAACGGGGACACCGTCGTGACCAGCGGCGGTCTGGTCGGCACCATCGTCGCGGTGGAGGACGATTCCCTGGTGTTACGCATCAAGCCGGACAATGTGAAGCTGCAGTTCGCCCGCAGCTCGGTCACCGGTCTGGTCTCGGGTGAGAAAAAGTAGTACTTATCTTTGAATTGGCAAGGCATCTATTCCCATGCAAAAGAATTTGAAAACGCGGCTCGTGATCATTGTTGTGACGATACTGCTGTGCGTCATCGGGATCATCGGCATACCGACATCGAAAGCCGACCTGGTCGCCAATGTGAAAAATCACATTCGCCTGGGGCTCGATCTCAAGGGCGGCAGCCATTTGGTGATGGAAGTTCAGGTGGAGGATGCCATCAAGGGCGATGCCCTGCAGACCATCGAACGCTTGCAGCAGGCCGCCGTCAAACAGGGGATCGTCTGGAACAGCGCCGAAGTGGCCGGTCTCAGCGAACCGCCAACCGTCGATGACGCCGACAAGGTCAACATCCTTATTAAAGGGATCAACCCCAACAAGGCGAGCGATTTTCGCAGCCTGGCATCCACCGAGGCGCCCACCTACATCCTCTATTCACTCAATGCCACCGACTATTCGCTCAAGCTCACGCCTTCCGACTTGAACGAGCTGAAGAAGCAGGCCGTACAGGGCGCGATCGACACGATCAGCAACCGCATCAACGATATGGGCGTCGCCGAAACGTCCGTGCAGCAGTACGGACAATCGGGCGCCGACTACCAGATTCTGATCGAGCTGCCCGGCATCGACGACTCCGCCCACGCCAAGGAGCTGATCGGCACCACCGCCGTATTGCAGATCACGGGAGTCGACAAGCAGCACGATACGCCGTTCTCGAGCCGCGATGATGCCCTGGCGAAGTTGGGCGGCATCCTGCCCCTGAATGAAATGCTGGTGAAGGCCAAGCCGCGGGTACGCGGACAGGCTGATGAATGGTATCTGGTGAACAAAATTCCGGTAATCACGGGACGCGATATGCGGAGCGCACGCGCCGGACAGGGCGACACGCCACGGACCTGGCAGACCAGCTTCACGCTCTCCCAGGACGGCGGCCGCAAATTCGCCCGCTTCACCGGCGACCACGTGGGCGACAAGCTGGCGGTCATCCTGGACAACGACATCGTCAGCGTGGCCACCATCAACGAGCGCATCGAAGATTCCGGCCGCATTATGGGCCTCGGCAGTCAAGAGGAAGCTTCCGACCTGTCGCATTACCTGCGGTCCGGTTCCCTGCCCGCGCGCGTCACCACCGCGTTCGAAAATACCGTCGGTCCCTCCCTCGGCGCCGATTCGATCCACCAGGGAATCGTGGCCGGCGTTGCCGGCCTGCTGGCGGTCATCGTCGTCATGCTGGTCTACTACAAGCGCAGCGGGGTCAACGCCGTCCTGGCACTTTTCCTGAATACCGTGATACTTTTGGCCGCAATTGCCTACCTGCACGCGGCGCTTACGTTGCCGGGTATCGCCGGTGTGATCCTCACCATCGGTATGGCGGTGGATTCCAACGTGCTGATTTTCGAGAGAATTCGCGAGGAATTGCGGACCGGCAAGGGGACCTTCGCGGCCGTCGACACCGGCTTCAACAAAGCCTGGTGGACGATTGTCGACACCCACGTGACAACTGTGGTGTCCTGCGCCTTCCTTTTCCTGTTCGGAGAAGGACCGGTACGTGGATTTGCGGTAACATTGACGATCGGATTGATAGCCAATGTTTTCACTGCGGTATTCGTTTCCCGCACCATCTTCAATTGGGAGCTCTCGGGGCGGCGCGGAACGGAGCCTTTGAGTATTTAAGTTCCGCTTCGGCGGCTGGGACGGGAACAAAATTTAAGGAGCTGGTGTCTGATTAGTATGGAGCGCACCAGCACGGCAACGCTCGATGGAATTATTCAAGAACACGAACTACGACTTTCTGGGCAAGAAATGGCCCTTCATCATCGCCTCGCTGGTGCTGAGTGTAGCCGGGGTGACGAGTATCATCGCTAAGGGTGGTCTCAAATACGGTATCGACTTCAAGGAGGGCACGCTGATCCAGGTGAAGTTCGCCAACCCTCCCGAGGACAACAAGATCCGCGCCGCCATGCTGCAGAAGGTGACAGGCGAGGTCAGCGTCCAGGACTTGAGCGGTAACGGGGCGGTGAACACGGTCGAAATCCAGACCGAAGCCAAGGGCCAGGGTGAGAGCGAGATGAACACGAACCAGAACGTCATGCGGGCCGTGCTCACCGCCACCTTCGGCCAGCCCGGCAGCGGCAAGCTCGATCTCAACAATACCAGCGTGGAAGAGTTGGCCAATCGCCTGCGCGATCCCCTGGCCCGGGCGGGAGTCGCCATGAGCGAACAGCAATTGCAGACCCTGGCGAGCGGCATCCTGGGCGAGATCAACACCCACCATTCCGGTTTGATTACAAATTTCGACGATTTGCGTTCCGTTCCGGGAATGAACTCTGGTATTATGAACACTCTCAAACAGGAGTGTTACCTGGCGCCGTTCCACGTAGTCTCGGCACAAATGGTGGGACCCAAGGTCGGTGCCAAGCTGCGCCAGAAGGCCTTGTTCGCCACTTTGTATGCCTTGGCCGGCATGCTGGTGTACATCGCGTTCCGCTTCGAATGGATTTACGGTTTGGGCGCGGTAATCGCGTGCTTCCACGACACGCTGATCACCATCGGGTTGTTTTCTCTTTTTAATAAGGAGATCTCAATGACCGTAATTGCCGCGCTGTTGACGCTGGTCGGCTACTCCATGAACGATACCATCGTGATTTTCGATCGTATCCGCGAAAACCTCAAGTTTTCGCGTAGAGAGCCGCTCGAAGCCGTCATGAACCGCGCGGTAAACCAGACGTTGAGCCGGACCGTCATGACCTCCGGCCTGACGTTCCTGACGGTCATCGCCCTGTTCATCTGGGGCGGCCCGGTGCTCGGCGGGTTTTCGTTCGCGCTGGTTTGCGGAATCATTGTAGGCACGTATTCTTCGGTATTCGTCGCCAGTCCTATCGTGTTGTTCTGGCACAATTATGCGGACAAGCGCCGCAAGCCCGTAGTCGGAGGCGGGCCGGCAACTCCGCGGGTGGAAACGGTTCGTAAGAATTCGACCAAGGCGGTTCGATGAATTAAGGTTCGCGGCGGCCTGAAGCTTTCGGGCCAACCGCCGCGGTAAACAGGGAAAGGAAGCTCGTATGTTTGAACAGACATTCGTAGAGGGCACCGGAAAGACCAACAAGAGCTGGACGGTGATGGTCTCTTTCGTAGGGCAGATCATCCTGATCGTCATAGCCGTGATCCTGCCTCTCATCTACACGGAAGTGCTCCCCGCTACCACACTGCAAAGTTTCCTGGTGGCGCCGCCTCCGCCGCCTCCGCCGCCGCCTCCGCCGGCGGCTGCTCCCCCGGTTAAAGTGGTCAAGGTCATCCCCCGGCAGTTCGACGCCGGCAAGTTGATGGCCCCAAAAAGCGTCCCCAAGGAAATTGCGGTCATTAAAGAAGACGAGCTTCCGCCGCCTTCTTCCGGCGTGACCGGTGTAGTCGGCGGCGTCGGCAGCGGCGTGGCCGGCGGCACCGTCGGCGGCGTCCTGGGCGGCATCATCGGCGGCATCCCGTCGGCGGCTCCGCCTCCTCCGCCTCCTCCGCCGGTAAAGAAGGAAGCCGCGCCGCAGCGCATCAAAGTGGGCGGCAACGTGCAGAGCGCCATGATCATTCGCAAGACCCCGCCGGTTTACCCGCAGTTGGCCAAATCGGCGCGCGTTTCGGGTGTGGTGCACCTGGCGGCAGTCATTGCGAAGGATGGTACTATTCAGGAATTGCATTCGCTCGGTGGCCCGGCTCTCCTGATCCAGGCCGCCATGGATGCGGTGAAAACGTGGGTCTACCGGCCGACTATGCTCAACGGCGAGCCGGTGCAGGTGGAAACCACGATCGATGTGAACTTTACGTTAAACCAGTAGTAACCCGGCGCTCCCTGGGGAACGCCGGATAGAAGATACAAATTTCAACTCGCAGGAGAGACAACAACAATGCTTTTGCAATTGCAGGTTTGGGCGTTTTATTTGCTCCAGGACGAGGGTATCGGTTGGGATCCTCGCTCCCTTTGGGCTCAGATGGGGCCGTTGGCCAAGATTGTGGTGGTCGGCCTGTTCATCATGTCCGCGTACTCGATCGGTGTCATGATCGACCGCCTCATGGCTTACAGCGCCGCCCGCAAACAGTCCCGGGCTTTTGCTCCAGCCGTCGCCGGCGCTCTGCGCGAAGGCAAGCTGGATGAAGCAGTGAAAATCGCGGACCGCTACAAGAAAAGCCACCTTGCCAAGGTCGTCGTGGCCGGTCTGCAGGAATTCCAGGCGCACCAGATCAGCTCCGAGATTCCCGGTGAGGAAATCGAAGCTTCCAAACGCGCTCTGGAACGTGCCGAAGCCATCGTTCACGCCGAACTGAAACGCGGCGTCAGCGGCCTGGCCACCATCGGTTCCACCGCCCCGTTCGTGGGTCTGTTCGGAACCGTCGTCGGCATCATCAACGCGTTCAAGGGTATTTCCAACAACAAGTCCACCGGTCTCGGCGCCGTGGCCGGCGGTATTTCGGAAGCCTTGGTGACCACCGCTATCGGATTGTTCGTGGCCATCCCCGCGGTCTGGATGTTCAACTTCTTCACCAACAAGATCGAAGCTTTCGACGTGGAGATGGGCAATTCCAGTTCCGAACTGATCGACTACTTCCTGAAGCGGTCGCAGCGCGGCGCGGGCGCACGCAAGTAATTTCGAGTATTCAGGGAATCCGCGAGTTGAAAATCGAGGGAGCTTCCCCGGAAGCTCCCTCGACCGAATCCGAATTCCAGGGAGAATCATATGAACGAAGCAATGAAAGCCAAGGCGCCGCCGCCGGTAGCCGACATCAACGTCACCCCCATGGTGGACGTGATGTTGGTGCTGCTGATCATCTTCATGGTCATCACCCCGATGTTGTCCAAAGGCGTCAGCGTCGATATGGTGAAGACCAGGAACCCCATCGCCATGCAAGCCGCCGACAAGAGCGATGCCGTTCTCGTCGCCGTCACTCGCGACGGAAAGGTGTTTCTCGGTTCCGACCAGTTGCCCGCCGAAGATCTTCCCCCCAAGGTGAAGGACCTTCTCCAAAACAAGCTGGATAAGACCGTCTTCGTGAAGGCGGATCAGCGCGCCAATTATGGAAAAGTAGTGGACGTGGTGGATAACCTCCGCGCGGCCGGAGTGGACCAACTGGGTCTCCTCACCGAACAGTTGCAGGAAAAAGCAAAGCCAGGGACGCCTGGTGCGGGCGCAGCGCCGGCGACGCCGGTGCAGTAATTAAGGATTTTAAAGGAGTCTTCTTATGGGAATGTCAGTCGGTGCAAAGGGCGGTCCGAAGAGCGATATCAACATGACGCCCATGATCGACGTCTTGTTGGTGCTCATTATCATCTTTATGGTGATCACGCCCCTGACACCTAAAGGCCTCGAGGCGCTCGTGCCCCAGCCGCCGCCTCCCGGACAAAAGCAATCGCTGTCCGATCAGCGAACCGTGGTGATCGTCATCGATGCCAACCACCACTTCCAGATCAACAGTGAAGACACCGATGAGCAGCATATGGGCGATCGGCTCACCGAGATCTTCAAGACCCGCGCCGAACGCGTGGTCTTTGTCAAGGGCGATTCCGCGCTGGATTTTATGTGGGTAGCCAGGGCCATCGATATCGCTCATGGCGCGGGCATCGACAAGGTCGGCCTGATGACCGCTAAAGTGGAGGCTGGACAATAAAATGCGCAAGCTCGCTTGGTGCGCTCTGGCCGCTGTGCTGATCAGCCTCCCGATCCTGGGAACGGGCTGCCAGAAGTTGCAGGCCCGCGATCACCTCAATAAGGGCGTCAATGCCTTCAAGAACGCCCAATATCCGGAAGCCGTCGAGCATTTCAAGCACGCGGTGGAGTTGGATCCCAACTACCCCATCGCCCGCTTGTACCTGGCAACTGCGTACATGCAGCAATACATCCCCGGCGTGGATTCGCCCGAGAATAAGCAAATGGCCGACGCCGCCGAAAGCTCGTTCAAGGACGTGCTCAAAGACGACCCCAAGAACGAGACTGCCATCGCCTATCTCGCATCGCTGTACCTCAACGAGAAGCGCTGGGACGACGCCAACGCCTGGTACGACAAGTTGACCCAGGTGAATCCCAAGAGCGCGGTTGGCTATTACAGCAAGGGCTTCATCGCCTGGTCGATATGGTATCCGGCCGATGGCACCGCCCGCGCCAACCTCGGAATGAAGCTCGACGATCCCGGCCCCATCAAGGATAAGAAGGTCCGCGAGGAGCTGAAATCCAAGTATTCCGGCGTCATCCAGGATGGTCTCACCAGTCTCGACAAAGCCTTGCAGGTGGACCCGGACTACGACGACGCCATGGCGTATGAGAACCTCCTCATCCGCGAACGCGCCGATCTGGCCGACAACAAGGAAGAGTACGAAAGGGATATCAAGACCGCCAACGAATGGATCGACAAGGCCATGGAGGTCAAGAAGAAGAAGACCGAAGCGAAGCAGAAGACCGGTGGCGGCATCGTCGCCGATCCCAACGCCAAATAGTTTCTCCTGCCTGAATTGCAAAAAGGGGAGGCGATCTTCGGATCGCCTCCCCTTTTCTTGTATTACTATCCCTCCATATTTTTTTTGGCACGCCGCGACTATTTCATGCCGCTCAAAGGCTGAGAGCTGATTGCTGAGAGCTTGCGCGCAGCGCATTACGGGGATGCTTCAGGAGTCTGTCGGACCGAACCGTTCTTGCCCGTTTTGGCCACAAGATCGTGTAGTTGCGCTTTGGCGCGCCGCAACCCATGGTTGTGGAAATTCGATTTCCGGCAGGCACCTTCAGCTTGTCCGGTAAGCGAAGCTCCTGCGCCGCTCAAGTTGAGCGGCGTGGTCTGGCTAACTCATTTTCTTTCAACGCCAGCGATAAAACTCCCGCTCATCTTGAGCGGGAAGAACCGCGACGTCGGCAGGCGCGCGGCCCGGAAACGCAGTGCGCCGATACCGAGCCGCGCGTCAGCAAGCGTTACTTCTTCAACGCCCGCCTCGCCATCAGCAG
>Ga0326727_10015989_pt1 | contig 15956 bp, 17 predicted proteins | sample MB2enrmetagenome_FD_207643 | JGI IMG/M metagenome (GOLD analysis project Ga0326727, IMG submission 207643) | Lab enriched peat soil microbial communities from McLean, Ithaca, NY, United States - MB29MY | ecosystem: Environmental > Terrestrial > Soil > Wetlands > Peat | place: USA: New York...
CATTCCATTCTTTGATAGGAAACAATACGTGTCAACTATCATTAGAGAAAAAATGCTTCAAGGCGACAGCTGGACGGAGCTTGTTCCTAAAAGCGTCGCTGAATTCATCAATGAGATAGATGGGGTTAACAGGCTTAGAGATTTGGCTAGAACAGACAGGGTTTCTTAAACGACCATTTTTTCGTCTGAAGCTTGCTGATAAAAGCGCCGAGCAAGAAGATAAACAGTGACTAAAATTATCAATTCAGCTAATACACCAAAACTCCCTGGAGCTACTACAGCAAAAAGGTTATTTGAACCATGGAGCAGCACAGACGTCAGGTAGTAAGCTAAAGGTTTTTTCTTCGCGATACCGAAAGCAGTTACACCCGCGCTTGAAGCATGAAAAATAATGCCTGGGATTCTAACATACCAAGGTACATCATAAACGAAAACATACAAACAGAATTCAGTGATACCGAAACCTAACCCAATCAAAACACCTAAAGTTACAATTGACCTTTCGGTTTCGCCATGCCTGTAGAATAATGGTAAAACTTTCGCAAACTCTTCTACGAAGGGCGCCACAATAATTACTGTCAATGCGTAAGGTAAAAAAGAGGAAAACTGTTCAAAAACCAAAGCATTAGGAACGCTCACTATGATTCCACATAGGAAAAAGAAGAATAATTCTCTAGGACTCGGTTTATGAATTGGTATGACGCATTGCTTTTGAGGCTTGTCTTCCATGGAAATAAGTTCCTATAAAAATAATTGAACTATATGCTTCCTTATCAGCGTTTTTGCTGTCCTCAGAAGCCGGCAGTTATGGGGTTTTTTGGTTTCATTATTTCCCTGAGAACCACTGTTGCATAGGAACCTCTGAGCAGCATAAAGCTTAACTCAGCCTGGCAGTCTTTGCCGCCTGCATCTGCCGAAACATTTTGCAACTTAAAATCTCTGATCGGAGTGACCGCCGTTCGCAAGCCGCCTTTGCCGCCGATTCTTGACAACGCGTTAATTCGCAGGTTCTCCAACTTGATTTCTTCCTCGTCAAGAACCTCCTTCTCTATCTGCCCCATGCCCCCTTGAGAGAGCTGCTGCCTTAATCCAACAATGGGTAAGGCAACCCGCAGTTTTCCAACCTTGATTTGCTCATTGACACCATCAACTGTTTCCGAGGTTACATTTTTTGCCATTTTGGTCAGGGGCAATCCAGAACGTTCAACAGCAACCACAAAATCGCCAACCTCAGCCTTGTTCAAAGAGTAACCATGCTTAACCCGTTCGCTGAGGAAACGATTAAACAGGTAAGACTGATGCGCTTGAACAAAAAGCTCTTGAAGCTTAACAGGCAAACGTTGAAAAGCACCAACAAAATCATCCGGTTTATCTGCTAAGTGATTCAGCATTAATCTTTCAAAACGAAGCTGCTTAGGAAAGTTTTCCAGTGCTTGCTTGAAATTTTTTGTTGATTGAAGTTCTTGGCGTGCTTGCCTTGATGCTGGATGCTCGTGAACGCTTGGTTTAGCCAAAAAAAGCATCGCTGCTTCCTCAAAACTGCCCCTGACAAGAGCTTTTCCAACCAGATGCGTTATGGGACGCGTAGTTCCGAAGCGTTGGTGCCCAAAAAAGTTTGGAATGCCACCTAAAGCTTCAAGCTCCGCATGGGTCTGAGAAATTCTTGTTTCAACGGTTGATTCCTTGTATCCTATGGCTTTGATTTTTATTGTGAAAACGTTGCCCAGCAGGTAATATAGTGAAAGCGCCTCACGGAGGTAGCCTACGGGGTAGATTTGGATATCTTTAACGTTAACTTTTGAAGCATCCTCCATCAAGCCATCCTCAATCGTCAAGTGCTGAGCTGTTACGGCTTTTGCGTCTTTAATGCCCGCAATCTGGATGCGCCTTTGGTCTCCGCCGAGTTGTTTTGCAACGTTTTTGATGGCTATGAACGTGTCCCAGTTGCGCTTCACCAAAACGCACAGCAAATACCGCTGCTTTTGAAGAGTAGACCCTAAAACCCTGCCTGCAGCAGCCCCGTTCACGGATGCTTTTGAGCCGTCAACAAGGACTTCTTCAACCACAAAGTCGTCAACTGCTTCACGGATGACGCCTCCGATGCCTAAGCTTCTGCTGGCGTAAACTTCGATGCCTAGCTGTTTATCGAGCGTCGACACAGGCAAACCACTCGCCTAGAATAACTTAAGCTTGCCAGTTAACCTATCAACCATTCCCGCTGGGGCAGGACCAATCCCTAAACATGTCACTGTGCCCTCAGGAATCTGCGTTAACCCCCTATCAACAATCAACGCATGCGGCAAACCTAACTGGTCGGCTGCTTCTTCCAATTCATGAAGCTCCTTTTCACTTGGAACCTTAACTGCGATTTTCCGTTGCCCCTCGTAAAGCCAAGCTTCCCACCACTTTTTATGATGCGTATAAGCATCTTGAGCAGCTGAAACCGCAGCGTGCCCAGCTTGCGCCGCAATTTTGCCCTTCCCCATCTTCAAATCCGAACGGAAAACGAGGACTTGCTTGTATTCAAATTCGCTCATTCTCTTTTATCCCGCTTCTATGTTTGACAACCAAGATTTTAAGTGTTTGCAGACAAGTAAAGCGTAACAAAGTAAGCCATAGCCGCCAGCATTGAAGGTTTCCCTAAAACTTTAAGCATAAGCTTTCCTTGAAAGTCGATTTCGTCCACATCGCTTAATGCTTTATCCACCCCCAGCTTTCCGCAGATTCGCAGCATCTCATCCACTTTTTCGTCAGATAAAGAATCAAGAAACCTTCTAAGCCTAAGCATAACACTAAAATCAAAACCCAACAAGTCAGAACAGCGTTTCTGATAAACCCGCAGAAAATCAGATGAAACGTCACTTTGCTTTATGGCTTCGCCAGCGGTTTCCGCCGCGATTTTGGCGCATGTTAACCCGAAAACTACTCCGCCGCCAGTGGTCGGTTTAACCTGTGAAGCGCAGTCGCCTACAGCAAGAAACCCGTTTGCATAAGTCCTGTCGATTGGACCACCCAACGATATAGCGTGATAGCTGATTTGTGCTATTTTGGCTTTTCCAAGCTGTTTAGACGCAACCGGATGCTTAGAAATGAGTTGACGCAGGAATTCACGGGGGTTTCCCTTGTTTGTTGCCAACCCAACCTTTGCTGTTCCATCAAGCCTTGGAATAAGCCATCCGTAAAAGCCAGGCGCATAATTCTTGCCTAAGTAAACTTCAACCGCATCACGCTCAACGTCTTGTACGTTTTCAACTTCGGCTTCAACCGCATAAACCAACCCTTCAGGCTTAAGCATTGCTAAACCTGCTTGCCTCAAAAGCCTAGAAGAGACGCCTTCCGCATCCAAGGTAATCTTAGAATCAACTTTCTCCTCTTTTCCACCGTTTCGCTGGATATTTATGCCTTTGACATGGCCATCCGCCATTATCAGCGACTGGACACGGGTTTTTAAGACGAAACGTGCACCAGCCGCTTCTGCTTGCCCAGCCAAGTACTGGTCAAAACGTGCTCTGTTCAGAGCGGTAGTTACTGGACGGGAAAGGTGAAGTGAAAACTTGGTGCCAGCAGGTGAATAAAAGTCGGCTGCACTAAAAGTGTTTTCAACAATCCCATTTGGAAGCGGATACAAACCCAGGTTGCTTAAGCTTCGAATGCTCAGGTGCCCCGCGCAGTGGGAAGGTAACCCAATTTCAGGGTGTTCTTCAAAAACGGTGACTTTAACGCCTAGTTTAGCCAAGTTTAATGCGGCGTATGAACCAACTGGTCCGCCTCCGATAATTACGGCATCAGGAATATTGCCAGTTGGTTGCACTGTGTGCTTCATCATCATTACGTTACTGAATTAGTTCGATTCGGCGTTTTCCACGCGCCATTGAAGAAGTGCGGATTTTACCGCTTACCTCCAGCTTCAGTAGCAGATCATTGAAATCTTTGTAGCCTAAATCCTCAAACTCAGCTTTCAGCTGTCCAAAGAGTTCATCATCAGTCAAGTCGCCCTTCTTAGTGAGAATTTCCAACATAACAAAGTAAGCTGGATGGGTTTTCCAAGTTTTTATCTGAGGCATACCTTTTCCTTTTCCTTCTAAGCAACTGGTGTAGCTGGCTTTTGTACCTGTCGGACTTGCTGCATGAAGCCCTTGTACCACTTCTCCATGTCAGGCGTGATTGATGGACCCATTTCTTTCAGCGCATCCAAGAAATCTTTCATGGTTACTTCTTGGGAGTTTACATCCCTTCTTAATGCATGCATTGCCGCTTCCCTGCATAAGGATTCAATGTCAGCTCCGCCATAGTACTTAGTCATGATTGTCAACTGGTTCAAATCAACGTCTTTGCTAATCGGCATGCCTTTCGTATAGATTTTAAATATTTGTAAGCGGCTCTTCTCATCTGGTTCAGGCACATAAATCAGTCTGTCAAACCTTCCAGGGCGCAGAACAGCGGAATCCACCATGTCAGGACGGTTGGTGGCAGCTATAATTACAATGTCTTGTAATGATACTAAGCCATCCATTTCTGTTAAAAGTTGGCTTATGACTCGTTCTGAAACTCCGCTGTCAGACATACCCATGCCGCGTCTAGGCGTAATCGAGTCGATTTCATCTAAGAATACCACTGAAGGCGCTGCCATACGGGCTTTTCGGAATATTTCACGTATGGCTTTTTCTGATTCCCCGACCCATTTGGAGAAGACTTCTGGGCCTTTAATCGATATGAAGTTGGCTTCGCTTTCTGTCGCCACTGCTCTGGCTAAAAGTGTTTTGCCGCAGCCAGGTGGACCGTAAAGGAGGATGCCTTTTGGCGGTCTAATTCCAAGCTTCGTGAAAATTTCTGGGCTCTTCAGTGGCCACTCCACGGCTTCTATGAGGTGCTGTTTTACGTTTTCAAGTCCGCCTACGTCGTCCCAATGGACAGTTGGGACTTCAATGTACACCTCTCGCATGGCTGTTGGTGTAATTTCTTTGTATGCGTTTTCAAAATCGCTCATCTGTACTTCCATCTTTTCAAGCACGGCTGGTGGAATGCGTTCTTCTTCAAGGTTAATCTGCGGGAGGTATCTGCGTAATGCTTTCATGGCTGTTTCTCTGCCCAGTGCAGATAAGTCGGCTCCTGTGTAACCGTGTGTCATTTCAGCAAGGCGGTCAAGGTTGACTCCTTCGCCTTTTTCTCCTTCTTTGTAAGGAACCAGCGGCATTCCCCGTGTGTGTATTTGCAGGACTTCGTATCTTCCTTTCCTGTCAGGTACGCCGATTTCTATTTCGCGGTCGAATCTTCCTGGTCTACGCAGTGCAGGGTCAAGTGCACCTGGACGGTTGGTTGCGCCGATAACTATGACGTTTCCTCTTCCGCTTAAGCCATCCATTAACGCGAGGAGCTGTGCAACTACGCGTCTTTCAACTTCGCCTGTAACCTCTTCCCGTTTAGGCGCTATAGCGTCAAGCTCATCGACGAATATTATGCTCGGAGCGTTCTGCTGGGCTTGCTGGAAAATCTCTCGCAAACGCGCTTCAGATTCTCCGTAGAATTTACTCATGATTTCTGGGCCGTTGATGGAGTAGAAGTTGGCTTCTGACTCGTTCGCGACTGCTCGGGCTAATAATGTTTTGCCGCAGCCTGGGGGACCATGAAGCAGCACACCCTTTGGCGGTTCTATTCCTAAGCGTTGGAAGAGTTCTGGGTGGCGCAGCGGCAGCTCGACCATTTCGCGGACACGTTGAATTTCTTCATGTAAGCCGCCGATGTCTTCATAGGTGGTTCTAGGTAAACCCTTGCCTTCAGGCGCGGGCTCGTTTAGAATGGTTAAACGTGTTTCGGCTGTTACTTTTATTATGCCGTGGGGTCGGGTTTTTGAGACTGTGAATGGAATGGCGTGCCCCAACATCATCACTAGGGTTGTGTCGCCCTCCACGAGGGTACGTTCCATAAGGCGGTTTTTAACAAAGTTAGTGAAGTCTTCGTCAACGTTTAGCCGCATGTCAACTGGTGCAAGCGTTATACTCATGGCTGTTTTGACTTTTGCTGGCCTCACGACAACATACTCGTTTATGGCTACCCCAGAGTTTTTGCGTGTGAAACCGTCGATACGAATTATATCACGGTTTTGGTCTTCACTGTAGGCTGGCCAAGCTATGGCTGACGTTGTGCGTTTGTTTATAATTTCTATTACATCTCCAGCGCTTATGCCTAGCTTTTGCATAGTTCGCTGGTCAATGCGAGCGATTCCTCTGCCCACATCTCTTTGCCTTGCGTCTCCGACACGTAATTGAACTTCGCTCAAACAGAATCCTCCAAATAATCCGATGCTAAAGATACATGTTTGAAAGAACGTTTATGACTATATAAACTTTAAAGCGTAACGCCTAAGACTCTAAGGTGCTTAATAGCGAAAAGATTAATGGGTTTTCATCAAACATCGTAAGCATTTTATCTGCTGGTTCTACGCACCATGACAGTTTGCGCTTGGCTGATGCCTGGAATCTTAGCGAGTTTTTCTTCGAACTCGTCAACTATGCCTGTTTTGTCCTCTGGGAACTTTACTTGAACAAGCAGCGCTTTAAGTCCAAAGGCTATGGGTTCTTCGCCGTAACCTTCGATTGCTGAGAATTCAGGCGCGATGCTTTGGATTTTATTTTTAAGGTCATCAAAGTTTTCCACTATGTCTTCTGGAAACACCTTGTATGTTACTAAAACGCTTCCCATGTTAAATCGCCTTTTATGGTCCCGTGAATCCGCATTTTGGACACTTGTATAAGCGGCCGAATTTGCGGCATTTTCCGTCACGTTTAATCTGGATTTCTCCGCAGTTTGGGCAGAGGAATTTTGTGGATTCGCTGCCCGGCGGAATTGGTTTGCCGCAGCTTGTACAGGTGACCAAGGACAGTGTCGTTGCTCTTTCTGTCATAATCTACATCTCTTGCGCTTCTAAATGTAAGTCTTACTTATATCTGCTATGCTTAAAATTCAGGCGTCTTTAGGCTCTTGTGCTGCGTCTTTTCAGGGAGCAATTGTTGCTTCAGATTGCGACAACATCGTTTTATAAATTTCGGCAAAGAAAATACTTTCAAATAAGAAAGGGATGGGAAGCAACAGCTTTTTTGGAGGTGAAATTGTCAGAAAGAAACTTTTGATTTTAGCTGTGGTCCTTATTTTAGTGATAGCTATACCCCTTGTGATTGCGTCTATCCAGGAGCAACAACGAACCATCCAAGTAAGTGGAAACGCCAAGTATCCAGGAACTCCCTCTCCAACAGCAACTCCAACCTCTACTTCAAGCCGATCTTCAACCGCGTCAATCAGTTACTCTTTAACGTTACCCAACGGCACAGCTTATCCTGCTGCATTAACCGACTTTCCATTAATAGTTGAAGTCGACAATGGACCAGTTTCTCCGTCTGCGGTTGGTGAAGTATTCAACGTCACGAACACCAGTGATGTGCCGATAAACATGACCATGGCTGCGACAAATGTAAACTTGCCAAGCAACTTGGGGTTTAATCTTGCATGGGGCAACTATGATGGAGGCAGCTTGACAGTTGGCGTAGGTCAATCTATAACGATGTGGTTTATTCCCACAGCGTATCCAAGCACCATGTATTACCCCAACGGGACACTTACATACACTCCAGGAGCAACGTTCAGTTACAGTTTTGACATTGTGATAACAGGTACCCAAGCCTGAGTTTTTTGAAAAACGAAAGAAAAATAATTTGTTTTTTAAAGCCATTTTAGGGCTTCAATAAGCCTATTGCTTTTAGCCCTTATGACTTAATGTTTAGTAAAATAAGAGATATTGTTACGGTTTCTTCCATTTTAGCTCTTTTACTTTGTCAAAGTGTTGGTCTGTTGAAACTATGAAGTCTGCTTTTTCCGCTATAGCTGTCGCCGCATGAATAGCATCTCTTGGCGCTAAATAATATTTTTTGATGATTTCCAGAGCAGAACGCATCACTTCTTTGTCCGCAGGCACGATTTCTAAGTTAGGAAAATTCAACATTGCCTCTACTGCAGTAAAAGCTAATTCCAGATTATGTTTCTTTATTGCCCAGTATACTTCATCAAAAGTTAATGCAGAGGTTTCCGCTTTTTCTTCTCCCTGCTGGATCTTTCCAAGCAGAGACCTAGCTTTTTCTCCAAGATCTTCAGTATTTATAGTAGCATAGATGAAGATGTTAGCGTCCAGATAGAGCACGTTTGTATCTCTCTTCAAGTTCTTCCTCGTAGGCGTGAGGATCTATTTCTTTATTGTAATTGATTTGTTTGGCTATTCTTTCAAACACAGCCACGGCGTCGAAAGCGGGCTTCTTTAGAATTAACTTATCGTCTTCCAACTTAAACAAGATCTTGGAGCCTGGTTCTATTTTGAGGGCTTTGCGCATTGTTCGTGGAATGACGACTTGACCTTTTGGGCCGACTTTCATTTCTTCTTCAATCAAGTATAACCACAAGTTATACAAAAGTACCACCAATATTTATACTTTAAGCAAAATTCGCAAGTTTATTAAGAAGGTTTCTTGCCTATTTTTATTGTCGTGGTAAATTTTGGGTGTAGATTTCAAGGATCTTGTTCCGAAAACTCCAGTTAAGCTAGAGGATTTAGGCGGCAAGGTCATTGCCATCGATGCTTATAACGCGATTTATCAGTTTCTCTCCATTATCCGCCAGCCTGATGGTACACCGCTGAAAGACAGCACTGGAAAAGTCACCAGTCACCTGAGCGGCTTATTCTACCGTACAAGTAACCTTGTAGAAATGGGCATAAAGCCAATCTACGTTTTCGATGGTATTCCGCCGACTTTGAAGGCCGCTGAGATTGAGCGGCGCAGGCAAGTCAAGGTGGAAGCAGCCGTGCATTATGAGAAAGCAGCGGCGAAAGGTGACACCGCAAAGATGCGGATGTTCGCTCAAGCGGCAACAAGCATGAAAGATTACATGCAAGACGACAGCCGAAAACTCTTGGAGCTTATGGGTTTGCCGTGGATTCAGGCGCCAAGCGAAGGTGAAGCCCAAGCCGCACACATGACCAAACGCGGCGACGCTGATTACTGTGCAAGCCAAGACTATGACAGCTTGCTTTTTGGAGCGCCCAAACTGCTAAGAAACGTAACTATTTCTGGCAGACGGAAGCTGCCCAGTAAAAACATCTACATCGATGTTGTTCCTGAGGTGATTGAGCTTTCCAAAACGCTGGAGCAGTGCGGCTTAACGTATGAACAGTTAATCGATGTTGGCATACTGATCGGCACAGACTTCAACCCAAATGGCATCAGAGGGCTTGGGCCAAAAACCGCTTTGAAATTAATCAAGCAATATGGAACGTTAGAGAATGCGCTGCCGAACATTAAAAACGCCAGTTTCCCTGTTGAGCCAAACTGTATACGAGAAGTGTTTTTGCAACCGCAGGTTACAGATAACTATAAGCTGGAATGGAGAGAACCAAACGTTGAAGGAATCATCGACTTCTTATGCAGGCAAAGGGATTTCTCAGAGGACAGAGTCAGAAAATCCTTAAACAAAATGCTTGAAGGCACCAAGAAGCAGAAGGGAAAAATGACGCTGGAAAAATGGTTCGGTTAAAGGTCAGTTTTAGCCATATTCGCCTAACTTAATTTAGAGACAAGACAGCCTGCTTAAGTTGGGTCAGTTGTTAAGGCTATTGAACATATCTTGAGTAGTTGATTCTAGTAGCTTAAGTTCTAACTTTGCAACTTGAGAGAATAAGAACTTGTAAAATTCATTGGACATATCCATTAAAGTTGTTGCTTCTTTTGGCCTCATTAATTCCCCGTCATCTATTTTGCTATTGAGTTTAAGAATTTTATGCACAATCATCAGTTAATCCGTACGCTGAGAATTCGCTCGAAGCCACTTTTTGCTTTAAATTCCGAAAGAAGATTGCAAGGTTTAAGCTGTACTCTGAGGCTATTTACTCCATTTCTTAATCCTTTTAACCGAGTACATTCAAGAGTTAAGATGTGCTCGATAGTAGGATAACAATACTTAGAGTATTTTCACTTTACAGTAACACACTTCGCCAGGTTCCTTGGCATATCGGGGTCGTATCCCTTCTCAAGAGCAACATAATACGCTAAAAGCTGCAGGGGCACTGCAAAAGGAATCGGTGATAGAACGCCAGGAATGCCCTTCGGAACCTCAACGTAATCGTCAGCTAACGCTTTGATGTCCTCGTCTCCTTCCTCGGCAATGGCAATTATGTGGGCGCCTCTGGCTTTCATTTCCATAATGTTACCAATCAGCGTCTTATGACAATCATCCTTGGGGCAGATGAAAACTACTGGGAAGCCACTTTCAACCAGACTGATTGGGCCATGCTTGCTTTCGCCTGCTGGGAACGCTATCGAAGGAATATAAGCGATTTCCATTAGTTTAAGTCTGCCTTCATAAGCGGTGGCGGTGCTGATTCCTCTGCCTAAGAAAAAGAACACTTTAGAATCCTTGTATTTCTTGGCGATTTGCTTAACTTTTTCCTCTTGCGTCCTAACTATTATATCAGCAATTTCAGGTAATTTAAGCAAATTTTCTTCAAGGCTGTCTATTTCATCTTGAGAAACTTTGCCTCTTTTCTTTGCCAACCTGAGCGCAAGTTGCGCCATCACGGAAAGCTGAGATGTAAAAGTTTTCGTTGCTGCAACTCCAATCTCTGGGCCAGCTTGCGTGCCAATATAGACACGGGAAATACGTGTCAAAGTAGAGCCGATAACGTTAGTTAAGCTTAGAATCGTGGCTGCACGTTGCTGGGCGCAGGTAACTGCTGCTAGGGTATCGGCTGTTTCGCCTGACTGACTGACCGCTAAAATGGTGCTGTCAATGTTTACTGATTTGCCGTGTTGTTCTATAAATTCTGAAGCGTAAACGGGGTAAGTGGGCAAGAACGCAAGTTTAGAGAACATGTATGAAGCCGCTAAACATGCATGGTAGCTTGTTCCACAAGCGACAAGAAAAACCTCGTTCGCACGGTCCAGAAAAGTTGTAAGTAAATCCAGATAATGCTCCTGCATTCTTAGCGTGTTGCGAAGCGTTTCAGGCTGCTCATGAATCTCTTTGATCATAAAGTGCGGATAGCCTTGTTTAATAGCCATTTCAGCTGTCCACTCGATAGTTTCTGGTTCCCGACTGACAGTGCTGAGATCCTGAATCTTCTTAATCTCATAACCTTGCGCTGACAGAATAACCAGTTCACCATCATTCACCATGACTGCCTTGTTGGTGATTGGCAGAAACGCTGGAATATCAGAAGCGCAAAAAACACCGTTGTCGTTGACGCCCAAAACCAAGGGGCTCTCGTTTCTGGCGCAGATAATCTTGTCTGGCTCTTTTGTGGAGATTATGGCGAGGGCATAGGAGCCTTCAAGGCGCTTGAGGCTTTCTTGGACTGCCTCGAGAAAGGAGAGTTTAGGGTTCTGTTTGAGGGTTTGTTCAATAAGATGCGGGATTACTTCTGTGTCTGTTCTGGAAACAAATGTGTGATCAAGATTTTGCAGTTCTGTTCTAAGCTCCATGAAATTCTCGATGATTCCGTTATGAACAACCATTATTTCGCCTGTGCAGTCGGCATGAGGGTGAGCGTTAACTTTTAAGGGTGCGCCATGCGTCGCCCAACGTGTGTGACCGATACCTATGCTGCCTGGTAAATCGTCGAGGTTTAGGATTCTGTGGACCTCGTCGATTTTCCCCTGATCCTTTTTTAGGTAAATCTTTCCGTTAGATATTGTTGCTATGCCTACTGAGTCGTAGCCTCGGTATTCTAGCCGTTTAAGTGATGAGTGAATTAGGGGAGCGGCGTTTCCTTCTTTTAAGACACAACCGAATATTCCACACATTTCAAAAGCCTCGCTTTTTAATGATACACGCTTATGGAGACTGTGTTTCGCTAATAAGCATTTTTAAAATTTCAGTTTCACCGCTCAAAAATTTCTTTTAGTGTGTCTTACTATTTATTCGTTTTAAGCGAAGCTTTTAAGCGATTTAAGCGTGAATTTTTTGAACCGTTATAAATAAATTTTTTATAGTACCTGCATGTTATCTACCCTCTCGGTTACAAATGGCTAAAAAACTGCTTCTCCAAGACAACGGTAACACCCAAGAAGTAAAAGAAATCAGCATAATAGACGATTCACAAAAACTAAAAATGATACTGGGCAGCCTAAGCTGGAAAATCTTAACAATGCTATCAACAAAGGAGATGTACCCCTTAGAAATCGCACGGCAACTCGGTGTACATGAACAAAAAGTCTACTACCACATAAGAAAACTAGCCAAAGCAGGAGCCATAGCCGTTGAGCGTGAAGAAAAAAAGAAAGGCGCGACAGCAAAGTATTACAAAACAGTGTCACCAGCCTTCGGCATCGAGTTTCCAGACGGCTATAAAGCAATCCAAAACCTTAGCCTCTTAAGCATCGACAAGAAACTTCAAGAGTTCTTCAGAGAATTCATCAGCAACGGCGTTTTTGACGGAAAAATAGTTGTGGGCAGCCCGCAGCCGCATGGTCCGTTTAAAACCAGCGCCCGAGACGGGCACTACGCAGCACACTTGGCGCTTTTCATCGGTCAATTTGCAAAAATGCCAACAGAATTCGCTGTGAAACTTGACGTTGACGTGAAAGCGGAGAAAGAGGAAAAGAAAAATTTAATCCTTGTTGGGGGTCCAGGAACAAACCTTCTTACACAGGAAATAAACGAATATTTACCCATCAAATTCATAATGCAATCTTCAGAGCAGGGGTTCTTGCTTGGCGGTTTATCATCAAAAAAGACTCTGCAGGTTTACACCTCGGATGTTTCAGGATTAATTGCAAAAATCGTGAATCCATGGGATAAGACCAAACGCATCGTGGTTTTAGCAGGAAACAAAGCCGTAGGAACAAAAGCATGCGTTTTAGCGTTGACCAATTTTTGGAAGAAAACACTGGAGAAATACAAGGGCGAAGACACCTTCGCAGTTGTGATTCACGGGTTTGATCTGGATGGGGACGGCAAAGTGGATTCGATTGAGGTTAGCGAGTAATTGAGTGCTAAAGAAACAAGAGAAAACATCGTAGCGTTCGGGCATGAAAACATTCAAGCCATTCACCCTTCAACTTTAATGTTTACAAGGGAAAAGCAGCTGTCAAAAACCGGCGACTGCGTGGTCGGAGTAGCTGCAGACAAGGCAGTAGCTGACTTAAACCAGGAAGTCAAAGAGAAACTGAAAAGACCAAACGCTAAACTAACCATCATCATTGAGGCTGAAGGCTTAATCGAACAAATAGACGCCTTAGGCTCGCCAAAATTGATTTTAACTCACCCAACCGACATGGTGATCCGAAAAAGCAGCTATATCTGCGACCGAACATTGGCAATTCGCGCTGATAAATCAGCAAATGATTTACCAAGAGAATTAGTGGAGAAGCTAAAAAATCCCCGACAGAAAATCAACATCACCCTTGTTCTTCATGGTTAAGCAATTTTAGCATCCAAGACAACCTGCGACTCGAAGGGTGCAGTTTCCCGAATGCTTTTTGCATAAAGAAACGCTTCTGCTTTTCTGCCCGTTGATTCTACAGCTTGGGAAAATCGGGACTTGAGGTTTTCTGTTGAGTCAGGCTGGCGAACGAAAGCGTAAAAATGGATTATTCCACCCTGAGGCTTGATTGCTTGGCAAGCGGCATCAATGTATTCGATTGCTGTTTCAGGCAAATTCATTATCACCCGGTCAGCTGAGCCCTTAAGCCGCGTTGAGGTAATTTGCTTTGCATCGCCGAGGATGGGGAAGACTCTGTTTTCAACCCTGTTTACCCTTGCATTTATTTTAAGCAATTCAACGGCGTCAGGATTAATATCAACAGCGTAAACCCTAACATTCGGGTTTTTTTTGGCAATTAGCACTGAGAAGGGTCCAACTCCAGCAAATAAATCCACCACGGTTTCACCAGTTTGCACGAGCGATGCCACGCGCTGGTGTTCATGGGAAAGTCGAGGCGAAAAATATGCTTTGGCTACGTCAACGTGGTATTGGCAGTCGAATTCCCTGTGCACAGTTTGGGTTTTGTGTTCTCCAGCGATAAAAGTGAACTCGCGCAACCGGTAAGTTCCATTTATTGCTCCTGCCTTTGCGAGTACGGTTTTGATGTTTCTGTGCGTTTTTAGGATTGCTTCGCCGATAAGGTTTTCGTATGGTTTCAATTCTGGCGGAATTTCGATTATGGCTATGTCCCCTGTTATGTCCAGTGCTTGAGGCAAACTCGCCAGCAAATAGGAGGGCAAATTGTTTTCCAGAACCTGCAGGAGGGACTGTGCAGTTGATCTCTTTTCGGCGAAAACACTGGTTGATAATTGCGTTTCGGGCACTTCGCTTTTCAGCGTTGCTAACTCTTTCTCATCTGGTTGGCTGACCAAAGGGATGCAAAGGTTGCCTTCAATCCGCTGAATTTCCAATGACTTATCTATAAGTTCAAGTTTATTGGCTAAGGCTATTGCTCTCTCGCCTTGTTTTTTTGGAACTTTTATGCAAATGGTTGATTTGGGCATGCGATCAGCTGCTTTTTTCTATCCTATAGAGGTTGTTTACTTTTTGAGTGGTGAATTGGACGTTTAAGATTTTTTCCATCAGCCAGATGTTAGTTTCAATATGTTCAGAAATTGCTCTAACCAGAAAAGTTGATTTGCCCTGTGCCAGCGCCATGTAGGGAATGAGCATATCTGCTAAGTAAACATCAACCGTTGGCTCAACAGTCAACTCGGTTAAAAGCTTTTCAGCGGCTTCTTTTCCAACGGCTTCACTCATTTTGCGGAGTTCGCCTATTGCGTCAGCGCCTATTATTACGCCTGTGTCGGTTTCAGCCCACAAAACGATGGAGCTTCCCTTTTGGAAAGGGTTAGACTGATCATTTACAACCTCGATAGAAGCGTCATAGCCCCTTTGGGAGAGGCAGTCTTCTGCTGCTTTTGCTTGCCGCTCTGACACTTGCCTATCAGCCAAAAAAGTGCAGACTGAAACACCCTCTATTCTCTCTAACAAGCCAAAGTTTTCAAGCTGGATTGGTTTTAGTGCTCGATTCGGTTTTGTGGTCATTGTTACTTCCCCCATTCCCTTCGGGTAATAACCGTATTTTTGAACGGTTATGGTAGCATCGACTCCCATCCGTTTCAGCGCTGGCAAAAGAACATGACACATGTAGTTGATCGTTGGGGCATGGGTTGTGTCTGTTCCGCCTTTGGCGACGTGCAAGTGTACAGGGTTATCAGCGAACAAACAAACAGGTAAAGTTGCAAGTAGAAGCATGGGGATGCTTCCAGCGGTTTCGATTTCTGCCTCAATGTTACCGCCTTTTATTTGCTGAGGTATGAACCAAAGCTCCCTTGATCCTAAGGCTGCTCCTTGTACTTTGGCGTTGCAGAGTTTAGCAGCTGTCAGCACTGCCTCCAAATGCTGATGTTTTAAGCCTGGTTGCGGGCGGTTCTGCCTAATGTTGCATATATGCAGTGGCTGTTTTGTGATGGCTGCCAAGGCTACGGAAAGGCGAAGTATCGTGCCACTTCCGCTTTTTTGGCTCCCGTCGATTTCAATCATGCCCTATTTTCTTCCAGACTTAAGTTATTGTGTTTATTGCAAATAATTAATAAGCGTCTTGGGGTTATTTAGAAGTTTGAGGGAGCGTTTGCATGAGCACAGATAAAGAAAAGCTCAATGAGCTCGTTGTAAAGGTTGATAAAATTCTTAAAGCTTTAAGTGACATCTCAGAAGAAATGCGTTCCGTTTCATCATCAATCAAGTCTCTCGCGGGGGGGGAAATCGCCCAGCCGACAGCTACTCAAGCAACGTCAACACCTGAGGCTGGTGTAAAACAGAGGTCGCTTGATGAAATTCGCATGTCATTCCCCGAGGAGCTTGAGGCCCGATTAAGCTTTGAGGATAAGGGCGATTACATGATAATTAAACCGAAGCAGTTTTTGGGTTCAGA
>Ga0326727_10015990_pt1 | contig 15956 bp, 13 predicted proteins | sample MB2enrmetagenome_FD_207643 | JGI IMG/M metagenome (GOLD analysis project Ga0326727, IMG submission 207643) | Lab enriched peat soil microbial communities from McLean, Ithaca, NY, United States - MB29MY | ecosystem: Environmental > Terrestrial > Soil > Wetlands > Peat | place: USA: New York...
TGCCGACGGAGATCTTCCGGCCGCGCAAGACCTGGGCGCCGATTTGAGATCGGGGAAATAGTGACTCAAAACTGCGCAAGTCTTTTTGTGTCAATACGACTTCCCGAAAAGCGCGGAAGTTGGGCTAGAGGCGGCGCAACTTGGACAGCAGACATCGGACTCAGGGGCAGATCGACAACAACGGGAGGGCACAGCGGCGCCTAATTTGGACAGCAGTGGTTGACAACCTGCCCCACAAAAAACGGCGCTAGCGCACGCCGGGGCCGGGGGCGGCCAGCGCCAGAGACTTCGACAGCAGCCGGTTCTTCTGGTACCGGAAATCCAGAATCTCCTCCGGGCTTTCGCCTTCCATGGCGAAAGAGTGGATGGGCCCGAAGAAGGTCTCCAGCTCCGACGGCGTGCAGGTCGGAAGATACACGCGCAGCACGCGCGGATCGTAGTAGCGGAAAATGAGCCGGCGTCCGGCCTCGTCGCGCACCCGCAGGAACTGCCGCAGGTGCCGCCGCAGTTGTTTGATGCCGGTTTCGGTTCGCAGAAACGAGCCCCAACTGTTGCCCCACCCGTTGGCCAGGACGTAGCGCGTGAAGCGGTCCTCGCGATCCAGTTGGACCAGGTAGGGCGCGGTCATTTGCATCTGCCAGGGCAGATCGCCGGAGTACAGGCAATCCTTCGGCAGACGAGTCCCATCCACCGCGATCCAGATGCGCTCGTCGCGGGCGCCGTCGAGGATCGCGAACACTCCCAGGCTGGCGGACTGGCCGGGCGGCCAGAGCGCTTCGACGACCGGGTGGCGCGGTGGGCTTGCCATAATCTAGTGCCCCGCCAACTGCGCCCGCAGGCACTCCTCGCAGAAGGGAATGCCCAGCGCCGCGGCTTCCTTTTTCGCCTGGGCGATGGCCTCGGGATCGATGTCGCCGGGAAACACGGGCGGGTCGGAAACCGGGCTGGAAGACGAGGGCTGCCGCCGCTCCTCGATGGGAAACGGCGCGGCCGCCTGGGTTACGGGTCCGCTCACCGGAAAGAGTTCGAGGGCCGCCCGGCGCGCCTTCCAGAACCGGCTGGAAAGGCGCCAGGTGGTGTCCGCGAAAACCTGTTCTTCGCTCGACCAGGGATGCGCGGCGCCCAGCAGGCGTTCAAGGGTCCGCACGGCGAAGACGTCGCAGCGAAACTGCTTCAGCCACTGCCCGGCGAGGGCCTCGCGTCCGGTAAGTTCCTCGCCGTCGAAAAAGGGCTCGTCTTCCCATCCGCACAAGTACCACCCGGTTGTGCCAATCGGAACCTGCATTCCACATCATGATACAGCACCGCGGCGGGCGCCGGTGGCGTTACTGCCACAATCTGCGGACCACGCGGATGAGCACCGCCGCCGATGCCGCGAACACCGCCAGCAGGCCGAAGGCGTAGCCCAGTCGGCCGTACAGGAAGTTGCCGACGGTGAACAGCGCGCTCCAGATCGTGATGCAGCCCGAAAGCCATCCCACGATGGCCAGCGGGAAGTTGGCGGCCTCGCCCGCAGCCGGCTCGGCGGCGGCGCCCGCCAGTTCGCGGATGCGTCCCCAGCCGGGGCCGAAGGGACGCACCTTGAGGAAAAACGCGACCAGCGTCCGCTGGTCGGTTTGCGGGCCCAGGTAGGCCGTCGGAATCCAGCAGACCGTGGTGATGGCCACGGTGACGAGCAACTGCCGCGCCGAATCGAATCCCGCGCCGTTCTTCTTGAGAATCAGAAACGCCATGGACACCAGGAACGAACTGGTCATGGCCACGATTTCGCACCAGGCCGTGACCCGCCACCAGAACCAGCGCACCAGGTACAGCAGGCCGGTGCCCGCGCCCACCTGCAACAGCAGCAGGAAGCTGTCCTTGGCGTTATCGAGGGCGAACACCGCCGCCGACGAAGCCACGAACAGCAGCACCGTGGCCGCGCGGCCCGCCAGCACGTAGTGCGATTCCGCCGCGCCCGGCCGCACGAACCGCCGGTAAAAATCGTGGACCAGGTAGGACGCGCCCCAGTTCAGGTGCGTCAGGATGGTGGACGAGTTGGCGGCCACCAGGCCGCCCAGCATCAGGCCCATCCAGCCCACCGGCAGAAAACGCAGCATGGCCGGGAAGGCGATATCGTGGCCCACCAGCGAAGCGGGCACGCGCGGAAAGGCCTTCTGAATATCCCCCAGTTGCGGATACACGATGAGCGAGGCCAGGCCCACCAGGATCCACGGCCAGGGCCGCAGCACGTAGTGCGCCACGTTGAAGAACAGGGTGCTGGCGAGGGCGTCCTTTTCCGATTTCGACGCCAGCATGCGCTGCGCGATGTAGCTGCCGCCGCCCGGTTCCGCGCCGGGATACCAGGTGGCCCACCACTGCACGGCCAGCGGCACGATGAAGCACGCGACCGCCAGGTCCCAGTTATTCCGGAAGTCCGGCAGCATGCCGAGGTAGTTCAAGCCGCCCGGGCCGCGCATGCGCGACAGCTTGTCCACCAGGCCGCCGAGGCCGCCCACCTGCGGCAAGGTGACGGCGAAGTAGGCCGCCGCGACGACCGCCGACATCTTGATGAAGAACTGCACCATGTCGATGACCAGGACGCCCCACAGCCCCGAGTGCGCCGCGAAGACCACGTTGAGCAGGCCCACCGCCAGGAGCGTCTGCCAGCGGTCGAAGCCGAACAGCACGGCGGCGATCTTGCACGCCGCCAGGTTGACCGTCGCCATGATGAAGCAGTTGAAGAAGAAGCCCAGGTACACCGCGCGGAAGCCGCGCACCGCGCCGGCCGCCTTGCCGGAATAGCGCAGCTCGTAAAATTCCAGGTCGGTGAGCGCCCCGCTGCGGCGCCACAGCCGGGCGTAGAAGAACACCGTGGCCACGCCCGTCAGGGTGTAGGCCCACCACTGCCAGTTGCCGGCCACGCCCTGGGTGCGGACGAAGTTGGCCACCAGGTTGGGCGTATCGCTGGAGAAGGTGGTGGCCACCATGGACAGCCCGGCCAGCCACCAGGGCACCGCGCGACCGGAAGCGAAGAACTCCGCCGTGCTTTTGCCGGAGCGCTTGCCGAAGAACAGCGCCGGGGCGAAGCAGATGGCCACCGAGAGCAGCGCGATCGCCCAATCGACGGGGTGAAGGTGCATAGGGGGTAAGAGAAGAGTTTATGTCAAATCGGGGGCGGGCGCGGAGGCGTACGCAAGCGCCAACCAGTCGGGTCAGACCAACAGGCGGACGCTGCTGTCCTTCGAAAGACAATACCAGACAGCTCGATATCGCTTCATGGAGAAGCCGTTCTCCCGCAGAACATGCGACACCAGCGACTCGATTTGAGGAGTATGCGTTTCAAGAATCAGTAAGTCCGTCCGGCTAAGCCAGGCTTCCGGCCGCCCAAGAAAAACGGCCTCTTCGGCGCCCTCGATATTCATTTTAAGAATATCCAACCGGGGAATCGCGAACTGTTCCAACAGAGACAAAACCGTGGTGCAGTCGATGGTAAGTCCCATATCTCCGATCGAGGCGTTGAGCCCGTCGCCGGAAAGGTAACTTACCTGCTCAGCGGAAAACAGGCCCTTCTTGAGCAGAATCGCGCGATCTCCATATGGTTTCAGATTCTCCCTGGCCATCTCATAACTTGGGGGATTCGGTTCGAGTGCAATGGCCTTTGAACCTGGAAACCTGGAGAGGAAGTAAGCCGTTGTGTCCCCGATATAGGCGCCTGCGTCGATGATCCATTCCGGCTGCCTGGCTGGCCTGAACCGGCCCCACTCTTCACGAATAACATTCTCTACGATCGTCGCGGCGTCTTCCGTTGCCGGTCTCACGAGTATCGGGTATCTCAGACTTTTCAATGCAACCTGGCGCGGCGGGTCGTCCGGGCGGCCTGAACTTGAAAGCTCCTGCAGCGTACGAAGGGTTTCAAATCCTTCTTTGCGGATTACGGATAGCCGATTGATTAACGCGGACGCTGCGCGGAAAGCCGGGGATTCGTCTCCCAGGAGGCGGCGGGCGGTTCGACGCAGGATTTCCATCGGGTCCTCTCCAAGGTGCTGTACCGGCCGGAGTTTTCACGTTAGCTCCCAGCGGCGGGTAAGGTCAAGGCTTTCCGGCGGCCAGGGTAACCGAGCCGGCCGGCGGAGATAGTCTTTGTCCGGCGTTGGCGATCGTGTAAGCTGATACTTGGCCTCGGCCGGGGCTGCGGCACGATGGCTACACCGGCATTGAGCGTTCTCGCCCGCCGTGAAGCAGGAGTACTCAAGAGATGAAAATCGCATCCGCAGTTTTGCGCTCCGCGCCGGCCGTTCTTGCCATCACGCTCGCCGCCGCCACGCTCCCGGCCCAGGCCCAGGAGCGTCCGCTGCCGCGCATCGTCGAGAAGAACGGACGCTTCGCTCTGTTTGTAGACGACGCCCCGTTTCTGATCATGGGCATCGAGGATCTGACCATGGGCGACTGGCCCACGCGGCCAAACGTGTGGCGCGCCCTGGAATACATGCGCGTCAACACCGTCGAGATACCCGTCTACTGGGAGGATTTTGAACCGCAGCCCGGAAAGTACGACTACGCGGCGATCGACAGGCTCCTCGCCGAGGCCCGCCAGCACGGCGTTCGCCTGGTGCCGCTGTGGTTCGGGACCTACAAGAACGGCCATCCGCACTATATGCCCGACTGGATGAAGCTGGACCCCGCCCGCTATCCGCACGCGCTCGACCGGAACGGCCAGGCGGTGGACTCGCCATCGCCCTTCGCGGCCGCTTCGCTCGAGGCCGACAAGCGCGCCTTTGCCGCACTGCTCCGCCACCTGAAGTTAGTCGATCCCGGGCGCACGGCGATCATGGTGCAGGTGGAAAATGAGACCGGCAACTGGAACTCGGTTCGCGATTTCTCCCCGGCCGCGCAGAAGTACTTTGCAGCCCCTGTTCCGCCCGAGGTTTTGAAGGCCATGCATGTTGCGTCCGCTTCTCCGTCTCCAGACTGGGAGCAGGCTTTTGGTCCCGATGCGGACGAGTACTTCAACGCCTGGGCGGTGGCCCGATACGTGGGGCAGGTGGCCGAGGCGGGAAAGGCCGTTTATCCGCTGCCCATGGTGGCCAACGCGGCGGTGCGCAACCCGCTGCATCCGGGTCCCGCCGGCCTGCCGGGCGCGCCCGGCTCCTACGAGAGCGGCGGCCCCACGGACAACGTGCTGGCGATCTGGAAAGCCGCGGCTCCGGCGATCGACGTGCTGGGGCCCGACGATTACCAGAACAATCCCGCCGCCTATTTGAAAGTTCTGGAGCTGTATCGCCGCAGCGACAATCCCCTGTATCTGCCGGAGACCGGCTGTCCCGGCTGCGACCGTTTCTTCTTCACCGGACTTGGCCTGAACACCATAGGATTCTCGGCGGCCACCGATGTTACCCGGCCGTCCCTGCTGGGCGCGGCAGCCGGGATCCAGGCCGCACAGGCTGGCAACCCGAACGCGTGGGAAGATTACAAGCCGATCGACGAGTTCCTGACTTCCTGGGGAATGAACTTCCGCCTGATCGGTCCCATGCAGCGGGAGATTGCCCGGCTCAATTTCGAAGGCAAGCTCCAGGCCGTGGCGGAGGAACAGGGCAAGCCGATGCAGGTTCTGTCTTTCGGAAGCTGGAATGCCGAGGTCGCGTTTGGCACATTCCGCGGTGGTTCCAACCCGCCCGCGGAAAACCCCAAGCCGGCTGGGCGCATTCTGGTGGCCCAACTTGCCGACAACCAGTTCCTGGTGACCGGATACTATTGCCGCATCGACTTCCGTCCCGCCGGCTCCGAGCAGCAAAGGAAGTCGCAGCGCGTCGTCCCGGGAACCGACGAGACCCCGTCCGCTCTGATCGACGGCGTTTGGCGGCACCGCCAGTTCCTCCGCCTGGAGCAGGTAACCTGGGAGGACGGCGCCTTCAAGCACGTGCGTACCTGGGGCGGGCGGGGCGGCGAGACCAACGGCCTGTACTTTGGCGAGACCCCCGTCGTGTTGCGCGTCTCGCTCACCACCTATTAGAAGCCAGGAGTGAAAAAGATGAAAGTGAATTCCGCGGTAATCGCCGCCCTAGCGGCCACGCTGGCGGCTGCAACGCTCCACGCGCAGGCCGGGCCGGCGCCGTCCGATGCCCGCCCCATGCCCCGCCTGGTCGAAAAGGACGGACGTTTCGCTCTGTTCGTCGACGACGCGCCGTATCTGGTGCTGGCGGCGCAGATCCGAAACTCGAGCTCCTGGCCGAGCGTGTTTCCCAGGCTGTGGCCGACGCTGGAATACATGCACGTCAACACGGTCGAAGTGCCGGTTTACTGGAACCAGTTCGAGCCGCAGCCCGGACAGTTCGACTGCACCCTGATCGACATGCTCCTGTCGGAGGCGCGCCGGCATGACGTCCACCTGGTGCCGCTCTGGTTCGCCACCTGGAAGAACGGCAGCCAGCACTACATGCCCGACTGGATGAAACTCAACCCCGTCCGCTACGCGCACGCCATCGGCCGGAACGGGGAGGCGGTCGACTCGCCGTCGCCCTTCGCGTCCGCGTCGCTCGACGGGGACAAAGCCGCGTTTGCCGCCTTCATGCGCCACCTCAAGGAAGCCGACCCGCAGCGCACGGTCATCATGGTGCAGGTAGAGAACGAACCCGGCAACTGGAACAGCGTTCGCGATTTTTCCCCGGCCGCGCAGAAGGCGTTTGAAGCGCCGGCGCCGCCGGAGGTGCTCCGCGCCATGCATGTGAATACCGCTTCCGCATCTCCCAACTGGCAGCAGGCCTTTGGTCCGGATGCCGACGAGTACTTCAACGCCTGGGCCGTGGCGCGCTACGTGGGCCAGGTGGCGGCGGCGGGAAAGGCCGTTTATCCGCTTCCGCTGTACGCCAACGCGGCCCTGCGCGACCCGTTCCATTCCGGTCCTCCCGGCCTGCCGGGGGCTCCCGGCACCTACGAGAGCGGCGGCCCCACCGACAACGTGCTCGACATCTGGAAAGCCGCGGCTCCGGCGCTCGATCTTCTGGCGCCGGACAATTACCAGACCGACCCGGCATCCTATCTGAAGGTGTTCGAACTCTATCGCCGCGCGGACAATCCCCTCTTCGTGCCCGAGACCGGCCGCCCGTACAACGCCCGCTTTTTCTTCTCGGCGCTTGGCCGCCAGGCCATCGGATTGTCACCCTCGGGAGGCAACACGGAAGGCGAGTTCAAGCCGGACGACCATTCCAAAGCGCGTGAGGAATTCCTCAACCCCTGGGCGGCGAATTACCGGCTGATCCGGCCCATGCAACGGGAGATCGCGCGCCTCAATTTCGAGGGCAAGCTTCAGGCCGTGGCCGAAGAGCAGGGAAGGCCTACGGAGACGCTGCCGTTCGGATCCTGGGACGCGGTGGTGTCGTATGGAACGTCGGGCAGGGCGGCGGCGGTGGGAAATCCGAGCCCGACGGGCCGCGCCCTGGTGGCGCAGTTGAACGACAACCAGTTCCTGGTCACCGGATTCTTTTGCCGCGTGGATTTCCGCCCCGCCGGGACCGAACAGCAACGCAAGTCTCAGCCCATCGCGGAAGGAACCGGACAAACGCCCTCGGCGCTGATTGAGGGCAAATGGGTGCACCGGCAGTTTGTGCGCGTGGAAGAGGGAACCTACGAAAACGGGCGGTTCAAATTCCAGCGCATCTGGAATGGCGACGAGACCGACTGGGGCCTCAGGATTGGCGAGGATCCCGTGGTGCTGCGCGTCACACTGGCCACCTATTAGCGCCGCGGCGAACCATGAAAACGTGAGACGGCGGCAGCTCCGTGGCTTGAGTTAGGTCTCGGGACTTTGGAAACCGGCTTGTTTTCAATCACTTACATTTCTCCCGTGACTTAAGTTAAGTCACGGCCCCGCCGCCCCGCTCACCTTGCCGCGTGGCCGCTCTTCATCTTGCGGGCCACCAGGAAGGCCAGTTCCAGCGCCTGCTCGCCGTTCAGCCGCGGGTCCACTTCCGATTCGTAGGCGCGCGGCAGGTCCTCTTCGCTCGGCCCGCGCGAACCGCCGATGCATTCCGTCACGTTCTCGCCGGTCAGCTCCACGTGCAGGCCGCCCAGTTGCTGTCCCATGCGGCTATGAATGTCGAAAGCCTGCTCCACTTCGCCGTAGATGTCCTCGAAATGGCGCGTCTTGATGCCGCCGGGTGTGGTGCGCGTGTTGCCGTGCATGGGATCGCAGATCCACAGCGGTACGCCGCCCGCGGCGCGCACATCCTCGATCAGCCGCGGTAACTCATCGGCGATCCGGCCCACGCCCAGGCGGTGGATCAGCGTCAGGCGGCCCGGCTGGCGGCGCGGATCGAGCGCGTCCATCCAGCGCTCCAGACACTCGCGGGTGGTGCCGGGCCCCACCTTCACGCCCACCGGATTTTCGATGCCGCGCAGGTATTCGATGTGGGCGCCGTCGGGATGGTTGGTGCGCAGCCCCACCCAGGGGAAATGCGTGGCCAGGTTGAAGTAGCCTTCGCGGCGCGGCACGTTGCGCGTCTGCGCCGATTCGTAGCCCAGGTGCAGGGCCTCGTGGCAGGTGTAGAAATCGATGCGGTCGGTTTCTCCGGCGCGTATGCCCAGGATGCTTTCCATGAACTGCAGAGATTCGCCGATGGTCTCCATGGTGCGGTGGTACTCGGCGCCGAAGGGCGAATGGGCGGTCCACTCCAGGTCGAAATACTCGGGATGGTGCAGATCGGCGAAGCCGCCCTTGATGAGGGCGCGGATGTAGTTCAGGGTGAGCGCCGCGCGCTCGTAGCCGCGCAGCAGAAGCTCGGGATCGGGCGTGCGCGCCGCCGCCGTGAACTCCGGCTGGTTGATGAGGTCGCCGCGGTAGGAAGGCAGGGTTTCGCCGGCGCGCGTTTCCAGGTTGGCGGAGCGCGGCTTGGCGTACTGGCCGGCGAAGCGGCCGATGCGGATCACGGGCCGGCGCGCGCCCACCACCAGCACCAGGCTCATCTGCAGCAGCACCTTGAGCATGTTGGCGATGCGCGAGGAAGTGCAATCCACGAACCGCTCGGCGCAATCGCCGCCCTGCAGAACGAAGCGCGATCCGGCGGCCGCTTCCGCCAGTTGCCGGCGAAGCTGCACGATTTCCCAGCTTACCGCCAGGGGAGGAAGCTGGCTCAGTTGGGCGAGCGCGCGGCGGAGCGCGGCGGGGTCGGGATACTCCGGCTGCTGCTCGGCCGGAAAGCGCCGCCAGGAATCGGGTGACCAGGGATGGGAATCCGGGCTGCCTTCGGTGGCCATGAAGTCCCACGGTAGCACGTCGGCGCGGAGCGGACTACCGGTAGCGCAGCACGATCGTCTGCGGCGGCGGCTCCGCGCTCACCGAGCCCGCGGACGCCGTCCCCGCCGTGAACCGCACCAGCAGTTCCCGCACTCCGGGACTGCGCAGCCTCATCGCCGGAATGTCCACGGCCTGCGCCCGCTTCACGCGCGCACCGGCCATCAGAACGCGCGGCGTGGCCGAGCCCGGCACCTTCTCCGACACCCATAACGTGCCGTCGGCGTATGGTTCCAGGCGCACCACGACGGCGTCTCCGGCGCGAATCCCGCCGGCATCCACAGGGGACAACCGGCCGTCCCGCTCGAGCCGCAGCGCGCTCCACTTCATCTCCGGCGCGGGGTAGGCCCAGGGGCGTGGTGGCCCGGGGCAGCCAAGCGGCTGCGCCGCCTTCGAGGCAGGAGGCGGAATCGAAGCAGCCGGGGCTTGCAGGTTGTCCACGGGTGGCGCGGTCTCGAGCAGGGGCGCGTCGGCTGTCACGGTAACGGACTCCGTCCGACCGGCAACCTTCTGCACCTGGCTTTGGGCCTGCGCACCCGATTGACCTACCTGGTTCAATTGGACCTGCCGGCCCATACCCTGGTTCGCCGCGCCGGATGCGTCCCTCAAATTCTGCTGGAACATCGGCAGCCCGGGCGCCGATGCCGGCGCGGCGGCGAGCTGTCCGGGCGGTGTAGGCGGAGCTTGCTGGCCGGCGCCGCTCGCCAGCACAGCTTCGTTTACGGCCGCCTGGTTCGCCGCGCCAGCCACGCCGGTCCTATCCTGCTTTAGCGTTGCCGGCTTGGGCGCGGACGGCGCGGCAGCGAACCGCCGGGGTGGTGGAAGCGGAGCCGGCTGGCCGTCGATCGGCGCCGGCATGGGACGGCCGTCAGCCTGCTCTTTCGGCGCGGATACGACGTTGGGGCCGGCCTGCAGTTGCGGCGGAGGGGATTGCGCAACCCGATCCATGGCCCAAGAGCCTGGCGCCGCCAGCCCACCGGGGCCCGCCGCGCTTCCCCCAACCCGCGCCTGCGCCGCCCCACTCGCGCCCGCCTGCGCTCGCGGCGGGCTGGGTTGCGCAGGCCGGTTGAACGCCAAGGTGCCTGTCGCCGCCGCCCCACTCGCGCGCCGCTGCGGTGGCGGCGTAGCCGGCTTCCCGACGGTCTCCGAAGCCACCGGGCCGCGCGCCGCCGCCCGGTTCGCCGCTCCCGCCGACGCCGACATCGCCGGCCCACCAGCGCCCGCCGCGCTTCCCCCAACCCGTGCCTGCGCCGCCGGCGCACCCGCGCCCGCCTGCGCTCGCGGCGGGGTGGGTTGCGCGGGCCGGTTGAACGCCAAGGTGCCTGTCGCCTCCGCCCCGCTCGCGCGCCGATGTGGTGGCGGCGTAGCCAGCTTACCGGCCGTCTCCGAAGCCGCCGCCCGATTCGCCGCTCCCGCCGCGCCAAGGTCAGCCTGCGCCGACATCGCCGGCACACCCGCGCCCTCCGCTGGCGGCGGAGCCACGGGCTCCGGCGCAGCCGCGACGGGAGCGGAGCGGTCCGCACGCCGGCCGGCATCGCCCATGGCGCCCACCGCCGGCGGGCGCTCTTCCTGCCGCACCGGCACGGCTACGGCGGATGGCGCGGGCCGCGCGGGCTCGACCGGCGCCGTCCGGAGTTCGCGGTTCACAGCCACCAGCACCGGCGGCCGCGCCTGGCGCGCGCGCCAGATTCCGTAGCCCATCGCCACGGCCAGGCATGCGGCCATGGCGCCCGCCACGGCCGGACGCATCAGCCATCGCACGGCCGGGCGCCACCACGGCTGGGGAGTCTCGTCGAGCGAGGCCAGCACGTGGGCGCGCGCCGCGGGATCGCGCAGCAGATCGCGCAGCGCCTGCTCGCGGGCCAGCGCGTCGAACAGTTCCTGGTCCTCGAGCGCCGCCGCAAACAGCGCCCGCTGTTCCTCGGGAGTGAGCGTGCCGGTCGAGTATCCGCCCAGCAGCTTCCGAATGTCGTCGTGGGTCATTTCCTTCCACGCTCCCAATCGCCGCCCATTAGCTCGATCAGGTTCTGGCGGCAGCGGTGATCCCAGGTGTACACGGTGTTGATCGCCACCGCCCCCATGATCTTCTGAATCTCCGGAAACGTCTTGCCCTGCAATTTGAGGCGGATCAATTCCCGGCAGCGGTCTCCCAGTTGCGCCACGGCGCGAGTGAGGCGGTCGAGCATCTCCTTGCGCTCGGCATAATCCGCCGGATTGGAATTCAGGTCCGGCAGCGCGATGTCCGTCACCGAAACCTGGGTGTACTCGCCGCGCCGCGCCGCTTTGCGGCGGAAACTCATGATCTTGAACCGGACAATCTGCAACGACAGCGGCAACAAATCCTCCGGGCGATCCAGGTGCGCGTACTTTTCATGCAGGAGCATGAGCACCTCCTGGGCCAGGTCTTCGGCGGCCTCCCTCGCTACATGAGATGCCGCGAAGGCCACAATCCTTTCACGAAGCCGGGCGAGGATCTCTTCGCGGTCCACAGGTGAATCATACCTCGGGCCGCGGGCCAACCGGGGGACCGGCAGCCAATTTCCGGCCGACTGCCCCGGGAACTCGGTCAGTTCGCGGCGCCGCGCGCGCGCCTTGCTACAATTCCCATGTGGCACGCGTGCTGATGGTGGCTTCCGAGGCCGCGCCGTTCGCCAAGACGGGCGGCCTGGCCGACGTGGTGGGCGCATTGCCCGAAGCCTTGCGCGCGGCGGGCGACGACGTAGCGGTGCTGATCCCCCGCTACGGCGCTATCGATCTCAAAAGCGCGCGCCGCGTCTACGACAGCCTGCCCATCTATCTCGGCCCCGAGCGCTTCGATACGTCGATCTTCCTGGCGCCCGCCGGCTTCCCGATGTACCTGGTGGATTGCCCGCCGCTCTACGACCGGAAGGGCCTCTACGGAGAATCCGGCGTCGACTATCCCGACAACCACATCCGCTTCGCGGTGCTGGCGCGCGCCGCCCTGGGCGTGGCGCGCCATTTGTTCCGCACCGAGATCTTTCACTGCCACGATTGGCAGGCCGGCCTGGCGCCTGCTTATCTGCACACGCTTTTCGCCGCCGACCCCACCTTTCTCGGCGTGAAGACGCTGTTCACCATTCACAACCTGGGATACCAGGGGCTGTTCCCGGCGGCGGCGCTGGCCGAAGCCGGGCTGGACGAGACGGCCTACCGGCCCGACGGCATGGAGTTCTTCGGGCGCATCAGCTTCATCAAGGGCGGAATCGCTTTCGCCGACGCCATCAACACCGTCAGCCCCACTTACGCCCGCGAGATCCAGACTCCCGAATTCGGGTTCGGGCTGGACGGCGCGTTGAGCGCGCGGGCCGCCGATCTGAGCGGCATTCTGAACGGCGTGGATTACGCCGAATGGAACCCCGAGACCGATCCCCTGATCCCGGCCCGCTATTCGGCCGCCGACCTGTCGGGCAAGCGCGCCTGTAAAGCGGCCCTGGTCGGGGAATTCGGACTGCCCCCCGAAGCGATGGAGAGACCGCTGGCGGGCGTGGTCTCGCGCTTCACCCGCCAGAAGGGAATGGACATCCTGGCGGGAGCGGCCGCTGAAATAGTGACCCACGGCCTCTACCTGGTGGGACTGGGATCGGGCGAGCCGGAATTCGAGGAACTCTTCCGCCGCATGGCCGCCGCCAATCCGGGACGCATCGCGGTGCGCTTCGGCTTCGACAACGGCCTGGCTCACCGCATTGAAGCGGGGGCCGACATGTTCCTCATGCCCAGCCGCTATGAACCGTGCGGGCTCAACCAGATCTACAGCCTGCGGTACGGCACCGTGCCGGTGGTCCGCTCCACCGGAGGGCTGGATGATACCATCGATGAGGAGACCGGGTTCAAATTCGCGAAGTACTCGGCGGCGGCCCTGGCGGAGGCAGTTGGGCGCGCCTGCGAAGCGTTTTCCAGCCAGGACGCATGGCAGGCCAGGATGCGCCTTGGCATGCAGAAGGACTTCTCCTGGAAGTGTTCCGCGGCCGCGTATTCCCGGTTGTACCAACGGCTTCTGGGGGGTTGAATCTTTTCCCCGGGGCGGCGATTCTAATGGATTAGGAGATGAAATGGCAGGCAACGACACGTTAACCTTTACCGACGCCGCATTCGACCAGGAGGTCCTGCAAAGCGACATGCCGGTACTGGTGGACTTTTGGGCCCGGTGGTGCGGCCCCTGCCGGTACATGGGCCCCACCGTCGATGTGGTCGCCACGGAGTATGCCGGCAAAGTCAAGGTAGGCAAGCTGGATGTGGATTCCAACCAGGCCACCGCCGGCCGCTACAACGTGAACAGCATCCCCACGCTGCTCTTGTTCAAGGGCGGCCGCGTGGTGGAACAGCGGGTGGGCGCAATCGGCAAGTCCGAAATGCAGAAGATGCTGGATGCGCACGTTTGAGGGGCGCCGGACGCCGCCCGCCGCTTACGGCTGCCTCAATATGGCGATGAGACGGTCCAGCACCTGATTCAGCTTTCCGTCAGAAACGTGCCCGGCGCGGTAGACGACGATTCCTTAGTCCGCCGTGAACAGCCGATTCGGGCGAATTCTGCTGCTCAGGTTGAGCCCGCCCTACGAGAAATCAGCGCCTTCGAGCGGCAGGGCGTACCCATCGGATCTCGCCTGGCTGGTGATCTGGCAGAGGATGATGTCGTTACCTCCGAGGGCCGCCAGTACCAAAGCGGGGCGCCGCTTAGTCTGGCTCAGGTCGGAAAACGGGAAGTTGAGGACTACGACATCGCCTCTTACAGATCGGCCCACGCCGCGTCCTCCTCCGGCGAGCGCCAGTCTTTGGCCAGCGCGGACTCGGCAGCCAACGCCGGCATAGCGGCATCGGCGTGCGCTTCCTTAAGCGACCCCACGAATGCAAGCAGCCTGTCGAGGTCCTGCTCCGGCAGGCGGTCCAACTCACGAGCGATCAATTCGCGTTTGCTCATGCTGCCTCACTCCTCATCGTAAGACATTTCGGCCTGCCTGGGAGTACGGCTAAAATGGGCAGGCGCGCCAAGTGGCCGCCTTCGGCCGCCCAGCGCCCCTCCAGCGTGCCCCAGCATTTCGGGACTGAGGACTGGAGTGGCTGAACAGGCCAGAGTTCCAAAATAGTCCAGACTGGGGGAGGCAAACATTCAAGTACTTGCAGGCTCTCCGCCAAATAAGCGGGAGTAGACCGAATCCCAGCCCATTATTCCTCAAATATTTACAGCTATTAGACGCGCACGGCGCAGACGCCGCGAGCGGTGCGAAAACGCCCGTTCCCCGCAACATCCCAGAACATCAAGACTGGGAACAAACCGCCTCAGGAGGAGCCGCCGATCGGGAACGGGACCGCCAGAAAGATGGTCGGGCGGCGGCTCATGGGGCGCAGCGAGCGTGCTACGTTCCGGCCGAGGGTGGCGCGGTCAGGCTCTTGATGCTGTCCACGAGGTCTGCCATCGCCTTATTGCAGTTCTTGATCCGCGTCTCTTGCCGGGTGGCGAGCTATATAGGCAGGGTAATCGTCCACAGCCTGAAGTGCGTTTTTGCGTCCAGAATTGCCAGGTCGAGTTGGGAGTCTAATGCAGTAGAAAACGGATGTGTGAAGCATGTCGAAAACACCAAGTCGGCATCGGCTGGAGCGGCGACGAGTTCAAAACGGCCCCAAGTCTTCATGGCCGCGTGAAACTGATTGTATGGCTGGTTGAGATTGGATGGCTGGTTGCGATCAAATATGGACTCAAAAACAATCCTAGAGTTACCATTCACTCCGCCGTTAGAGATAAACACCTTCTTGGCGCTGAGGATTTGCGCCGGCACGGGCGCGATGGAAGTGTCTGGCGTTTTTGCGCACTTAGCGCGGAGAGCGGCACGAGCGCAGCCGCGGTGGCTACGTACGACATCTTTTGTCCGACGAATTTCAACGTGATTTCTCCATCGGGGTAGTTGAAAAGGAATAACAAGGTCGGCTACCTGGCCGATGGGCCGGCGGCGGCGCCTTGCCCAGCCAGTTTCTTCAGGTCGTCCACGAGGTCTGCCAGCCCCTTACTAAAGTTCTTGTTCCACGTCTCTTTTCGGGTAGCGTGTTCTACTGGCTGCGTCAATGTCCACAACCTGAAATGCGTTTTGGTGTCCAAGATGGCCAATTCCAATCGGGGAGCATAAGCGTCCAGTACTTGAGTGCCGACAAGCGGGGCAGTGAAGTTTATTTCAAATACCAAGTCCGCATCTACTGGAGCGGTCACGAGTTCGTAGCGGCCCCAAGTCTTCATGGCCGCGTAGAACTGATTGTATGGCCCGTTGGGATCGTCAGCCTTCGTAAAAATCGGAAGCGCGGTAGCACCCACTCCGGTATTAGAGATAAACACCTTTTTGGCGGTGAGGATTTGCGCCGGCACGGGTGCGGTCGGGGTTTCTGGCGTTTTTTGCGCATTTAACGCAGGGAGCGGCATGAAGGCAGCCGCAAGAGCGAACACAAGAATCCCTGGCTTGATGATTTTCAACATGATTTCTCCTGCCGAAACTACTACAGTTTCCCGGGCTTCTCAGTATAGCGCTTCGGCGCTTGCGAAAAGCAGACCGCCTCTGCCCGTAATCCGTCCGTAAGCTCGGACCGCACAGAAACTCAAGCACCCCGGCAAGGTACATCTTGGTGGCTCGTGGCCCGAGCCGGTCCCGCCATCTGTCAAGAGCCGGCGGGAGCGTCGATGGCAGCG
>Ga0326727_10015991_pt1 | contig 15956 bp, 13 predicted proteins | sample MB2enrmetagenome_FD_207643 | JGI IMG/M metagenome (GOLD analysis project Ga0326727, IMG submission 207643) | Lab enriched peat soil microbial communities from McLean, Ithaca, NY, United States - MB29MY | ecosystem: Environmental > Terrestrial > Soil > Wetlands > Peat | place: USA: New York...
CAACATAATGCACAGGGATATTCTCTTCGGGCGCATGTATCAACGGAGGAACAAGAAGAATAATTAAGGCCAAACCGCAATCCGCCGAGTACAAAGCCCTTGAGAACATGCCGGGTGGCCCAGGTCCCGCTTTTGGAACCTGGGAAAGCACAAACTTCCCCATCCACTCCTTACAGAAGATTACTCTCCATCGGCGCACAATCATCAGATGAGCAATAACCAGAGGCGCGGACCGTCACTGACCACTGCCCACTGACCACTGACCACTGACCACTGGATGACCCCCTCCCCCCTCACAAAAAATAAATAAATATATTGCAACCTTGCAGATTATTATGAACCTCCATGGAATCAATAACATCCCAGAAAATCCCACGCAAAAACGCCAGATTTCCCCTTGCAGATAATTATTAACTCCAACAAAATCAATGCGTTCCGGAGTAAATTCCCTCCGGAACGCATCTTTTGCCTTTGCAGATAATTAAGAAAACTACGCTTGCAGCGCAAACTTCCGCGCCGACTCCAGCAGCTTGGCGACCGACTCCTTCGAGCAGGACTCGCAGTAGATGCGCATCAGCGGCTCGGTTCCGCTGGCGCGCAGCAGCAGCCAGGTCTCGGCGGCCTTCGGCTTGCTAGTCGCTTCGGGGTTGTCCAGATAGAACTTGACGCCGTCCATCGTCTCCTGGTGATGGATCGGCATTCCGGCGAAGATGGGGTCGCCGTGCTTGAGCGCCTTGGCGCGTGCGATTGCACCGTTCTTCACGTCTTCCGGAATATGCAAATCAATGCGGCCGTACTGGTGCTCGCCGTACTCGGCTTGCAGGTCGGCCACCAGCTCGCCCAGTGGCTTGCCTTCCTCGGCCATCACATTGGCCAGCAACAGCGCATTGAGCAGGCCATCGCGCTCCGGCAGGTGGCGCTGGAAGCCGATGCCGCCCGACTCCTCGCCGCCCATCAGAATCTCCCGCTCCAGCATGTAGTCGCAGACAAACTTGAAGCCGATGCCGTGCTCGATCAGCTCGCGCCCGTGCTTCAGGCAGATGCGGTCCAGCATCTTGGTGGTGTTCACGGCACGCGTAACCGCGCCCGGCCAGTCGTTGTGGTGCTTGAGCACCCAACTGAGCAGCACCGCGTAAATCTTGTGCGGATCGACGAAGTTACCGTGCTCATCGGTCGCGCCGATGCGGTCCGCATCGCCATCCGTGCACAGGCCGGCCTGGCAGCCGTTCGCCACCACAGCCTCGCCCAGCGCGCGAATGTGCGGCTCGATAGGCTCGGGGTGAATGCCGCCAAACAGTGGATCGGGATTCGAGCGAATCTGCACGTGGTCTACGCCGATGCGGGTGAAGATGTCTGAGATGAAGGTGCGCCCTGCGCCGTACATCGAGTCGATGCAGAACTTCATGCCCGATTTGGCCAGCGCGTCGAGGCTCGTAAAGCTCTCGATGGCCTTGAGGTAGGTGGGCAGGAAATCGACTTCCACAATCGGCGCGGGCTGTGCGGCGCGGGCCACGGGCTGGCCGAGATAGGACTCTATCTCGGTGATAATGGATGGCTTGCCCGAGCCGCCGTACCAGGCCTTGTACTTGACGCCGTTCCACTGCGCGGGATTGTGCGAGCTGGTGATCATGATGCCGCCGGCGGCCTTGCGCTCGCGCACGCCCCAACTGAGCGCCGGAGTGGGTGTAATGTCGTTGGCCAGCATCACCGGTATGCCGGTGGCTGCGGCTACCTCAGCGCAGGCGCGCGCAAAGGCCTTTGACCCGAAGCGGGTGTCATAGCCGATGCAAAGGCCCTTGGCGGGGTCTTCTTTGGCGTGAATGTAAGCGGCAATGGCCTCGGCGGCGATACGGACATTGGCAAAAGTAAAGTCGTCGGCGATGACGGCCCGCCAGCCGTCGGTGCCGAACTTTATTTGAGGATGAGGCATAATGACGTTTGTGTTCTCCCAGACAACTAGGATAAAGGATGCAGCCGGAGTAGGTAAGTGACGGAAGGCCGCGGCATCTCACCGCTTCGGCAGTCCGAGCGCTCACGCGTCCGGAGGCACATCCGCAAAGGGCTGCTGCTCCGGCATCATGCTCTGGTGCAAAATGCGCGAGATGAGAATGCCGCCCTCCCGTCGCCGATAGAAAAAGACATGGCGTTCCTTTTCAAAGCGATACAGGCCGGGGCGAATCCACCCGCAGGGCCGGCCGAGCGACGGATTGCCGGCCAGCAACTTCGCGCAGGCCTCAAGGGCGTCGAGGTAACGTTCGGCCTGCGCTGCGCCCCAGGTTTGAAGAGTGTATGCGCCTATGCTCACCAAGTCCGCTTTGGCGCTGCGGGAAAAACTTACCGTGCCCATGGCTAGCTGGAGTTCGCGGTCAGATGGAGCGCCTCACGCACCTGCCGGAAGACGTCGCCCTCGGCAATGCCGCTTGCATCCCCTTCGCCAATGGCCGCTCGCAACGCTTTCAGCTTTGCCTCGTAGATACGCTCTTCGCGCTCCAGAGTCCGTAGCCCGGCGCGCACCACCTCGCTGGCGTTTTCATAGCGCCCGGCCTTCACCCGCGACAGCACGAAGCGGTCAAGTTTCTGAGTCAAATTCACGTTGCGGGTCGGCATGGAGATTCTCCTCGTTCTCCGCCGGAAAAGGAGAACTTGAGGTTAGCCTACCACTGTTAGCAATCTTTGCCAACACGGCAACTGTCCACAGCAAGCCATGCCTGGAATGAAAGAATTGAAAGAGTTCCGCCGCCGCTATGCGTCTCGCCCTGCCTCAGATCAGCTCGGTCCGCCCGGTGATTCCCAGCTCCTTCACGATCTTGCCTACATCCTGAGAGTGGTCGCGATGGGCTATCAGCAGCGCATCCTTGGTATCCACAATGACCAGATCCTCGACGCCCACCATGGCGACAAACTTGTGCGGGCTGTAGATGTAGTTATTCCCGGCGTCGATAGCCATGTTGCCGCTGGTTTCGGTCACATTCCCTTCGCTGTCTCCGCGCAGGCGAGTCTCCAGTTGGTACTCGTAAAGCGAGGCCCAGGAGCCAAGGTCGTTCCAACTGAACTCGGCCGGAATGCAGTAGAGATGAGACAGGTGCTCGCCCTTGGCAGAGCGCGGCTCCAGCACGGCGTAATCCACTGAGATGTTCTCGCACTTGGGATAGACGTCGTGAAAGACCTCATCGAACTTAGGCGTGCCGTAAGCGGCGGCGATGGTCTCCAGCAGCGGAGCGGTCTCCGGCATATGCTCGCGGACGGCGTTGGCCAGGGTGCGCGCCGACCACAGGAACATGCCCGAGTTCCAGTAGTAGTTGCCCGCGGCCACAAACTCTTCTGCGCGATTCTGGTTCGGCTTCTCAATGAAGCGGCGCACGTGCAGAGCAGAATCGTCCCGTGTGAAATCAGTGGTCTCGATGTAGCCGTAGCCGGTTTCGGCGCGGGTTGGCTCAATGCCCAGCACCACCATGTTGTCGCCTGCTGCAGCCACGGCGATGCTCTTTTGCAGCGCCTTGAGGAAGCGCGGCTCATCGCCAATCACGTGATCGGAGGGAAAAATGCCCAACACAGCGTCGGGATTCTGGCGCTCGATGAGGAAAGCTGCCAGTCCGCAGGCGGGCGCGGTGTTGCGCGCTACCGGCTCCTGCACAATCTGGCTGGCGGGCATGCCCTTCAGCTGGTCGGCGATCTCCCCGGCCAGATACTCGTTGGTGATCACCCATGTCTTGTCCAGCCCGGCCAACGGCTTTAGGCGCTCGACCGTCTGCTGGATCATGGAGCGCTCGCCGTCCAGGGCGAGCACCTGCTTGGCGTGGGCGCGACGGGAGCGGGGCCAAAAGCGTGTACCGCTGCCTCCAGCAAGAATTACAGGACGGAAATCTATAGGCTTCGACATTGTTGACACATCCTACCCGACAAACTATACGTTTGCACAGTGATGAATGATACTTTTTGGGAAAAGCCGTTCCACCTGCTGAAAATGAAGAAGTTTCCGCAAAATTCTCAGGCGGCCCGCCACTGGGAGAAACCGGCTGCGCCACCGGCCACGGCTACTCCAGCCTCGCAAGAAATTCTCCCATGCGCCGGGTACCTTCGTCGATGTTCTGCCGAGTCACCGGATAGGAAAGGCGGATGTGTTCCGCTGTGCCGAAAGCCTCGCCGGGCACGGTAACCACATGAGCCTCGTGAAGCAGCCGCGTGGCCAGCTCCGTCGCCGTCCTGATTCCGCCCTTGCCCAGATAGGCGCCAATGTTGGGGTACACGTAGAACGCGCCCTCCGGCTTCGTGCATGTAACGCCGGGGATTTCTCCCAGCTTGGCCAGCATATAGTCGCGGAGGCCGATGAATTCGGCGCGGAACTCGCTTACGCACTCCTGCGAGCCGCTCAGGGCGGCGATGGCGGCCTTCTGCACAAAGCTGGTGGCGTTCGAGGTCGATTGCGACTGCAGCTTGCTGAGATTCGCCGTGACGGCCTTCGAGGCCAGCGCAAAGCCTGCTCGCCAGCCGGTCATTGCGTAGGTCTTCGACAACGACCCCAGCACCACGAGGTGCTCCTTGGCCCAGGTAAATGAGCCGCCCGAGACCGGCTTTCCCGCATAGTTCAGGTAGACGTAGCACTCGTCCAGCAGCAGATAAATCCTGCGCTCGTGAGCCAGGTGAACGATGCGCTCCAGATCCTCAGCCGAGACCACCGAGCCGGCCGGATTCGACGGCGAGTTGAGGATGATCGCTTTGGTCCGGGGCGTAATCGCCTTTTCAATCGCATCGGCCGTGATACGGAAGTTCTCCGCCTCCCTGGTTTCGAGCAGGACAACCTTGCCGCCGGCGTACTGGATGATGTCCTTGAAGCTGACCCAGTAAGGAACCGGCAGAATGACCTCGTCGCCGTGGTCCACCAGCACCTGGATGGTGTTAAACAAGGCCTGCTTGCCGCCGGTGGTGAAGATGGCCTCGTCAACCCCGTAATCAGAGCCAAAATCCGTGGCGTGACGGTCAACGATGGCCTTACGCACGTCGGGAATGCCCTGCACCACGGTATAGCGGGTGAAGTTGGCGTCGATGGCGGCAACGGCGGCGTCCTTGATGTGGCGCGGCGTGGGAAAATGCGGCTCACCAGCGCCAAAATCCACCAGGTTGGCGCCCTGTGCGCGCAGCTTGGCGGCCTCGGCAGACACGGCCAGGGTTGCCGAAACCTCGATCCGGCCAATGCGGCCGGTAAAGACTTGGGAAGAAGCGGAGGTTGTCATAGCTGCCTATATCTTTACAGATTTTGGCGCGAGGGCAAAATAACCCGCGGAAAATCAAAAGAAAGATTTGAGTTCCCCTATTTCGTCAGCACCGATGGCCGCCCGCCTGCTCTGCTCCACAGCGCGCTCACTCCGCCGGCTCTGACTCCCCTTTACCAAAAAGCTCTCCTATGATTCCACGCGCTTCGTCCGCGGAGGACCGGACCACCTCGATCTTGTAATCGGGATTGATAATCGGCGTGACTCCAAAGCCGATGCGCCCCTCATCGGGCACCATGAACTGAATTCCCGCATCTTCGAGCGCGGATTTCACAAGATCGAGCTCTACGGGATTGGCGCTCTCGAAAACGACCACCAATTCATCATTCGGGTTTGTGCGTGTCATTTCGCCTTCTCCCTTCCTAGCAGTCCCTGTGAGCCGTGCGCGGCGGAATTCAGCCCTGGCTCGCGCTCAAGCGGTCCCTCAGGCGTTTGAACACATTGGGCGGCACCAGGCCGCTCACATCGCCGCCGAAGCTGAAGACCTCCTTCAGCATCCGCGAGCTGACAAACGAATAGCGGCCTGCTGGTTGCAAAAAGACGGTCTCAATCTCTGGAGCCAGCCGCCGGTTCATCAGCGCCATCTGGAACTCGTATTCGTAGTCGGAGATGGCGCGAATGCCGCGCAACACAGCCGAGGCTCCCTGCTGGCGCGCAAACTCCACCGTCAGCCCGTCGAATGTTGCCACCGACACGTTGCTCAGACCAGCGGTCGATTCCTTCAGCATCTCCACTCGCTCTTCGACGGTGAACAGGGGATCTTTCGTCGGGTTGACGAGAATGGCGACAATAAGATGCTCAAAGAGCTTGGCCCCGCGCTGGATCAGGTCGATGTGACCGTTGGTCGGCGGGTCGAAGGTTCCAGGATAGATGGCCGTTACGCTCATGGTCGCCCCCAAGAGATTCTAGCAGCCAATCCGGTCCATCGGGTTGCATTCCCGGCTCCTCTGGTCGTAGCATTGGCAGGGTTTGGCGAACGGGGTTCGATCGTTGCCTGTGAGGCGGCGCAGCACTTTGACTGGTGCATACCTGTTTGCCTCGTTTATAGCGCCGCACTTGCGGCGAACGGCCAGGGCAATGGCAGGAAAGATTTGCCCGGTCACAGGAGCTTTGTTTCGCATGTCCATTAAAACCATCATTGAGCCTTTTCGCATCAAGAGCGTTGAACCTATTCGCTGGACCACCCGCGAGGAGCGGGAAGCCCTGCTGCGCGCCGCGCATTACAATCTTTTTCTGCTTCCGGCCGACGATGTTCTCATCGATCTGCTCACCGATTCCGGCACCGGCGCAATGTCCACGCACCAGTGGGCAGCGATCATGGAGGGCGATGAGAGCTACGCCGGCAGCCGGAGCTTCGATCGCTTCAAAAATTCTGTTCAGGATATCGTCGGCTACTCCAACGTCATCCCCACTCACCAGGGACGGGCAGCGGAACGCATCCTGTTCAATGTAATGTGCAAGCCGGGCGACATGGTACCGAACAATACGCATTTCGACACCACCCGCGCAAATATCGAGGCCGTCGGGGCTGAAGCGATTGACCTGCTGCTACCCGAGGCACGGGAACCGGGCACACGCCTTCCGTTCAAAGGCAACATGGATGTTGCGGCCCTCGAGGCCTTGATTGCGCGCGTGGGCCGCGAGCGTATCCCGCTCGTGATGCTCACGGTGACCAACAATTCAGGCGGCGGCCAGCCTGTGTCGATGGAGAATGCGCGGGCTGTCTCTGCGGTCTGCCACAAGCACGAGATTCCGCTCTACTTCGATGCCTGCCGCTTTGCCGAGAACGCCTGGTTCATCAAGATGCGCGAGCCCGGCTACGCTGACAAGACGCCCAAGCAAATCGCCCAGGAGATGTTCGCGCTGGGTGACGGTTGCACCATGAGCGCCAAAAAAGACGGCATGGCCAACATTGGCGGCTTCCTCTGCACCAACGACGACATTCTGGCGCGCCAGGAAAAGGATCTGCTGATTCTCACCGAGGGCTATCCCACTTACGGCGGGCTTGCCGGCCGCGATCTCGAGGCCATCGCCGTAGGCATCCAGGAGTCGTTGCAGGAAGACTATCTGCGTTACCGCATCGCTTCGACGGCTTACCTGGGAGATCACATCTCCAAGCACGGCGTGCCCATCGTGCAGCCGCCGGGCGGCCACGCCATCTATCTCGACGCCAAAGCCTTTCTGCCGCACATTCCGCTCGAGCAGTTTCCCGGCGTGGCGCTGGCCTCGGAGTTGTATCTGGAAGGCGGAATCCGTTCGGTCGAGATTGGCGCCCTCATGTTCGGCGCCGCGGCACAGATGGAGTTGGTGCGGCTGGCCATTCCGCGCCGCGTCTACACGCAGAGCCACATCGATTACGTGGTCGAGATCATCTTGCAGGTCTTCGCGCGGCGCGAGCAGATCAAAGGAATGCGGCTCACCTACGAGGCGCCATTCCTGCGCCACTTCACCGCGCATCTGGAGCCGATAAGCTAAGGCCGCAATGGAATCCGTTCTGGACGAACCGCTGTGCCCCCTGAATGACAAGGTCGACGTTGTCATTCAGGGGGCACAGCCTTCCATCTTGGTTAACGATCCAAGGAATTAGAATCGATGGGCGGGCCACCTGCCGCTGTCGGCCACGGGCAAACTACCCCATATTTCCCAGATGCACTGGGCAACTCTGCGGAGAAGGCAAACTATCCCGCCTATTTCGGTGAAGCGTCAGCTCTCGTGTGATTTTGTCTCATAGTGGCAGCAAGTTCCTTGATCTCGGTCAGATCCCGCTGCATCTCACTCCAGCCATACCACATTGCATAGTCATTGCTCGCATGGAACGTGCCCTGAAAGGTCCTCATGCGGTGTTCGAGATACATGACGAACAGCTTTTGCTCAATGACTGTAGGAGCGTCATGGAACGTGAGCAGGTTCGGAAAGGCGTAGGCATAGTTCTTCGGCTTCGGGATCACTCCATCGTGATAGAGTCCGGCAACAATCTGGATTGCTTCCGCCATCAGGTGGTCGGCGTTGCGAATCATGTCATCGCCCTGCTGTAGTTGCTGGCGGGCGAAATTGCCGGAGTGGCACTGATTGCAGGTCTTGATCATCTTGTCACGCTCGCGCTGCCAATCCTCCTGGGTCAGGCGCGCTAAATCAGCAGCCTTGACCGTGTTTACCAAGGCGGTTGGTTTGCCGTCGGGATCGAGTACGCCCAGAGCCTCCAGAATCGTCGCGCGATCGGCGGCCCACTGCTTGTCTTCGGGCAGTGGCAGGCGGACGGCAAGGAATCCCCATGCCGTGCGGACTTCATGATTTCCATCCTGCATGTGGCAGGTCTGGCAGGTTGGCGCCGCAGCGTTTGCGGGCAATACCTTGATGTCTTTCAGCTCGTGGCGGACACCGTGTTTCGATGAGGAGTACATCTCCCACTGGGGATGATCGAATCCCATGTGGCAGCTTTCACAGGCCTGCGGCTGGCGAGCCTCCTCTACCGAGAAGGTGTGGCGCGTGTGGCAGGAGTCGCATGCCGCCGCGCCAAACGGCGCTCCAGCGTGGCGCAGTTCGGCGATCTCTGCTGCAGACTTCATGCCGATTGTGTGGCATCCACCACAGCCTTTTTCGCCCTCGACCATCGCCATTGGCTGCCAGTGGATCGTGGGCATCGCCTTCATTGCGGCCCAGGCAGCCGCATGTTTTCCCTTTTTGTACTGCGCGACTTGGTCTGCATGACAATCTGCACAGGTGTCCGGTGTTGGTATCTTGACTTTGGATACATCCGTTGCCGAGGTGTGCTGGTCACCGTGGCACACAACGCACCCAATATCAGACTGGCTATGCTTGCTCAGCTTCCAGTCGGAAACGATGTTGGGAGTCGTCTTGCTGTGGCAAGCAATGCATTGCGCATTGGGTGAAGCCTGGCCGGCGGCGAGGGCACAGACTGGAACCAAAACGAGCGTAGTCAGGATTGCAATCCTAGCGAGGACTTCCGAGCGGAAGAGCATGGCATCCTCCCTATATGCTAAGAGCTATTACTGGAACGTGTCGAAATGGTCAGTGACAGTTGTCACGGTCGGCGAGTGGGCCAAGTGCCGAGATAAGGCAGGTGGCCCGGCCATCAGAATCACCATGAGTCAAAAGAAGCTTTGCCCCATTCATCGCAGTCGCGATGAGCGGGCGGGTGCCCATGTCCGGTTCCGCGCCTCGCTGCGCACATCCCTGTGCGAATCAAGGCGCAATAGGCGGGTGGCGCACCCTTGACCTTCCACAACTGTGGGTGCCCATCCTTCGGCGCGCGACCTAGGTGCCAGGTGTCCAAAAGGCGCATGGCGCCGCAAGCTGAAAAGACATGCTTTTGGCGCGTTAAAAACGCGCCAAAAGCAGGAAAAGTGTGTCAATTTCCTGCTCTTTTGCCCCTGTTTTTCACCGTTTTCCCCCAAAATCCGTGTATCTACGTGCACACTTTCCCCGCTCTCCAAAACCGGAAAAACAACCCGATCGTGTGTACTTCCAACGTCACTCCGCGGCCCGGTTTTGCTACCGCTGCAAGAGGTCAATCGGCTTCGTAAAGTCGGTAACGCGAATATGCCGCGCCAACTCCGGGTGCTGGCGCTGGAAGGCTAGAAACATCTCCCATGCGGTGCGGCGATAGCTGAAGTGGCCGGCCGGCCCGGAGCGCAATTCGATGATGTATTGCGCTTCGGCGAAGTCCATCTTGAAGAGCGACCGAATGCGCGTGGCCAGCGGCAACAGGTAGAGCGCCGATTGCGCTGCCTCGGCAGCCTGGCCGGCCGCCATCTGCGCGCTGGCCCGGTGAGCTTGATCGACGGCGGATTGATACTCGGCCAGAATGCCGGCTTCGGCGAGGATATTCACCTCCGGACCAAGGTCGCCGCAGGCTGGAGTCTCGTAGCCGTGCCGCGCGGTGATGGGCTGGATGATCTGCGTGCAGCGGCGATGACGGTGCATGTCGCGGAAGCCGCCGATGTCCATGAGAATGTCAAAGCGCAGAGCCGCTCCGGCGTGAAATGCGCGCAGCGCTTCATCATGCTTGCCGCGATGGCGCAGGCCCAGCTCCACAATTTCGATCACGCGCGCTTCGGGCATCCCCGCAACCAGGTCGCGAATCTGCCGGTAGGGGTGGTGCGAGGCCGAGTAAAGCAGCGTCGCGGCCAGCTCCACTTCGAGAGTTTCGGTAGGCTCGACCAGATCGACGACCGGAGACCCTGCGTGGGGCAGGCTTTCGAGCAATTCCTCAGCCGCTTGAGCCAGTTCCCTTCGCGTCTGGATTTCGTATTCGTTGGGCTGTGCGTACTTGACCAGCGTAGGTGCGCTGCGCACCTCGCGGGTTAGCAGGCTTGCGGCTTCTGCGGCCAACTCCGGATCGGAGGCCTCCACCATTTCAACGAAGGCAGCGCCTGCCTCGGCGTTCACCACCCAGGCTGGGCCGGTCGCGGCTTCGCGGAGCTTGCGCCCCAAATCCCTGATCTCGGCCACGGGATGTGAGAGCAGCCGAGACACCTGTGTCTCCAGTGTGCGCGCGTTGACGATCTGCCCCAGCGAGGTGTTGGTGGCCAACGGAAGCAGGTAACGCGCCACGTCGAAGGCGCGGGCTTTGAGAGTTCGTTCATAGACCTCGGGCTTCATGGTTTCCGGGCAGGCCACACGCCGGCCGAGAGCATCAAAGACCGCGTCATTTACGCGCTTGTACGTGCCAAACAAGCCTTCAATGGTCTCGGAATAAAGCCGGGGCGAGGCGGAATCCGCGCCAAAATCCGGGAAATACCAGCCCGATTTGAGAAAGTTCTGATACCTGGTGGACCGTTCCTGGCCGTCCCACCGCTGTTCGTCCACCAGCACCATGGCCGCCAGCAGGCTGAGTCGTTCCACAGACATCGCCACATGAGCCAAGTCGGCGATGGAGCGGTGCCCATACTGAAAATAAAACGTGTTCAGGAACTGCTCCGCGCGCTGGGCGCTGATTTCCGTCAGCGACTCGCGCATCGAGAGCGCCGACCGGGAGTACTTGGCCATGGCGTAGGCCAGCACTTCGGGGTTGGCGCCGTGAATGGCAAATACTTCGGTCTGGTTGCGCGCGCCGGGAGTCACTAAAGATTCACTGGACATAGCAGAGGGCTCGCGAACAGAATACGACATGGGAGCCGATTCAGGTTTGCATCTTTGATCCCGCTCCCTGCATCCATTGATAGAAACAAAGTAAAAATGTATGAGCAAGACAGGAGCGACTGGGCCATGCAGGAGGATCCGATAGGCGCGCCACGCGACCCACGGCCCTCACCGCCGGGCCACTGGGTTCTGACCGAGCGCTGGAACGATCTGTTGTTTGCGCACTGGCCGGTCCCGGCCTCTTCGCTCGCGGCGCTGATCCCTGAGGGCCTGCAGGTGGATACCTTCCAGGACTCGGCATGGCTGGGCATAATGCCTTTCTGGATCGACAAGGTCAAGGTTCACGGTCTGCCGCCGATTCTCGGGGCGCGCAGCTTTCCTGACCTCAGTCTGCGCACCTATGTTCGCGAAGAGCGGACGGGAGCGCCGGGAGTCTTCTGTCTTTCGCTCGATTCCAGCAACCTGCTGGCTGTGGCAGCCGGGCGCGCCATCTATCGGCTGCCCTACCACTGGGCCGAAATGCGGCTGCGGCAGCGCACGGAGCGGGAGTTTTCCTTCTACAGCAGCAGGCGGTTTGCCCACCGGCCGGTGGTCTTCAAGGCGCGCTACCGCGGACTGGGGCCGTCGGCAAAACTGGCCGAATGCCGCGCGGGCACCATCGAGTATTTCCTCACGGAGCGCTACTCTCTCTTCTCGTCCAATGGGGCTGGGCAAATCATCCGGACCAACCTGCGCCACGCCTCCTGGCCTCTGGAAGACGCTGAAGCCGAGATCGAGCAGAACGATCTGGCCGCGGTGCTCCAAATCCAGTTACCCGACCAGAAGCCGGTGCTCCACTATTCGCGGCAATTGGCCGTCTATATCTGGCCGGCGGAACTGGTGCGGTCCTCGCTGGTGTCGCAACCTGTGACGGCAACGGCCACGCCTTTTGGGCAGTGCAGCCTTTAGCCCGCAGAAATTCAGGCCATTTAAGGCACGACTGAAGAGCTTGCGGGAAAGAGGAATTTCTCGGGAGACGCAAAAAATCGATTGCGTCAAGACGCCCCAGGATCACTTTGTGACCCTCAGACCAGGTTTTTCTATCACCTATTTCACAGGCATTTCCACCCTTCTCCCTTTTTTCCGCAAGCTCTTCAGACGCGCCCAAAACCCAAGACCGTTACCTTCGCTCATTCATGCCCGGCGCTGTCCTGCTTAGTAGCCGGAAGACTTGCCGTAATGGCTGCGATGGTCCTGGCCGCCTTCGAGTTCGCCGGTTTTGGGGTCCACCGCGATGCACTCGCCATTGGACCAGAAACCGTTCTTAATGCTGATGTCATATCCCATGGCGCCGAGAGCCGCCAGGGTATCGGGCGGGAAGCCTGGTTCGAGATAGAGCTTGTCCGGCAGGTACTGGTGGTGGAAGCGGGGCGCGTCAACGGCCTGCTGAATGTTGAGGCCGCCCTGGGAGGCGGAGAGAAAGATATTGGCGACAGTCGAGATAATGCGCGCGCCGCCGGGTGAGCCGAGAACGTAGCGCAACTTGCCGTCTTCCAGCACGATGGTAGGAGTCATTGCGCTCAGTGGCCGCTTGCCGGGGGCGATGGCGTCGGCCGGGCCCTGAATGAGGCCGAACATATTGGGCGTTCCGACCTTTGCAGCGAAGTCGTCCATCTCGTCGTTAAGCAGAAAGCCCAGCGAGCCGGAGGTGACGTGGGAGCCGAAGGAGTTGTTGAGGGTGGTGGTGACGGAGACGGCGTTGCCCTCGCTATCGACCACGGAATAGTGAGTGGTGTTCTGCGATTCCGCGCGATAGCCAGCGGTTTTGGGCGCAGGAGGCAAAAAGCCTTCGGGCCGCTGGAGTGCGGCGCTGGGGGTAGCCGTTTGGGGGTTGATGGAGGCGCGCCACGCGGTGGCGTACTTCTTTGAGATCAACTCGTTGACGGGGATATGGTTGTAGTCCGGGTCGCCGAGGTAGTCGGCGCGGTCCATGTAGGCGCGGCGAAAGGCCTCGACTATCAAGTGCATCGATGCGGGGCTGCGGTCGCCGAGTTTGTCCAGGGGGTAACCTTCGAGGATATTGAGCGCGCTGATGAGCACGACTCCGCCTGATGATGGCGGCGGGGCACTGATGACGGAGTAGTTGTGAAAACTGCCAACGATGGGCGCGCGCTCGGCGACGGTGTAGGCGGCCAGGTCTTCGAGAGTGATGATGGCGCCGCCTTTCTTGAGATCGCCGACCAGTTCTTCGGCCATCTTGCCGTGGTAGAAACTGTCAGGATCGGCGGCGATGCGCTGGAGGGTGCGGGCGAGTTCGGGTTGACGAAAGATTTCGCCTTCCTTGTAAAGTTGCCCGTCGCGCTGGAAGATGCGTTTGGAGTCCGGGAAGCGAGCCAGGTCGGGGTCGCTGAGTTCACGGGCTTCTTCGGCGGTGAGTTGGAAGCCGTCGGAGGCAAGTTTGATGGCCGGGGCAATGACGCGCTTGAGGCCCAGGCGGCCGTATTTTTGCTCGGCGTAGGCCAGCCCGGCAACCGAGCCGGGGGTCGCGATGGAGCGATAGCCGGTGATGCTTGCGCCGGGAATGACGTTTCCGCTGGCATCCTGATACATGGTTTCAGTGGCCCGAAGCGGGGCTTTCTCGCGGAAGTCGATGAAGGTGGTTTTTCCGTCGCGGGAACGCAGCAGAAGGAAGCCGCCTCCGCCCAGGTTGCCTGCCGAAGAATGCACTACGGCCAGAGCAAAGCCGGTAGCAACCGCTGAGTCCACAGCATTGCCGCCCGCGCGCAGAATTTCGAGGCCGGCGTCGGAGGCGAGGTGATGGACACTGACCACCATCCCGTGTTGCGCGCGCGCCGGCTGTTCGCCGCGATATGGAATTGGGCTGGGCGCGGCTTGCTGGGCGGCGGCAAGGGAGGGGATGAGAAGCGTGGCGCAGAGCAAGGCGCGCAGGGCAGGGAGAGGCGGCCGGTTAATCATTGTGGTGACAGGATAACGCGGCAGGGGTCAAAATTTTCTGCGATCTGTTCAGCGGAGCGCGTTCAAAGCGCTTACTCGGCCAGCGGCGGCTCCAACTCCTCGCCGGGGTGGGAATCGCCCTCACGCGTCCCGCCTCTAGTCTGGACCTGCGCGGTAGTGAGCAGGAAGACGGCCACAACGATGGCCGCCATGCCGGTGAACTCCGCTCCCTCAGGCCTCTCGTGGAGGAAGACGATTCCCAGCAGTACTGCGACAACCGGATTGACGTAAGTATAGGAGGAGACCTTGGCCACAGGCACGTGTTCGAGCAGGTAGACGAAGGCGGTGTAACCGATCAGCGATCCGCCGGTGACGAGGTATGCGAGCGAGCTTATCGATGCCGTATTCACATGGAACTGGGGCCACTGGCCGAGCGAGGTGCCCACCATTGTCGAGAATGCGCCCGCGATCAGCATCTGCCAGGCCGCGGCCACAGCGCTGTTCACCGGCAGGCGAGCGCGCCGCGACAGGATGCTGCCTAGGGTCCATGCAAGCGCTCCGGCCAGAGCGACCACGATGGCCAGCAGGCGCGCGCTGTCTCCGCCAAGGCCGGAGCGCAGCGTGGGCCACACCAGGGCCGCCATACCGGCAAAACCGAGCCCCATGCCCAGCCAGCCGCGCGCAGGCAGAGGTTCGCCTCCGGGCAAAAACATCTCTATCAGCGCCACATAAAGCGGAACGACCGACCACAGGAGCGACGCTAGCCCGCTGGGGATGGTCTCCTCGGCAAAGACCAGGGCCACATTGCTTCCGCTGAGCAGGAACAGTCCGATGAGGCCGAGAATCAGCATGGTCTTTGCCGGCCAAAAGATGCGCAAGCCACGAGAACGGCACCAGGCCAGAAGAATGGCTCCGGCAATGAGGAAGCGCGTTCCTGCCAGCAGGAGCGCCGGCATCTGGGCGGCTCCAATGCGGATAGCCGTATAGGTTGAACCCCAGAAGAAGTAGAGGCAGGCAAATGCCAGAACGATGGAGGCCGTCGTGGCCGCTTTCTTTTCCGGGTGAAGTGAGAGATTCGCCATGGGTTGATTCCATGCTAATGCCTAATAGCGAAGCGGCGCTGTACAGTTTATGCGGCCATGGTCTATGCTCATGCAACGAGGAATTCCATGCAGACGCACGCGATTAACCGACTGCTTGCACCGGCCGCCAGGCGCTGGTCGCGGTCGCGTGAGCGCAGCATCTGCCCACGACAGTATTTGCGCGAACTGCCCGCCCTCACTCGACCTAGCCTCTTCGGCGGCGATTAGTTCCGGTCTGCCGAAGATCCCTGCCTGCTCTTTCTCCGCTTTCAAGAGCGAACAGAAGTGAACGAGCCCACCTGCCAAGTGTGGGGTCCGTGACCGCGCATCGTAACGATGCCGCGTGAGCCGGAAAACCTTGAACCAGTTTGAACAAGCGAATCCGTCGAGTTGATAAGAACGAGGAGATAAGAAAATGACCAAGCAAGAGCTGCATGCGCAATACGGACCAAAGCTGATCTGCACGCTGCCCGGACCGAAGGCGAAGGCCGCAATCGAGGCAGATGACAGGCTCATCTCGCCCAGTTACACACGCTCTTATCCGCTGGTGGCCAAGCGCGGCCGCGGC
>Ga0326727_10015992_pt1 | contig 15956 bp, 10 predicted proteins | sample MB2enrmetagenome_FD_207643 | JGI IMG/M metagenome (GOLD analysis project Ga0326727, IMG submission 207643) | Lab enriched peat soil microbial communities from McLean, Ithaca, NY, United States - MB29MY | ecosystem: Environmental > Terrestrial > Soil > Wetlands > Peat | place: USA: New York...
GGTCTCGCCGAACTTTCCGATTACACCGAGCTTTCCACTGGCCAGCGAGTCACCCTGATCTCCATCGATCATGGCGTCGCCTATTTCACCGGTGAGCCGCGCGTTCACGATACGCTGAGCCTGGCTTTGCCGGGAACTCAGATCACATTGCGGCAAGGTTCGCGGATTCGCCTGGCGGCCTATCCGCAATCCAGCAATGCCGCCGTGCTCGAAGGGTCTGTGAAGTTCACCACCCCAGGTATGGAAATGGATCTCCGCGCCGGCCAGTTCATCCAGGTCTACGCCGGCGCCTCGGACCATTTCACACTTCTGCGCGAGATCCCGAAGATGGAGGCGGATGAGTGGAGCGAAGGGCGCGATAAATCCGGGGCCGGTTATGGCCAGTGGGATCTGGATCGTTCCGGCGGCTGGGTGCAAACGCCCGAATCCGGCTTGGTGTGGAAGCCGCGTACCGAAGAGAACTGGCGGCCGTTCCGCGATGGGCGCTGGGAGTGGTACGACGAAGCCGGCTATACATGGGTTGCGCGCGAACCCTGGGGATGGCTGCCCTATCATTATGGGCGCTGGCTGCAGGACCCGCAACTCGGCTGGGTGTGGTCTCCCGACAGGCGCCCCAATCCAATCTATAAGCCCGGAGATGTTTACTGGCTGCGCGGAACGGGCCGGATTGCCTGGGGTCCGCTGGCGCCTTCCGAGGTATGGACAGGTGCGGGACGGCCCCAGCAATATGCTCCGGCGAACTCCACCATCGGCCCGTTTCTCGCCGGAGTCAGGGTAATTGATCCCGCCAAGCTCGATGAGAAACTGGCCGCCAATCCCGGCGAAGCACTCGCGGGAATGACGTTCGCACTGGCTCCCATCTCTCCCGCATTATCGGCGGATCGGTTCGAGGCCCAGCGGCCGGAGTTGAAGACCGCCGAGACTCCCGCGCCGCTGGTGACTTCAGCGGAGCCGCGCGTGGAACAAGCCGCCTATGCCGAACAGCAGCAGGCGCCATCTGCTCCGCCGCCGCCACCCGCGTTCGCGGCGGATCTGCCCCCAGCCCCAGTTGATTACGCCGATGCGTCAGCCCCGCTGGAAACCTACATCCCGGTTCCGGTCTATACCGGAATTGTAGTGGTCGATCCGCCGCTGCGGGATGAACATGCGGGCAATACTGGCAACCCGCCGGCCGGCGGCAAGACCCCGAGCAACCCAGTGGGCAACCCAGTGGGCAACCCAATAGAACCGCCCCGCCATGAAACCCCAATCAAGGTGCCTGAGCCCGAACCGCCCCGCAATACCAGGAAAGACTACGATCCCAAAAGCACTGGGAATTAGCTCAGCGCCCGCACTGCTTGTTCAGCCTGTTTCGCCAGCCCGGCGTAGTCATCGCCGGACGCCTCAATCGGTTTGCCAAACGCAACCCGCACGCGTCCGGGACGCGGGAAATACCAGCTCGTGTGCAGCACCTTGTCCAACCCCTCGATCCTGACCGGTACGATCTTCAGATTCAAGCGCGACCCGATCAATCCCACCCCCGGCCGAAACGGCGCGATCTCGCCCGCAGTGGTGCGAACGCCCTCCGGAAAGATGATGACGGAGTAACCCGCGCTCGCCAGTTCTCCCATATAGCGCAGGGATTCGGTCGCTCCCGTGCCCGTCTGCGGCAGCGGAAAGGTGTTGAAGAACAGCGACGACAGGTAGTATTGCAGGCTGTTGCCCAGCAGTTCGAACCACCCCGCCTTTTCGGGATGGAAGTGGGCGCGGAACCAATCCATTCCTGCGGCCGTCGCCACGCGATAGCGCCAGCGCGCAGGCAAAGCGGCCAGAATCGTGGGCACATCGAACACACTCTGGTGGGTCGCGCCAAACACCACCGGACCGTCCAGATCATGCAGGTTCTCGCGACCCGTTACGCGCAGCCACACGAAGATGCGCAGAAGCGGTAAAAGCACCAGCGGCAGAGAGACCCGGCGCAAAGCACGCGCGAGACCCGACAATGTCCATCGCGGGAAAGGCAATGGAGTTTCAGGTTCCGCCGGAGTTTTTCGCGCCGCGTTGCGAAGTTCCCCCACCGTAGTCGCGCGATGAAACGAAGCTTCATCGACGCCGCTTTGCAGCATCAACTCTACCCGGTCGAGAGAGCTAAGGCCGAGTTGATCGAGCGATGTGTCATCCGCATATTCGCCCAGCAAGCCGTCTCTTGAAGCGGCTTCGGTGGGCCGCGCCGCACCGTTCACCCAATCGCGAATCGCCACGCGCTTCAGCTTCCCCGTTCCTTCCGTGCGCGGCAGCGATTCGCCTGGCCACACCGACACCTCGCGAATCTGCTGGTGTGTTTCGAGCTCGCGATTAGCAGCTTCCGAAACGCTTTCCGGCGTAACACCTGCATCGAGCACCAGCACCGCATGCACCCGATCACTCCCCACCACAGCCGATTCCTTCACACCCGGCATTCCATTCAACACCCGCTCCACATCTTCCGGGAACACATTCAGGCCGTCGGGAAGCACGATCATTTCTTTCTTTCGGCCACGCACGAAGACCTTGCCTTCTTCATCCACGCTGCCGATGTCGCCGGTATGGAACCAGCCGTCCTCAAAGCTGGCGTTATCTTCCGGCGTCCCGTTGAAATAACCGGATGTCACGTTGGCGCCGCGCACCAGAATCTCGCCATCCTCCGCGATCTTGACCTTCACGCCCCCAATGGGTTTGCCGACGGAACCCTGGCTGGTGTGGAACGGATGATTCAGCGTGACGATGGGCGCGGTTTCCGTGAGTCCGTAGCCCTGCACCACCACGAAGCCGAGATTGGCCCAGAACGCTTCCAGGTCCGCCGGAAGCGGCGCGGCGCCCGCAATAAAGCTCCAGAATTTCCAGCCAAACAAATTGTGAACGCGCCGGTAATGCCACCAATGACGCACCCAGTTCGTGTTGGGCGGCGCAGGCGTGGCGGCTTCCGGAACCGCCTCCAAAATGTAAGTCCGCAGAACATCCAAAATTCTCGGAACAGACACCAGGACGGAGATGCGGCGCGTACGGATCTGCCGGATAATCTCGCGCGGGTTCACCCCCGTCATGAAAACCACCTCGCCAGGAAGCACCGGCGGGATGAAAGTCGCCATGGATTGGCCGAACATGTGGCTCAGCGGCAGCAGGTTGAGGAACCGGATGGGCGCAAAGGGAATGCTCCACTTGCGGTATTTCAGAATCTCGTTTTCCACCGGAACTATGTTGGCCAGGAGGTTGGCGTGGGTGATGGTGACGCCCTTCGGCTCCGCCGTGGCGCCGGATGTGAAGATGATTTCGGCAAGCTCACCGCCCGCCCGCCCTGTTTGCATCGGTTCAGCGACAGGCGCGCCAGACCAATCGAAGTCGGCGAATCGCCACGCGCCGTCGCGCTGCTCGACCTCATCGCCCGTAAGCACGGCGCGGGCATCCACGATTCCGGCGATACGTTCCAGAAGCTCCGCTGAAGCCCGGTAATCGACAGGCACAACCACCACGCCGGCCAGTACGCAGCCCCAGAACGCCGCGATCCATTCCGGTCGGTTCTCGCTCCAGAAAACGACTTTCTCGCCCCGCTCGATTCCGTTTTCTTGCAGCTTGCGAGCGAAACGGCACGCTGCTTCCGAGACCTGCCTGTAGCTGTATCGATAGCACCGGTATCCGTCGTCGAAGACCAGGAATGTCTTGTTACCGCAGCCGGCGAAATCGTGGAAGAAATCGACGAGCGTTTCGCGTGGCATTCGGTCGCGCGGCGCTATTTGAAGCGGACTTTCAGCGGGCCGTCGGAAGTCTTATAAATCAACTCAATATCTTTCAACTTCTGCTTTTCCAGGTTGAATAGCAGCAAACCCGACACGGGCTGGTCCGTCTCTTTTTCCGGCAGCACTTTCTGCTTCAGCAGTTCCACCAGCGGATCCTTCTTCTTATAACTGCCATCTTTATTGTCGTTCGCCACCGTGGTGGGGGTGGGCGTGGCCTTGTTGCCTGTCTGGGTCGTATTCACTCCGCCCACGCTCCAAAGCGGAGTGTGGTGATCGGCCAGAGGACCGTCGGGTCCCACTTGCAGGCCCTTCACCGTGATATCGGCACGCGAACCCAATTCACTCGGCGCCAGCGGCGTTGTGTGCTCGCCGTTCTTGAACGTGAGCAGCGTGAAATCGTCGCGATCGATCCTCATCTTCCCGGCTTTGGGCTGCACGGTGATCTGAACCGCTGTGACGTACTGGCCCAAATCCGCGCCGGCTGCCTGCGTCACTTCCGCGCGCTCCATGTAGGGTGTTGCGGTGATGGAAACGACTTTGTTCTCGGCGACTCCGGGCGTGAAATCCTGATCTTTGTCCTTGTTCTTGTCTCGTGCCGCGGCAGTGACCACCAGAAGAGCACAAAGGAGCAGAGTGCGCATGGTTCTAGTATCGCAGGGGTTGCTGCGGGTCGCTTGCCGGCATCCTTTCAGAAAGCGCGGAAAACAAGCTGAACTGTCCCGGTATGTTTTTGATGTCGTTGATGTCTCCTGCAGGCGACGTCGCAATGACCGACCGCACGCGGGCTTCCGTTGACTGGGAAATGAGGACTTGCCCGGACTGAGCGCGCGATTCAATTCGCTGAGCAAAGTTTACGTTTGGGCCCAGCGCCGTAAACTGATCGCGGAAGTCCGTACCGACGTTCCCCACGATAGCCTCTCCTGTGTGGATGCCGCATCCCAGACCAATCTCGATCCTTTGAGGAGTGTAGAGAGTCCATTGCTCCATCCATCGATTCAGCAGAGGTTCAAACCTCGACCTTAGAGAGAGAGCCGCTCGAACTGCGGCGGTGGCCTCTTGTTTTCCCTCTGCGTCTTTCCTGTTCAGGACGCCAAACAGAGCCATTACCCCGTCTCCGATAAACTTGTCGAGCAATCCCCCATGCTCGAAGATCGTTCTCGCCGCAAGATCGCAGTACTCCTTGAGGAAGCCCGAGATGAGTGTTGGGTGAGCCTTGAGGGTCTCGCACAGGCGCGAGAATCCTCGAATATCCCAGAAGCAAATCGTAATGGTTCGCTGCTTGACGGAGAGAACCGATGGGTCTCTCTCGATAGCCTCGAAAACTCGCGGGTCGAAGTAACGGCGAAGAAAGTTGATGCGTTTTGACCATTCTCTGTAACGCAGGGCTGCACGAGCTTTGAGGTTGATTTCTCTTACAGCCGCGGTGCCTCGAATGTTCTTCTCCACTACGTCGAATGCACCGTAATCGAAGGCAGCATAGCGATCGAGACTCTTCTCCTTGGCGGTAAACAATATAGCCATGATCATTGGATCCAGCCTGCGGGCTTCCTGAAGCATAGTCATCCCGCTCTGCTCTGATGTCATCACCAGGTCGGTAAGTACCAGATCAACAGCATCTCCGTTGGACAGTTGCTCCTCGATAATCGCCTTGCCTTCGGCATCGCCTCCGGCGGTGAAGATTCGCCAGTCCGGATTCGCGTCTCCGAGCGCTCGCTTCAACGCCTCCCGGTTCTCTTTCTCGTCATCAACAATCAAGACTTGCGGCACCCTGGTCTCCTAGCCCTTTAGTTTCCCCACCGGCGTTCTCGTCAATCCCCTAGGCTCGGGAGCGCACTTGGACGGCTCGGCCCTTCACATCAGAAAGGCAAGTATATTTCAAAGCACGCCCCCTCGCCAGGGCGGCCTGATTCAAGGATGGTGCCGCCGTGGCCTTCGATTATCCGACGCACCACTGCTAGACCTAGACCAGTTCCTTGCCCTCGGGTCGTGAAAAAAGCGTCGAAGATCTTGTCCTTCTTGTCCAGCGGCACACCGGACCCGTTGTCCTTGAACTGGATCATTATGTATGCTCTGCTCGCGTCCAGGGACTGTGGCGCCGGAAGCGGAGCCGGCGTTTCGACCGCCACTTCGATTTTCCTCTCCTGCTTATCAAGCCAGTGCAACGAATTCGAAGTCAACTCGTCAAAACACTCGGCAAGTCGTTCCGGATCGCCCTCAATATACAGATCCACCGGGCAATCAATTTCGCACGAAACACCTTGGTTTCTGGCTACGTTCAAGGCGTCCTCAATGATAGGACGGAGAAGCATCGGAACGCGCGAGATCTTCTGGGCTCTCGTAAGAGATTTGAACTGATCAACGATGCATTTTGCGTTTTCTACGGACGCTCTTATGCTACCTATCACCTCGGTAGCTTCTGCGGTCCGGTTCTCGATAACTCGTTTTTGCAGGGGGTCAAGGTTGGTTTCGATCGCAAAGATCGGGTTGCCGATTTTATGCGCCGCCGTGAACGAGATATCTTTCCAGATCGCGTCGCGCTCGGCTCTCACGCGTCGGTTCTTCTCGTCCTCGAGGGCTTCAATAAGAGTCCTTTGTCTAGCCGTCAGGTCGACGACTTCTCGGTACAACTCATCCGGAGTCCTACGAAACTTCGACCGCGCGCGACCCTCATCAGAAAAGTACTTGTAACCAATCTGCGGAAATTGCTGCACGAGGGATGTCAGGTAATCCCGATCCCAAACGCGAACACGCAGACTGAGAGGCCCGGCGGTGCGAGGTGGGCGCAACCTTTTGGTCTGTTCCTCCGAGAGTTCTCCTCGGAATAAAATCACGAGAAGCGTAATTGAAATATCGCTGCCGCCTCGAGAGAGCAGGCGCTCGAGACGTTCGTCGTCGCCCTTCCAGAACCGGCGTAAGAAGAACTCGGGATCGTGGTTTGCCATATCCAGCACCAATTCTGGTGGCGCGTTGCGCCCCATCGCCACAAACCAAAGTTCGCGATACTCGAAACCATCTGGATCCTTCCGTGGAAGTTCCGCGATGAGATCAAACTCCCGGGACTCCTTGTCCCAGTCGAGGCGCTGGTAGCCCATCTGAGCCAGTAACTCACGACAGAGGTTTTCGGATTCCGACGGGTCAAGGCTGTCCCAGTCCATGAAGAACGGGGCTTCGAGTCGTGAACCCGGAATTAGGCGTGCACGACGCGCCGATCCCTGGTAAGCATGAAGTGATGCGCTGAGCCTCTTACTGAGCGCCGAGAGGCCGACTGGGGTCGGCTCATATATTATTAACTGGAACCCCCGAAGATCAACCGGCGTGCTCGCAACGCTGCCACTTTCGCACAGCAGGAATAGACCCTTCCCCATAGCCTGAGCCAAGCCAAGCTCAAAAAAAACGTTTGGGTTGTGGTCAGTGAGGTCCGCGACGATACAATCGGCGCGGGCCACTTCGCCAAGCAATACTTCCGGGAACGTCGCCACGGCGCGGACTGGCTGCTCGTCGAGCGTCACCGCTCGAAATTCAGCCCCCTCGACGCCCTTCACGATTGCCTCTCGTACCGACTGAAAGTTTTGTGAGTATGAGAGCGCAAGGAAGCACCGTGGTCGTGGGCTGTCCTCGTCAGGCACCAATCGCCGTCCTTAGGGAACTAGAGGAATTCTTTCGCATCAAACGGTTCAGTTTACCCTCCACAAGGAACAGCAAGAAAATACCCACTTTATTGTAGGCTTGGCGTTCGCGGATATCTCTCTTCCACCAACCCCCAGGCTTCCTCCGCCGAATGCAGCGTCCCCTCCAGTTGCGCATCTTCCACGGCACGCAGGATTTCGGAAAACAGCGGGCCTGGCCGGTAGCCGCGGTCAATGAGATCGCGTCCGGTGAGCAAAGGTGCGGGCTTCAAGGCCTCATCCGAAAGACCCGCCGCCCGGGCGCTCACATATTCATAGGAATCCGTGTACCCATTGCTGGCCAGGCAATCAAGCCGGTGCAGTTCCAGATGCTCTTCGAACCCCGGCTGCCGGATGAAGCGCTTCAAAGTGCTTTCGCGCATAGCGAAAGCATCCTTGAACTTCATGTGATTGGCGATCAGCGCCAGAATCTGGTCGGCATCTTCGCGCGAGAATCGCAGGCGGTTCATAATGTGCCCGGCAATCTCCACCCCTGCTTCCACATGGCCGTTGAATCGAATCCGGTCCGCCATCTGGAACGTGGATGGCTTCCCCACATCATGCAGCAGCGCTCCCCAGGCAAGCGTCGGAGTCGGGTGGTTCAGTCTTTCCAGCAGCAGCAGCGTGTGAACCCAAACGTCTCCTTCTGGATGATATTCAGGGGGCTGCTGGACGCCTTTCATCGCGGAGATTTCGGGCAGAACCCGCTCCAGCAATCCACTGGCATCTAATAATTCGAAACCCCGGCTAGCCGCTCCTTCAGTTAGAATCCGGGTCAGTTCATCGCGAACCCGTTCGGGCGCCACCGTGCGGACTTCCACCGCCACCCTCTGAATCGCATGGAACGTCGCGGGCTCAATGCGGAAACCCAACCGCGCCGCGAAGCGCACAGCGCGCAGCAATCTCAGATGATCCTCGCGAAACCGCGCTTCCGCGTCTCCAATTGCACGGATGATCTGCGAATCAAGATCTTCACGCCCGCCGATGAAATCCAGAATCTCTCCCGTCACCGGGTCCATAAAAAGCGCGTTGATGGTGAAATCCCGCCGCGCCGCATCTTCCCGGGGAGACTTTTCAAAACGCACCCCGGCGGGCCTCCGTCCGTCTTCGTAGGCGCCATCGCTGCGGAACGTGGCAACCTCCACCTGGGCCTCGCCGTCCCTCACCAGAACCACGCCGAACTGAGCGCCCACCAGGTTCGCATCGGGAAACAGTCTGAGAATTTCCGAGGGAGTGGCGTCCGTTGCCACGTCCCAATCCTTCGGCGTCCGATTCAACAGCAGGTCCCGCACACACCCGCCCACAAGGAGCGCCTGGAAACCATGGTCTCGAAACACTGCGGCAATCCGGCGGGACAGCACTTCAGCAGTCATGACTTCTTTATGCGCACTCAAGTTCATGCTAATCTAGTCCCGCATTGGACCAAATCGCACAACCCCCTTCCACCCGCAGCATCGGCAAACCTTCCACCGCAAATAAGGTGATCGTCGCCACCACGGTGATGCTCTCCTTCATTTCATTCTGGCGGGCCGCCGCAATCGTCTTAAGCGATCTGGCGTCATCTGCGTATTACGTGGGCGGCATTGCGGAAACAGCCGTGGGCAAGTCCGCTCCCTGGTTCGTCCTGGGCATCATGCTCTTCTCGTATGCCGTGCGCGCCATCTATATCGAGAGCTGCAGCATGTTCGTGCGCGGCGGCGTTTACAAAGTGGTCCATGAGGCCATGGGCGGAACCCTCGCCAAGTTCTCGGTGTCGGCCCTCATGTTCGACTATGTGCTTACAGGCCCCATCAGCGGCGTCAGCGCGGGCTTGTACCTCGCCGGCCTGCTGAACGAAATGGGCGACAAGTACAAGATCGGCTGGATGCACTACAACGCGGAATACTTCGCGGCCGGTTTCGCTGCGGTAGCCACGTTGTATTTCTGGCGTAAGAACATCATCGGCATTCACGAGTCCAGCGAAAAGGCATTACGGATTATGCAAGTCACCACCGTGATGGTCGTCATCTTAATCGCCTGGTGCCTGCTCACCATCGCCCAAAAAGGGTACAATCCTGTTCCGTTTCCCTCCACAAAAAACATCGTTTACGGGCCGGATGCGCTGGGATGGTTGAAGGGCACCGTGGCGCCCACCATCACATTCTTCGCCATCGTGATCGGGCTGGGGCACTCCCTGCTCGCGATGAGCGGCTTTGAGACCCTGGCGCAAGTCTATCGCGAAATCGCTTCTCCGAAGCTGAAGAACCTCGAACGCGCCGGCACCGTAATCTTCCTCTACAGCACCATTTTCACGGTGATGGTTTCGTTCTTCGCGGTGATGATTATCCCCGACTCTGAACGTGGAAAGTATCTGGACAACCTCATTGGCGGCCTTTCCGGCTTCCTGGTAGGTCCGGATTTTCTGAAGCTGCTCTTCCACGGGTTTGTCGTGCTGGTCGGAACACTGATCCTCGCAGGCGCCGTGAATACCGCCATCATCGGATCGAACGGTGTGTTGAACCGCGTGGCTGAAGACGGCGTACTGCCCGCATTCTTCCGCACGCCGCATAAAAAATTCGGCACCACCAGCCGCATCATCAACACCGTGGTGGGCTTGCAGCTTCTTACCATTCTCATCAGCAAGGGCGACGTAAACCTGCTCGGCGAAGCGTACGCCTTCGGAGTGGTGTGGAGCTTCGCCATGAAGGCGCTTTCCGTACTTGTGCTGCGCTTCAAGATGCCGGAAGAGCGAGCCTGGAAGGTGCCGTTAAACATCAAGGTCGGTAACAAGGAATGGCCCGTGGGGCTGGCGCTGATCACCGCCACCCTGTTCCTGCTGGCCGGAATCAACGTCGTCACCAAAGAGAAAGCCACCATCGCCGGCGGCCTGTTTACCATCGCCTTCTTCCTGGTTTTCTATTTCTCGGAAAAATACCATCAGAAGCGCGAAGCCATGGATAACGCGCACCTGGAGAAATTCCGGCTGGACCACAACGAGGAAGTTTCCCGCGAGGGCATGCAGGTTCGGCCCGGCAACATTCTTGTCGCGGTCAGGAACCCCGCTCATCTGGAGCACCTGGCAAAGGTGCTGGCAAAGACCGATACCCGCAAGATCGACATCGTGGCGCTTTCCGTGCATTTGGTGACCCAGGCCGCATCCGGTGAACATGATCTGGACGCGGAACAGATCTTCTCCCATGCCGAGACCGAAGTATTCACGGGAGCGGTGACCCTGGCGGAAAAGGCCGGCAAGCATATCGAATTGCTCGCAGTGGCCGGAACCAGCCCGTGGGTCGCCATGGTGCAGACCGCGCAGAAGTTGGGTTCGGCGCGTCTGGTGACCGGGCTTTCGCCGAAGCTCACTCCGGCGGAACAGGGCAAGATCGTGGGCGAGGCGTGGGAGAATCTTCCTGCTCCGCGGCCGTCGCTTTCCCTCGAAGTCGTGATGCCGGAAGGGTCGAAGTCGGTGTTTTTCAACCTCGGTCCGCACCCGCCGCGTTTGTGGCCGGAGGATGTGGATCTCACGCACCGCCTGTGGCTGGAACTCAGCGCCAAGGGATTGGGCGCGCGCCTGCGCCATCGCGACATTGTGGGCGTCGCGCTGCGCAGGCTGGATGAGCAGCTTCGGGAAGGCATGGAACCGGTTGTGATGGAAGAATTGCAGCGCGAATTAACCGAACATCCGGCTGAGCGTGTGCCGGTCGAAGCGGAAGATGGCGCTGAACCGAAGGTCGTTTAAACAAGAACTGGCCCTATGGCCTGCCAGGTGATTCACGAAAGCTAAAGAACTCAATCTCCTTTGTTTCCTTCACAACTCCCTCGTTCTGCCTTCTACCGCCCCTGACCTAACCGTACTCTGAAGTCGGGATTGGACTAACCGATCGCCAAGACCGGAGAAAACGCAACATGAGAAATTCAGAAAACACTTCCATCCCGACAACGCATCCCATCGATCGCGCGCATCAACTGCTCAACATGTTGAGCGACGACGAACTCATCGATGCCGTCGTTTACCTCGACAACGTTGTCTATGGATCAGATGACCAGCCCGACACGGGTGACGACTCCAGCGGAGATCTGGACGAAGACGTCGAAAGCATCGGCATGATGGGAACCGGCGACGAAGAGCCGGACGCCGGTGTCGATTCGGGCAGCTTCGAACCCGACGACCCGGACTACGACTAAACGCAACCACGTAAACTAAAGGGAGTGCCTCGCCTCCTGGTTGCCGTCTTCTGCCTCCTGGCGTCCGGACGGATTTTCGCTGCCATCCCACCTCTCGTTTGTCCCGCGGGCGCTCCCATCGGGAGCGTCGACCTGCGCGTCATCCGAAAGCCCGGCGGCTCCGCGCTTCCGCTCAAGACCATCAACCGTCTGGAGGAAGGCGATTCCGTCCATTACCGCCCCTTGTTACGCGCCAGCGAAACGCGCAAAGGTGATGTGACGCTCGTCATGGTTCCGGCCAATCGCGCGCCCGATCAGGATCTGCTCGAAGTCCTCGAGCCGAAACCTGCCGGCAAACCCGCCGAGTGGCCCGTTCCCAGCCGCACGTCAGTCGTCGTATTCGTCTACGGACCCGCCGGGCTCAATCGCGCCAAAGTCAAAAACTATCTTTCAAAAGATCAGGACCTGGTCACGCAACTCGCCGACTATGCCGAAAAGACCGCGCAGACCGAAGCTCTCATCCAGGCCCTCTCCAATAGCGAAAGTTCCGCCGCCACCGTGAACGCCGCGTTTCAAGGCTTCGCTTCGCAATACGGCTATACCAATCAGGTGGACCGCACCCTTCCGGCCGATCAACAAATGTCGTCCATGTTCCGCGCCCTGAATCCCACCATGGCGACGTACGATCCCATCACCCCGCAGTCTTCCCAGCGCGTCGGCCAAACCGTCAGCATGGCCACATCGGTAGGCGCGCTGTTCTTCGGCACGCCCGTCGGTCTGGCGGCGGGCGGCACCGCCATGCTCATGGAAATGCGAAATGTGATCTTCCCCAACACCGTGTTTCGCTCCTCGTTTGAACAAGCCATTCCCGGAGGCGGCATGGGACTCTGCGGAAAAAGAGACGCCATTCCCCCACACACCAAAGTCGCTTATCTTTGGGCCACGCGTGTTCCGAATATCGGCCCGCCCGCTCTAACCCTCGGGCCCGGCGCCCTTCCCGCCAAACTGAAAATGCAGGTGCCGGTGAAACCCGCTACGGAGAATGACTGGAAATACCTGGACCATGCCCGAGACTGGACCCTATCCTCGGGCGAGCATGCCTTCTCCGTCCCCGTCTCCAAAGCCGGCGAGAACGCTCTCGAAATCGATTTGACCAAGGCGCACCTGGAGCCCGGCACGTACCACTTATCCGCCTACTGGGATTGGGATGAATTCCATGTCGCGGGCGATCTCAGCGTTCAGAATCTCAGTGATTTCGCGAAAGCCCGCTTGGCCGCCGAGTCGCAGGATCGCCTCATTTCCCACACCGGCCGCGTACAGGTCGCCCTGGAAGGAAGCGATTTCGAGTTCGTCACCAAGCTCGAACTCGCCCGGCCCTCCGACAAATTCTTCACCCCCACCCCAATTCCTTTTGCCCTCGCGCACGGATTCCGCAACGGCATCCAGACCACCATGGACGCCCAGATCAACACCCTCGATCTCGACCCGGGCGACTACCAGCTTCGCTTCATCCAGCCTGATGGCAAAGATCACGATGTGCCCATCGCCATCCTGCCCTTGCCGCCTCACATCGCGAACCTGCCCATCGTGCTCAATCGCGGCGACCAAAACTGCAAAGTTACGCTGCATGGCGAGCGCCTGAACCTGCTGACCAAACTGGAGTCGCCCGGCATCAGGATTACCCTCGACCCGGCTAGCCCGGATGGCGCCGAGCGCCGCCTCACGCTGCACCCGGATCCCAACCTGCACTCAGGAGAAAGCCTCGACCTCAAGGCGTTCCTGGAAAATCGCAGCCAGCCCTGGGTGATCTCTCGAGCCATAGAACTGGCCCCCGCGCGCCCCGCTATCCTCGATTCACAAATCTCGCTCCCCGCTTCCGTCGGCGTCAGCTTAAAGCCCGGCGAGTTGCCCGCGCCCTATTACCTCAGCGCGCTGCTCAAGGCCGACAACCTGAGTTCTGCCGTAGCCGTCGCCCTCCGATGCCAAGGCGACTCGCAGGATCGCGTGGTTCTCCGCCCCGGCACAAAGCCCGAGGCCGGCAAGCTCGACCAGATCTCCGCACAGCAGATCTTTATCACTTTCGACGACAGCGTTTTCCCCAGCGGATGCGACCTGCTCGCCCAAATCCAAAGCTCGGGCAATTCCAACGACCGTGATCTGGGCCGCGTCATCCTGCTGCCCAAAATCGACCAGCTTTCCTTCGACGCGCAGGACGCCACATTCACCGGCTCCGATCTCGAAACCATCGGCCGCGTGGGTTGGGATCCGGAGAACGGCGTACCTATCCAGGATCTCCCTACGCCCGTCCCTGGCGAGCCCCGAAAGCAGGAATTGCGCGTCGCCCTATCGCCTCGGCCCGACACCAATCCGCCGCTCTACATCTGGCTCCGCGGCGAAGAGAGCGGACGCGCAACCTTCGTCACCATTCCCGACCCCCCGCGGAAATAGTACGCAAGATCGCTTGCACTGCTAAACTACGGTTGCATGCAGGTGTTGCAAGCTGGCCGCCATAAGTTGATCCTCCTCGAGATTGAAGCCGAGGCGGTGGCTGAAGTCGCGCGTCAGGCCGGCTTCGAAAGCAGGATGCGCGATAACGAGCGCAGCATCCAGATGGATCTGGTTGCACTCAATCGCAATTCGCCCCTGCTTCTGTTCGACGCGTCCGACCCAGCCAACCTCGGCTGGTTCTCGCGTTGCCAGTTCTATATCGATGGCCGCACCGGCGAAGTGATGCAAACCCCCATCTCCATCGGCAACAAACGGGACCGCGCCGGAAAAAGCCACTCTACTTCCGTCCGTCTGCGAATTTCCAAAGAGTTGCCTGTCACCTTCCGCCTCCCCGGTAAACAACCCATCACCGAACAGGTCTTCTACCAGCTCTTCCAGAATTTCCTCAACGCGCTGATGAAAACCGGCGTCGCCGTCTGCGGCGGCACCGCGGTTCAACCCTTGGCGGGACGCACCGAAGGCGTCGGAACCCGCAACTAGCGTTTTGCGTTATCGCATCATGGTGCGGAAGAATGTCGGTATTTCCCCGGATTGCACAGCGGCCTTCCACACCTTCAAGTCTTCATGCGGCCAAAAGGCCGCGCACTCGTCGAAGAACTGGATCACCGCCTGACGATCCTCGTCGGAGCTTCCTGGACGCCGAAGAAGGTCGTCAGCCAACTGCATGTTCGGACCATGGTCTTCGAGGAGGTCCGACCCAGGGGTCTTGCCCGACAGGAGGAGTTCGTTTCGAGCCGTCTCGGCATCCCCATCGCGCAGCGCCAGCCTTCCCAGCGTCCAGTGAGCGTAGTAGATCGTTTGGCCCGCGTAGCGGGAGGCGTAATCTGAACGTTTTTTCGCGCGGGCAGCCCCTTCTGTCGCATACGCGCGAGCCTTCTCATAGTCCCCGATCTGGAACGCATAGAAGCTGGCTTCCCCGAGCGGCTCCGCCGATGGGCGGTTGGACGTCGCCATCTGTTGCTCTAGGATGCCCAGCATGAACTCGTACTTCTTAACTTTGGCTTCCGCTTCTCGCTTTGCGCGGTCGGCGTCTCGTTGTGTGGGGTCTGCGGCGTGGAGGAAAAAAGCCAGCAGGAAAACTGCGGCAATGCGGTGTGTCACTCTTCAAACCTCTTCGGAAAGAGTATTTCTATTTTCTTTCTTGGGGTCAAGAATACGTTGCGTGGATTTGCAAGAATTTAACATCCTACCCCTCTCAATACCACGAATTAGGTATTCCTGCGCCAAACCAAAACGGTTACTCGAAAAATCCTCCATCTCGTGATTCCGCCAACCCGTGACTAAGGCATAAATTGGGGAGCGAAGGAGCAAGACCCGATGTCCCAGGCCACAGCTACCCAACAAGAGCCGACAACTGACAAAACCGCCATTCGCCCATTCCACGCCGAGAATGTTCCGGCAACCGAACTCACCGGGCTGCGCAACCGCATTAACGCGACAAAGTGGCCTGAACGGGAAACGGTCCCGGATGATTCTCAAGGTGTGCAACTCGCTACCATTCAGGCGCTTGCCCGCTACTGGGCCACTGATTACGACTGGCGCAAGATCGAGGCCAAACTGAGCGCCCTGCCGCAGTTCCTCACCGAGATCGACGGCCTCGACATTCATTTCATTCACGTTCGTTCAAAACACGAGAACGCTCTGCCGCTCATCGTCACGCACGGCTGGCCCGGCTCTATCACGGAGCAGATGAAGATCATTGATCCGCTGACCAATCCCACCGAGCACGGTGGAAATGCATCCGATGCGTTCCATATCGTGATTCCATCAATGCCCGGCTACGGCTACTCGGGAAAACCCATCACCACCGGCTGGGACCCCGCCCACATTGCACGCGCCTGGACAGTTCTCATGGTGCGCCTCGGCTACACGAAATTTGTTGCGCAGG
>Ga0326727_10015993_pt1 | contig 15956 bp, 8 predicted proteins | sample MB2enrmetagenome_FD_207643 | JGI IMG/M metagenome (GOLD analysis project Ga0326727, IMG submission 207643) | Lab enriched peat soil microbial communities from McLean, Ithaca, NY, United States - MB29MY | ecosystem: Environmental > Terrestrial > Soil > Wetlands > Peat | place: USA: New York...
TGCAGGCGGTCCCGGTTGAAGATGCAATTGTACAGAATGCCGTCGGGCGACTCCTTCGCCCCCAGCTCCTCCGCCGCAACCTCGTTGGTCGTCCCGTACACAACGCTCACGCCGTTCTGCTCCCTCGATTTGGGAAATACCCCCAGGGCTCTCTCGGCTTGATCGTGCAACGCACCCGCCTGGATGCGCGCAAGGATTTTTTGCGCATTGTCGGATGGGTCGGCCCCGACCACGTTACCGTTGCCGTAAGGCGAGCCCGCACCTGCCGCGCTTTTGGTCACTCCGATGGCATTGGAATAATCGACCTCCTTCGGCGTCACCTCCGACACCGATTCCAACACCAGCCGCGCCGGATAGGCGTTCATGTTGCCGAATCCGCCAAAGCCCACGATCTTCCCGGAAGCATCGCGTTTCAGCGTCGCGTCGGCCACCGTGTCCAGCCGCCCCACCAGCGTGGCCGTCACTTCATAGCGCGCGCATCCCAGGCACAATCCGCCCACCTTGTCGTTCGCCTGCGCCAGCAGCGTGTCGAACTGCTTAAACTCCTTGCTCTTGTCCAGCGTCACCGGCGTGCGCGCGGGAGCCTTGTACACCCCGGCAAAGTTGTGCGCCGGCTCGACCGTCACCACCGCCCACGGGCCCGACTTGGCCTTCGATCCCTGCGGATACGAGAGCCAGATCGCATTCACCTGGAACCCGCACTGGGGGTCGGTTGCGTCCTTAATCACAAACTCGTCATACCCGGCCACGACCGTGCCCTTAATGCGCACCATCTTGCCGTCAAACGACGCCGGATCTTTCACCACGTCGCACACCTTCACATCCACAGGCCCGGCAGCCGGCGCGGCGGTCTGCGCACGCAAACCGCATCCCATGGCCAAAATCAGCCCAATCCCCACAAAAACACTCTTCATCGAACCCTCTTCAGCCTCCGCGCAAACCGCATCGGCGCAAAATTAGGACAGCATCGTTCGCAATCCATCGGAACTCGCAAGAATATCACGCCAGGACCTCCCCTTTCTCCATCGCCAGTCACAGCTAGAAGCCCAGTTTCCGGACCGCCGAAAAGCCCGACTCAAGCCGACCCCTGGACGCTAGGGCGTTTAGCGGGACTGATGGCGAGTCAAGTGGCTCACCCTCCCACTCATCCGTGACGAGGGTGCGGAAGGATGGGGGCTACCCGCCCCGGCTGGGGTCGCTGCCCAGCCCAAAACTCCCTAGATCGGCTCGATAACCAGGCGAGATGGGATGGACAAATGGGGGATATGGCTGAAATCGCGGGAAAGTGGCGCGACGGACTGTCAGAGGCGTGAAACCACGAGAAGCACGTGGCTCCGGGTGCCCGCTAAACTTCCTATATATCGTCCTCGTCGCCACCTTCATCATCCAAACCCGCACTTTCATCGACTGAATCCTTCCCGCCTCGAATTGAGGGCTCCTTGGCTAGCTTTTGGCGAAGAAGCGCAAGAGGTCCTTCCGGATCAGTGAATGAATTTGGCGCTATAAGAACCTCGGCACAAAACCGGTTGTCGAGCTCAGCTCGGGCCTCATCCTGGTCGATCTCGTTGATCGGGCGCAAAGGACGCTTTCTGAAGTCGTCGAAGAGTTTGGCCGCGCAATTGAGCTGTTCCTTCGATAGCTTTCGAACGTCCAAAACCGGCAACTGGATGACAGAGGTCAGGACGATCCTCCCTCTGCCGGCCTGCTGTTTATTGGAGTGGTACCAGTAGAGCAGGATTCCAAGCGAGGTATTTCCCCATAACACAAGAGCCTTCTCCTGATCTTTCGACGCAAGTCTCAAAGACGGCCAAGCATGGCCGCCAATCGTCGGGGTCTGTGTGTACTGCATCGCAGTCGATTGGCTATTGAACCGGAAATCCTTGTTGTAGTGACAATGACTGGCTGAGTCTGCGATCGCGGAGACCTTGTGATCGACCTGCTCTTGCTCGTATTCATCCCTGCCCTTTCTTGGTATGCCATCAAAATCCGCTTCGAAGGAAATGGTCCGCTCGCGGCCTGCGTTGTGTTCCCAAAGGATGGGGTAAGTTGGTACATGGTTTTCCGTCAAAGCGATACGCGCAAACGGCCCGCGAATTGACTTCGTCTGCGTCAAGCCGTCGATGTCCGCGTGATAGGGTCCGACTTTAGCGATCTGCCCAATTGTCGTCATTTTCGAGGGCAGTGCTGCGCCCTTGCTCATTGAAGGCAACCACAATTTCTCCCCAATCCCGAGCTGGTATGCGGCCTGGGCCAGCGTGAGATCGGATACGCGAGTTGGATTCCAAGCACCAGAAAGGGGCACGGGGGCATTGAGGGCTTGCCCGATAACTTCATCCCCAAAGTAAACTGGGGTGCCTCCAACCGGCCCATCTTCGATCCGTCGCAGGTTTCCACTCTCGATCAGGAGGGAGATTTGCCGTGCCGCGGTGGCGCCGAGTAGCTGGGATTCAGGTCGTTCGTTAAGAACGACAAACGTCGCTCTATCGCTTGCCGGCTTGATTTCTTTGCCAACCAAGCTGCCAATCCGAGCTTTCCGTGCGACCAATAGGCACTCTCCCATGCCCGTGTCAGCTGAGAACGACATCTCGTCGTTTTCCGCGCCTGCAATGGAAACGACAGCGATGTCAATATATTTCTTTGCCAGCATGGCTCGTGAGCGAGTCCATGCTTCTCCCGAGAGGAGGCTGAGCGGCATGACGATCGCAAGTACGCCACCCTCTTTAAGCTTCCGGTCGGCGAGAACGAGAAATATTGAAGCTTCTCCAGCGTTGCCGTGGTAGCTGGTCCCCTTCGTGAGGATCCTGGTCGCTTTGGCCATGAGCTTTTGGTCGGCCTTGGTTGCCGAGAACGCCGCGAACATTGGATTTGGTACGCCCTTCTTCTTCCCTTCTTGGCCCGTGGACCTGGTAAAAGGAGGATTCATGACAACAAGGTCGAATGAATCGTGGGGAAAAGCTGCCCAAGTCTGTTCGTCAGATTCCCCCTCGCCCCCAGCCGACTTGGCGGTGATTGCTATCACTTCGATGTGCGCCTGCGGGTCTAGAAGGTCGATAGAGCCGAGAGCGACGATACCATTTGGTTGGCGCCCATAAGCCACTGTCATGATGGAGCTTTTCTTGTACTTTACGGTTGGATGCGATCCCGAAAGCATCGAGGCGGTAAGGTGAGCTGCAGCGGGGAGTACGTCACATCCTATAAGCGTGTCACCCATTAAATCCGAATGCAGAGCTTCCGAGTCTCCTCCAGCCAGTTCGTGCATCTGCCCTATTCGTTGGTAAGCGGTTGAAATCAGGGTCCCCGTTCCGCAGGCAAAATCGGCTATTCTCAACTTTCTCAATCGCTCCGGGTCAGACCACTCCGAGCCGGCCAGCGGCTTGGTCGCGTTAATCGCGAGGCCGATGAGGAGCGACGCTGAAGATGGGGTCGTATAGTAGGCCGCAAGAAACTTACGATCGGCGATGAGCTTCTGAAAGACAGCACCCATCAGATCGTGGGACCGCATCAGTCGATTCTGGAGCAGCTTTTCAGCCGTCGAGGCAAGCCTCTCGATTAAGGTCTTGCTGCTGGTTGCCGGAACCACTTCTAACAACCTTCGGGCAATGTCGAATATAGGCCAGTAATTAACTTTAAGGATCCTCTGCCATTCCGATAGAACAGCCGATTTCGCAAACCCGTGGTCGGTTCTTAGTTCTTCGATAGATTTGACATCTGATAGCCCACCGACCCCACCCGCCAGGCTCTCTTGAAACATAAACGCGTTCGCGAGAATCGTGGTTGCCATGCGGCGCGTTTGCTCTCCATCCGCTTGCCGCAGTTCGGCGCAAATCTTTTTCATTGCACCGGCGTGCGTAGTTGACATCTCGTCGAGCATGGCCGCGGCCTCGCTAACGCCGGCAACCAACTCGTCTGCGGCCATTTCTATGACGTCTGGAGGGATCGTTGCAGACTGAGTCAGAATCGAGAGGTCCGCTATGGTACCACTGATCCATCCTGAACTCGGCCAGCGTGTTGCGTTGTCCGGAGAGCTTCCCGTGTACAAAGCCATCTCGATGTCGGATGCTGACCGCAGATCAGCCGTCAAGCCGTTTCCGAACTCATTGCGCAGTCGGGGGGGCAAGCGGACTGCGACCGCCGAGAGTATTGTTCGTCCCGTCTTTGCAATCTGCTTGCCGAGACGGGAGATTGCTTCCCGCTCTACGGTGGCCGCTGGAAGGACTTCGGTCTCAACGGCAACAGGTGAAACGTTTGGTTCGAGAACCAGAATGTCTGGACGCTCGTGGCCGCCTTTGATCATCCCTGTGTTCTCGGAGCGGACGATTTTAGTATCAAGCCAACTACGGCGGGTCTCCCTCAGCACACCGGCGAGCGCGTCGTTTATGGCAGGTTCAGTTATCGGCATCAATCCCCAGCTCCGTTTTCCGTGGTCCGCGAGTATACGATTGCCTTCTCGGCTCGGGAGGCACCCACATATGAGAGTTCAATTGATTGGTCCATTGACAAGGTATTGTTGCACGAGCTCTTCGCCTTTCGCGCAACTATTGAGCACGGAGCTTCCCGGCCTGTTGCTATATGAGATTCCCAGTCCAATTCCCGCTTTGGAGGGCTCACACTTTGCGAAATCGCGGAGTAACCATCGAAATCTGATCGGTCCCCTCAAGTCGGCATATCGCCGGCCAACCGTTCCAACCAAATCACCGGCAAGTCTTCAAGGCCGACTTGGTAAACAGACGGGCGGGCGGAGCCCGCTTGGATAACACCGCTAACCCCGCTAACTCCGCTAGCCCCGCTCGCGAAAAAAATCTCCGCCGTTTTGCCGATAATTTCCCGCCTCCGTTGCACAATCGATCTATGAAGAACCCCTGCCCAAACGCGCCTCTCGAGGCCAGAAATGGAAATGAAAGAAAAAATTTTTCTCTATACCCCCCTGGGGTATAAAAATCTCCTATAACTCCTTTATTTTCAACAAAACATCCTCGAAAAAGTGGCAAAACGTCGTACATTTTCGTACGTTTTGGTAGTCAAACCACCCCAAATCGCCACTGTTCCCTTGCTCACTTGCTACCTTGCTCCCTGCTCTTAGCGATCCACGCATCGATCCTCCGCTCCAGCACGTCGAGCGGCAACGCTCCTGTGTCGATCACCTGGTCGTGGAAGCCGCGCAGGTCGAACTTCGCCCCCAGCGCCTTTTGCGCCCGGTCGCGCAGCTCCAGAATCTTCAGCTGCCCGATCTTGTAGGCCAGCGCCTGGCTCGGCCACGCAATGTAGCGATCCACCTCGGCTTGCACGCTGGTTTCGTCCACATTCGAGTGGTCGTGGAAGTACTGGACCATCTGCTCGCGCGTCCAGCCCTCCGAGTGCACGCCGGTATCGACCACCAGGCGGATGGCGCGCCAGGTATCAGCCTCCAGGCGGCCGTAGTCCGAGTAGGGATCCTGGTAGAAACCCACGTCCTTGCCTAGCCGCTCGGCGTAGAGTCCCCATCCCTCCGCATAGGCCGTGTAGCGGGTGTATTTGCGGAACTCCGGCACTCCCGTCAACTCCTGCGCGATCGAAAGCTGCAGATGATGGCCGGGAATGCCCTCGTGATAGGCGACCGCTTCCACTCCATAAAGGTTGCGTTCCGTAGCGTTATACGTGTCGATGAACAATCGTCCCGGCCGGCTGCCATCCGCCGTTCCGGGCTGGTAGTAAGCGGGCGCGGAGTTTTTGGCCAGATAGTCGGGTACCGGAACCACCTCAAACGGCGCCTTGGGCAGCGTGCCGAAGAGCTCCGGCAGTTTGGCCTGCATCGGCTTCAGGTATCCGCGATAAGCGTCGAGCAGAGCATCGGCCGAAGCCGGATGCAGTTTGGCATTGCCCTTCAGGCTCTCGCGAAAGCTCTTCAAATCCGCGAAGCCGAGCTTCTGCGCAATGACCAGCATCGCAGCTTCGTCCTTAGCAACCTCGTCCAGGCCGATCTTGTGAATCTGCTCCGCGGTAAGCTCCGTAGTGGTGGTGCGCTTGATCAAAAACTGGTAGTACTTTTTGCCGTCGGGCAGAGTATCGATGCCGGGCTTTTCGCGGCCTGCGGGAACGTAGCTCACCTCAAGGAATCGCGCCAGGCGCAGGTAGGCCGGCAGGTCCTCCTTGGCGATGGCATCCAGCATCTCCGTCTTAATCCGCTGCTGTTCAGCCGCGGAAATCGCCGCGGGAAAGCTCTTGAGCGGCAATGCCAGCGGCGAGTCTTCCGGCTTCTGGTTGGCCAGTTGCTTCACCTGTTCGAGCGCCTTCTCAAGCAAATATTTCGGCGGCACGCGCCCATCCTCCATGCCGATCGACATGTTCTCGGTGACCTGCCGGAAGGCCGTGGGCAAGGCGTGCAGGCGCGCGATCCAGTCGTCGTAATCCTTCACCGTGGCGAAGCTCAACTCGGCAGCCAGATCGGGATAGTCTCTGTAGATGCCGCCCATCTGGTCGATGGGCATCTCCCACTCCTTGAACTCCGCGGCCTCCTGGTCCATCTCAAATTGGCGCATCAGCAGATCCTGGCTGGTCTTCTCCTGGTCGGTGAAACCGGCAGGGTCGATGGCCGCGAGCTTCAGTAGGAAATTCTGCTCGCGCGCCAGCGCGTCGTTCACCGCCGCGACGGAGTAGTCGCTGGTCTGATCGTTGTAGCGCTTGTCGCCGATCTCGGAGGCAAACTCAGGATCGTGCTTGAGCCGGTCCTCCCAATAGTCGTGGAAGAGATCGTTGAGTGCCTTGCGCCGGTCTTCAAGCGAAACCGGCGCCTGAGATTGCGGCGCAAGCTCAAGCCTTTGCGCGCGCAGAACGGGAACGAAGGGCAGCAGCGCAGCCAGAGCTGCGAGGGCGAAGAGGGTGATTTTTCTCAAGAGTGTAGTTTCCTTCGCGGGGAAATAGCCGTTGCAATAAGTGTAGAGCAAAAAGGCGCGGACCAAGGATCTCACGGCCCAGCATGCCGCGAAAGAACTCTCCGTTTGGAGCACGAAGTGTCACGGCGCCATTTGTCCAACCAGTTCCATGGAGAACGCCGATTTGAACGCCGCCAGTCCCGCGCCTTCAAGAGCACATCCTCAATCTTCCGCTGGAGCAACTCCCACAATGCCGCACTGCACCTTGGCTAGGCCCTCCTGCATCTCTCCCATCGTGAATGTGGGGAACGTAATGGTCTGCCCTGGCAGGGCAGGGCCGTTCAACGTGTCGCGCGTCTGCGTAATGGGCTGGCCACTCTGAGCATATTGCACGCACTCGAGCGTGGCCGACTGCATGGCCACATTCGAGCCGTTGCGCCACTGCGCATTCGAGACCTGGACGTATCCGTTCACGGGATCCCAGCGTCCGGCGAACTGCTGCGCCTGCACCAGGGCCTGATTGCCTCCGCCCTGACCTTCCGGCTGCTGCGGTTCTTCGCTGGGCTGCTGGGGCTGCTCGGCCGGCTGCGTTTGCGGCTGGGCTTGCGGGCCGGGGGCTGCCGGCTGGATTTGCGGCGTGGGCGTCTGGCTCGGAGTCTGCTGGTTCTGCTGATTGTGGGTGCCAATGTAATAAAGGCCAACCAGAACGACGACGGCGATGCCGCCCCACAGCCAGCCGTTGCCCTTCGCGGGCGCCTGTGGAGGCACGCCCATCACAATAGGAATCTGCCCCGGCACTCCGGGAATCTGCCCTGGCGTGCCAGGCGGGACAACAAAGGGCTGCGCCGGTGATGCAAAGGGCTGCGCCAGTGGCATGGATGCGAACGGCTGCGCCGGTGCAGGGGGCGCAACTACGGCCGGCGCTGCCGCCGGAATCGCCGCTCCCGCTGTCACGGCCGTCTTTGCCGTTTGGTCGGCTCCGCATTGCACGCAAAAGCGCGATCCCTCTTCCAACTGAGCGCCACAACTGCCGCAGAATGCCATCATGTTTCCTTTCAGGTTCAACCAAAATCGTCAGGATCCCGCACCGGCCCGGGCCGGCCGCCGCTCAGGCGCTTGCCGGCGCAGCCGGTTGCGCCGCATAGTTCCTCGCCCCCAGTCCCAGCGTTGCTTCCACGTTGACCAGCGTGCTTTGCAACTGCGATTTTTGCTCCTCCCTCACCTGGCGCAAACCCTGCTGTACCAATCCGAACAGAACATACCAGGAGGTCACTCCTGTAGCGACCCAGAGGAAGACATTCACAATAGGGCTCAGATTCGGCAAGAGGACCGACGCGTCCCAAATCGTATGCATGGCCACGGGAATCAAAAACGCCTTGAAAAAGCGCGGGTCCGACAGCATGGACATCGAGGCTGGCTGTGCTCCTTTCACGCGCCAGAAAGCGCCTGCTGCAATCGCCGTCCACACTACGTGCCCGAAGGGCGCCAGGACTCCTCGCATCACCAGGTTTGCCGCCATAGACTGCGCCGCGGCGTTGATGGCCGGCCCTGCCTGCATCTGCCCGAGCCCCTGAATCAAGGTGGGAAGGAAGGCGTTGATCAGACCGTAGAAGGTCGTCTCGAAGGCGGCAAACCCGGCTCCCACCGCCGCACCAAAGAGGATTCCGTTCAGTTGATACTTGTACCGCGTGCTGCGCATCACCAGCAGGACCATGGCAAACTTCGCGGTCTCTTCCACCACGCCCGGCAGTTTTCCGGCGATAGGCGTCATGTACTCGAAGGAAACCGCACACAGCGCGGCCAGTCCTCCCATGATGAACAGCTTGCCCACCACCACCAGCGAAACGTTGCGCGGCGTGTTCATCTCAAAGATGAGCATCAGCGTTGCCAAGGGCACCGCAAACGCTCCCATGATCAGGATTGCCGGAATCATCGGCGTATTGCCGGTGAACTTCCAGACGGCGTACAACACCGCCGTCGCAACCACAAAGAGCGCGAGCAGGCGGAAGAACATCCACGGTTTGGGCCAGCCGGTCTCGACCAGCTCGAAGGGCGGCGTGGTGCGCGCGGAGCCCACCATCATGTACTCCTCGATCTCGTCCGCGCTGTGCTTGGAGAAGGCCTGGCTGAAGGTCTGGCTCAGGCTGAAGCCTTCCAGCTTGTCGGTCGAGGCCAGCTCCCTGATCTTGGACCGGATGCCCTCCAGGATCCCGCCTCCCATCTGTGCCTGCATGCCGTGCGCGGGGATGTAATACATCTGCTGCGGACCGCCAGGGTAGGCCTGATAGACGACGGGCACCATGCCCGGAGGCGGGGCCGGAATTGCCTGAGGCGCGACCTGATAACTCACTTGATAAGCGGCTGGGACTGCCGGTTGAGGCACTGCAGCAGGTGCGGCAGCGGGCGCGGAGGCCGCTTGAGCATTGGCCGTGCCTACCGGGGCTCCGCAACTCTTGCAGAACTTGTGTTGCGCATCGCATGCAGTTCCGCAACGGGGACAATACATGGTTCTCTCCTGTCCGCAATTTCTGGTGGATGTTAGGGAAATTAGCATTACCACAACCGCAAAGTAAAGAATTCTTTGATGAAATGACGATTCGCCCGCCCAGAAAGTCGGCGACAATCCAAACTGGACCTCATGGTGGGATCGCGCCGGCGATCCGCGACGGAGGCCGCTCCCAGTACCGCTGACACGAGCCCGCTCCCCGAGCGGCGCAACCCTTTAGTTCGGCCGGTGTCTAACTTGAGCGGGGAGTGAATATTGCAAGTGCCTTGGTTTGGTTTTTTCCCAAGTGCGAGATTCCTGGCCTTGATTCTGGCGGCTGTGCCGGCGGCGCTGGCGCAGCCCGCGCCGGAGTCGGGCAGCTTTGCGATTGCCCAACACGGTCACGCGGTGGGCACGGCCAGCTTTCAATTCACCGCCACGAAGGAAGGTTACGATTCCACATCTCTCGTAAAAGTGACCATGCCGGGCTTCGATTACGCGCTTTCGAAGACCGAGCAGCTTTCGCCGGCAAACCAGCTCGTGCACGTGCAGTTGAGCGCCACGGTAAACGGCGAAGCGGTGAGCGTGATCGCCGCGCCCGATGCCGCGCAGTTGCTTTTGAGCATCTCGGCCAGCGGAAGAAGCTCGACCACGCGGCTGGCCGCGCATCCCGGCGCAGTGTTTATGGCAGACTTCGATCCCGGCGCGCTGGAGACGCTGCTGGCGCTGGCCGTCGAGCAGAACAGCCGCGGCCTGTGGGCGATCTTGCCCAAGAACGCCGGCTCCATTCAGCCGGTGCAGTTGGCGACTTACCCCGACCAGCAGGGAACGCTCGACGGCAAGCCCATCGTCGTGCACCACCTGGTGGCCACCATCGCCGGGGCCAGTACCGATCTGTTTTCGGGGCCGGAGAACCAGCTACTGCAGGCGGAGTTGCCGCAGCAGGGCTTTGCGCTGGTGCGCAGGGGCTTTGCGCTCAAGCCGCCCACCAAACCCGTTGTGCCTCCCGGCAGCCTGGATGCCGCGCCGTCGGGAATCTAAGCCGATCCAGTTGATCGGGGCTTCGAGGCCTCAGAAAACGTCTAATTATCAGACGAGTCCGCACCCTGAAAGGCACTCTGGCTTCCATGCGGATCGAAGTACACTGAAGGAGCTCTCGATTGTCCGCACTCTTCCTCATGTGCCGGACGGCAACTCTCGTTCTCGCGCTTGTGACCCTGGCTCTATGCGGCGCTTCTGCCGCGCAAGGTTCCACGCCGGCCAAAGTGCACGGTAAAGCCGCGGCAGCGGCCAAGGAGCATCCTTCGCGCCGCGCTACCGCCGTCCCCGGCAGGCAGCACGCCGATGCTGCGCAAACCCGCACACGCCATCAAACCAGTACGACGCGCAAACCCACACCCAACGCGGCGGGGCGTGCAGCGGGGCTTGCCATTCGCCGCCAGCTCCGGCAGAAACCGGCAGCGCGGCGTACCGTGGCGCTCCGCGGCGAGCATGCGAAAGCCATGGCGCAGCCTGAAAGATCCATGGCGCGGCCTCGGAGCCAGCGCTTGTCCATTGCGCAGAGGGAAGAACGTGAGGCCCCGGCGATGGGAGTGGCCTCGGCTGCGACCATCCTGCTGTTGCCCAACCTGGCGAACCGGACAGAGCCGCAGGTGACCTCCTCGGAGCCGGATCAGGGTGCGGAGGCCCCAGCCGCAAATGCGGAGCCGGAAGTCGCGTGGCTGCGGGTTCCGCCGCTTACGATGCCGGCGCCGCTGCGCGGTTCCCGGGAATCGTTGGAGCGGCAGAATGCGCGTCTGGACGCCGAGGGCCTGGAGCGGATCGAGGACGAGGCCGACCTCGCGGATCGCATCGAACACAAGCTTCTGGTGCCGATTCCCGCGTCGCATGCGCTCACAGTGAATGCCGGTCTGCCCGCAGCGCATCGCTTTTGCCGGCCGTGGACGGCGCTTTTCCTGGCCGATCTGGCGCGGGCGCACGATGCCGAGTTTCACCGCCCGCTCGAGGTCAGTTCCGCGGTGCGGACGGTGGCTTACCAGAAGCGGCTGATGGGGATCAACGGCAACGCGGCCGCGGCCGAAGGCGACATCGTGAGTCCGCACCTGACGGGCGCGACCATCGACATCGCAAAGAGCGGTCTAAGCCGCGCAGAGATTACCTGGATGCGCCGCCGTCTGCTGGCGCTTGAGACCGCGGGCAAGATCGATGTGGAAGAGGAGTTTCAGCAGGCCTGCTTCCACATCACCGTGTACAAGAGCTACGCGCCGCCACAAGCGCCTCGCCCGGCCACCCAGGCCCGGAGCGGGAGCGCGGCAAATAAGCGCCACAAGGCCCCCGTCGCCGCCGCCGCTGCCGATACCCAAGGGCTGTGAAGTCATCGGGAACCTGCGCGAGTTCCAACTCACAAACAGAAAAATGAAGAAGTGAAATGCGTGAATCGAAACCGGCAGGTTTCCACTCTTCCACGCAATTCACTTCTTCAAAACTACTCTCGCTCAGTGGGCGAGAAGATCTTCGTTGCCGAGGATGCGGTAGAGCGTCGATCGGCTGATTTGCAGTTGACGGGCAGTGCGCAGCTTGTTGCCCCGGTTGAGGTCGAGCACGTACTGCACGTGGCGGCGGATGACGGCATCCAGGGACAGGTTGGCGGTGAGAGCGGCTTGCGAATCGAGGCCGGTCTCATAGGTTGCACCGGTTCTCATGGCCGAGTTCAGGAGCACCTGCCCTCCCGAGGGCAGGTCGAAAAGGGGCTGCGACAGGGGCTGGGCGAAGGATTGCTGGCCGTCGGGCAACGCCAGATCGAGCGGCCGGATCACGCCGTTATCGGCTTCGAGAAGGGCGTTTTCAAGAACGCTCATCAGCTCGCGCACATTGCCCGGCCAGTTGTGCTGCAGAAGCCGGGCCAGCGTACCGGGACCCAGCACCACGGGCCGCTGCTGATAGCGGGCGCACAGGCGGTCCAGCAGGAACTGGGCCAGCGGGGCAATGTCTTCGCGCCGCTGACGCAGCGGCGGAATCCCGAATCGGATGGCGGTGAGGCGAAAGGCAAGGTCAGGCAGCAGCAGTCCCTGGCCGGCCATCTGGCGCAGCGGGGTTTGCGAAGAGGCAAGCAGAACCGCGCGGCCCGGCGGGCGATCCTGTAAGGTCTTTAGAACGCCGAGCAGCAATCCCTGGCCCGGAGGCGCAAGAAGATCGACACGGTCGAGATAAGTAAAGCCCGCCAGCGTGGTGGGATCGGCGTCGGTGGCCAGCCACTCGCGGGCGTCGCGGCGCTGGAAGCTGGTCGAGGCCAGGGGCGAACGGCTGAAGAGATGACGGGCGAGGGTGTTCTTGCCGCTTCCGGGCTCACCCTCGATGGCCGCGACCTGCAGATGCGGCGCTGCCATCTCCGCTTGCATCAGCAGCTTGCGCCATGCCGCGCTCACTCCGACAACCTGAATGGCGGCCGCCGAGTCCATCTCAACAAGCGTGAGGCCGGAGACGGATGGCTGCGTTTGGAACTGGGCCGAGCTTTGCATGGGTCTCAACGTGCCTCGCCTCTTAAGCCAGTGCTGTGCTAATCCAACACACGTTTCATCGGCGACACACACGAAAACATGAACCGGGGGGTTGTTGATATCCGAGTCCAGGCAGAAAAGGAAGTATCGGCGGAAGGAGATGGGAGCCGTACCGAAAAGGGCCGGCTAGCCTCCGGCCCTGCGCCTAGCGGCATTGCCGGGACCGGCGCAATCGATTCGCCGGCCGGCTCATCCCCAATCCAAGTGGGCCCATGCCAAAACCCGGCAGCTCCTATATGGATGCGCATCCCCACGGCAAGCGGTCAATGACCTCGAAGAGCGGCGCAGGGGCCGGTCTGCCCAGGGGGGTGCCGGGTTGGTGCGCACCGTCGGCCCCATTCCCTCCCAACCGAAATGTACGCGCAATCGGGAAGGCGCATCCGAAATGGGAGAAAGCCCGGAAGCCTCGTGACAGAGGTCACTCGACAGCCCTGTAGCCGGATGATAGCCTTCCCGTGGCGATTCCCCGGGCAATCGAGAGGTCGATTCGGGGCCGTAATTTCCGGCTTCAAAACACTGAGTATGGAGGGTATGTGACGGTAATGGGTTGGGTGTGTTTCTCTCTCGGCGTAAGCGCGCTCGCGCTGCTTGCAGCCGCGTTTTCGAGAAGTTTTTCAGCGGTCCGGAAGGGCGCGGCGGTTCTGGCCGCCCTGCTGGTACCGGCAATGGCTGGCGCGCAGGAGCAAGCCGCCGGAGAGGCCGGCTTGAAGCTGCCGGATCTCCAAAGCGTCTCGTTTCTCGGCGGCATCAGCGGGTACAACCTGCTGGCGATCGGATTACTGTTCTGCCTGGGCGGCCTGCTCTTCGGTCTGTGGATCTTTGTCCGCCTGAAGAACCTGCCGGTGCACCGCAGCATGCGCGAAATCTCCGAGTTGATCTACGAGACCTGCAAAACCTACCTGGTTACACAAGGCAAGTTCATTCTCGTGCTCTGGATCTTCATCGCGGCCATTATCGCGCTCTATTTCGGATGGCTGGCGCCGGTGCCGGGTAAGCCCATCGCGGTCACGCTGCCCATCATTCTGCTCTTCTCGCTGATCGGCATCGCGGGCAGCTACGGGGTGGCGTGGTTCGGCATTCGCGTCAACACCTTCGCCAACTCGCGCACCGCTTTCGCAAGCTTGCGCGGCAAGCCTTATCCCTGCATGGCCATTCCGCTCGAGGCCGGCATGAGTATCGGCATGATGCTGATCTCCGTCGAACTGCTCATCATGCTCGGCATCTTCCTGGTGGTTCCGCGCGATTACGCCGGTCCCTGCTTCATCGGCTTCGCTATTGGCGAGTCGCTGGGCGCAGCCGCCCTGCGTATTGCCGGCGGCATCTTCACCAAGATCGCCGACATCGGCTCCGACCTGATGAAAATCGTCTTCAAGATCAAGGAAGACGACGCGCGCAACCCCGGCGTCATCGCCGACTGCACGGGCGACAACGCGGGCGACTCGGTGGGCCCCTCGGCCGACGGCTTTGAGACCTACGGCGTCACCGGCGTGGCCCTGATCACCTTCATTCTGCTCGCCGTTCACGATCCCAACGTCAAGGTGCAATTGCTGGTCTGGATCTTCGTCATGCGCGTGGCCATGCTCTTGTCGAGCGCCTGCGCGTACTTCCTCAACGGCGCCATCGCCAAGGCCATGTACAAAGACGCCGACGAGATGGACTACGAAAAGCCGTTGACCTCGCTGGTCTGGATCACCTCTATTCTTTCCATCGGCCTCACCTACGTTGTCTCCTGGCTGCTCATTCCCACGCTCGGCGACGGCACCATCTGGTGGAAGCTGGCTTCAATCATCTCCTGCGGAACCCTGGCCGGTGCCCTGATTCCCGAGCTGGTCAAAGTCTTCACCTCCACCAAATCCGCCCACGTCAAGGAAGTCGTCAAGTCGGCGCAGGAAGGCGGCGCATCGCTCGGCATCCTGTCGGGCTTCGTGGCCGGCAACTTTTCCGCCTACTGGCTGGGACTCTGTATGGTCGCGCTGATGGGAACCGGCTACTACTTCAGCCTCGGCATTCCCGACCTGCAGACCAATCCGATGGGGTTGATGCTGGCCCCGGCGGTCTTCGCCTTCGGCCTCGTCGCCTTCGGCTTCCTGGGCATGGGCCCGGTCACGATCGCCGTTGATTCCTACGGTCCCGTTACCGACAACGCGCAGTCCGTCTACGAGCTCTCGCTGATTGAAACCATTCCCGGCATCGAAAAGGAGCTGAAGAAGGACTTTAATATCGATGTGAACTTCGAGCGCGCCAAGTACCTGCTTGAAGCCAACGACGGCGCTGGCAATACCTTCAAGGCCACGGCCAAACCGGTGCTGATCGGCACCGCCGTGGTCGGCTCCACGACGATGATCTTCTCGATCATCATGAAGTTGACCGATGGACTGAGCCACGGCGCAGAAAACCTCTCGCTCCTGCACGCGCCCTTCCTGTTGGGCCTCATCTCGGGCGGCGCGGTGATCTACTGGTTCACCGGCGCTTCCACCCAGGCCGTCACCACGGGCGCTTACCGCGCGGTCGAGTTCATCAAGGCGAATATCAAGCTCGAAGGCGTGGAAAAGGCCTCGGTCACCGACTCCAAGAAGGTCGTTGAAATCTGCACCAAGTACGCGCAGAAGGGCATGTTCAACATCTTCCTCGCGGTCTTCTTCGCCACCCTCGCCTTCGCCTTCATGGAGCCGTTCCTGTTCATCGGCTACCTGATTTCGATCGCGATCTTCGGCTTGTATCAGGCCATCTTCATGGCCAATGCCGGCGGCGCATGGGACAACGCCAAGAAGGTTGTCGAAGTGGACATGAAACAGAAGGGCACGCCGCTGCACGACGCCACCGTGATCGGCGATACTGTGGGCGACCCGTTCAAGGACACCTCCTCGGTGGCCATGAATCCGGTCATCAAGTTCACCACCCTCTTCGGACTCCTCGCGGTCGAACTGGCCGTGACCCTGAGCGCCAAGAACCCGGTGCTGGCAGGCTCGTTGGCGGTTGCCTTCCTGCTGGTGTCGATGTTCTTCGTGCACAAATCCTTCTACGGCATGAGGATCGAATCCCAGTCGGGCAAGTAACTCCAGCTTC
>Ga0326727_10015994_pt1 | contig 15955 bp, 12 predicted proteins | sample MB2enrmetagenome_FD_207643 | JGI IMG/M metagenome (GOLD analysis project Ga0326727, IMG submission 207643) | Lab enriched peat soil microbial communities from McLean, Ithaca, NY, United States - MB29MY | ecosystem: Environmental > Terrestrial > Soil > Wetlands > Peat | place: USA: New York...
AGCCTCCCCGCCCCGATGCCGCCGATCTTCGGACCTCACGAAGGATCCCAAACAGCTGGTCTCGACGTCGAGTGCTCAGCACTTTGATCTTCACCAGGGGGTCACGATGTCCCCAGCTTCTCCCACTTTCTCCTGGCTTTTGCCTTGACTCCGCCCGCTAAACGTGCCGAAACTACATGCCTGGGTTTTTCAGAATTACTGCTGCCATGAATACGAAAGTATTTCATCGCACAAATGTTGCCCCTCAAGCAGCAATACCCCGGCACTCGCACGTCATCCAGCAACGCCTCCGGCAGCGGATCTCCGCTTCGTGGATTCTGGCGTTGCTCCTGTTGACGCAGCCATCCGTGGTGCAAGCCCAATTCAACTTCACCGTCAGCAATGGTGGCATCACCATAACTGGCTACACCGGTTCTGGCGGTGCTGTGGCCATCCCTGCCAGCATCACCTTCATTTCTGGTTATGACAACAATAACCAGCCCATTTACACCACACTGCCTGTCACCGCCATCGGAGATATGGCGTTCGATGGCGGCACCAGCCTGACCAGTGTCACGATCCCCGACAGCGTCACCAACATCGGGAACCAGGCGTTCGATGACTGCCCCAGTTTGACCAGTGTCACGATCCCCGACAGCGTCACCACCATCGGAAACTATGCGTTCTATTATTGTCTCAGCCTAACCAGCGTGGCGATCCCCGACAGCGTCACTAGCATCGGAGACGGGGCGTTCTTTAGCTGCACCGACATGGCCAGTCTTACCATCCCCAACACCATCACCAAGATCGCGGACGAGGCGTTCGCTGGCTGCATGGGCCTGACCAACATCACGATCCCCGACACTGTCACTAGCATTGGAGACGTGGCGTTCGCTAACTGCACCGGCCTGGGCAGTATTACCATCCCCAATAATGTCACCAACATCGGGAGCTGGGCGTTCAATGGCTGCACCAGCCTGACCAACATCACGATCCCCAACAGCGTCACCACCATCGGAAGTTATGCGTTCTATTATTGTCCCAGCCTAACCAGCGTGGCGATCCCCGACAGCGTTACCAGCATCGCGGACGATACGTTGGCTCGCTGCCCCAGCCTGACCAACGTTACGATCCCCGACACTGTCACTAGCATTGGAGACGGGGCGTTCGATGGCGGCACCAGCCTGACCAGTGTCACGATCCCCGACAGCGTCACTAACATCGGGAGCTGGGCGTTCAATGGCTGCACCAGCCTGACCAACATCACGATCCCCAACAGCGTCACCACCATCGGAAGTTATGCGTTCTTTAACTGCGGCCTGACCAGCGTGATAATAGGCAACAGCGTTACCAGCATCAGCGACTGGGCGTTTTATTGCTGCAGCAGCCTAACGGCAGTTTATTTCCAAGGCAACGCCCCTAGTGTTGGTAGCGATGTATTCTCCGATGACGACAATGTGACCGTCTATTATCTGCCGGGGACCACAGGCTGGGACACGTGGTCTGGGCCCCCTCCGGCGGTGCTGTGGAACCCGCAGGCACAGAGCTTCGGCGTGCAGACGAATCAATTTGGATTCAACATCACTTGGGCCAGCGGCATGGTCGTTGTAGTGGAAGCCTGCACGAATCTCGCCAATCCCGTCTGGACTCCGGTGGGAACCAACACGCTCACTGACGGCTCGTCCTATTTCAGCGATCCCCAATGGACGAATAATCCCGCCTGCTTCTACCGCCTCCGTATGCCGTGAGGTGCGGTTGAAAATCAGCCACGAGGCAGCAAACGGAACAATTGGTTCACAGACTGTTACCGGCGATTAAACCGGCTGGGTTTCTCATTTCAGGAGTTTCAGCAATTGGTTTTTCCATAGCCGTAATAGTATAAAATCAATCAAACCAATCCCTCACATGTGGGGGTAACCCAGTTTCGGCAGGCATCAAAACCCGTCAACCAAATCCCGAACCCCAAGACCGTGGCACTGCACAACCAGCGGGTGGACAAGGGCAACGGTATCGCCATGTCGTTCCGTAATCATTGTGCCGGAATTTCATTGCATTTCTTATGGGAAAGGCTCAAAAACGACGCATTACGAAAGTCCGTTTTGTTGCCGGGGACTGATGTCCACAATTCAGGTCAGGCTTGAGGTCTGCCGGGGTGGGAATGCACATGTTGGTTTCCCGACGAAATGAAAAATTCTATGAAAGCATCTCTCAAGCAATTCTTCCTCCTGCCCGCTCTGATTGCCGGTCTTGGTTTGATGCTGACTGGCAGGGTGACGGCACAGACCTTCACCTTCGGTCCGCAAGTCCAGACCACGGATTCCGCCAGCATCACATACGATCCCGTAACCAACACGTTCCAATATACCGACGCCGCAAATTCAAGCAGTGACTTTGCCTATCTTCCTCTGAGCGGCACCGCCGCTGCTTTTATCACTACCTCGAACGGATGGACCGCGTCGCTCACCGTGAACATTTCCGCTGGATTGATGACCGCCGCCAACGGTGTAGACCCTCATGTCTCTCTGATTTTGGGTGTTGCCAACAGCAATGATCTGACTAACTACTCCCTTGGCTACACCTTAGTTAACGTCTTGTTAGGCCAAATTAATAACACGGGAGGCGGCGACAACGACGACTTTCCTTACGGCTTTTATGGAACGGCGGCAAAATTTGGGGCTTCAATGAATGGGGTCGAAGATGTCACGACACCGTTGGACAACAGCTATCCCAATAGTGGTGGTGGTGCCTATCTGCCATTATCTGGAGGAACAAATGACGGGCCTGTCACTGAATCAATTAGTAATGCCACCGGCGTTCTGACCCTCAGTTACAACGCTTCAACGAAAACCGTCGCGGGATATTATGACGCAACTCCCGTCGCCAGCTACTCTCTCGCCAGTTGGGGATCCAATCCGCCGTTGACTCTCATCGTGGTGGGTGGCTCAGGCAAAGGTGCTGGTGCCTCAGCGGGCACGGTTACGGCCAGTGATTTCTATGCAGGCCCCTTGCCAGTCCTAGCCATCATTCCTTCCGGGACAAATGTGATTTTGAGGTGGCCGACCAATAATGCTATCGGGTTCACGCTGCAATCCACCACAAACCTCGTTTCAACGGCGGGTTGGACAACCGTTTCTCCGGCACCGGTCGTCGTAAACGGGCAGAACGCAGTCACGAATTCCATCTCCAGCACACAGAAGTTTTACCGGTTAAGCCTTAGCAATTAAGAGCACACCAAACCATGAAAACTCCACCGGCCATAAAAGCCGGTGGAGTTTTTTTATGTGTCGTTTTTGTCTTTTCCAAGTTGAAACAATCGCAAATCTCCGTTACCGACAATTTTGCCCTCACGCGTTCTGGTTCTGCCATCTGACAAATCGTATTTGGCGACCAATTTTCCGTGCTCTCTCTGAGCCAATCTCGGTCAAGAGCGAAGCGTTCAGAAAAGAAGAGAATCTTCTCGACAAACACAAATATTTCAGGTTTGCTTGCGTTTTGATTGGAAGGAGAAGAGAGTTTATGCAAAGACCGACCGCAATCTTTCGCCTGAAATTGGCAACCGTGTTGGCTGGTTCATCCCTGCTGCTTGATGTCGCTAACGCACAACCTCAATTCAACGCAGTGGACATAGGGAGCCTGGGCGGCCTCCCAGCCACCAACATTGTCACCCAGCCGCCGGGGTTCACAGCTTTCTCAGGCCCATGGACCACCATTGCCTACGGCATCAACAACACCGGCCAAGTAGTGGGGGTGTCCGTCACCACTGTGTTCGACACGCAGGGCAATCCAGTAAATGTATATCACGCTTTCCTCTACAGCGGGGCGACGATGACCGATTTGGGCACGCTTATCGGTCCAACCAATAACAGCGTCGCGTATGCCATCAACAACAGCACTCAAGTTGTGGGTCAGTCGGATGCCTATGTCTTCTACGATGGGATCTATGCAGGCATCGGCGGCCACGCGTTCCTCTACAGCGGGGGAACTATGACGGACGTGGGCACGTTTTTCGACACCTATTTTATCTACGACATGTGCGGGAGCTGGGCCACTGCCATCAACGCCAACGGCCAGGTTGTCGAGACTGCCATGGGATACGGGGACTCGATGGGTTTCCTGTACGACAGCGGAGCAACGACCTTGGTTACCGCCTATGCAGAGGGCAACTCTGCCTTTGGCATCAACAACAGCACCCAGATAGTGGGGCAGGCCTACACGGGTTATGGGGCGTGGGACGCTGCCTTTTACACAGTAACGAACGACGTAGTCCAAACGAGTATCTTGGGTATAAACCTGTGGGAGCAAGGCGGCTACGCTTGGAGCTCGGCCTATGCCATCAACAACAACAGCCAGTTCGTGGGGTGGTCCCAGACCAACCGCGATGGCAGCACCCCCAACGCCTCGCACGCCTTCGTCTGCAGCGGGGTCCTCCACAACGGGGGGACGATTACCGACCTGGGCACGTTGAGGGGCGGCACGTTTGCCTCGGCCTCTGGCATCAACGACAACGGCCAGATCGTGGGGGTGTGCTACTTGAGCGACAACGTTACCATGCACGCCTTCCTCTGCAGCACCAATTCGGGAACGATGCTTGACCTGAATAACCTGCTCGCGAACAGCATCGACACCTATCTGACGGAGGCATTCGGCATCAACGACTCCGGCCAGATCATCGCCAATGGTGCTAATGGTCATGCCTACCTATTGACACCTGCCTCGCAGGTCACGCCGCCAGCTCCACCGGAATTTCTATCCATAACGCTAACGGGCGACACGGTCAGCTTCACTTGGGGCACGATACCCGGAGAAACATATCAAGTGCAGTATAATTCCGATTTGACTTCCACCAATTGGAATGATTTGGGCAACCCTGTTTACGCAACTGGAACCACTTTGAGTGCGACCGATGCCCTCACCCCCCCGCAACGATTCTATCGTGTTTTGATGCAGTAGCCAGCGTTGCACCGAGCCTCCGAAGAATCTGCTGTCGCAAGACACTGGTCAATCAGTCGAGTTCATTGGCTTTCGGTGTGTGAGAGGGCTTTAGTTTTTGGTCTTTTGCCCTTTAACCCTTTTGAACTCGTGCGCGTTCAGGTTGCACGGCTATGGCACATCGGCCTAACGAGCCGCAGCACAAGCTCCTGTTTATCAGCAAGAACCAAATGTACGGAGTTTTTGCCGCCCGCAGGAGGAACCCCGAAGCGAAGGAACATGAATTGACCAGCGTAGCCCTGTCACTTTAAATTGCTTCCCGCAATCTGCGGCCCGATCTGGAGTAGTCCGCGCGCTGATGCACACCAAAAACTATACAAAAATGGATGATGCCGGTGTCTATCCGGATGAGATGCCTCAATACCAGCTGCGACCGTATAGAACACAGCAACCTTCCCCAATGAAATCCTCTCTTGTCCGGATGCCCCGACCCGACACGGTCGCGGCGGCATTTCTCGCACTGTTCCTCTCCGCCGTCGCCGGCGGTTGGTCCAGTGCTTGCGCCAAAGAATCCTCCGCGATCGCGCCGGAGTTGCAGGTAGCTGACCGGTTCCAACTGGCGATTCCGAAGGCGGGCCTGGGCAAGGACTATCTGTTCACCGCGTCGCTGATCCCGCAGGAGCGGGCGGCCACCAGTACCGGGTTGGCGGGCAAAATTGTGCGGTTCGAGTTGTTCCCCGACGGCGTGGACATGTACGAATCCACACGGGGCCTGGTCGTCACTGAAGACCTACCTGTGCGGCGGCTGCTGGCGAGCTTTCCCATCGAGCGCCAGGATGCGGACCGTGTGATGGTCGATTTCAACAAAGGCATGCGGCGCGTGTTCACGCAGTCGTGGGTGGAAGGCGGGTGGCTGGACTTCAACCGGCGCGACCGCGTTCTGGAGGTGCCGGAGAGCCGGGTGTTCGAGATGCGGCAGAACGCAGGCCGGCTGGTGATCCGACAAAGCGTCCAACTCCGCAGCCGCCAGCGGGACGAAGATCTGGAGGCGCGCTACGAGGCCCGATACTTCCTGTCCCCGTACCAACCCGGTTTGTTCAACGGCAAAGAACCAAGCATCACCGACTCCCGCTACACCCTCTACTTTGAAACCGAAGGTCAGATCGAGCCGGTCACCGGCCGCGTGTCCGCCCGCATCGCGCGGTTCGATCTTGCCAAGCCGGTCGTGTTTTACTATTCCGCAAACACGCCCCCCGACTATGTGGACGCGGTCAAGGACGGCATCCTTTATTGGAATCTGGCCTTCGGAAAGGAAATCGTGCAGGCGAAGAAGGCGCCGGCTGGAGTCACTGCACCGGACGCGAAGTACAACGTCATCCAGTGGGTGCCGTGGGATAACGCGGGGTTCGCTTACGCGGACGTGCTGCTCGATCCGCTGAGCGGCGAGTCGGAGCACGGCCAGGCTTACATCACCAGCGTATTCGCCTTCTACGGCAAGGCTGGCGCCCGTGTCCTGCTGCGCCAGTTGGAAGATATTGCCGAACCCAAGAAGGACGACAAGAAGGACGGTTCCCGGCTGCGCCTCAGCGTCCCGTTTCTGGCGCCGGCACCCGCCTGTGACATGGACCCGCAGGCGTTCGCCCAACAGATGGCTCGAGGGCTCCAGGAAGTGCTGGCGAGCGAAGAGTTGACCGACGAGGCCGTGCTGCGCATTTCGCAGGACTACGTCCGGGAAGTCGTGGCGCATGAGGTCGGCCACGTGCTGGGGTTGCGACACAATTTTGCCGCTAGCCTGGCCGCCAGCCTCAACCGCAAGGACCTCGAGGAGTGGTTCAAGACTTATGTCTGCAGCAAATCGACTGACGCTTACACGAACAAACTCACGTCGAGTTCCGTCATGGAATACAACAATTTCAAAAGCGCGATCTTCATCGGCTGGCGGATGCGCACTGTGAGAGAAGCCCTGCCGCACGACCGCGCCTCGATCGGCTGGGGCTACTTCGACAGTTCCGAGGCGCGCGAGAAGAAGATGCTTTTCGCCACCGATCAGGATGTCGGCCGTTACGGCGATGTCCGCCGCTTCGACTACGGCCCAGACCCGGTGGTCAACGCTTATGCCGAAACGGCGCAGATCGTGGACCTGCTGCCGAACAACATCATCGAAACGTTCATCATGGCCCGCGCGCCGCGGAATCCGAACGACCGCATCCCACTGGAGCAGGTGGATCTGAGCTACACGCGCTATGCCCGGCAATTGGCCGATCAATTCGCCGACATCCTCTCCTGGTTTCGCGCCGATACCCGGTCGCTGCGCATCGAGAACCAGTTCGACTTCATCGGCGATTTGAACCGTAAAGACCGGTATACAGCCCACTGGAAATACCTCAACGCCCAGATCAACCAACTCGGCGGCGTTGATCGGGCGGCTTTTTCGCTCCTGCCCGTGGACCTTAAACTCGACCTGAAGGAGGAGCCGGCCGGCGTGCCCGTGGTGCGACGCCTGAGCGCCACCAATCTCACCGCCCGGCTCGAGAAACTCCTCGATTCGCCAAACTACAGGACCTTCGTAGGCCTGGATGACAAGAAATACAGCTTCACCAAACAGGAGCGCGACCTCATCCTGGCACGGGGCAGGAAGTTTTTCGAAGAGCTGGAGAAAGACCTGATCAAGCAAGTCTGTCAGCGCCTGGAGGACGCGCCGCGCACTCTTGGCGCCGAGGCCACCGGTGCCGTCGGCCAGGAGGACATCGTCGCCAAGCTCGAGCAACGCGTTATCGAACTCGCCCGCGTCGTGGTCGCCGCCAGAAGCGAAACCAATCTTCTGGAAGGCAAGGTGGACAAGGCTTACGTCCAGGTCGCCGGGTTTAAATACGACCAGGATACGCGCCTGGCCGCCGCCAAAGCGTTGAACGAGAAAACTGGCTCGTTCAAGGGATGGGCCGACGACGCCAAGACCGACTTGAACACCAGTTTGAAGAATGACGTGGAAGCGGCCCTGAACATCGACCATTTCAAGGATTTCAAGGTGTCGTTGCTCTCACGCCCCTTGCGCGAGTGGTATCAGCAACAGCAGGATATTCTGGCCCTCTTGCCCTTGGTGCCCGGCACCAACCAGCCTCCGGCCGGCGCACCCCCGCCGCTGCCGCCACGATAGGACCACCACCGTCACGCCGGCAGCCGCGACTTTGGATCGCGCTCCCGGACGTGCTCCCGTATGGTCAAAATAGTCATGCCGCTTCCCGGTAGTAGAATTTCAGCGACCCTCCCTCAAGATCTTGAACCCATAACATGGCCGGGAGTAGCGCTTGAAGGCATAAAGTGGCCGAGAGTCTCTGCTTTTCTGGCCAAGAATTGGATTTTCTGGTCGTGTTTGAAACGAATGCCCAGTATGTGCAGCCTCGTGGAGGCGATTCCTGACGAGCTCAATCGAGGTGGAACACTCTGCCGGAAAGGCACTTGTTCTTTACCGCAAAGTTCAAATGCAGCGCCGCGGCCACGATATGGTTTAACGGGCGGCTAACTTATGGGTAAAGCCACACAAGTTATTTCTTCAGGCATACGCAGACGTTATCCAGCAAGCGGCTGCGCTGGATGTGTTCGTCGTGGAATACCCCGGTTACGCGGACCGTTCGGGCAAACCGACGGAACGCACCCTGGAGGCATCCGCCGACGAAGCGTTTCGGTCGTTGACCACAAATTCTCCGATATACCTTGTCGGCGAATCGCTCGGCACCGGTGTCGCGTCCTATCTGGCAGGCCGCTATCCGGACAAAGTCGCCGGCGTGGCATTGCTTGCGCCTTAGAACAGTCTGGTCGATGTCGCCCAAGCACACATGTCGATTGTTCCCGTGAGCCACCCGACCGCGGCAACATCATCGAACTGCCCTTGGTCAATGGGCTCCATCATCGCTACGCTCGCCAGGCGGCCGCTTGAGGTGGAATTTCCCGTTCCTCGATCCGGGTACAATTTCGGGTCCCTGCGCGCTGTGCCTGTATCCACTCATTTGGGTCGTTGCCTTCGCAAGGTGACTGTCCGCTCGGGATTTTGTTCCGCTATGCGCTGGCCCCGGTTTCTACCCGTGTTGAGGATTCTTCGTTCAAGGACTGAATTTCGACCGGCCATTGAGTTTTCCCTACCCACACCAGGGTAGTTCTTAAGCGGGCCGAAGCGCAACGCGGTGGAGGGACCAGCGCTCGGAGAGCCAATAATTTCCAGTAATTTACGGGCTTGACACGCCTGCGGTCATAAGCTCAGAGTCCGACTCGTTCCGGTGGCGGTTAGTTACGCCCATAGGCGGGATAGGCCGTACTAGGACAAGGTTTAACTCCAATGAAAAAAACAAGTTTTAAAACGTACTGCAAAACTGTTCTTCACCTCTCTCTCAGTGCGGCGGCGATTGGCTTGACAGTCGATGTAGTAGCCCAGCCTGCTGAGCCGATCACACCAAAACCGCTGAACACCGCTCGGTACGGTCACTCGGCAACCTTACTAACCAATGGCATGGTGCTCGTCGCGGGGGGCGAAGGCAACAACGGTGCCCTTGCCAGCGCCGAGCTATATAATCCGAACAACGCGAGGTGGATAACGACCGGCCCGCTGCACAACGCGCGTGTGTTCCACACGGCCACCCTGCTGTCCGACGGCAAAGTGCTGGTCGCGGGGGGCGATGCCTGGGGCAGCAGCGCCGAACTCTACGATCCGGGCAGTGGAAGTTGGACAACAACCGGCTGGTTGAATAACAGACGGTCTTTCCACACAGCGACGCTGCTGCCCAACGGCCAAGTACTGGTCACAGGAGGCTTTGGTACCGCCAATTATATGACTAGCGTTGAGCTGTACGATCCAACGACAGGAACTTGGACGATAACCAACTCGCTAAACACCGGGCGCTTGCTCCACACGGCGACCTTGCTGCCCAATGGCAAGGTGCTGATCGCGGGAGGCGATCCAGTGGGGAATAGTGCCGAGTTGTATGATCCGGCGAGCGGAACTTGGACAACGACCGGCTCGATGAACGCCCCACGCTGTTTGCACACGGCGACCTTGCTGCCCATTGGCGCGGTGTTGGTCGTAGGTGGCTACGGCAGTAACAGCTACCCGGCCTGCGCCGAGTTGTATGATCCGGCGAGCAGAACTTGGACAACGACTGGCTCGATGAACGTCCCACGCTGTGAGCACACGGCCACGTTGCTCTCCAACGGTGAGGTGCTTGTCGCAGGAGGCTCTGATACCAGCGGCTATCTGGCGAGCACCGAGCTGTATGACGTGGTCAGCGGAGCTTGGACAACGATCGGCCCGCTTAATACCGCGCGCGAATGGCACACAGCGACGTTGCTCTTCAGTGGCGAAGTGCTGGTCGCAGGAGGCTCAGGCAGCAGCGGCGGTCTGGCGAGCACGGAGCTGTATGATACGAACAGCGGCGCATGGACCGGCTCCCTGCCACCGCTTTCCTTCCAGATCACCTCGGTCGTGCGGACCAATCTCACGGACCTCTTGATCACATGGAACACCAGCGGAACCAGCAACATTCTCCAAGTTAGCGCTGGTGTGGGGGCCAGTGGCGGGTTGTCGGGCCCCAGCTTTGCAGACCTGACCAACATTGCTGTCATCACGGATACAACTAATTTCCTGGATACGGGCGCAGCGACGAACAAACCGGCACGATACTATCGTATCCGATCGCCACAGTGACGATTTCTGCTACTCGGATTTCCCGCCGAGCCGCAAGCCGAACTACCACCTTTCGCGTACACTTGGCCATTCCCCGTACTGTCCAAAAACTCGAACGAATTCGAAGTTGTCGCTGAGCGAGTGCTCACGCGTGGGCCTGTCGACGGATTGTCCAGTGGAAAAGCTGGCGGTCGGGACCTCGTATGGTCAAAAGAGTCATGCAGTTTCCCGGTAGTAGAATTTCAGCGACCCTCCCTCAAGATCTTGAACCCATAACATGGCCGGGAGTATCGCTTGAAGGCATAAAGTGGCCGAGAGTCTCTGCTTTTCTGGCCAGGAATTGGATCATCGCGTCGTGTTTGAAACGGATGCCCAGTATGTGCAGCCTCATGGAGGCGATTCCTGACGAGATCAATCGAGGCGGAACACTCTGCCGGAAAGGCACTTGTTCTTAACCGCAAAGTTCACATGCAGCGCCGCAGCCACGATATGGTTTAACGGGCGGCTACAACAGTGTTAGTAGTAAGCCGGTATATCGGTACGTCGTCGGCGACAACCCGCTGCACGCAAGCGACCGGGAGCAATCCACTCCCCGCCTTGGCGACCGAACTAGCGCAGGCGCGGGGCGACCCGATGCTGCAAAAACCATTGGTCTGGCCGCTGTAGCGACTCGGCGGTGATCATCTTTCGCTCCCCACTGGTGCCGCCCAGAACAATCTTACGGGCTTGGACGTGAGAAGTTCGAATCTTCTCGCTTTTCACTTCTGCATCTCCGCGGTGTGATGGTATTCGACGAAGGTAAACAGGAGAGCCGCGAGGCTTAAGAAGACGCCGGTGGCCAGCATCAGTGCTCCTACCGAAAGGGGCACGCCAGCGCCAGCCCATTCGTAAATGGCTTGGAGGGCCGGATTGTGAGCAAGCAGAGTCTTGAGATGGCGCATGAGCGACAGCGTATTGATATTGGTCGGGATCCGGCCGATGCCCATTTCTACGATCAGTCCATAGAGCAGCGCTATGGCGATGTAGCGCCTGGTGACCAAGCCCAGGAATGTCCCGAGCGCACTCCAGGCGGCCACCGCGAGGAGTTGGGCCGCCAAGAAAACGGGCATCAAGGCGCCGAGCGCCGGTATCTGCCGAAGGGTTCCGGCAGCGAAAATGAGCAGGGTTTCAACCAGAAACACAATCTGCAGCCAGGCGGTTTGGGACATATACTCGGCGGCCAGCAACCTGGCCCGGCTCAACGGACGGGTCGTCAGAAAACCCAGCGTGTCCGCCTGCAGTTCGTCGCGGATCAACGCGCCAGACGCCCGCACGCAGCTCAGCGGCAGGATGATGAAAAAGTAGAAATCAATCAGCCAATGATAAAACGGTGAGCTCCAGTTCCACGCCGGCTCCTTCGCCCGGTTTTGGCTCAATATAACATTTCGTTTTTCGAACCTTTGAAACTGCTTAAGCTGGCGTTCGTCCAGGACGGTTTTGACGCGGTCGCCGATGCGTTCGTAGCAGGCTGTGAATTGCTTGCTCAGCCGGTCGGCATCGGTTTTCGCAGATTCCGCAGACGGCGACTCGTGCCACTCGCTTTCGGCGCGGGCAAATTCCTCTTGGAAGATCTGCAGCAGCCGGGTGCGTTGCTCCGGTTTGAGTGGGAGATCTGCGCGGGCCAGCCGCCGGGAAAAGTCATTTAGTTGCATCGCAGGGTCGCCGAACAGCGAATGGCTTTTAGACCAGGATTTAGGCGATGAGGTGGTGATATAAACAAGGAATGGCAGCGCCAGCAGGCTGATGACCCGCAGCGGCAGCCGCCGCCATGTCAACTGGCTCCTCCAGGTGAACAACCAAACCCCGCGCAACGCCCGGAAAAAGACGGGCTTCGACGTCGCGTTTTTCCCACGCGCGACCGAAGGTGCGGGAGTTTCTGTCGGATCAGTCATGGTGTGCCGCGTGATGAACAGTGCGCAGATTTTAAAACGAACTTATTCATTGTGGGCCTTTTTACGTTGTGACCTTGTCAAAAATATTCTTCAACGACCGGCTTTGGCTGCGGATCCCATAGACCGTCACCTGACTTTCCAGGAGCAACTCTGTCCAGCGCCCATAGAATTCTGGGGCATCTTTGACGCGGATGTGCAGGAGACTGTCGGTAGCCTCAAGATCGAATCCCAGTAGAACGCCCGCCGCGAAGAGGTGCCGCGCCAGTTTTTCCGGGGCGTCGCAGTGGATCGTCAATTCTTCCGCCCAATTCCTGAGGTCGCCGCGGATTTCCTTCTGGCTGCCGGAAGCCAGCAAACGGCCCCAATTGAGAATGAGGATGTTTCTGCAGAGCGATTCCAATTCGGCCAGGATATGACTCGAGATGAGGATGCTCACCCCGCCGGCCACCAGTTCGTTGAGGACATTCGCCATCTCCTGCCGTCCCATCGGATCCAGGCCATTCATCGGTTCATCCAGCACCAGCAGGTCTGGTTCGTGGAGGAACCCCTGGGCCAGCTTCACGCGTTGTTTCATCCCCTTGGAAAACTGGGCCATGCGCTTGGACCAATGCTCGCGCGGCAATCCGACCTTGTCCAAAATCGCTTCGCACCTGTCCGCCACTTCGCTCTTCGGCAGCCCGGACAAGAACGCGAGGCCGCGCAACCAATCCAGCGGGCGTAAATCCGCTGGCACGGCCTCGCCCTCGGGGCAATAGCCGAGGCGCTGGATCACCTGCGGATTGTTCCAGGGGATTTCGTCGAACACCGTCAGGAGGCCGGAGCTGGGCTGGAGTTGGCCGGTAATGATTTTGATCAAGGTGCTTTTGCCGGCGCCATTGGGACCGACTAGCCCGGTAAGACCCGGTTCGATCTCGAAGCTCACATTATTCAGCCCCATGACAATGCCGTACCAGCGGTTTAATTCGCGAGCCTGGATGATCGTGCTCATTCGGGTTTGACTTTCTTGTAAAGAATCAGAGCGGCTAGGCCGGCCATCAGCAACGACGACGCCACAGCGCCCGAAAGCGCCGGGGTGTTTAATGCCTCCATGGTTTGGGGGCGTATGTTGCGCAGCATGTCGCCGAAGACCGGAATGTTGTTCCGGGCCGTGTTGAGATCGTCGCCCAGGCGAAAAACGGCGAGGGCGATCTGGTCCAGGTTGTAATTGAAACTCAGATGTCTGAGCCACGGCTGGGTGTGCTCGGCAATTGGAGCCAAAACGCCTCCGACGATCCACCACATGTACCAGAGGCCGGCGGTGGACTTTTCCTTCGAAGCACAGGCGGACACACCCATCGCCAGTAGGCTCAGGAAGCTCAGGCTGCTCAGGCCGTACACCAGAATGTGGCCGAGCACCGTTCGTGAGTGCCAGAAGAATCGCCAATCCGGCGCCAGCAGGTTGCCCATGAACCATGCCGCGCACACCGGTCCGAGCCAAGTCAACACCATTAAACCGAACGCCGTGGCAAATTTCCCCAGCAGATAATCCCCGCGGTTCACGGCTTTCGACGAATAAATGATGATGGCATTGCTGGCCAGGTCGCGCGTGATCAGCACCGGTATGGCCATGCCGAGGGCAAAAATGCCCGCCCGCATCTGATAGGTGCAAAAGAAATAGAACAGCAGATTCTGGGTGGTGCGCACCGAGATTTCGGGGTGTTGCTCCAGCCAGGTGGTCAACATGTGGGCGAAGGTCTGCAGCCCAGGGTTGAAGTTGCCCACCCATTGCACTACGATGCTGTCGGCTACCAGCAATTGTCCCATCAGGAAGAGCAATGCCGTCACGCCCAGCGCCGCGCCCCAGCACAGCACCACGAGATGCCGCATCCACCGGTTGCGCAGGCAAGCCGTCAGACCATTGCGGGCGATGACGAGCCGGCGGTTCCACAGCCCGAGGTGGACACCGTTCCAATGCTTATAACTGGTATCATGCAGCGGCATGGGAAATTTCCAGGGCTTGCACGAAGGTTTCTTCCAGCGCGTTGGGACTGGGAATGATTTCGAGCGGAGCCAGCTTCAGCTCGTGCAGCAGGTTCAGCAACGGATTCAACGATCCACATTGATGTTCGACCTTCACATGGCCGTTGGGCAGCAACTCGCAGGGCCAATGCCGCCGTTCGCAGGCCGCCTGCAATTCCTGGTGCCGCTCGGCCACCACCACCTCCGCCGCTCCCCGTTTGCGGGCCTTCAGGTTCTCCAACGTATCGTGCACCAGGACGCGGCCACGGGCGATAATGATGATCTGCTCGCAGATTTGGTCCACATCGTTCAACAGATGCGAAGAGACCACCACAGTGATTCCGTAAGCGTGCCAAAGGTTGTGTACTAGTTCGAGAATCTGCGTCTGGCCTCTGGGATCCAAGCCGTTGGTCGGCTCGTCGAGAAAGACGACTTCCGGGTCGTGGACGATGGCCTGGGCCAGTTTCAACCGCTGTTTCATCCCGGTCGAGTAGGTGTCAATCTTCCGGTAGCGCTCCTGACCCATTCCCACAAAGTCGAGCAGCTCATGCGCCCGTTGCCGCGCGGCGCGGAACGGAAGGCCGCACAATTGCGCGCAATACGTCACATACTCGCATCCCACCATGCCAGGGATGTGGCAATCTTGTTCCGGTGTGTAGCCCACCCGTTTGCGGATTTCCCGGCCTTCACTGCCCACCTCGCGACCGAGCAACTTGGCTGAGCCGGAGCTAATTGGTTGAAGCTGAAGCAGGCATTTCATAAACGTGCTCTTGCCGGCCCCGTTGGGGCCCAGCAACCCGATCGCCCCGGGCGCCACTTTCAAATTCACACCGTCCAGCGCCCGCTGCCGCCCATAGAGCTTGCTCAGTGCCTGCGTTTCGATGACCAGCGGCAACATGTCGCATTGCATTTTGGGCACGTGCTTTGTCTTCGGCAAACGAATTCCGGGCTGCTTTCCTGACTAGCTGTGGGTGGCAGAAAATCCGTCGCAACCGAATAGGAGTCGTCCGAGTAAGCGCGGTGGGGTAGCAGCGAAGAAGATTCCCACTTGAGCAGTGCGATCCATCGAAGAGACAAGACCCACTTAGGATTTGGATAGGACAAGGGCCAGGTTCTTCTCCTGACGCCCACGCTCTGCGACCGTCGTGCGTTCAACAAGGGCCAACCCGAAGAGCGCGTGTTGCGTTCCAAGGCCGCCAGCGCCGAGCGAGTCGACTTCCCCTGTGTGGAACAAGTAGCCCTGTTACGCCGGGCGCTGCGTCACCACCGTCCCGAGACCGTAGCCCTGGTGACCATTCGCGTATGGAGCCCCCATTTTGCGCTGATCGTGTCCCACATCTTTTTGGCTGGACACTGGGCTCCTCAGCGCGCAAGCTTTGGGTGCGATGGTCGTCTGCGGACAGAGTTTTACGGAGCCATTGCTGAATCGTTTGCGTGAAACGATTCG
>Ga0326727_10015995_pt1 | contig 15955 bp, 11 predicted proteins | sample MB2enrmetagenome_FD_207643 | JGI IMG/M metagenome (GOLD analysis project Ga0326727, IMG submission 207643) | Lab enriched peat soil microbial communities from McLean, Ithaca, NY, United States - MB29MY | ecosystem: Environmental > Terrestrial > Soil > Wetlands > Peat | place: USA: New York...
GGTTGTGGTCAGGTCGACCGGCTGCCCGTTACGGGTGGCTGGCCGGAAATGAATCTGCTGCGCCACGCGGCGAGCCTCTTCGTCCAGGCCGTGGCCCAACCCGTGCACCACGCCCTGGACCACCACCCGGCCGCTGGAGGTAAAGGTAACGCGCAGAACGACATCGCCCTGGACCTTCAACTGGCGGGCTTCACTGGTGTAATCCGGGATCGGCTTGGAAACGATCTCCAGATTGGTGGTGACCACCGGCTCAACCGCCTTCTGGACCGGCGCGGCCACAGCCACGGCCGGAATGCCGGCCGAGGCCACCTTGCCCGTGTAGGTGCTCACCGGAGCCGCGGCGGCGGCGGGAATGCCGGCTGAGGCCACCTTGCCCACCATTCCGGCGTTGGAACCGGACTTGAGCCCATTGCCGATGCCGGTCGAGCCCACCACACCATGGGGCGCGATGGCCGGACCCTGCATGCCGCCATACGGATTTCCAATGGCCGCGATGGTGGCCGGTCCCCGGGCGTTGGGATTGGGCGTCACGCCGAAGGTCTGTCCCAGATGCACCGGGGCCGTCGAGGGCTTGACGTGGCTGTCTTGCGCCGGCATGGCCGCCGCCAGGGCCGCCTTGGGCTGCGGAGCCAGAATCACCGCCGGCGCGGCCTCCTTGATCGCCGGCAGTGTCACCTTGGCTTCCATCTGGATCGGTTTCAGATCCGGCTTGGGTTCCGGACGCGGCATGTTGATCTTCGGCAGCTCCAGCTTGATGTCGGGCGGCTGGGGCTGGTCGATCTTGGGAGGCTCGGGCAGCTTGACCTTCTCGGGAGGCGGCTCGGGCTTGGGGATGACCAGCACCGTCATCTCATACTTGTGCTCCTCGATCACCCGCTTGGCCGTCGCCCCTACGTAGAGCGCCAGCCCCAGCATCAACCCGTTGATCGCCATACTGGCGATAAACGAACCGGGCGAACGCTCGGGCTCGGGGAGCAAACCGAGTGCAATCCGGCCTGGGGAGTCATTCACCTGCATGATTTCTGTCCTCGCCTGCGTTCCTGGGCATGGAGCGGAATCGCTTCTTCAGCGCTGCCTTCGCCGGCATGGTCCGGCGCCAACTGCCAGCCGCGTGGATTCCAGACATTCCAGGCTCTCCCATTCTACTAAAAGCCATCCCCTCAAGAAAGGCCCGCGATGCCGCGCATCCCGGAAGTAACCCCCGGCCTGCGGCCATGGAAGGCAGGCAATGCCGATGCCCTTGGGGAACGATCATGGCGCACAACGCCAGTGTGGCATGGCCGCTCCCGCGGCCGTCCGCGGCTGAAGGCCTTCACGCGCTCCAGCCCCGCCCCACTGTAATAGACTCAAGTTAAACCAAAGCGTTCCTGAAAGGGCAGCAAATTTGTGAAGATATTGGTCACAGGCGGCGCGGGGTACATAGGCGGCACAGTGGCTGGACTGCTTGCCGAATTGGGACATCAGGCTGTGGTATTTGACAACTTGAGCCATGGGAGACGCGATCTTCTGCCGACAGGGGTGGAATTTGTGGAGGGGGAGCTGGCGGACCGGGGCGCGCTGGAGGAGCTTTTCGTCGCCGCTGCCGGGCAAGGCCGGCCCTTTGACGGCGTACTCCACTTTGCCGCCCTCATTGAAGCCGGCGAGTCCATGATTCGGCCCGAGATCTATTTCCGCAACAACACCGCCTCCACCCTCTCGCTGCTGGAGGCGATTCTGGCTCACGGTCCTCGCCGCCTGGTCTTCTCCTCCACGGCGGCCGTCTATGGAGAGCCGGAATCGGTGCCCATCCGGGAAGATGCACAGCTCCTGCCCACCAATGCCTATGGGGAGTCCAAGCTGCTGGTCGAGCACATGCTCGGCTGGCTGAACAGGATTCACGGGCTGCGCTACGCCTCGCTGCGCTACTTCAACGTGGCCGGGGCGCCCGAGGGACCGGAGGGCGTGACCCGCGGCGAAGCCCACGAGCCCGAGACGCACCTTATTCCCCTGGTTCTCGACGTCGCCCTGGGCCGGCGCGCGTCCATCAAGGTCTTCGGCGACGACTATCCGACCCCGGACGGAACCTGCATCCGCGACTACATCCACGTCGCCGACCTGGCCGGCGCGCATCTGCTGGCTCTCGACGCGCTGGAGACGCGCGACCGGCTGATCTTCAACCTGGGCAATGGCCAGGGCTTCAGCGTCCGCGAGGTTATTGAATCGGCCCGCCGCGTGACCGGGCATCCGATTCCGGCCGAGGTCCATCCCCGCCGCCCAGGCGATCCCGCGGTGCTGATTGCCAGCTCGGAGAAGGCGATCCGCGAACTGGGCTGGAAGCCGAAGTATACCCAGCTCGACGAGATCGTCCGCACCGCCTGGATCTGGCACCGGAAGCGGTACGCGCGGTAGGGGAGTCGATTTGTCGAGAGCCTCGGCTCGCGCTCGCCGGAGCCGGGGCAGCGGGTGCGGGTGCCCCAGGTCCCGTTCTTGGGACCTGGGATTGGATGGATGATGCCCCGTACGATGGACAAATGACGGCGGTTATCGAGCCATGAACCTCAAAAGTAACTACATTTGACGCTATGAATGGCGTAGTTCTTGTTGTAAAATCCAATTTGTCATGGAGTTCGAGCGGGATCCGGCGAATCCCAAGTCCAACCATCGCCAGCGGCGGGTTACGCTTCTTGTGGCTTGCCCGGCGTTTAAGGATCGGAGCGGCCTGGAACACCCGGACGCTGGCGGCGATTGCGGCGAGGAGCGGTGAATCCTGTGGCGCTTCAAACCGGCGATTCTTCTTGCGATCGATGCATGGCGCGGGCAGCGGACACGCTTGAGCCGCGCGCGGAGGACAATTCGAATTGGACAGCAAGGATACTGAATTTGTGACTTACCGGCTTGAGTCCCACCATCCTTCCATATTGACCGAGGAAGAGTGGCGGGCCTGGGAGGAACTGCAGGAGAAGCCGGATAAAGCCATTGACGTGAGCGACATTCCGTCCCAGCCCAGCGGCGCCTGGCAGCGCGTCCTGGAGCTGGTTCCGGCCGAGAACAAGCAGCAGATCACTCTGCGGCTGGACGCCGATGTGCTCGAGTTCTTCCGCGCCACCGGGAGGCGCTACCAAAGCCGCATCAACGCGGCGCTGCGGGAGTATGTCACCGCGCGGCAGAAGGCCGGTTAGCCGCCGGCCGCCAGCCCTGCTCTCAACTCCCGCCGAAATCCTAAAGGCGCCAACCGGCCGGCCCCCTTGCCGATTGTGCCCCGGTCCCGGTAAAGTGACTCCACGCGGAGGCTTCGCGAGAGCTTCCCATCGCCCTCCGCCGTGAGCCTTGTCGATTCCCTTCCTATAAAGGACGCCCCTATGTCTTCAGCGCCTCTCTCCCCGATCGCCAATCAGGACATCGACTCCACGCTGCGCGAGGACCGCGTCTTTCCGCCGCCCGCGGAGTTCAGCGCCAAGGCTCACATCAAGAGTCTCGAGGAGTACGAGGCGCTCTATGCGCGGTCCATCGGCGATCCGGAGAGCTTCTGGGCCGGTGTGGCTCGGGATCTGCACTGGTTCAAGCCCTGGGACAAGGTGCTGGAGTGGGACCTGCCCTGGGCGCGGTGGTTTGTGGGCGGCAAGCTGAATCTGAGTTACAACTGCGTCGATCGCCACGCGCTCGGGGTCCGCCGCGACAAGACCGCGCTCATCTGGGAGGGCGAGCCGGGCGAGATTCGCCGCCTGACCTACGCCGAGTTGCACGCCGAGGTCCAGAGATTCGCCAATGCCCTTAAAGGCCTGGGGATCGGGAAGGGCGACCGCGTTGCCGTGTATATGGGCATGACGCCGGAGCTGGCCATCGCCCTGCTGGCCTGCGCACGCATCGGCGCCGTCCACTCCGTCATCTTTGGAGGATTCGCCGCCAACGCCATCGCCGACCGCGTAAACGACTCGCAATGCGTGGCCATTCTGACCCAGGATTCGAGCTACCGCCGTGGCAACGAGATCAAGCTCAAACGAACCGTGGACGAGGCCATGAACGCCTGCCACACCGTAAGGCACGTGGTGGTTTACCGCCGCACCGGAAGCCTGGTCAATATGGTCGAGGGCCGCGACCACTGGTGGCACGATCTGATGGCTGAGGCCGCGCCCGACTGCCCCGCCGAGGAGCTGGATTCCGAAGACCCGCTGTACATTCTCTACACCTCCGGCACCACCGGCAAGCCCAAGGGCCTGGTGCACACGACCGGCGGCTACGCGGTGCAGACCTACCTGACCGCGAAGTATGTCTTCGACCTGCGCGACGACGACATCTACTGGTGCACGGCCGACATCGGCTGGGTCACCGGCCACTCCTACGTGGTCTATGGGCCGCTGCAGAACGGCGCCACGGTGCTGATGTATGAGGGCGCGCCCAACTGGCCGGATTTCTCGCGCTTCTGGAAGATCGTGGACGACCACCGGGTAACCGTCTTCTACACCGCGCCCACGGCCATCCGGGCTTTTATGAAGTGGGGCGACCGGCACGTGGAAAAGCACAAGCTGGACTCGCTGCGGCTGCTGGGCACCGTGGGCGAGCCCATCAACCCCGAGGCCTGGATGTGGTACCGCGAGAAGATCGGCCGCAACCGCTGCCCGATTGTGGATACCTGGTGGCAGACGGAGACCGGCGCCATCATGATTGCACCCATTCCCGGCGCTGTAGCCGCCAAGCCGGGCTCGGCCACGCGGCCCTTCTTCGGCATTCAGCCGGAGGTGGTCAACAAGCAGGGCGAACCGGTGCCCCCGGGCCACGGCGGCCTGCTGGTCATCCGCAAGCCCTGGCCGTCGATGGCGCGCACCGTCTACGGCGATCCCGACCGCTACCGCAAGACCTACTGGAGCGACGTGCCGGGCAGCTACTTTACCGGCGACGGCGCGCGCCAGGACGCCGACGGCTACTTCTGGCTGATGGGCCGCGTGGACGACGTGATCAACGTGAGCGGCCACCGGCTGGGAACCATGGAGGTCGAGTCGGCGCTGGTGGCGCATCCCAAAGTGGCCGAGGCCGCGGTGGTGGGCCGCCCCGACGAGCTCAAGGGCCAGGCCATCGCGGCCTTCGTATCCCTCGAGAGCGGCAACCAGCCCAGCGAGGAACTGAAGGGCGAGCTGCGCAAGTGGGTCTCGAAGGAGATTGGCTCGCTCGCGCGCCCCGACGATATTCGCTTTACCGAGGCGCTGCCCAAGACCCGCTCCGGCAAGATCATGCGCCGCCTGCTCCGCGAACTGGCCACCCACGGCGAGATCAAGGGAGACATCACCACCCTCGAAGACTTCACCGTAATCGCCAAGCTGCGCGAAGCGGAAGAGGGGTGAGCGCAGGGCGATCGCATTTGAAATCGAGGAAGACCGCATTGGGCATATTCCATCGCGGGCAGGTGCCCGCTCATCAGCCCCGACGAATCACCCTGATTCATGAGAATCTGGTCCATGAGAACCTGTGCCCCATTCATCGCGGCTTTATCGCGATGAGTGGGCCGCGAAGTCTTGCCGTCCACTCCGACTCGATTTCAACCACTCCCCGAATTCCGGTCGCGTAGTGGTTGAAGCTGCTCCATTGGTAGTCGCCGGGAGATGCTACCAATCCCCGCTTGACCGGATTGCGATGGATATACCGGATCACTTCGGACCGGGCCGTCTCCCCACGGATGTTCGCGTCAAAATAACGGGGTTGCCAGAACTGCGGGCGATCATCTCTCAGCTTGCGCGAAGTGGTCTGCTTGAGCGCCTTCAGAAACTGCGCCACGAGAATGGAGGGCGGCTCGTTGATCAACAGGTGAACATGCTCGGGCATCAGCACGTAAGCGTAAACTCTGGCCTGATGACGTGCCCGGGTCTGTTCCAAAATGGCTTCGATCGTTTCCTTGGCTCCCGGTGCTTCAAGGAACGGAAGCCGGTGAAAACAACTGAACGTGATGAAGTGAAGAGCTTCAGCTCTCTGGAACCGCTTCAGGCCATAGGGCATACTGCCATCGTAATCCCCCTGCAACCTTTTCCGAAGACCCGCTCATCGCGATAAGGCCGCGATGAACGGGGCACAGTCCCTGATACTGGTCATGCGTGGGCCACCTGCCGGCAAACGGATATGAGTGAAAGTCCCGTCTGTCGCGATTTCCGCAAGTGACCACGACTTAGGCGGTGCCCACATATCCTGCGCTTGCGTAAATAATCATCGGACATTTCGATCATTTCGGCGCGATTCTGGCATTCGCCGCAATTCCAAGCTGGATGAAACCAACGAAAATCCTAGGAAAAACTGCATTCTTGACAGGATTGCGCATCAGTAATACAATCTTTATAAAGTCTGATCCGATCGGAGATCTGATGGTCAAGAAAGGCAAGTCAAGTCCGACAGTCGCGCCAGCGACTCAGCGAAAGTACGTTAGTCAAACCGACGTCCCCGCCAGCACGCTCCAACGAGCGTTACGGATACCTCGAGCGATCGCGGACAACTACGGCTACAAAGCCACCTCACCTTTGCAAGTGGCGGTCGCGCTGGATGTTCAACCGTCCTCAAGCAACTTCAGGATGCTCACTGGGGCGGCGATCGCCTACGGTCTTACGTCCGGCGGTTGCAACGCCGAAACCATCTCGATCACGCCCCTCGCGATGCGGGTTGTACGACCAACCACCGAAGGCGACGACACAGCAGCAAAGCGCGAGGCGTTCTTGAAGCCCCGCGTGATTCGGGAGTTCCTTCAGAAGTACGATCGGGCGCCAATCCCAAGAGACGACATAGCGCAAAACGTGTTGATGGAGTTCGGAGTGCCGACTGATCGCGCAGCGGAGGTACTTAGCCTGATAGTCGAAGGCGCGAGAGAACTTGGTTTCCTTCAGCAGATAAAGGATCGCACGTACGTGGACCTCTCCAGTGCGAAGGCACCCATCGAAAGCAAGGTCACGGAGATCGCGTCGACGACTACCAGTGAGAAGGATTCAGATGGCATCGTCGAAGAAGCGACTCAACCGATCACGCCTCCACCTTCCGTCGTGACAAGACTACCAGAGGATGCGGCGCGGCTGCGCCGAGTCTTCATTAGTCATGGTAAGAACCGCGCGCTGATCGAGCCGATCAAAAAGTTGCTCTCGTTCGGGGAGTTCGTGCCAGTCGCTGAGATCGAGAACCAGACAGTCTCGCAGCCAGTACCCGCGAAGGTCATGACCGGTATGCGATCTTGTGGCGCGGCGATCATTCACGTCGAGGATGAGCGACGCATCTCGGATGACAAAGGCGAGGTGCATGTCATGCTCAACGAAAACGTGCTGATCGAGATCGGCGCGGCGATGGCGCTGTACGGTGACCGCTTCATCTTGATCGTGAAGGAAGGCGTAAAGTTGCCGTCGAACCTGCAGGGACTCTTACAGTTACGCTACAAAGGCGACACGCTCGATGTGAACGAGACGGTAGCGCTCATGGAGGCGATGAAGGACATGAAGGGTCGGTCGTTGCCGCCGACCGGTTAAGAATTTATGGCTCCGTCGTCTAACGGATAAGACGCCGATCAGGTCTTTAGGCTTCGAGGACAACGACCCCTTCCAGCGGAGATTGTCATCGAAGCCTTCCCTCGGAGATGCGGGTTCAATTCCCGCCGGGACCCACCACCTTAACCGGTCGAGCCGACAAACGCAAGATCGCGGCGGCCAATCTTTTCCCCGACCGTTCTACCTTCCCGTTCTAAAACGGCGGGTGGCCCATGTTTCGCGTTTGAGACATGGGGTAGCCGGGTGCCCCAGGTCCCGATTCTGGGACCTGGGAAACTACAACCCTTTCCCTGTCCCTTGCGTAATATTACGCCCCGCCGGCGCACAATGGGAATAGGGAAACCCATGAAAGAAATCACCGCACGGGTGGAAGTAGCGTCCACGTTCCCCGGACCAATCCCTCAGAAATCTGCCCGATCCGTACCTTCTCCTAGAAACGATTTAATTAACGGAAGTATGCACTTTACGCAAGGGCGGCATAGCTTAGGCCTCTCCGCTTTCTTCCGTGGTCAAATGCACGGTATCCCCATCGCAGGTTGCGACTGCCCAGGTTAGTACAACATTCTCGACAGCTTGTTTAAGTCTGGCGATCTCGTGACCCGATGCACCCGCTTTGCCGCCTTTCAACTGAATCAATTTCACTTCCAACACATCGGAGTTCTTACGACTCAACCGATAAGCAAAAGCGTCGATTATGCCGGTACGGGGAGCGCCGGTCTTGCCTTCAAACACAGCGACCTTCCAGCCGCGTTTAGCGAAATGATCTTTCAATGCTTCTTTGCTGGCAGCGTCAGACGCACGAACCTTGACGAATGCCGCTTTACTGCGGCGCGTCTTCCATGCCTGTAATGCGCTTGCACTCTGGTCTGTCATCTTTCACCTATGTGGGCCAGCCCTCTGCCGGTCTCTTCTTTTGCAGGGATTGCTTCATCGCATCCTGCCACTTCCCCTTGATTTTCAGTACGTCCGGCTTGGGACCGCGCTTTGCGCCCGATCTCGCTGCCGGAGTCCGTTTTGCCGCTTTCTTCGTTGCCATTTGAACCGCTCCCTTAGTTCGCGGTTGACTGCCTGTACATGAGCCGCTTGCCTTCCGCTGCTTTGATTGCCGAAATCGTCCGCTCTCCATCGTTCATCTTGCGAGAGTTCCACATAAAGTCCGACTGCCACAAGTAGCGATGCAGGTATTCCTCACTGACATTGTGATAGATACCTACGATACTCCGCTTCAAAAGAGCGTGACTGCTTTCCGCTGTGTTTGTGTGAATTTCGTCCCGAACATATTCCCGCGTTCCGTGGCAGACCGTAGCGTGTCCGCCCGCGAAATCTTTGCCAATGCCATTGTAGGCCGCGAATTCGTCACTGAGAATCCGAGCATTCGGTTTAACAGTTTGCTTAATTGCGGCTTTCAGTGTCTTGCCTGTCACATCTGCCACTACGCGGCGGCGAATGTTCCCGTTGCGCTGCACAGCCGCAAATACCGGAGTCCTATCCACGCCGCGTCCGCGCTTGTTATGTCCCTTGTAACGCGGCTTGCCTCCAACATACGTTTCATCCACTTCAACGTCGCCAGAGAGCATCGGGACCGCTGGATTGTCGGGAGCCATTGCGAAGCGGATACGGTTCATCAGGAACAGGGCTGATTTGTAGCTGATCTGGCAATTCCGCTTGATTTCGAGAGCCGCAACGCCCTTCTTCGATGTAGCCGCCCTCCAGAATGTGTAGCACCAATGCCGAAGTTCAATCCGCGATTCCTCGTAGACTGTGCCGATGCGGACTGTGTATTGCTGCTTGCAGTCCCGGCAGCGCCAGAGATACCGACTGTTCCGTTCGCCAGTCTTGGCATCGACCATCTTGTACACATCCACGCTGCCACAATGCACACAGCAGGGATTAGCGCCCCAACGCTGATGCTCCAGGAACTCCACTGCCGCCAGTTCATCCGAGCAGGCAAGGGGAATCTGTTCGACCACTGCCGAGTCCGAAAGTTGATGTTTGCGCTCTCTCTTATTCATGCTCTTATTATGCTACTTGACGCAACTTTTGTCAAGCAAAAAGTGTGTCTCTTAGGCGATTATTTCGCCTGTTTTGGCTCGGAATTGAAGTCTTTGGAAGGCAAGTCCCTTCAATTCCAAGTCTGCCGTAAAGTCATGAATCGGCTGGGGATATTCGAGCGTCTTTTCGGGGATCACAAAGGATGCCGTTTTTGCCAGTGCTACATCCAAGTGATGCCCAAAGGATTCCGCTTGTGCCATATTCAAGCGTTCCGCCCAAAGCAATTCGCCATCGCTTGCTCTAAGAAAAACAGCATCCGTATAGCCGCCACAGCCTCCACGACAGTCCTTCTTGGCTCGATACATCAGATAGGCAATCCGGCACAGGCACATTCTGGGCGATTCCTGAACTCCAAAGAGGGTACGGAATAAAGGATCGGTAATGACCTGCCCAGCGCCGCGAGCAATATACCCACTGTCTTCCCTTATGGTCTTCCGCTTGACCGTAAAGGGCAATTCACAGAGGAAAAGCGCAAGCCGGTCAGATTCGCTGGCAGACTTCATGACCGCCCCAACTATGAAACTCACATCTGTACGATCTTCCCGATGTATGAACGATGAATTCCACTTTTTCATGGCCTCTTTTAGGGCATTCTCCACGCTTTGAAGCGAAATCAACTTTTTGGACAGCTCACGTTTGATCGCTTCCAAGAGCGTTTCTGCCGCCTCTGCGTTCTCAGAAGAATACGCGAACACATACGCGCCAGAATCACTGGATAGCGTTTGGACCTTTTCAGCATCGTATGTCGTGCAATCCGGCCATGTCATCTGGGTATCAGCCGCGACAATCAGGCCGCCGTCGCAAAGCATTCCTATGGCAATTGTCATGGGACGCCTCTTCTTCGGAAGCCTCTTGGATGGGATAATGGAACGCGGCTTCGGGAGTGGCAAAATCATAGCGCCACCCCCTGCCTTGCGTAAAGTACACACTTCCGTTAATTAATACCCCCTACCCCCCAAGTTTATTTTCAAAACCTTGCAGATAATTTCTGAACCACCCTCGAAACCCGAGGTTCACCAAGCCCCGCCGCACCCCGAGGGTGCCCCCGGTCCCTCGCAGTTGGGGACCGGGGAGGAAGCTAGGTTTGACCCTCCAACCCAAAATGAGCTGTGGATCGTTCAACCGAAGGAGAATTCCTCCCCTGAAGCCGCCTTGTAGAGGGTGAAGTGTCCCTGGGGCGGTTGAACGGCTACTCGGAACTCACCTTCCAGCGCCTGCCAGTTCGCTTTCATCAAGGGGTTCGAGCCGGACCGGACGCCGCCGCCCGTGGCGGCTTCCTCCCCGCATCCGAAGTCCGGGCAAGAGCGGAGCGTCCGTTGAAGGCCCGAGCGAGCGCCGCCCTCGGCGGGAATTACCATCCGCCAGCGCCCAATTCGCTTTACGCGAAGAACTTGCGATCCCGCGGGATGTGTCAAAGGAAGGGCGATCTGCCCGTCCCGCATAGGATTGGAACGATTCCCGATCCCGGTAATGTTCAAACTGCGCGGCGGCGCCGGTCGGCTGTTGTCGAGCAGATCGAGACGCATGGCGTTCGGATTTCGATGTCAGCACAGCTTGTTGGGAATCCTCGTCCCATCGCATCGGACCCAGCGTGTGCGCCCAGACGCGTTCATCTTTCCTAATCGCTTGGTGGAGATGCTCTAAGTTGTTGATTCTATGGTGGGCGCTGCAGGATTTGAACCTGCGACTTCCACCGTGTGAAGGTGGCAAGGAAGTAGCTGGATGATGATTCAAAAGAGGTTATAAACCGGCACAGTGGTCAAAAACCGGCATTCCGGGCGCTGTTTGCTACCAATTTGCTACCAAATTCTTTTATCGCTTTACCAGTGGGCCAATGGGCTGGTCGTGGGGGACCAGCCCTAGCTTCTTCCGTCCTTCCGGTCGGGTTCAACTCGCGAAGTTGCGGCGGACTCTCCAACTCGGAAGGTTTATCCGCAGCCATGCTTCAGAGTAAAATGCAGAGTTGTGGATCTGATCACCCTGCTTAGTAGGCCCGAAGGCAAGACGCTGGAGTTCAAGCGCGATCTCTCGTCCCCGGACGGCGTGCTGAAAGCTATCGTCGCATTCGCCAACACTTCTGGCGGCGTTCTTGTGCTGGGAGTCGAGGACGGTACGAAGAGGGTCAAGGGCGTCCCGAACATATTGGCGGAGGAAGAGCGTCTCGCCAATCTGATTGCAGACAGCATCTCCCCAAGGCTGGTCCCTTCTATCGAAGTGATGCCCTGGAGAAAGACTCAGGTCTTGGCGGTCGAGATCTATCCGAGCGCCAGCCAGCCACACTTTTTGAATCGGCTGGGTCCGGAGGAGGGTGTCTATGTCCGTGTGGGTTCAACGAATCGGCGGGCGGATCTGTTTCTGGTCGAGGAGATGCGGCGCTACAACCAGGTCTCCTCGTTCGACGAACAACCCAGGCCGGAATTGAACTCGGAAGCAATCGACTTCCGAGCTGCTTCCGAGTTCTTCAAGCCAATCCGCAAACTGACGCGCCCTGAGCTGCATACTCTCAAGATCGTAACGAATTACCAAGGCCGGATTGTGCCGACTATCGGAGGAATCCTCCTATTCGGGACTGATCGGTTAAACCACTACCCGGATGCATGGATCCAAGCAGGCCGGTTCGCTGGCAATGACCGGCGCCGGATACTCGACTCTACGGAGGTGCGATCTTATCTTCCGGGCGCTGCCGAGGATGTGATCGCATTCTTGCGGAAGCACATGACTCGTGAGGCAGTCATTGGTTCCGTCAAGCGGATAGATCATTGGACGTTTCCTCTGGTTGCGGTTCGCGAAGCGATCATGAATGCGATTGTCCACGCAGACTACGCTCAGCGAGGCGCACCCATACGCGTTGCCCTGTTTGACGACCGCCTGGAGATTGAAAACCCTGGTCTCCTCCCATTCGGACTCACTATCGAAGACATCCAAAAGGGCATTTCTAAACTTCGCAACCGCGTCCTGGGCCGAGTATTTCAGGAATTGGGGCTGATCGAACATTGGGGGAGCGGTATACAGCGCATGACCGCGGCGTGCCGGGATCGCGGGTTGGACGCTCCTCAATTTGAAGAGATCGGGACACACTTTCGAGTGACGCTCTCGGCCATTCCCCGTAGTGCGCCAGCAACAGACCCCCGAAACGAGGCTATCCTTGCCGCGCTCACCAAAAGTCCAGAGGCTGGACTCGCAACGTCTCAGATCGCGAAGCAGATAAAGCTTTCTCCACGCGCGGCCCGAACACGTCTCGCATCACTTGTGGCGCAAGGATTGATTGTAGAAATTGGAAGCGGGCCGCAAGATCCTCATAGACGCTATTACCTCGCACCTGAGAAGCCGTGAGTCCATTGAGAACGTCTCACATGAAGTTTCGATGCGGTTGGGAGAAGGGAATTAGGGTGACCAGCAATGCCGCCGATTTCTTATTGGGCACATTCAGCACCAAATTCGCTCCCCGGCTCGGATTCGAGGGCTGAATGGCAGCTTCTGTCCGTTCATTTGGAAGCCGTCGCGCGCATCGCGCGCGAGTTGGCTTCAGCGACCCGTCCGCTCGATGAAGACCTCTCGCGGCTTGCGCATCTTTCCGGGCTGCTGCATGACTTCGGCAAGTACACCGGAGACTTCCAGCAAATGCTGCGATCCGGCCGGGGACGCTGCCAACATGCGATCCACGGGGCGATGCTTGCGTACTTCGGGCCTGACGGAACGGCGCAGAAGCCAGGGCTGAATACGGTGATGGCAGCCATCGCAGGTCATCATACCGGACTTGCGGACTGGTGCGACTTCGGGCCGAGACTCACTGAACCGCGCTATCGGCGCGCGGTTGTAGAGATTTTGGCGAGGGCTTCCGCCGACTGTCCGCAGTTAGGAAGCATCGTCGCTAGTCTCTCCAACCAACATGATGTTCCTCCAGGCTCCGGAAAAGCGAGATTCGATCTTTTCGAGCGGATGCTCTTCAGCTGCCTCGTGGATGCGGACCGGCTGGACTCTGCCGGCCGCGCTCTGTTGCAGGAGGAATTGCGCGGCGGCGAGCGCCTTGATGTGCTGCTCAAACACATCGATACGCTGCAAAAAGACTCCCCGGAGGGACTAGTGAAGCAGATGCGCACGCAGGTGCTGCAAGACTGCCTGTATGCGGCTTCCGCACCGCAGCGGCTCTTCTCGCTTTCGGTGCCGACGGGCGGCGGCAAGACGCTGGCGGCGATGGCCTTCGCTCTCCGGCGAGCCGCACTCTATCCGGAACGATTCCGGCGGGTCATCGTGGTCATTCCCTATCTGTCGATTATCGAACAAAATGCACAGGTTTATTCTCGTATCTTTGGGCAGGATGCGCTCCTTGAACATCACTCGGGCAGCATTCAGAAGCTGTCGAAACATGACGAGGAACACTTCATACCGGCATCCGACAAGGACGACGAAGAGGAGAAGAAATTCCAGGAAACCGGCTTGCGTCTTGAGACCGAGAATTGGGATGCCTCGCTGATTGTGACCACATCGGTTCGGTTCTTCGAGAGTCTGTTCTCAAACCGCCCTGCCGACCTGCGGCGCGTACATAACATTGCACGCTCCATCGTGATCCTCGACGAGGTGCAGACGCTCCCGCGTAGGCTGCTGGGGCCGCTGCTCGACATGATGAAGGAACTGGCCGAGGACTGGGATACGAACTTTGTCTTCACGACAGCGACGCAGCCGGCCTTTGAGCGACCGCAACACAAGAGAGATTTACGCTGGGGACCAGGAACACTCACCGAGATCATTCGCGATCCAGCCTCATTGCATCGAGAGCTCAAGCGCGTGGAGATTTGCTGGGAGATTGATCCAAAGCAAGCAGTTGGCTGGCCGGAGATCGCGCAACAGATGACTGCCGTGCCCCAGTGCCTGGCTATCGTGAACGTCCGCGACCATGCCAGCCAACTCTATGAAGAGTTGTTGCGGGTTGCCGAACAAAAGGGCCTGAATAAAGAAGGTGTCTTTCATCTATCTACGCGGATGTGCGCGTCACATCGGCTGAGGGTGCTGGACAAGATTCGCAAGAGGCTGACTAAGGGCGAGTCCTGCCATGTAGTATCGACGCAACTGGTCGAGGCAGGCGTGGATGTGGACTTCCCGCTGGTCCTGCGAGCGCTGGCTCCGCTCGATTCCATTGTCCAGGCCGCTGGACGCGCAGACCGCGAAGGAAAACTGACGGCTGCGCTGGGCAAGCCCGGCGGAAAGGTCGTGGTCTTTCTTCCCGAGGATCACAAGCTGCCGCCGAATGAGTATAAGGAGGCGGCAGGAATCACGGAAGCAATTGCGAAGCAGGAGTTGGAGGATGGCAAAAGTGTTCAGGTGGATTCAGCCGAAGCCATCCGGCTTTACTTCGAGCGCTATTACGGGGGAAGTGGAACGGACCTCGGAGAAAACTTGTTGGACTTGCGCAATAACCTGAGCTTTGCCTCGCTCGCCCAGGAGTTCGAGATGATCTCGAACCGGACGCGGGATGTTTTTGTCCCCGACGATGGGGAGGCGCGGAAGGCAATCGAACGGTTGCGTACTGTGGGGGAACTCACACCGTACTTGCGCCGCACTCTCCAGCGCCATATCGTCGGACTCAGCCCCTCGGAATTCGAGAAGGCAAAGAGTGTTATCGAACGAGTGACAACGGCAAGCGGGGATGAGATTTGGGTCGCCGTGGATCAGGCATACGACAAGCATCTAGGCCTGATCTTCAAACCCGGGCCGGAAAAGCTCGTTATTTGATTAGCGTGGGGGCGTTTTTGCCCCCACTTTTGCCCATTGAGAAGTTGTGACATTTTTCAATCCACGCGACTGTAGCGAGGTTAGAAACCCCCGCCACGGGGCGAATCTAAAGCGAAACTATAGCACCGAGAAATATTTCTGCCCGAGCTCTTGCAATTCTAAACGATCCATGCCATTATCTCAATGGAGGCGTCATGTCTCAACTCCTCAAAAATTCGTATCCGACCGGATTCATATGATCAATTCCAAAGCCGCAACCTGACTGCGAATCGGGTTAACCGTTCGTCGCCAGTCAGGGCAACCGGAACGGGGGATACGATTTGTGTCTGTGTACGCTTAGTATTCCCCTTCCCCTAAACCTCTACCAGCATACTACCTTTCAGGGGAAATGAAGAGTATTAATTCACATGAATGGAAGTGGAGGTCTATCGATGTCCATTCCAGGTGTTCGTGTCCGGGTCTCCGGGGAATTTGCGTGTTTTACGCGGCCCGAGGCCAAGGTTGAACGATTCTCTTACCCGGTGATGACGCCTTCGGCAGCACGCAACATTCTGGACGCCATCTGCTGGCGCCCGCAGATGCGCTGGATCGTCACCAGCATTACAGTGCTGAAGCCAATCCGCCTGATGAGCGTTCTGCGCAACGAAGTCCAAAGCAAGGTATCGCCGGCTTCAATCAAGAAATGGATGCGC
>Ga0326727_10015996_pt1 | contig 15955 bp, 15 predicted proteins | sample MB2enrmetagenome_FD_207643 | JGI IMG/M metagenome (GOLD analysis project Ga0326727, IMG submission 207643) | Lab enriched peat soil microbial communities from McLean, Ithaca, NY, United States - MB29MY | ecosystem: Environmental > Terrestrial > Soil > Wetlands > Peat | place: USA: New York...
GCGCCGTCCGCAGCGAGAACTCGCACGCGTGCCACGCGGGAGGAGGCGTAGGTGTAAAGGGACTTCTGCGAAAGTTTCCCCTGGCTGTACTGATCCTCTTCCACGAGGTCTCCGTTGGGCGCGTACAAGCGCCGCGCTACGGGCACGCCATCAGCAAGCTCCCGCTCTTCCGTTTGGCCGTCTGAGGCTCGGGATGTTTCCCACAGTCTCACCTCCTTGCCGTTCTGGTACAAGTGTCTCGTTTCCCCGTTCGCTCTTGCCGTGACCTCAAGCACCCACTGAAGTTCGTCGCGGCGCCATGCGGGGATAGGCTCCAGCTGCATCCCGAAATCGTTGGATCGGTAGATTGCCGAGGCGGCAAGCAAGGGAAAGGCGGCCAGCAGGAAAAGGAAGCTCAGGGAAGGCATTCGCACCTATTATTCTCCCACGAGCGAGGCAAGGTATTGATCAGGATCGAAAATCTGAAGGTCCTCAAGCTTTTCTCCGTCTCCGACAAAGGAAATGGGGATCCCAAGCTCACGGCTTATCGGCACTACCATGCCGCCCTTGGCAGTCGAGTCCACTTTCGTGAGCACGATGGAATCTATCCCCACAGCCTTGTGGAAAACCTCCGCCTGGGCAAGAGAGTTCTGTCCTGTTGTAGCATCCAGCACCAGCAGCTTGCGGTACCCCTTGGCTGCCGCGCGAGCCTTCACGATTTTGTCGATCTTCGCCAACTCCTTGATCAGGGCATCTTTCGTGTGCAGCCTGCCCGCCGTGTCGACAATGGCCAGGGGGATCCCCCGAGCCAATGCGGCTGAGATGCCATCGAAAACAACAGCCCCCGGATCGGCTCCCGGCTCCTGGGCTATCACGGGCAGGTTCAATCGCTCCCCGAGGATCCTCAGCTGGTCGATGGCCGCCGCGCGGAACGTATCGCCGGCCACAAGGAGAATGCGATCCATCCCACGAGTGGTCTGAAAATACCGGGCGAGCTTTGCGATGGTCGTCGTCTTCCCTACCCCATTCACTCCCAGCACGAGGAGGACGTTCAAAGCATCAGGGACGAGAGCAAGCTCCGCACCGATTACGTCCATGCCCAGGAGAGTCTTAAGTGCCTTGCGCAGGCCCTCCCGTGTCGTAATCCCCTCCTTGCGGGAAACCTCCTGGAGAGCCTCGATGGTCTCGGAGGCTATGCGGACGCCAACGTCCGCTTCGATCAGCGCATCCTCCAGATCCTCAAAGAATCTCCGGTCGAACTCCCGTGACTGGAAAATTTCCCGCAGCCGTTTTCCGATCGCCAACCATGCCATGTGCAATTCCTAGCCGGCCGTCCGAGTGGAGACCGAAACGTAGTGGATGATCCTGACTATCATCCAGGTGAAAAGCGCCGTGCTCACGATGGTCCCTACTATAAAGGTCCCGTTGTAGAAGTTTGTCCTTGCCTGGGCGCTTAGCGCCTGGGAGGTATTTCCCTCGGCGACAAGCTCGCTCGTCTGGATAGAGGAGTTGAGCGCAAAAGCGTAGGAGAAAAGGGGAATGGGGACGGAAACGACGAACCAGGCAAAGGAATTGTAGAACTGGTCGCGCGCTTGCTTCTGGATGGCATCACGCGAAACCGTGTTGGGCTGGAGGATCACGCCAAGCTCTAACGGTGAGCTCTCGCTGACGGAAAAAGGCATGTCGTAGTAGCCTTTTTCCGTGATGTCCACCCGCGTCCGCTCAAAAGGCTTCTCCAAGGTAAGAGGCGTCCTACCCTTCCAGACGGACTCCACGTAGACATCCGCACCGGAAGGCGTGGAGGTAACGAAGATCGTCCCCGCCTCCTTCTTCTCCAGGGTGATTGTGAGCGAACTGTCTTCGTCCGCCGCCAGCATCATGGTTTGTGTGAGGTCCCGGTATCCGGGAGCGGAAACCCTGATCTCGAGCGTACCCGGCGCCAAGTACAGCACCGGCGTTCTACCCGTTGCCACCAGCTTGCCGTCCACGTACAAAGAGCTTTCTGGCGGATCGGGCATGAAAGAGATAGTTGCCCAAGGCTTACCCAGGATCGGCCCGGTCAGGTCTTTTCCTGCTTGGGGCAGGGATTGGTACACCTCCTCTTTGAGCGCGGCGTCCCGGAAGCTCACCACCACGCTCCGGGTGATTGCGTTGTAGGCCCAAACGTCGAGCAGAACGTAGCCCTCGACTTCGCGGACCATTCCCCCCACAAGGAGGTCGATCCCCTCTTGATCGCAGAACACAGAAACGGGGATGGACAGGGCGTCGAAAAGCTTCCCCACACCTGTCCCTTCCTTGACCTCCAAAGGTTTCTGATCGGCCACTTTGATAAGGGCGAGGTCTAGGTTCTTGAGGAAGTCCTTTCGGGCCAGCGCCGCTTTTATCTGGTCGTCAACCGTCTGCGTCGACGGGACGTCGGGACCGTAAGAATCGAGGAACAGCGCATCACGTTGCTTAAAGAATCCTGTGATGCTCTTGTCCGCGGCGTCCAGTTCGTGGGTCACCAGGGCCTTTCGAAGCTGCTCACGCTCCACGTCGGACAGCGTATGGGATGTCAACCCGGCTAACTGGTTTTTCAGAATCTGGGGAATGCTGTACGTGAGGTACTGGTCCTCGGCAGGGAGTCGCTCCGCGTTGAAAGCGCAGAATCCGATGACCCACTTGTCCGCTTTGTCCACCGGGACCGACAGGTCGGGTTTGGCGGGGTTCACAGCGGCGGCCGCCGGGGTGGCGGTAGACGTCGAAGGGTTGGTCGTGGTCGTGGTCTGACTCGTGGGAGTGGTTGTAGCTGTGGTGGTGCCTGTCGGTGTGGTAGCGCCGGGCACGGTTGTGGTCTGAGCTATGAGCGGCGCCAGCCCCAAGAGCCACAGGAGCACAAAAACGGCCCGGGCCTTCATTACGAGATATTGAGCGCCTTCTTGAGAGCGGAGACCACCCTCTGAGGCTGGAACGGCTTGACGATGAAATCCTTGGCACCCATCTCGATGGCCTGGACGATCAGGCGCTGCTGACCGATTGCGGAGCAGATAATGACACGAGCGGCAGGATCGATCTCACGGATTTTCTTCAGGGCCGTCAGCCCGTCCATTCCTGGCATCGTGATGTCCATAAGAACAACGTCGGGCCGCGTGTCAAGGTAGCGGGCGATGGCCTCGTCCCCATTGGAAGCCTCCCCGACGACACGGAAGCCTGACTTTTCCAGGATGTCCCGCAAGACGATCTTGATGAACGCGAGGTCATCAGCTATCAGAACGTTGACCGCCATCTCTTTTTCCGAGCCACTGTTGCTTCAGGTATGCCTCGATGAAGGGGTCGATTTCCCCATCCATGACGGCCTGGATGTTGCCGACCTCATGCTTTGTGCGGTGGTCCTTGACCAGCGTATAGGGTTGGAACGTGTAGGAGCGAATCTGGTTTCCCCAGGAAATGTCTTTCTTTTCCTGTTCCAGCTTTTCCTTTTCCTTGTCCTGCTCCTCCTTGTAATACTCATACAGGCGGGAGCGAAGGACCTTCATGGCAAAAGCCTTGTTTTTGTATTGGCTGCGCTCGTTTTGGCACTGGACGACGATCCCGGTGGGCAGATGGGTGATGCGGACCGCGGAATCCGTCTTGTTCACGTGCTGGCCGCCGGCCCCGCCGGCCCGGTAGGTGTCGATGCGCAGGTCCTCAGGGCGGATGTCTACCTCTATTGTATCATCGAGGACCGGAAAACAGAACACCGACGCGAAGGAGGTGTGGCGTCGTGCGTTGGAGTCGAAAGGAGATATACGGACAAGACGGTGGATGCCCGTTTCCGCCTTCAGATACCCGTACGCGTACGCGCCGTTGACCTGGATGGTGACGCTTTTGATCCCACCCTCTGCCTCCAGGATATCGATGATGTCCACCGTGTACCCATGGCGTTCCGCCCATCGCGTGTACAGGCGCAGCAGCATTCCCGCCCAGTCGTTGGCCTCGTTGCCCCCGGCTCCGGAATGGACGGTGACAAAAGCAGAGGAGGCGTCTGTTTCTTCCCCCAGGAGCTCGAGCACCTTCAGCTCGTCATACTTTTTCGATAGCATTTCCCACGTGCGGCGAAGGTCTTGCTCGAGAGATTCGTCTTTTTCCTCCACCGCCATCCGCCAGATTCCGGTGAGGTCCTCGTACTCCGAGCGCAATTTTTCCCACGGCTCGTAGCGACGCTTCAGCTCCTTGAGCCTCGAGAGCGCTTTGCCAGCCTGTTCCTTATCCTGCCAGAAATTCGGTTGCGCGGTCTCCTTCTCTATCCCGGCGATCTGCCTCTTCAGCGTTTCCGGGTCAAAGACCCCTCCATGTTTCCTGGATCTGTTCTCCGAGGGATGCCAGTTTCTGTTCCAATTCTCCTAGCACGGGCCCTCCTTCATACCTTGACGATCAGACGTCGCCATTTCTTTTCCTTCAAAATGGTGATGGCCAGCGTCCCCTCGACGGGATACTGGTAGAGCCGGATGCTGTCATACGAATCAGCAATATCATCAAGGTCTTTCTTTAGCCGACTCAGGGCCATTGGCGAGAGCGTGGTGCTCTCGAAAGAGTCCTTGAGCACCTTCTTGAAGCCATACTGGCTCAGGAGATCGTGGCCGGACTTGCGATGGTCGTCGCTCGCGAACTCGCAAGCAACAGCGACAAACATATCGCGCCGGAGTGTATGGCTTTTCGTGCTCCTGTGTCAAATACAGAACACACACATCGTGTCGACGTTTGCCCTGGACAACCGCGGCGAATCTCACAACAATAGAGGAAGTGGAGGCTTCATGACGGGCGGGCGCACCCGCACCGCGGCGGTGGCGATATTACTCTTTTGCTCGTTCCTCGCCTTCGCTCAAGATGGAGCCGAGCTTCCATTTCCATTCGTGTCATTGCTCAAGGCGGAAAGCGCAGGTTTCCAGGTCAAGCTGAGCTGGCGGGACTCTCCGGACAAGGTTGCCAAATACACCGTGTACCGGTACGACCAGGAGATAACAGCATCGAACCTTGCAAGCGCACAAACCCTCGGCCAGGTTGATCCCGGCGTGTTGTACTTCATCGACACGCCACCGGACGACAGGGGGTACTTTTACGCCGTCCTTGCTCAGGACTCCGCCGGGAAGCTCTTTTCCGCTCTTATCCCATTCCGAAACAAGACGCTGGTGGCGGTAGCAGTCATGACTCCAGCCACGGAGGAGCAGCTGGCGGCGCACATCAGCGCTATTCATGCCGTCCCGACCCAACCGGGTGACTCAATCGAGGTCTCGTTCGACTCTTCCAGCGCAACCCGAGATCTTCTTATCTTTCGAAGCACGGCACCGGTAACGGACGCCGAAGACCTGCTGCGCTCGGGTTCGGCGACGCAGCTTGACGCCGGCACCACCAAAACGCTGGTCCCCGCACTCCCTGGGGTGGACTACTGGTTCACCGTGTTGGACGCCGGGCTTTACAGGCTCGGCAGGGTTTCAGTCACCGCTGGGGCCAACTCCACGGTGGACCCCGTGCAGATCCCCCTGTCTGCCGACACCCGAGCGCTCGCCCCGTCGTCGATCAGCCGAAGAACCCTCCCTCTCCCTTCCTTGGACATCACCTACGGGATTCGGACGGGAACACCTCTGCCGGGGACTCCGTTTCCCGGGCTACCCCCCCTACAGCCCGTCTCCGCAGAAACACAGAAAGCCCTCTCGATTCTCCTTGCTGCGGTTCCTGAGCCTGCGCCGCAACAGATGTATCGAGTGGTCCTTCCCGCGGAGGCAACCCCATCGCCTGACCGAAACGAGGCCCTGCTCCAGGGGATCATCAAGGGCCCGTTCTCGACGGGAGACGCCGCGGCGACGGAAACCCAGCTTCTCGATTTCCTCAGTCTGATTAGACCGGCGGACACGCAGGCGCGCGCTCATTTCTATCTTGGTCAGACGTATTTCTTCAACAATCAGCCGCGGGAGGCTCTTCTCGAGTTCCTCCTTGCTGATGATTCGTATTACCACGAGGCCGAGCGGTGGAAGGACGCCTGCTTCCAGCAACTCGAAAAGGAAGACAACTAGCGCCTTTCGCCGACACTCTGGCACTCAGGTTCGCCAAGGCCTCGTGCGTTCCGCGCTGACTCCTAGGCGCCCAAGGTTTTCTCGAAACCCACGCTCAGGTGATTCTCCCAGGACTCGGCGGGCTGCAAGTGCAGGTTCCACTGCTGAAGGAAGCAATGGGACTGGAACGTCGGAGGCCTCTCGAGCGCACCAGGGGTGAACGTTTCCAGGGGGAAGCTCCAGCACAGGAACGACCTTGCGGATGACAGCGTGATGGATACCTCATTGCGCACATCCCTCACCAGCAAGCCCTGCACGCTTTCGATCTCTTGTGGTTCGGATCCGATCTCGGACTTCCTGTCCTCGTCGAGGAGGAAAAGCCTGCCGCTCTCGGCGCTTCGCTCGGCGAGGGAAACGTTCATTTCCACTCCGAAGCGGGTGGCCATTTCGACGTCTCCTAAGTTCGAAACCTTGTAATAAACGTCAATGGAGCGCGGACGGAACATGAACCTCTTCTCGATCCCGATCAGTCCAACGACCTCGGCAGCGCGCACCGAGGCAGTCCTTCGCATAAGGAGCTCCGGCAGTGCCCTGTTCAGCTCGACCATCTCATAAGCACCGGTGAGGAAGTCACCAGCTTCAACGGAGCGCCCTTTGCGGAAATCCTCCAGCGTGGAAGTTGGCCCGAGGAAATGGTCCAGGAATGCCTTGCGCGGATAGGAGGTCCCTGCATTGACGATCCTGCCTTCCGTGCTCCCGGGCAGTTCCACTGGGTCTCTCTGCACCATTGTGTCAAGGTAATTCCAGGAAGCCGGGAGGAAGTCCAGCTCGAAGAGCGCTCCTCCGCTGCCGTGGATGTACGCGTTTAGCTCAGAGCCCTGGTAAAGGTACTCGATACCGTTGTCCAGGTCGTAGTCCACGCTCATGATGGAAGGGACGAAGATCTCCGTCGCTCGGGTAATCTTCTCCGCCTCGATCAGGGAGTGATACACGGCCTTGCGCAGAAGGTTGTCGTAGATCCCGCCATCGATCCCCGACCAGTACGCGAAGTGGCACTGACCTTTCCACAGCTCGTTCTGCGCCGCTTTCTTCTTGTAGCGGTCTCCCCGAACTTGGTTCACGATGACGTGGGTGTACATCATCTTCGCGTACATAAGCCACGCCTCAGGATACCGAGTGAGGAACTGACGGAAGTGCCCACCCACAACGAACCGCGCCGCGTCCGCTTCGGTAAGGCTCCTCCGACGCGTCTCGAGATACTTTGCGCGAACCTCGGGGGCCAGGGCCCATCCCATCATATCCATGGACGATAGGGACGGCACATACAGCCTCTCCACCGGCGGGTACTCCCTCAGGTATTGTCCAGGAGTGGTAGCCTGCAGCCAGTCGGCATTCTCCTGCGCCAAGCGGATGAAGCTCTCCAGCCAGTCCCCTTTCAGCAGGCCGTCAGAGGCGAAAACCCCGTCCTCCAGCAGGATTGCCACGGGAGTGCTTTCCGCGAGACTGGAGGGTTCCCCATTTGCCAGTGACTGAAGGAAAGTGATTGCCGCCGGCGGGGCCTCCCGCGCAGCGAGTTTCCTCAATTCCCCAGAGATCGGCAGCAGAGAAATAATCTTCCCTTGATCTTCGGCAATGCTGGGACAAAAAAGACGACCGTCCTTGACGCCGGCTATGCGGAACTGGCCATCGTCAAGAAACGTGTAGTCGATCCCGCTCACTCGCAGGACGGAGGCGAGGGATGGTTCCCAGACCTTCTCCGCTATCCAGCATCCACGCGGTCGGATCTCGAAGCGGCCCCGTAGCCACGTGGTCATTTTCTCCAGCTGGCCCAGCTTGTCGTTGGTCGGAATCAACGAAAGCACCGGGTCGAAATATCCGCCGCCGAGTACCTCGACCTGCCCGCGCTTTACCATTTCCTCCAGGAGCATCAGGAACTCCGGATGGAACTCCTCCAGCCATTCCAGCAGGACTCCGCTGTAATGCAGCGCCACGGGAAACTCAGGATACCGGTAGAGCACCGCCAGGAGAGGCTTGAACGCCTTCTGGTATCGTCGCTCCGCCGCTGCCTGGTCGGCGCCGATGGGAATGTGGTTATGGGTGCCCAGGATCAGCCTTACTTTTCTCATGAGCCTATCCTACCACCCTCCAAAGAGTCTCGACAGGAAAGCTCTGTCGAAAGCCATGAAGGCGTACGCGAGCAGCCCCGCGGAAATCAAGTGAAGAGGGAGCCCCCGAAGCCATGACGGGACTTTTTCGACCTCGAGTCTTTCCCGGATAGCGGTCAAAAGGCTAAGGGCGATGAAGAAGCCTGCACCTGCCGCCAGGCCAACCACGAGGCTCTGCAGGGCGTTGAAGCCTCCTTTTACAGCAATCAACACAACTCCGAGCGTCGCGCAGTTGAAGGCAATCCCGACAAGCGGAACGCCTGCGACCCGCAGCAACTGCGGCACCATGCGCCGTGCGGCAACCTCGAGCAGGCCGGCGATACAGGCGACGCTTAGTACGAACGCTGGCGTGCGCAGAAACTCCAGGTCTAGCGGAGCAAGGATGAAGGTCTGCAGGGCCCACCCAGCAAGCGCCGAAAGGCTCATGAGCAAGGCTGTGGCGGCGGAGGTGCTGACGGTGACGCGCATGCCGCCCGGGCCGCCCACGCACGGACAAACTCCCAGCAGGCGCGAAAGCACGACATTGTCGACCAAGGAGAAGGTAAGAATGATCCCGAGCAAGCTCATACGGGCCCGGCCTCCGGCCTTGATTGCTCGCGCTCCCGCCGGCGCACGTGCCCGAGCAGGCGCGCGACCCCCGCCAAGTATCCGAGACACAGAAACCCGCCGCCGGTGTAGATGAGCGCCCGCGCCGGCTCGAGCGAAACGTTCCCGACCACTACCGTCCCCCCAAAAGACCCAACCGGGAAAAGCGTGATCGTTCCAGCCCCAAGAACTTCCCGAACGAGGGAGATCACCATCAGCGAAACGGCGAACCCCGCTCCAACAGCAATTGAATCCTGCAACGCCCGCAGGATTTCCGTGCCCGTTGCTTTTGGCGCACCGAGAGCCCTTTGTTCCGATACGCGGTCCAGCACGATGCAGTTTATCGCTATGAGAGAAACATAGATTCCCAGGCTGGCGCTCTCATCAGGAGCGAACGCTTGCAGAATCACCTCGAAGCTGGCGGTAAAGCAGGAAGCAAGGAACAGGCGTCCGAGCCACCCCGCAGTCAACGACTGGCTCGATTGCGTATGGCGTAAAGGCTCCGGCCGCGATGGCCTCTGACCTGACGGGGCCTTGTTCAGTCCGCGAAGGATCGCCTCGCTAACACGGGTAAGCACGAGCACAAAAACGAGCCCCAGCGACATCCACAATGCGTCTATGACGCGTCCCGTGACAGCGGCCGCTGGACACAGACCGATCAGCACCGCGGCGACCGGGTTGTTTCGGATGAATCCCGAGGGTCTTGTCATCCGGCGGCTGCCTTTCCCGGGGAACCGACCCGTGGCTGAGCGAATCTGTCGATAACAGGAACAACGCAATTGCCGAGCACAATGGCAAGCGGAACACCGTCCCCCCCACTCCCAAAATAGCGAAGAAAAAAGGAGAGAACGCCCAGGCACATGCCGTACAGAAGTTTCCCTGTGCCCGTCAGCGGTGAAGTCACGGGATCCGTGGCCATGAAAAACGCGCCGAGCACAAGACTCCCTGAGAAAAGCTGGAAAAGCGCACCGCCAGTGCCCCATCCGCACCCCATAGGCAGGCCACCGAAGATCTGCGCCGCGACGCAGAATGTCACGAGGTACGTCACGGGCACTTGCCAGCGGATGACCCGGCGCCCTAGCAGATAGGCTGCCCCGAGGAAAAGCAAAGGGACGGAAACGTCGCCAATCCTCCCCGGGATATTTCCAACAAGCATGTCGAAAACTCCGCCCGGGAGAGACCACCCTGCGAGGGAAAGAATGTGCGTGTTGATCCAAGCAACCACCCGGCCGTCCGCTGCGCTCCACGGATAGCTGCTTGCGCCAAGCACAGCTAGTGCCCCGCGGTGAGCGGATTTCGCGCCTGTCAGAGCGGCGCGCAACGCGTTCAGAGGAGGCAGTACCCCTGTCCCCGCAGCTACTCCTCTCGCGGGCAGCCAGCTATTCATGGCATTTGCCCAGGAAAAGAGCGCAAATACTACTCCCCCAAGGGCAGGGTTCATCCAGTTGCGTCCCAGTCCGCCGAAGCTCTGCTTTACGATGATGATCGCGAAAGCCGACGCGACAGCCGGCACGTAAAGAGGAACACCGGGGGGCATCAGCATCCCCACGAGAAGTCCCGTCACCGCCGCGCTCCCGTCAGCGAGTGTGACTCTCCTCCAGGCCAGCGCTGCGAGAAGCTCGGCGGCGAGCGAAGCACCGAGCGCGACCCCCAGGACGCTAAGTGCAGGCACGCCAAAAAGGAACACTCCCCATGCGGCCGCGGGCAAAAGGCAGCACGCAACGCTCCAATTCAGGCGGCGCGTGGAGGAAAGCCCGCCGACGTGAGGCGCCGGAGAGACAACGAGCATCGATGCGGTCTCTGTCCCTGGCTCAACCATTAGTATCGATAGCCCCCAGCTTCTTGCCTTTTCTCAATCCGTCCACCAGCGGGATCCTCGAGGGACAGGCGAATGCGCAGCAACCGCATTCGGTGCAGGATGAAAGCCCTTCAGCGAACGCGGCGGCAGTGGAGCCCTGCTCTATGAGCTTGTTCAAGCGGGTCGGCACAAGGCCCCATGCGCACGCTTCGATGCACGCTCCGCACCTGATGCAGGGCAGTTGCGAGCCGCCGCGCGCTTCCGCCCGGGTAAAAGCCATTACCCCGGCCACACCTTTGGTCACCGGGTAGTCGAGCGAAGAAACACAAACGCCCCGCATCGGGCCGCCGAGGACGACCTTGCCGGGCGGATCCACAAGTCCTCCGCATTCTTCAAAGAGGTCTCCGACGCGTGTGCCAACCCTCACCTTCAGAACGCCGGGTCTTCGCACGGCACTTCCCGACACCGTGACCAGCCGTTCGATGAGAGGCCGCTGAAGGACGACTGCTTCATAGACGGCGAAAAGGGTTGCCACGTTCAGCACGACGCAGTCTACGCTTTCGACACATGGAGGGTTCCCGTTTGAGGAAGCAGTGCGGGCAACAACAGATCCCCGGACGAGGTCTTCGTGTCCCTGGGGGTAACGCCCGGGAAGGGCCATTATCTCGAAGCCGCCGCCCGTCTCCGCGAAAGCCCTTCGAAAAAAAGGCGCGAGGCCTTCTTCACTCAACTCGCTGATTGCCAACACCACGCGGGCCGCGTCGAGGATCCTTTGGCAAATCCTCATTCCCACGGCGATCTCCCGGCTTTTCTCTCGCATGAGGCAGAAGTCCGCGTGAAGGGACGGCTCGGATTCCATACCGTTGGCAATCAACAAAGAAACCGCCCGACCTCTTTCCCGTGCCAGCTTGATGTGCGTCGGCAAAAGCCCGCCCCCGAGACCGACGACGCCGCACGCGCTGATGCGCCCGAGCAGCTCGGCGCGCGGGAGCGCCTGCCAGTCGCTCGTCGAAATCGGTTTCCCGGTCCGGCCGAACTCCCCGCCGAACTCTATGAGCGCGGCCTGGCAGGCCACACCGTCAGCCCCTTTCGTTTCGCTGACACTGACCACGGTGCCGGGAACCGAGGAATGCACGTTGGCAGAACGGGCTCCGTCCGCTTTTCCGATCAGCATGCCTTCCTGCACCTTATCTCCGGGCCGTACGAGGCACCGGGCCGGCATGCCCGCATGCTGCAGCATCGGGATGAGGGCGAAAGGGGGGATAGAAGCATTGGAGATGTCTCCGGACGAAAGCAGAACCGACGGAGGTTCCGCCCCGCCGATCTGGGGAAGTGTTCGCTGTCTCTTCATGAGATCTGGTCTCGCCGCGCCGCTCCATTTAAGCGCCAAAGATTGCCGCGGATCAAGAGCCCGGTCCGAAGGTCCCAACCGAGCAAAGCGAGAATCGAGCAGAAAGCGAGCGCGACAGAGGCCAGCTCTCCCGCGAGCGCCCGCGCAGTACCTCGAACGGCGACCGCCACCGACCTTCCCTGCGCCAGAAGCAGTGCTTCGACGCTCTCCGGGGCGGGACGCGCCACAAGGCTTTCGAGCCATGTTGAGTCCAATACCTTCACGGTCCGAAGCCTGGCCTCCACCACGCCGGAGGCGGGATCAACAAGGTATTCGCGATGATAGATCCTCTCATTGCGGACAGGCTCTCTCCATGTCCTACCCAAGCCAAGTGTCTGCTGGTAGGCCTCATGGGCCACAAAATCCGAGAAGTCCGGTAATTTGTCCGCCTTTGATCCATGCTCGAGGCTGACGACAGAGTCCCAGGAAAAATCACGCGCCCCCCAGACAAGTAGGGGCGCTGGGAACACGGTGTTCCGCAAGAGCGGCACCAGAACGACAATTGCGATGGAAAAAAGTGCCAGCGCCAGTGCCTTTTGCCTGCCCTTTCCCGGGTCAGCCCCGCTCTTGAGGAGCGGAACAGGCGCGAATACCCTTGTTTTTCGGTGGCTGTCCACAGCCGTCGAGAAAAAAGGAACAAGCAGCACCAGGAGCATGGAGCACGCAAACGGCGCAAGGAGCTGGATCAACGAGACAAGGGAGAAGCCGCCCAGTACGAAGAACAGGCCAAGGGCTATTGCGCCTGCCCCGAGATACACGCGCAGGAACTCCCGTGTCTTTCGCAGGTCGGTGGCTCCTTTTCCGGGAGCGACAAGCCGTAAGCGGATAATGGGCAGATAGAGGCTGAGGAGGAGGAGGCACAGCGCGAGAACGGACGGGCCTCCCGCCAGAATAGCCGGGAGCCAGAGAAGCGATGATGCAAAGGCAAGGACCGTCGAGCCGCGCCGACGCTTTCTGCTGCCAAGCGCCATGACGACCGTGAAGCCGATTAGGGCAACAACACTGAGCAGCTTTTCTAGCGGATCGAAATCCGCAAGCCGCCATGCGTTCCTCCCGCACGGGCCCCAAAGTCGCCACAGGTCCATGAAAAGGGCGAACGATGTGAAGCGAGCTGGGACGTAGAAAGCGTGAAACTCTTCAGCTCCATCAACAATGGAGAAAAAACCCTCTATTCGGTCGATATACGAGTCACGCCGCGGGTCCAGAGAGTCCAGACGCCTCGCGAGCTGGCCGTAGGGGAAGCGAACGCTGGAAGTGAAATCGTAAAAGTCTACGGTTGCTGTAAGCTCGGAGATCACTCCGGGGCCCAGGTGCGCCACTGCCAGAGGCAGGAGCGCGTCGGCATGGCTTCCATGCCGTACCAGGACAGTGAAGTAGCCGCGCCAAATCCGGCTCGGCTTTGGCGAAACGAAAGGCGCAAAGGGAATCCAGAGGATCACGAGCGCCAGGATGACTCCGCCAACGAGGGGTAGCATCGGGCGCGCCCCAACAACCGGAGCTCTGCCAGCGCGTGGCGTCTGGGCCGCCGCACGCTGGGCTTGCGGTTGTGGGCGCTTGCGCCGCGCCGCGGCGGGCGCCGGCTGCTTGGCGACGCTTCGGAGGCGCGTCTGAGTGGTCGGCCGACGTGAGGTCGATTTTCTGCGGGCTGGCGTGGGGCTCACAGCGTGCAGAACGCAACGGCTATAAAGAACCCAAGCAGAGCGCCCACAAAAACCTCCGAAATCGTGTGGCCATGGATCTCCTTCACTGGCTTGCTCCTAAGGGTGTAGTATTTTCCGAGGTCGCGGATGAGCTGGTTGAGCACGCGAGCCTGGTGGCCAGCGGCGCGCCGCACCCCTAGCGCATCGCGGAACGTGAGTATGGCGTAGAACAGAGTCACAAAGAACAGAGTGGAATTGACGCCTTCGACGAAGGCCGCTGCGGTGGCAAGGGCCGAGACGACGGCGGAATGGCTACTCGGCATGCCTCCCGTGGACCAGAAAATGTGGAGCAGTATCTCTTTAGCCGTGCGCGGCCTATTACGCACGAGCATGATGCAAGACTTCAGCACCTGCGCGATGAACCAGCTGGAGAAGGCAGAAAGGAACACTGGGCTCGAGAGTGCCTTCGACAGGAGGTCCACGGCGCTGTGAGAGAGCATCGGTGGAGTTTCGCGTGATGCCCCCCTGTTGTCAAGGCGCGCCGTTCGCGCGCCATTGACACCCCTCCCCGACGCTACTACTATTCTGCGCTGCATGGCACGGGAAAAGAACGAGGCTACGGGAGAATGGCTACATGCCGGCAAATCCGCGACCAGCATGTACGGCAACTTTTTCTATTGGCTTTTCCGAGAGCCATTCCCCATACGCCAACTTGGCAACCAGATCGTACTAGTCATGCTGGACGCGGTGGCCGTCTGCACGGTGACCGCCGTAGTCATCGGGCTGATCCTGGCTTGGACCGCCGGCTGGAACGGCATGAAGTTCAGCGTGGTAAACTGGTCCGGTGCGGCTACCGTCTATTTGCTTCTCTCCGAGGCAGTCACGATGTTCGGGGGGCTCATCTTCGCGGCCAAGATCGGAACCGCGTTTACCGTTGAGATCGGCTCCATGCAGTTGAGCGGACAGCTAGATGCGCTACGCCTCATGGCGGTGGAGCCGGTCCAGCACATCGTCATTCCGAGGGTCCTTGCCTCCGTCATCTGCCTTGTCTTCCTTAATATGATTAGCCAAGGAGCGGCCATCGTTGCGGCCATGGTCGCCGTCAGATGGTGGTTCGACGTGTCTTTCACGATTTTCCTGCAACACGTGTTCCAGATTCTTCGCTATCCAATCCTCACCAACTCATACATCCGCTCCGCGATTATGGCTTTCTTCGTCTCGATCAACGCCTGTGGTCTGGGGTTCTACTTCAACGGCGGAGCCGTCGAGCTGGGTAGGACCACCACCAAGTCGATCGTTCTCAACTTCATTTTTGTGATCAGCATAGACTGCCTCTACGGAGTCATGGACCAGCTGACGGGCTGGAGCTCGATTTGATCCGCATCAGTGATCTTGTCTTCGCCTTCCCCGCCAGATCGGTCCTCCGGGACCTCAGCCTCACCATCCAAGAATCCCTGACCACCGTCGTTATCGGGGCAAGCGGGATCGGAAAGTCGGTGCTCCTCAAGTGCATTACCGGGCTGCTCGACCCGCAGTCGGGCAGCATCACGATCGACGGAGACGAGGTGGTGCGCGCGGAGCGTAAGGATCTCCTTCGCATCCGGCGCAAGACCGGCATGCTCTTCCAGGAAGGGGCGCTGTTCGACTCGATGACGGTGTTCGAGAACGTGGCATTCCCGCTTTCCTACCACAAGATGTACTCGACCGCAGAGATCCAGCGTAAAGTCCAGGCCTACCTCGATCTGGTTGGGATGGAGGAGTACGCGCATGCCATGCCTCGCGAGCTTTCCGGCGGTATGAAGCGCAAGGTCGCCGTTGCCCGCGCTATGATCCTGGAACCCCGCTACCTGCTTTATGACGAGCCCACGGCGGGGCTTGACCCATCCTCGTCAGCCATCATCGAAGCCATGATCATGCGCCTGCAGGCCGAGAGATACATCACATCGTTGGTCGTCACGCACGACATCGACCTGACGCGCTACATTGCGGACAGGATCGCCCTCCTGGAGGACGGTCACATAGTGGCGCTCATGACGCGGGAGGAAGCGTTCCGGGAGGGCTCCCCTGTGTACGAGCATTTCATCGAAAACCGAGAAAAGATCCGCCAGGAGAAGGTCAGTGAAGGCCAATAAAATCATCCGAGTCATCGTCATCATCATCATAGCGCTGGGAACAGCGACGTTCCTGTTCCTGCTGATGAACAACTTCCAGTTCACTCACGGTGTTTCCGTCCGCGTTCATTTCACGAGCATTGGAGACCTGAACACGGGATCCTGGGTCAGGAAGGCGGGAATCAAGGTCGGCTCCGTGACCGCCATGACCCCCGCGCCGGATGAGAAGACGGTGATCGTGACGTTGAGCTTCAAGCCCGGGCAGATCGTGCGCCAGTC